>Ga0209578_10003007_pt1 | contig 13339 bp, 8 predicted proteins | sample tdAd472_FD_187127 | JGI IMG/M metagenome (GOLD analysis project Ga0209578, IMG submission 187127) | Marine sediment microbial communities from the Atlantic coast under amendment with organic carbon and nitrate - tdAd47.2 (SPAdes)... | ecosystem: Environmental > Aquatic > Marine > Coastal >...
GTTGGCGTCAGGTCGACCGTGCCCATCGGCTCGGTGTAGATCTGGTCGGCGCCGATGCGGCCCGGCTGCCGCAGGATCATGGGGACTCGGGCCGAGCCTTCGTACGGGTTGCCTTTGTTCTGGCGATCGTGTTCGTAGCACAGGTCACCGTGGTCGCTGGTCATGATAATCAGCGTGTTGTCGAGCCGCCCGGCCTGCTTGAGGCTATCCAGCAGGCGACCGATGTTGTCGTCGATGCACTGCACCATGCCGAAGTACCGAGACATGTCGGCGCCTCGGAAGACGGGGTGCTTCCTGCCGCCGCCGAGCCATTTGGGAGCCGGCTTGCCCGTGCGGTAAGTTCGCGGTGCCTGAAACGGCAGGTCGTCGAAACGTGTGTCATACGGGGCGCGGACCGTGTTCGGACCATGAGGATCGGGATAGCTGACGACGGCGAAGAATGGTTTCTCCGCCTCGTTACCTGTGACAAAGTCGATGGTTCGATCCGTCAGCCAGTCTGTGGAGAACGTCTTTTCGTCGGCTCCGTCGAGTCCGTAACTCGGCTGACCTTTCGTGCGGGCGCCAACGGCGGGGATGCCCTCTTCGATTACGAACTTCTTCCAGTGGCCGCGGTTGAACATGAACCTGGTGTGCTGGAATCCGCCATCAACTTTCGGAGCCCATCCCGGTTTGCCGTTTCCGCCGAGATGCCACTTCCCGATGAACGAGGTTCGGTAGCCGGCATCGTTCAGGCGGTCGGCGAGTGTCGGGATCGAGCGATCGAGAACGTGATTGTTCGTTGGAACTCCCGTCGCGTGCGGATAGCGGCCCGTGATCATCGCGGCCCGACATGGCGAGCAGACCGGCGCGGTCGCGTAGGCTCGTGTGCACAGAACGCCTTCCTTCGCGAGCCGGTCGAGGTTCGGCGTCGGTACGACAGCACCGAGTCCCCACATCTCCGCCTGCTCACGCGGCATCAGTTCGCGGTAGCACCCCAGCGTCCGAAAGTTGTGCTCGTCCGTGATGATCAGCAGGACGTTCGTCGGAGCTGCTGTGGCCGTTCGGCAGGTGAGTGACAGCGCAACAGTTGCGAGAGCCAGAAGCAGTGGGAACTGAGGACGCGACATAGGACCTCCGAGGCGACTGGCCACATCTTGGTCGTAGATGGATTCTCATGAATTCAGAGGTTTTCGAGTGTCGTCTGAATCTTGCGAATCCAGCTACATAGAGATGACAGCCCGGTTCCTGACAAAGAAAAACGCCGCGCGATTGCGCGGCGTCTTGAGATTTCGATTCGACTCAGTTTCCGGACTCAGTCGGCGAACGCGTCGTCGAAGCGGTGTGAAGACGGGGCGAAGTCGACGTTCTTGACGAACTGGCACGACTCGCGGGCGCCGTGTTCGCGGTCCATCCCGATGTCTTCCCACTCGACGGACAGCGGGCCGTCGTAGTTGATGACGTTCAGCGCCCGGATGATTTCTTCAAAGCGGACCGCACCGCGACCGATGCTGCGGAAGTCCCAGCCGCGACGTGGGTCGCCCCACGGCATGTGGCTGCTGTTGATGCCGGTCTTGCCGTTGAGCGTGGTCGAGGCGTCCTTCATGTGGACGTGGTAGATGCGATCCGGGAAGGCGCGGATGAACTCGACCGGGTCGATGCCCTGCCAGATCAGATGGCTGGGATCGAAGTTGAAGCCGAACTCTTCGCGGTTATCGAGCGCCTTGAGAGCCCACTCGGCCGAGTAAATGTCAAAGGCGATCTCCGTCGGGTGAACTTCCAGTGCGAACTTGATGCCGCATTCCTGGAAGACGTCGAGGATCGGGTTCCAGCGATCTGCCAGGAGTTGGAAACCGGCGTCGATCATGGGCCGTGGGGTTGGCGGGAAGTCGTAGATCAGATGCCAGATGCTCGACCCGGTAAAGCCGTTGACAACGCTGACGCCGAGCTTCTGAGCAGCTCGGGCGGTGTTCTTCATCTCTTCGATGGCCCGTTCGTTAACGCCGTCGGCGTCGCCGTCACCCCAGACGTACTCGGGCAGAATCCCCTTGTGTCGATCGTCGATGTTGTCCAGAACCGCCTGGCCGACGAGATGGTTTGAGATGGAGAACAACTTCAGGTCGTGCTTGGCGAGCAGATCGCGTTTTTTCGCACAGTAGGTGTCATCGCTGAGGGCCTTGTCGACCTCAAAGTGGTCACCCCAGCAGGCCAGTTCGAGACCGTCGTAACCAAAGTCGCGAGCCTTCTTGCAGAGTTCTTCGAGCGGCAGGTCGGCCCATTGCCCGGTGAACAAAGTGACTGGTCTCGCCATGATGGTTCCTCGTGAATCCTGACTGTGAATCTAAGCCCGCGTGTGCGGAGCGTCCCTGCGTTCTCGCAGGAATGGTTGCAAACGAAGGCAGAACGGTACCACTCCCCGACTTTGTGTTCAACGGTCGGGAGAGTGGTCGCCGTAAGCTCTCGGACTGGTTCGTCACAACCTCTTGCTCAGCAAGAGGTTCAGGCTCCGCCGGTGGTCGTGCCGCCAGCGGGATCCTGCCCGTTGACCCACGGGCCGCCGAGCGCCATGTAGTCCGGTTCTTCGAGCAGACTGCCGTGATCGCCAGCCGTCCAGCCGGGGATGTGGTGCGGCTTCTGGCGGTTGTGAGACAGCTTCTCCCAACCCTTCGACCAGTCGCCGTTGCCGTCGCTGATCGAGCCACTTTCGCCGTCAAAGTGAAAGACTTTGCCGTGACGGTAGCTCTGAGCGCCGAGGTTGACGACGGCGATCGCGGCGGCTCCCAGGTCTGGCGGGTTGTTGCAGAGCTGCTGGTCGCCAGCTTCCATCGCCTTGATCCAGTTGGCGAAGTGAGCGTGCGTCGTGTTGTCGACGGTGCCGCACGGGATGGTCTCTGCCTTCAGCTTGCTGTCGCGCGTGACCTGCGGACGTTCCGGGACGAACTGGAAGGAATCGAAACCTTCGCCGTTGCCGAAAATGAACGAGCCGTGGTGGCCGCGAATGAGCTGCTGAATGCGGCTCTCCTGGCAGCACATCGTCGAGCTGATCAGCCCCTGCACGCCTTCGCGGAAATCGGCGGCGACCGTGGCGACGTCCGGCACGTCACGCCCGTCGTACTCCATGAAGATGCCGCCGGCACCGACGACGCGACCGGGGAAGCGGAGACCGGTCGCTTTGAGCATTGCCGTCGTGCGATGGACGAACAGGTCTGTGTACATGCCGGCCCCGAAGTCCCAGAAGCGGCGCCACTGGCGGAAGACTTCGCGGTCGAACGGGCGGTCGGGAGCCAGGCCTTCCTTGACGCCCAGCCAGCGTTTCCAGTCGATCGTCGACGGATTCATCCGCTCTTCGAGCTTGTAGTACCGCCACTGGCCCTGGGCCGAGTTGCGGAAGTACTCGGTCTGGAACATCAGGACCTTGCCGAGTTTGCCGTCGTTGAGCAGCTCGCGAACCTGATCCCACAGCGGCAGGCTCGTTGACTGGACGCCGACCTGCATGATCCGTCCGGTCCTCTTCCACGCGGCGACGACATCCAGCGCTTCCTGCACGGAGTGCGTCATCGGCTTTTCACAGTAAACGTGGCAGTCGAAGTTCATCGCGTCGATCGCCTGCATCGCGTGCCAGTGGTCCGGCGTCCCGATGCAGACCGCGTCGAGGTTCTCCTTTTCAAGCATTTCCGTGTAGTCGACGTACGCGGTCGCTTCGAAGCCGGTTTCCTTCTTGATGTGATCGAGCGTCTTGTCGCGAGCGACCGAGTAAACGTCGGCGGCGGCGACGAGTTCGATCTTCGCGCCTTCCTTGTGCAGGTTGCACAGCGTCTTGACATGAGCCCCGAAGCCACGACCGCCGGGGCCGATGAAGCCGATCCTGATCCTCTCGTTCGATCCGGCTGCCCGTGATCGCGCCGGAGCGGCGAACGAGGATGCTGCGGCGACCGCGGCTGCGGCACTGGATGTCTTCAGGAAGCTGCGGCGGTTGAGATCGGACATGGTTCTCTCCGGAAAGTCTGTTGAGCCGTCTGGCGGCGGCGGGGGCTGCGGATTTGACGAGGCAGCATTGTCAGCGGATCGGTCGGCGAGATTCAACCGGGACGCCGGATGGTTGCCCGCTGATAGCTGAAGGCCTTGGACGGACGGGTCCTTTGACGGCGAAAGGGAAGCCGTTTAAGAAGAGCCGCAGAGCGACGCAGATGAACGCAGATTCGAGGCAGATTACCTGCGTTCATCTGCGGAAAGCTGCGGTTCAAAATGAATCCAATGGCTGGCCGGACTGGTCGGCGACTCTCAGAAAATGGTGAGACGATGCGTTGTTCAAAGCTCTTCCTGTTTGCGTTTCCTTTGTGCGTCCCGTTTGTGATGACCGGCTGTTCGGATTCCGGATCGAACGGCTCGGGTGCTCCACCTGTCGCCAAAGTGAAGTCGGAATCTTCACCGGAAGAAGTGACAGCGGCTGACGATGCGGAACAGCCGGATTCCGATCAGGCCGCGGCGGCAACCGGCGAGACCGAAACTCGCGAGTACGCTGGGCTCAGCTTTGAAGTGCCGGCGGCCTGGGAAGAGCTGGAGAAGTCGCAGTTCTACGATTCGAAGTTCATCGTGCATTCCGAACACGGCGACATGGAGCTGACTCTGGCATCGGTCGGCGGCGGGATTGACGCAAACCTCAACCGCTGGGTGGGACAGGTCGGTCAGGCTGCCGGTGACGAACCGACCTGGTCGACGGTCGATGTGGCCGGGATCGAGTCCCGCATGGTCGACGTCCGAGGCAGCTTCAACAGCCGCCTGCCGGGGCAGACGGGCACGCAGGAGAACTGGCGTCTAATCGGCGTCGCCGTCCCGCTGCCTCGCGACTTCTACGTCAAACTCGTCGGCCCCCGCGAAGCCGTCGCCGAGTTTCAGGATGACCTGACGGCGTTTTTGAAAACGGCGAAGCAGCCGTAGTGCTTTGTCAGAGAAGAATATTGGGGTAGCAAAACTCGCCAGGAGTTTCGGTCACTCGCTGCCGAAAGTCTCGGCGACTTTCGCTACTGAGCGCATCCCAGAATCCTTGTTTGACAACGCAGTGGATTGTTTGACCGCAAGTCGCAGGCGTGCGCGCACGGCGTTTAGCGAGAAACATGCCACTCGTTCCCACGGTCCCCGTGGGAACACTGCTTCCGCCGCTCTTCGGCGATTCAGGCCGCAGAGCGTCTGCAGCTGGCGTTCCCCCGCGGAGCGTAGGAACGAGAAGACGGCGCGCACGCCTGCGGCTTGCGGTTAAACGAGCTTCAGTCCTGGCCGATTGACTCTTCGTTGCTCAGCAGGCCGCAGTGGGTGAGCAGGGCGGTCGGGTCGGGTTCGCGGCCTCGGAAGTCGCGGAAGACGTCCATCGGGTGGCGGCTGCCTCCGAGCGCGAGGACGGTGTCCCGGAAGCGACGGCCGGTTTGCTGGACGGCGGCTTCGTCGTCGAGGCCCGCTTCTTCAAACGCGGCGAACGCGTCGGCACTCAGGACCTCGGCCCACTTGTAGCTGTAGTATCCTGCCGCGTAACCGCCCGCGAAGATGTGCGTGAACGAGCAGAGAAAACGGTCTTCCGGAAGCATCGGCAGAACGGAAGTTTTCTCGGCAACGCGGCGCTGGATGTCGAAGACGGATTCGCCGTCGGAGCCTTCAGCGGGCGGTTGATAACCGCCGTGCAGTCGCAGGTCGGTCATACCGAACGTGAGCTGTCGCAGCGTCATCGTGCCCGAGCGGAACGTGCGCGACGCTTTGAGTTTCTCGAACAGTTCGTCCGGCAGCGGTTCGCCGGTTTCGTAATGGCCGGAGATGCTCAGCAGAGTCGGGCGGTGATAGCACCAGTTTTCCATGAACTGGCTGGGCAGCTCGACCGCGTCCCACTCGATGCCGTTGATGCCCGCCGCGTCGGCTTCGTCGATCACCGTCAGCATGTGCTGCAGGCCGTGGCCGAATTCGTGAAACAGTGTCTCGACTTCGCGGAACGTCATCAGCGACGGTTTGTCACCGACGGGCGGCGTCGAGTTGCAGACAAGATGTGCGACCGGCAGCCGGACCTGGCCGTTGATAACGCAGCGACCCAGGCAATCGTTCATCCAGGCGCCTCCGCGCTTGTTCTCGGGCCGCGAGTACGGGTCGAGATAGAACGCCGCGATCTGCTGGCCGTCTTCGTTGTCGATTTCGAAGTAGCGCACGTCTTTGTGCCACAGCGGGGCGTTGTCAGACTGCCGGACTTTGATGCCGAACAGTTTCTCGACGAGAGCGAACATACCGTCGAGAGCTTTTTCCAGCGGGAAGTAGGGCCGCAATTGCTCGTCGGTGTAATCGAACTTCTGCTCGCGAAGCCGCTCCGCCCAGAACGCGATGTCCCAGTGCGCGAGGTCGCCTTCTTGTCCGCTGGCGGAGGCCAGTCCGCGAACTTCGACGAGGTCCCGCACCGCCGCGTCCCACGACGCCGCGCGCAGCGTTTCGAACATCTCGTCGACCGCGGCGACGCTCGGCGCCATCTTTTTGGCGAGGCTCAGCTCGGCGTAGTTCTCAAAGCCGAGCAGCTCGGACTTCTCCTGTCGCAGCGTCAGGATGCGGTTGATGTTGGCGGTGTTGTCGAGGTCGCCTTCGCCGGCGCGCGTGATGAAGGCGCGGTACATCTTCTCGCGGAGATCGCTGCGGCGGCAGTGCTGCAGAAACGGCATGACGCTCGGCGCGTCCAGCGTGAACCGCCACGGCCCGGCTTCCGGAGTGGCCTCTTCGGCGACCGCACTCTTTGAGTCGTTGCCGTCGTCGGACTGCTCAGCCTGTTTCGAGTTGTACGACTGCGCGGCCATCGCGAGCGCACTGGCGGGCATCCCTTCGACGTCGGCTGCGTCGGTGATGATCAGATCGAAGGCCTTCGTCGCGTCGAGCACGTTGTTCGAGAACTTCGTGCTGAGCTGCGACAGTTCCTGCGAGATTTCGTTGAACCGCTCGCGTTGTTCGCCTTCGAGTCCAATTCCGGACAGCTCGGCGGACTGAATCTTCTTCTCGACGATGCGCTGCCGGGCGGGCGTCAGCTTCGGCCATTCGTCGCCGTTGCGGATCGCGAGACAGGCTTCGTAAATCGGCTTGCTCTGCGACGCTCGCAGGCTGAACTGCACAACGTCGTCGAGCACCGCTTCGTAGGCTTCGCGAAGCTCGGGCGAGTTCTTCACTCCGAACAGATGCGAGACCGGTCCCCAGCCGTATTCGAACGGGCGGTCGAGCTGTTCGAGCCGCGCGAAGCAGCCGTCCCAGGTCGGTTCGATGGTCGCTTCGAGATCGGCGAGCTGCTTCTCGGCCTCAGCCAGCAGGTGCTTGACGGCGGGCACGACATGCTCGGGCTTGATTTGATCGAACGCGGGCAGGCCCGATGAAATCAGCAGCGGGTTGTCATCGAGTGAGGGAGTGTTCGGCGCGTCGTCCATTACGGTCTCCTGTTCATCCTGGCTGAGTTGGCGTGGCGGCGTTCGACCGAGTCGCCGGGAACGTCGCTCGGCACGCATGATTGCAGAGTCGCCGCCAGGGATCGACACCGACCGGGACGAGGCTGTTGACCGGTTGAGGATTTCATGTGCGTTTGCCTGTAGCCGCGTTCGCGCAGAACGCGGGGCTCCTGTGACTCGCCGCGCGATTCAACGCCCGCGTTCTGCGCGAACGCGGTTACGAATGCTGACCGGACCGGGGCCGGGCAATCGTCGCGATCGGCAAAGTCGCTGTGAGCATTCGTTCGTAGCAGGGCTTTGCCTCCTTCGCGTACGGAACGTGCCGCAGCGGTCCGCTTCCCGAACCAGACTCTCGTTGTCGCGGGATCCTCGGTGGCTGAAGGGGGAAGCAGATTCCTTCCAGAAGGTGATTGAGGGTAGCGCACTTCTGATGAGGACCAGGCAGCGGGAACCTGAGCGTGTCGCAGACGAGAGTCCATTCAAGAATGCGGTCAGTCGCCGCACCCCGCGTGCGTCTCGAACCCATGTATGAGCTGACCCCGCGGGTGCTCGGCGAGCTGAGGGACTCGGTCGATCGGCGGCGGCACGACCGGTTTGCACTGCAGCGGCCGTCGGTTGTGTTCCCCGTCGTGTCGGGCGGGACGATCGATGCGGAGCAGCCGGTTTATGGGGCATCGCGCGAGATCAGCGAGAGTGGAATTCTGCTGCAGTTAAGCGGCGGCGAGTTTCAGGTCTCGCAGGAGCTGCTCGTCGGGTTGAACCTCAAAGGCCAGCAGGTTCGGTATGCAGGTGCGATTGTCCGGCGCGTCGTGCCGACTTCTGGTACTCAGGTTCTGATCGGTGCCGAGTTTGGCGGTTCGGCAGACGCCGTTCGGGCAGAGCAGTGGCTGAATCTGAGGTTCAATTCGCAATCGCTGCAGTTCGAGACCGAGCAGCAGGAAGCGATTCTTGAGAACTGGGCCAACGCTGGCGTTGCATCGCGAACGCTGCTCGACCGGGTCCTCGTCTGCCCGCAGTGCGCGGCGCTGCCGACGTTCGGCGTCAGCAGTCGCCGGTTCGGTGTGACCGAGCGAACGTTGGCTGTCCTGGGCGACGAAGGCTGCGGTGATGATCGGGATGCTCGGGGGGAATCCGGTCTCGATGGGTTGTGTCTGCGCTGCGGTTTGCGTTTTCCGACGGAGCAGGCGCGCGAGCTGGAACTGGTGAGCTACGACGTCTGCCGGCTCGACCCGCTTGCTGTCGTTGTCGAGTTGTCGCGAGAGCCAGCGTCGAGCGTCGGGGCCTGTGCCGCGAGCGAGTCATGCGCTGCGGGCGAGTGACCTGGTCTTTCGAGGTCGCGTCGCCAGCGCTCGGTTGGCTTTACAGGACGCGTCGAGACGGGAACCTATTCCGCGACGTCTCGCTGCAGGTTCGCCAACGAGCGAGCCTGAGAGTCCTCCCGCCGCGAACTCGCATCAGGGCACGCCATGAAGTACTCGATTGCCGCACTCGCCGTTTCTCTGCTGACTTCGATCACTTCGTTCGGGGCCGATCAGCCATCACTGCGGGTTCAGTCGCTTTCGCCGGAAGACTCGCTGAAGTCGATGGTCGTCCGACCGGGCTTTCAAGTGGAACTCGTCGCCGCCGAACCGCTGGTGCAGGATCCGGTCGCTGTCGACTTTGACGAGCAGGGCCGGATGTACGTCGTGCAGTTGCCGCCGTACAACGCGTATGCCGTTCCAGAATTCAAGGAGCTGGGATCGATCGTCGTCCTGGAAGATGCAGACGGCGACGGTCGTTATGAGAAGAGAACCGTCTTCGCCAAGCAGCTGAACTACCCGAGCGCGATCGCGTGCTGGGACGGTGGTGTGTTCGTCGGCGACGCTCCCGATCTGCTCTACCTGAAAGATACGGACGGCGATGGCAAGGCGGATCGCCGCGACGTCGTCTTCACCGGGTTTGCGACCGACAAGGCGGGCGAATCGCATCTCAACTCGATTCGCTGGGGCAACGACAACCGCTTTCATCTGTCGACGAGTCTGGCGGGCGGGAACATCGTCGCGACGGCAAACAAAGATGCGAAGCCCGTTTCCGTTCGCGGTCGCGGTTTCATTTTCGATCCACGCGACCTGACGAAGTTTGAGCTGACGTCCGGCGGCGGCCAGCACGGCATGAGTATGGACAACTGGGGCCGCAAGTTTACGTGCGGCAACAGCCAGCCCGGTTTGTCGTACATGTACGACGATCGCTACGTCGCCCGGAATCCGCAGCTCAAAGCTCCGGCGGTCATGGTCGACATCACGCCCGAAGGCAAGTTCACGCACCTGTTCCGCATCAGTCCTCCCGAACCGTGGCGCGAACTGCGGACCACGCTGCGTCGCGAGGGCAAGTTTCGAGGCTCGGATGAAGGCGGGAAACCGTTTGGGTTCTTCACCGGGGCAACCGGGATCACGGTCTATCGCGGCGATGCCTGGCCAGCGGAGTACCGCGGTAACGTGATCGTCGGTGAGGTCGCGAACAATCTCGTTTACCGGGCGCGGCTTGAACCGAACGGCGTCGGTGTCACGGCAGTTCGAGCGGACAAGGACGCCGAGTTTCTCGCCGCGAAGGACATCTGGTTCCGGCCCGTGCAGTTCGCGAATGCTCCGGACGGGACGCTTTACATTCTCGATATGTACCGCGAGCTGATCGAGGGGGCCGCGTTCCTGCCGCCGGAGTTTCTCGAAACGCTGGACGCCGTGAGCGGTCACGATCGCGGTCGCATCTACCGGATGGCTCCGTCGGAGTTTTCCGATCGACGCCGACAGACGAATCTCGGTGACGCGTCGACGGCGGAACTCGTCCGGCTGCTCGAGCATCCCAACGGCTGGCACCGCGATACGGCTTCGCGACTGCTCTACCAGCGGCAGGATCTGTCGGCGGTTGCGGCGCTGGAAAAACTGGCCGTCGAGTCGGCGCTGCCGGAAGGTCGTGCTGCCGCGTTGACGTCGCTGTCTGGTCTGGGGGCTCTTGAAGAACGGTCGCTGCTGACGGCTCTCGACGATGTGTCGCCGCAGGTGCGAGCGCACTCATTGAGAATGGCCGAGTCTCTCGCGCCACACTCGCAGGCCATTCGCGCGAAGCTGGCTGCGATGACCGGGGACCATGATGTGACGGTTCGTTATCAGCTCGCGTTTTCGCTCGGAGCCGCTCCCGGCCCGACCGCGACGCAGGCTCTGGTCAAGATCGCGCTGCAGGACTCGGCGGACAGCTGGATGCGGCTGGCAGTGCTCAGCTCGCTGCACGAAAACGCCGGGGCGGCTTTTGAGACGCTCGCAGTCGACGCCAGTTTCCGGAAGAGCCCGCATGGAAAAACGCTGCTGGCAGCGCTGGCTGAGCAGATCGGCGGGGCAGGGGCTGAGGGCGAGATCGCTCTCGTTGTTCGAGCGGTCGCTGGTTTGCCGGAGGCTGAAACGTCGCTCAAGGAGACGCTTGTTAAAGCGCTGGTCGCCCGGCAGAACGACGCCGGTCGCAAGAAACTGCTGGCGGCGGCCGGCGGGCAGACGTCCGAACTGCTGGCCAGCGTGATCGCTGCGGCGAAGGCTACCGCGGTCGACTCGAAAGTTGACGACGGCAAGCGTGCGGCAGCCGTTCAGAACCTGCGGCTGGCGGGTTTCAAGGAGGCTCGTCCGCTGCTGGAGAAGCTGCTGCAGCCCGGCGAGCCGCTGGCTGTTCAGGCGGCGGCGATCGAGTGTGCGGCGGCGTTTCGTGCCGACGCTGTCGCTGATCTGCTGCTCGATGCCTGGCCGGCACTCAGTCCCGGACTGCGGACGCGAGCCGGCGAAACGCTGCTGTCTCGCCCGGCGTGGCTGGGGCGGTTTCTGACGGCTGTCGAGGAAGGCACCGTCAAGGCGTTCGAGATCCCCGCCGCGCGCATCGACCTGCTGCGGCGACATCCCGACGCCGACGTCGCTGCGCGAGTCAACCGCCTGTTTGTTGTTTCAAAAAGATCGCGACAGGAAGTCGTTGACCGGTATCAGGCGGCTCTGCAAACGCAGGGTGATCCGCAGCGAGGGCAGGCAGTCTTCAAGAAGAACTGCTCGGCGTGCCATCAACTGGAAGGTGTCGGGCGGCAGATCGGTGCCAACCTGAAAGGCATCCGCAATCGCGGGCTGGCGTCGGTTCTGTTGAACATTCTGGATCCGAATCGCGAGGTGAAGCCGGAGTTCCTCGCCTACACACTGCTGACGACCGATGGCCGCACGGTCGCGGGCATGATCGGTTCCGAGACGGCAAACGATCTCGTCATCCGGCAACTGGACGGGACGGATGTCGAAGTTCGGCGAGCGGACATTGAACTGCTGCAGAATTCCGGCCTGTCGTTCATGCCGGAAGGTCTGGAGAAGACGGTTTCGGTCGAGCAGATGGCTGACCTGCTGAGCTATCTGAATTCGCTCGAATAGCGGTTGCTGGATGCCTTGCCGCAGCGATGTCACACCGTCTGTCCGCGGCGTTTGGGAGGCGTTGCGGGTGTTCTGGCCCGGAACTAAAGTTCGGCCTCGACGCAGTTTTCTTACGGAGATACCGAACGAATGCGCCCGCAGCCGATCTACAACCTCGACGAACTCGAACTGGATTTCGACAAGCCGCTCTACGACATCACTGAGATTCGCAAGATTAACCCGCAGCGGCACGAGATGGAGCAGCTGACGGGCATCGTCTACATCGACCGCGAAAATGACGGGCTGATTGGCTTCAAGGATATCAGCGATCAGGAGTTCTGGATTCAGGGCCACATGCCCGGCTTCCCGCTGATGCCCGGCGTCGTGCTCTGCGAATGTGCCGCGCAGCTCGCCGGTTTTTACGCTCGCAAGTACCAGCTCCTGGCGGGCGACTTTCTGGGCTTCGGCGGCATGAGCGATGTCCGCTTTCGTGCGCCGGTCTTCCCGAACTCGCGGCTCGTTCTGATGGCCAAAGTTGAGAGCGTGCGCGCCGGTCGCCGCGCCGAGTTTGCGTTTCAGGGCTACGTCGACGGCAAGCTGGTCTTCAGCGGCACAATGATCGGCGTCCCGATCCACCGCGACCAGAAGATCGGCTGAGTGAAGATCGGCTGAGGCCGGAGTTCGGTTCGTCTTCGTTCGAGGACCTTGAACGCAGGACGGACCTCGAAGTCCAGGACGAACTTCCGCTCCGGCGCAGCGCGAACCGGATTTTGGTGGGCTGCGGGGCCGTTCTCCGAGCCTGCCGGTCGAAAGTCGGCGCGACGTTCGGCACGCTCCGGATTGAACCGTCAGGCTCCGAAGATCTCTTCCAGCGCGTTTCGCATCACCGTCGGATCCGGATCCACTCCGGTCCAGTACCGGATGCCGATCACGCCCTGGTTGACCAGCATTCCCAGACCATCAATGACCTTGCAGCCGCGTTCGGTCGCGTCGCGGACCAGACGTGTTTTCGGCGGGTTGGGAATGACATCGGCGACGACCATGCCGGCTTTCAATGTGTCGGGGTCGAGAGCGATGCGGGCATCGACGTCCGGGAACAGGCCGATCGAGGTCGCGTTGATGACGACGTCGGTTCCGTCCGGGATCGAGTAGTCGCCGTCCCATGGCACGAAGCTGGCCTCGACGTTGACCTTCTCACGGAGCAGGTTGACGAGTTCCGTGCCGCGGTCGGTCGAGCGGTTGACGATCGTGATCTGTGTTGCCCCGGCCAGAGCAACCTCGACGCTGATCGCTCGCGCCGCGCCGCCGGCTCCAAAGATGACGACTGATTTGCCCTGCGGATCAGTCAGCGTGCGGAGCGATTCGACGAAGCCCTTGCCGTCCGTGTTCTCGCCAATCAGTTTGCCCTCGCGGCGGACGACGCAGTTGACCGCGCCCATCAGTGACGCCGATTCGCCGAGCCCGTCGAGATGTTCGATGACAGCGACCTTGTGCGGGATCGTGCAGTTGAATCCG
>Ga0209578_10003010_pt1 | contig 13332 bp, 13 predicted proteins | sample tdAd472_FD_187127 | JGI IMG/M metagenome (GOLD analysis project Ga0209578, IMG submission 187127) | Marine sediment microbial communities from the Atlantic coast under amendment with organic carbon and nitrate - tdAd47.2 (SPAdes)... | ecosystem: Environmental > Aquatic > Marine > Coastal >...
TTTTCAGGGCAGGGTATTGATGATTTTGGACAACATACTCAATACCCTGCCCTGAAAATGTCCTGTGATCATTCTGGGCTGAATCACCTTTAAATGGGTTTCACGGGTAAGTTCCTGCAACAATTCAGGTTCGTCCTGCGAACTGTTGGCAATGTAACTCTCCAAAATGGGCGATAGGAAATGCATGATATATTTTTCGCAAAAATATAGAAAAGAACTACATTGGAACAAGGTTTAAAAACTGTTGTGTTTTGATATTAAATTCGTCAGTTTGAAAATTTTTTGGTGTTGAACCCTTCGACTATGCTCAGGATAAACTAAAGTCGAAACCAAAGAAAATTGTTTCGAGAACTGAATTTTAGCCTCAAAAACCTATTCTCGATATAAAATCCTTTGCAGGATTTCACTCGAATTGACGGTTTTTGTAAAATCCGGCTAATCTCACAACAAACCGATGAAAACAAAATTTGAATATCCCTAATCAATCAAATAGACAATATCATTGTCAGGTCGAGCGCAGTCGAGACCTCATTTTAAGATGTTAGGTTGAAACAACCTCTCGACTGCGCTCGAGGAGACAACATCTTATGATTGATTACGGGGAATCAGTAAACAAAAACTTTCCATGGCGTTACCAAAGGTAAATATACGAACGGCAACAATGGACGACCTTCCCGTGCTGCTGAATTTTGAACAGGAAATAATAAAGGCAGAACGACCTTTTGATGTTACCATAAAAGAAGAACCCATTAGTTATTACGATATTGGCGAGATGATCCAAGACCCTAAAGCACAAGTTGTAGTGGCAGAGGTTGAAAATAAGATAGTAGCCTCTGGCTATGCCATTGCCAAAAAGGCCAGGCATTATTTGGATCATGAGTTTTATGCCTATCTTGGATTTATGTACACCGATGAGGATTATCGCGGTATGGGAATCAATGCCATGATCGTGGAAGAACTCAAAAATTGGTCGAATCAAAAAGGCTTTAAAGAAATCAGGTTGACGGTGTACAACGAAAACCTTTCGGCCATCAAAGCGTATGAGAAAGTAGGTTTTAAAAAACATATCATCGAAATGCGATTGGAGTAGCTTTCTTTTCCTTTAATTACTTGTACAAATCGTATTTTTGAGGCAAACCAAAGCGAATGACGTTCCAAAATACACTCGAATTTGCCAAAAAGCTGGATGCAGCTGATTCCCTTGCCCCCTATAGAAAAGAATTTCACTATCCACAGGTCAATGGAAAGGACGTGATCTATTTTACGGGAAATTCCTTGGGGCTTCAACCCAAACGCACACAAAAATTTGTGGACGATGTTATGAAAGATTGGCGGGAACTGGCTGTGGAAGGCCATTTTTATGCCGATAAACCTTGGTGGGATTATCATGAGAGACTTGCAGGGGGCCTGGGCAAAGTGGTAGGTGCCAAACCTGAAGAAATTTCGGTGATGAACACACTTACGGTCAACCTTCATTTGTTGATGGTATCCTTTTACCGACCCACCGATAAACGTTTCAAAATTATATGCGAGGAAAAAGCATTTCCATCCGATCAATATATGTTGCAAAGTCAGGTGCGCTATCATGGATTGGACCCGAAAGACGCCCTTGTTGAGGTAAAAAAGCGGGAAGGAGAGCATGCATGGCGCACGGAGGACATCGTACAAAAAATCAATGAAACGGGTGACGAGCTGGCCTTGGTGTTGATGGGCGGGGTGAACTATTACAACGGTCAAGTGCTGGATATGAAGGCCATCACCAAAGCAGGAAAAGATGTAGGTGCTTATGTAGGCTGGGATTTGGCCCACGGGGTAGGAAACATCAAACTGAATCTGCACGATTGGGGTGCCGATTTCGCGGCTTGGTGCAGTTACAAATACATGAACAGCGGCCCTGGGAACGCATCGGGCATCTTTATCCATGAAAGACATTTGGGAAAGGAAGATATCCCCCGTTTTGAAGGATGGTGGGGTACTAAAAAGGAGACTCGTTTTTTAATGAAACCAGAGTTCGACCCTATTGAAACAGCCGATGCGTGGCAGTTGAGCAATCCGCCCATACTTTCCGTTGCGCCTTATTTGGCCTCTCTGGAAATATTTGATGAGGTGGGTATGGACGCGCTTATCAAAAAACAAAAAACGATCGTTGCTTATCTGGAATTTGTGCTTCGTGAAATCGACAAGGAAGTGGACAGCACCTTCGAAATCATTACTCCTGAGGCCAGAGGTTGCCAGCTTTCCGTGTTTTTGCATGGGGAAGGGAAATCCATCTTCGATTATTTAATGAAAAACGGTGTCATTACCGATTGGAGAGAACCGAACGTTATTCGATTGGCCCCTGCGCCCCTCTATTGTTCGTATGAGGATATGTATTGTTTTGGGCAGATATTAAAAGCAGGAATTCAGGGCAAATAAGCACAAACACAAAATGAACCGACCAAACCCAATCATTATATGAAATCCTTATGGCTCATTCTGTCCAATCCAAGGTATTTTGGGGTGGCCTGGGTTTTTACCAGTATCAATATTTGGTTTGGTACTTGGGCCATTTATATCCCCACCGTAAAGGATAAATTGGGTATAGATAAGGCTGATTTGGGCATAGCCCTATTTTGTTTGTCCCTTGGGGTTTTCACCATTTTTCCCGTAGCTTCCAAGATTATCAATAAACTTGGGGTGGGCAGGGCCTCGTGGTATGGGGTTATATTTGCTTCGGCAACCGCTATGTTGCCGCTTATGGCGCCCAATTATTATTTGTTGATGGCGGCCCTGTATCTTTTCGGAGCCAGCAACGGTTTCATCGATATCGCCATAAACACCTTGGTCACAGAGATTGAAAAGGAAGATAAACAAAACTTTATGTCCGCTGCCCACGGCTTTTTTAGTTTGGGCGGTATTTTGGTGGGGCTGGGCAGCTTTCTGATTCCCGTGATAGGAAACCCTGTGCTGCACATGGGGATTACCGTGGTTTTGGTGTTTGCTATCAATTTTTTTCTAAAAAAACATTATATCGATGTGGTGGCGGCACCTGTGGAAAAGGAACCTTTTAGCCTAAAACTATTTAAACCTTTATTGCTTTTGGGCATTATCGGATTTGTCTCCTTTGGTAGCGAAGGTGCCATTATTGATTGGAGCGCGTTATACCTTAAAGAAATGACGAAGGCGCCCGAACTGCTCATTGGAGCGGGGTTTTTGGCGTTTTCAACCACGATGACGTTGGGACGATTTTTGGGGGATGGTATCAGTGCAAAAATAGGTCCCATTAAAATAGTGGGGCTGGGTGCTTTTATCGCTGCGATTGGTTTTCTTTTGGTGCTAACACAAAACACTACTTGGTCCATTATTGGGTTTGCCCTTAATGGCCTTGGATTTTCGGTCATCGTGCCTGAGTTATTTCGAATAGGAGGTAATGTAAAGGGGGTGGATTCCTCCCAAGGGGTGGCTTTTATCGCAGGTTCGGGGTATATCGGTTTTTTGCTGGGCCCTGTAATTCTTGGATTTATTGCGGAAAGCGCCTCTTTAAATTACAGTTTTATATTGCTGTTATGCTTGGCTCTTATGGTTTTGGGGATTACTTTTTTCTTGGGCAGGAGGTGAAAGTAAGCAGTTTTTTATTAGAGTTTTGCTAACGGTCTCGACGATAAGTAGTATGAGAGAACAAGCAATTACTTATAGTGTTTGCTGTAAAACGCAATTTTTACGATACTTATTTGTCTAACAACAGTTCAAGCCCCATTTTTAAATGTGCCGACCAATTGTCGTGCTTTCCTTTTACACTTATCACCTTGGCATTTTTGGACTCAAGGAAATTAACCTCATTTTCAGTTAGTTTCCCAACTCTTTGGTCATTTTCAATATAGATATATATAAGATTAGAGAGATCAGTGTCTTTTAGTAATTCGGTATATTTCTCGTCTCTATTTATGGCTGCAGCAATTTTTCGCATGTTAACTGTATAAATATTATCTGATTTTTCACCAATGATGGGTGTGATGGCATCTGATTCAAAATTAGCCTCGAATCCCTTAGAATAAGCTTCACTGACTTCTTTGGTCATATCAAGTCTACCTACCATTAATAAATATCTGTCTGCAATATTGTTATATTCAACAATAGATTTTAGACCAACCAAAGAGCCATATGACCCACCTACAACATATACTTTTTTCTTTTGTGATTTAAAATAACTTATGAGTTCAAATAAGGTTTTAGTCGTTTTTTCATTATAAATTTTTGCCTGTTCCCACGAAATTTCTTCCTTTTCTGTTTCTTCAGGATGCAGTGTTTGTGATTCACGCATATTAATAAGAAAATAGTTTTTCTCATCTATTTCACCTGTAATACTATATTTAAGTTCAAATCTATACGTTCTAAGATCATTTTCAGGCCCACCATCTATGTTTATGATTACGGTATCGCTATTAGGATTTCCAAATGAATAGCCTGAATTTATTAATGATTCAGGAATGTTTTCATATACAATTTTTATGTCTTGGTTTTTAAGAAGGCTTTTAACAACCAGCGCTTTGTATTCCCCATTTTCATCAACAAACATTCGAGGCATTAATTTTTGTTCCATTATTAGTGGCAATACGTCTTTAAAAGCTACTGTTGTCCCATCCTCATAATAAACAGGTTCAAAATCTGCAGGAGGTTCTTTTTTTAACAGTTCTTGCATAGGAAGTAAACTTAAACTTTCTGGAATAAAGGTATATTCTTGACCTTGTACTGCAAAGCACATAAGAATGCTCAGAATTAAAGTTGTTTTTTTCATCTTGTTTTGGTTTGATCAACTATTTTTTAGAATGTGTTTATAGAAATGTATTTTACATCGCTATACCCCCAAATAGGGATATTATCGATGTAAGGCATCATCCTTTAGTTATGTAAGGGGGAATCTTGAAAATATCTTTTTTGAGCTCTCTCAACCCAAAAATCAACCAGCATTCTATTCCTTATTCACCGAAAGTCCTGTAAAGTAGAGGCTCATGCCACCATCGGGGCGGTTATGCTGTTTGGCCAGCTGTAACCCTTCCACATTCACATAATCTTCCCAAGTGGAAACCAAGTTAGGCTCTTCTTGGTTAGATTTACGATAGGCCCATTCTTGAACAATGTAATCATCTTTAAAATAGAAGTCGTAGGCATCGCCGGGAGTGTAACCGCCTTCGTTGGCATACACAATGGTGAGTTTTTGCATCGGCTCTTCACTAATGGGTGCAGTGGCCTCTACCGTGTGCTCGTAGGTATAGTTGTTGGCGTCCCACATCAAATTAAAAGGAGCCATCAACCAATATCTATCGTTGATAAAGCCGCCATTGGTCTTTAGGGCAATGCTGTCCATGTCTGCACGATCATACGTCAAGGTGTCGGTACCAGAAATAGAAGTGACCATATTTGTTTTTGGCCTCCAGTCCCACTTGCGTTCAAAATGCATGGAATCCCTATCTACATTAAAGGTAAAGGTGATTTTCTCAACATCCTTCCAGTTTTCAAAACCGTGTGCTTCCGCAATACGTTCGGGAACGGTTTTTTCAGCTTCGGTGGTTTCAGTAGTTTCTTCGGACTTTTTGGAATCTGTTTTGCAAGCGGAAATCAATAATAAGGCGAACAGTCCAACGATGTAAGAGGTCTTCATATCTGGTTTTTAACCAAATATACTAGGAAAATCTGTTAATTTGCGCCCCATTTTAAAAAGCCTGAACAAATAAATCTGTTTCTGGAGTGACTTTTTTTAAAAACCTGTTTCTAATACTAATAAGTAACCCCGACAAAGCGTTTTTGGAAAAGGAAGACCTACACGTACATCTTTCTGATGAGGAATTAGTGAAACAGATTGTGGCGGACAACGACCCTATGCTTTTTCGTAAGTTGTACGACCGCTACGCGAAATTGGTGTACAACAAATGCTACGGATTCGCAAAATCTGCGGATGAGGCAGAGGATTTGACACAGGATGTGTTCCTTCAACTTTTTATCAAGCTTCGAACCTTTAAGGGGAAATCGAAATTTTCTACTTGGCTATACTCTTTTACTTATAATTTTTGTGTGAACTACGTGAATCGGAACAAACAACGGAAAATACGGGACCAATCCGTACAAGTTGAAACGTCCGAACACAAGCTTACCGAAGAAGTGCCCGATGAGAGCTTATTTGAAATGAAGGCGGACAAACTAAAAAAATGCCTGGAAATCATTTCGGTAGAGGACAAGTCCATTTTATTATTGAAATATCAAGATGGCGCCAGCATAAAAGAACTGGTCAGTTTAATGGACATAGGGGAGAGCGCGGTGAAGATGAGGCTCAAAAGAGCTAAGGAACGACTATTGGAAATCTATAATACCCTGGAATAGATGGCAAAGAAACACAAAAACCCATTTAAAGAGCTGGAGGCCTCCCTGCACGAGGCTCCGCCCGAAATGAAGCAAAAAGTGATGAATGACATTGCTGCGGCAAAGTTGATCATGGACATGGCTTCATTGTTCTCCATTAATTTGGGAGGTGCTTTGCGCAAATTGTTCCGAACCTTGGGCGAAAACTAATAAACAAACAGAACACTATAAATAAACAACAACTATGGAGACTATTAATGAATGGAAGAATGTGACCCTTGATTCCCTAGCTGGCATGGGCAAAGAGATAGCATTGGCTTTTCCCAAGATTTTGGGGGCAATCGTGATTTTATTTTTGGGTTGGATCGTCATTAAAATCGTACGCTTTCTTTTAAAGAAAATCCTGAAACTGGCCAAAATCGATGTGCTCAACGATAAAATCAATGGCATGGATGTAGCGGGCAAAGGTGACCTTAAAATAGACCTCACCAAAATAGTATTGGGCTTTGTTCGATGGTTTTTGATTTTGGTCTTTTTAATCGTGGCGGCCGATATTTTGGATTGGAAAATCATATCCCAAGAAATCGGTAACCTCTTGCATTACCTTCCACGGTTCTTTAGTGCCCTTCTCCTTTTGATGTTGGGATTCTACATCGGGAACTTTGCAAAGAAGACCATAAAGCGATTGTTCGATTCCCTCGAATTTGGAGGGTCCAATATTGTGAGCAACCTGTTTTTTTATGTAATCGTCATCTTCATGTCCATCACTGCACTCAACCAAGCCGGGGTAGACACGACCATCATTACCAACAACATTACCTTGATCTTGGGATCGTTTCTTTTGGCATTTGCTTTAGGGGTTGGATTAGGGTCCAGGGAAATTATTGCTGATCTGCTCCGATCTTTCTACACCCGAAAAACCTATGTGGTGGGCGATGCCATAGTTATTGGAGAAGACGAAGGAATCATTAAAGCCATCGATAACAATAGTCTTACTTTGGAAACCCAAGAGGGTAGATTTGTAATTCCGATCAAGGATGTAGTGTCCCAAAAAGTGCAGATAAAATCATAATCCAGGTATTGTGAAAAACAAGTGCAGAAACTTCCTTGGAATTTGATTATTTTTGAAGTCTTACAACACGTAAAAAAATGAGTTCAAAAAAAGGAAAAGTTCAGGAATTGATCCAAGAGAAACTGTTAGAAGACCGCAAAGTATTTTTGTGGGGGCAAGTAGATGATGATTCTGCGAAACACGTAATCGACAGGTTGCTGTATTTGGATATGTTGAACAATAAAGAGATTCAATTGATTATCAATAGTCCAGGCGGGTACGTAACTTCCGGTTTTGCTATTTACGATACCATTAAACAAATAAAAAGCCCGGTATCCACGGTATGTTCTGGATTGGCGGCCTCTATGGGCTCTATTCTTTTATCCGTAGGGGAAAAGGGCAGACGGTTTATACAACCGCACGCCCGTGTCATGATTCACCAGCCAAGCGGTGGAGCAAGGGGACAGGCTTCCAATATTGAAATCCAGGCCAGGGAAATTATCAAGACCAAGGAATTGGGTGCAAAAATCTTATCTGAAAATTGTGGTCAGGACTACGATAAGGTGATGAAGGACTTTGATCGCGACTACTGGATGAGTGCCGAAGAATCGGTGGAATACGGTATTGTGGATGAAATCTTGAAATAGGATAAGACTTCGTAAAAGTGAAAAGTCCTTCGCAACGTATTGTGAAGGACTTTTTATATATAGACGCCGTAGCGGAATATTCTAGAATATATACGGCAAGAAAGGCGCCGCCAGATATTAAAGGATTGTTAAAGTCAAAATTGATCGGGCTGTGCTATTATGTTGCGGGCCCGCTCTTGCAATTCGTTTAATTCTTCCTTGCTTTTTTTCTCCAATAAACTCAACATCATCGACATCCGTTGATTGTTCTTAAAATGCGCTTTCTTTTCCTCCAAAAAGTTCCAGTAAAGCGCATTGAACGGACAGGAATTTTCTCCCGACTTAACAGTATGACTATAGGAACATTCCTTACAATAATTGCCCATTTTATTGATATAATTAGCGCTGCTCACATACGGTTTGGTGGCCACGAGGCCTCCGTCAGCAAATTGACTCATCCCGCGGGTGTTGGTGATTTCTACCCACTCAATGGCATCCATATATACGCCCAAATACCAAGCATCTACTTCGTCAGGGTGTACTTGAGTTAGTAAGGCATAATTGCCAATCACCATCAAGCGTTGAATGTGGTGTGCGTAGGCATCATCTAAACTTTGGCCAATGGCTTTGTGCAGGCAGTTCATTTTTGTTTTGCCTGTCCAAAAGAAGTCGGGCAGGGGATTGTGGTTCTCCAATTTGTTCATTTTGGCGTATGCTGGCATTTCTTTCCAATACACGCCTCGCATATATTCGCGCCACCCCAATATCTGTCGAATGAATCCCTCCACTTGTGAAATATGGATTTGATTTTTGTGTTCGTAATAATAATTCACTACGGTACCAATAACCTCTTGTGGGGATAACATTTTGCTGTTCATCGCAAAGGACAAACGGGAATGGAACAGATATTTTTCATCGGTATGCAAAGCATCTTGGTAATCTCCAAAATGTTTCAACAAATCGGAACAGAAAAATTCCAACAGTCTTTTGCACTCTTCGTATGTTGTGGGCCAAGGGAAGTTTTCTGCATCAATATTCCCAAAAGTGTTTATCTCCGCCTTTTTGATTTCTTCCAATAGCTCACTTACATCTTTATTGAAGGAAAGTTCCTTTGGAATATTGGGGGAACCATCCCATTTTTTACGATTGCTATGGTCAAAGTTCCATTTACCGCCTTCAGGCTGGTCGTTGTTCATCAAAATGTGGTGCTTCTTCCGCATCATCCGATAGAAGCTTTCCATCAACAATTGTTTTTTCCCTTTAAAGTGGTTTTTCAGTTCATCTCTGCTGGTGTAAAAGTGTTCTGTATCAAATACCTCTGTTGGAATAGATATCGATTCACCTATTTCTTTGAGTTGTACGTCCAGTCGGTATTCGTCGGGCAATTGGTATTCAAACTTTTCAATGTTATTTTCCGAAATAGTTGTTTTGATGAGGTCCGGCAGGTTCTGTGGATTGTTTCTATCACCAATTTTAAAGTACAGGATATTGTATCCTCTATCTTCTAAAGTGTTTGCAAAATTCCGCATCGAACTAAAAAAACCAACCACTTTTTGAATGTGATGCTTTACATAATCCGTTTCTTGGCGCATTTCCGCCATTAAATATATATTGTCATCATTTACTTGGTTGAACCAGCCATGGGAAAGGTTGAGCTGATCGCCAAGGATAAGTCTAAGCGTTTTCATGTGTTAGAATAAAGTGGGTTGCAACCAAAGGTTCTGGAAATTTTTGTTGGGGTCGTATCGTTCCGCCTGCCTTTGGGTGTTAAAAGTTCTATTTCTGGGGTCGTTGCCCACTCCGCTGTTGTACATCCAATTGCCCCAATTGCTGTGAACATCGTAGTCAAGGAGCATAGCTTCAAAATAGGAGGCGCCTATACGCCAATCCTGTTGTAGGTGTTTGGACCAATAACTGGCCACGTTCTGTCGGCCACGGTTGCTCATCCAACCGGTTTGTTTAAGTTCGATCATATTGGCATTTACAAAATCATCATCTGTTTGGCCATTGATCCAGTCCTGCTTTGCAGCATCGTTGGTGTGCCAATCGTATTCCTTTTCAAGGATGCCATCGATTTTAAAGATGTTGTTGCCGTGCTTTAGCGATACATATTTGAAGTAATCCCGCCATATCAGTTCAAAGACCAACCAATAGGTATCCTGATTTTTTTTGATTTCTTTTTCAAAACGCTTCACTTCCCAATAAATGGTACGAGCCGAAATACTGCCGTTGGCCAACCACGGAGATAGTTTGGAGCTGTAATCGGTGCCCACCAGGCCATTTCTGGTCTTTTTATAGAAAGCAAGCTTCTTCGAATCCCAAAAATAATGCTGCAAACGTTGCAATGCACTGTTCTCGCCTCCCTCAAAAGGAAAAGCAGACCTATGGTCGGTTTCAAAACTGGAAAAGCCAAGTGTTTCCAATGTTGGAATTTCAGTATTTAATTCTACTTTATTATCGGTGGGCTTTGGAGCGGGTTTGTCAAAACAGGGCCTCACTAGGGTATGCTTCTCGCACTTTTTACGGAAAACCGTAAACACCTGTGGAATTTGATCATAGGAATCAAAAGGAACGTCTTCTGGATGAAAAAGGAACTGGTCAAAGGTTTTCTGAAAGCTTACCGCCTTGGGTGTACGATTCTCAACTTCTTGAATCACATGGTTTTCTTCGGAAGTCCATTCATTTTGAAGAAAAATATGGTCAATGTTGAACTGTTTCACCAACTCCGGAATGATATCCTCGGGTTTATACTGATAAATGAGCAAGGTGATGTTCAGCTGCTCCAAATTCTTTTTGAGTTGATGCACCGTCTCCAACAGAAACTTGGCTCTAAAGCGCTCCATTTTCTTGAAACCAAAGGGATTGATTTGAAAATGTCTCGGGTCAAAAAAGTACACGGCAATGATTTTATCGGACTTTGCTGCTGAGTGTAAAGCTTCGTTGTCATGTACCCTTAGATTATTCCCGAACCAAATGAGGCTAGTCTCCATACTTGTTTTTGTTTTTTCTGCACCGATCGCTACAATAAATTACTTGGTCCCAATCTTTGGCCCATTTCTTTCGCCACGTAAAGGGGCGTTCGCATATTGGGCATGTTTTTGTGGGTAGATGTGGTTTTTTGTGCGTCAACCTAAAATTATTGTTTAATAAAAATAATAAAAAATTAAACAAAAATGAATCAGGTGAGGTGAAAGCTGCGAAACAAAGCAGTTTACCGATCAAAATGCTTATTTTTATTGCTTTAATCAGAATTAAGCCCATTGGGCATTTATGGCACAGACTCCAAAAAACATAGCCATCATCGGTTCCGGATTGGTGGGCTCCCTACTGGCAATATATCTTCGAAGAATTGGGCATCAGGTTACCGTTTTTGACAGAAGACCCGATATACGGACCATTAAATTTTCGGGAAGATCCATCAACCTTGCCATGAGCAATAGGGGGTGGCGTTCCTTGGACGCGGTAGGTATTGGCGACAGAATCAAGGATTTGGCGATACCCTTGGACAAAAGGGCCATGCACGTGAATGATAAACCTATGTATTTTCAGAAGTACGGTAAGGATGGCGAAGCCATTTGGTCGATTTCGCGAGGTATGCTAAACAAACGTATGATCGATCTGGCGGAAGAAGAAGGTGCCATCTTTCGGTTCAATGAAAAGGTTTGGGATGTGAATTTGCCCGATGCCAAAATATATACCGGAGAGGCCGAGAAAAGTGCATGGAGGGAGTACGATTTTGATTTGATTTTTGGTTGTGATGGTGCGTTTTCTCGAGTACGCCATAAAATGCAACGTCGTAGCCGTTTCAATTATTCCCAAAATTTTATCGATGTGGGTTACAAAGAGCTTACCATTCCCGCCAATGAAGATGGTACTCATAAGTTGGACAAAAATTCATTTCACATTTGGCCAAGGGGAGAGTTTATGCTCATTGCTATGCCTAATATTGATGGCAGTTTTACCTGTACCTTGTTTTTGCCTTTTGAAGGAGAAGTTTCTTTTGAAAGTATTAAAACCGAAGATCAGGCGAGGGAGTTTTTTAAGAAATACTTCCCCAATGTCCGGAAAGAAATTGAAGATTTGACCAAAGACTTTTTTAATAATCCGACCAGTGCCATGGTGACCATGAAATGTTATCCTTGGACCTATTGGGACAAAGTAGCTTTGGTCGGTGATTCTGCCCACGCAATTGTGCCGTTTTATGGCCAAGGGATGAATGCAGGTTTTGAGGATATTTATGTGCTCAACCAATTAATGGAGAAACATGGTGATGATTGGGAGACTATTTTTTCCAAATACCAAGAGGAGCGAAAGCCGAATGCCGATGCCATCGCGGAACTAAGTTATAGAAACTTTGTGGAAATGAGCAGTAAAACCGCGGATCCAAAGTTCTTGCTACAGAAAAAGATTGAAAAGCATTTTGCAAACCAACATCCCAAAAAGTGGGTTCCGGTTTATAGCCGTGTTACCTTCTCCGATAGGCCCTATGCAGAGGCATTGGCCATTGGTGACCGACAGGAAGCGATTATGCAAAAAGTAATGCAACTCCCCAATATTGAAGAAAAATGGGATTCTAAAGAAGTGGAAGATAAAATCTTGGAACTCTTAACTGACCAATAAGCCCATTAGCTTATCATTTTGAGCATTGCGAAAAATCTCTATTGTTTGACACGAATTTCACGAATTGTTTCGAAGCGAAAATGGACTGAAGGTATTGCGTGCTACTTCGACTTTGCTAAGCACCCATCAAGCATTATCTGTTTTAGATTTCTCAATCGCCTTGCTCATTTCGAAATGATAACTTTATAAAACAAAAAAGCCACCTTTAGGTGGCTTTTTAATTTCTTGTTCTAAAGAAGATTAGATTTTGGCAAAAAGCTTTTGCATTCTATCCTGCTCTTCCTCGGCCAAAAGGGGGTCTACCAAAATTCTACCGCTGTGCTCATCTGTAATGATTTTTTTGCGGGAAGCAATCTCTACCTGTACCTGTGGTGGAATGGTGAAGAAAGAACCGCCGGAAGCTCCGCGTTCTACGGGAACCACGGCCAAACCGTTCTTTACATTGTGGCGGATTCTTTTGTAAGCCTTGATCAAACGCTCTTCAATTTTATCTTCGTATTCTTCAGATTTTTTTAAAAGTGCTTTTTCTTCTTTCTCAGTCTCGGCAAGAATAGCATCCAACTCACCCTTTTTGTGCTTTAGGTGGCTTTCGCGCTCGGATAGTTTTTCCTTGGTAGCGGCAATCACTTCTTTTTTCTGTTCAATCTGTGCTTTGAACTCTTTAATGTTCTTTTCGGCCAATTGAATCTCCAACTCTTGGAA
>Ga0209578_10003017_pt1 | contig 13292 bp, 9 predicted proteins | sample tdAd472_FD_187127 | JGI IMG/M metagenome (GOLD analysis project Ga0209578, IMG submission 187127) | Marine sediment microbial communities from the Atlantic coast under amendment with organic carbon and nitrate - tdAd47.2 (SPAdes)... | ecosystem: Environmental > Aquatic > Marine > Coastal >...
GCGGACGAGGGAGCGGACGACCAGGCGGCTGCGCTGTGGCAAGCGCTGCGCGCGGTCAAGGACCAGAACGCGGCGATCGGGCGCTACTACAAGCGTCGCCGGCGCGTGACCGAGGTCGATCCCGAGACCGGCGAGGAGCTCGAGGCCGAGTTCGAGGAGGAGATCGACGAGGAGTTTAAGGACGAGGCCGAGTTCGACGAGGAGGACGACGAGGAGGACGCTGACGACGCCCCCTCGCCGTTCACCGCCGAGGACGTGGCCGCGGCCAGCGACCGAGTGATCGAGGCGATCGAGGAGCTCGGGGAGCGCGTCGCCGAACCCTGGAATCCCGACGCGGACGACGACGAGGACGTGGACGTGGCCTAGCCCATGCGGCGAAGTCACGACCCCACCTAGGGCGGGGTGAGAGTGCACGCTCACCCCGCCCTGCTTCTGTACCCGTGCGCCTATCCCCACCCCCAACCCCCACGAGCCCGTGATTACCCTCGCCTTCATGAACGTCAACAACCTCTACCTGCGCTATCGCTTCGGCCAGCGCACGCCGGGCCGCTTCGGCAACGACCCGCCCCCGCCCCCCGGCTGGGGCTACCTGCCGAGCAAGTTCGACGGCTGCTACCGGGCCCACGACCCGGTGCAGGTCGGCCTGCTCGCCGACGTGCTCGGCTACCGGGGCCTGCCCGAGGTGTTGGCCCTGTGCGAGGTCGAGAGCATGCAGGCCCTGCGCCACTTCAACCACACCGCCCTCGGCGGCCACTACCCCCACGCGCTGCTGGTCGAGTCCCGCGACCCGCGCCAGATCGACGTGGGCCTGTTGACCACGCTCCCGGTCCGCGGGATCAGGAGCCACGTCGACGACTACGACCCGCGGCAGAAGCAGTACGTGTTTAGCCGCGACTGCCTCGAGGTCGAGCTCGAGCTGCCCACGGGCGAGGCGCCGACCCTGCTGATCACCCAGCTCAAGAGCCGGTTCGTCGACCCCCGGGCCACGGGCGCGCGCCGCGCGGCCCTGGAGGCCCGCTCCAACCAGCGCCGGCGCCGTCAGGCCGAGGCCGTGCGCGCGATCCTGCGCGAGCGCTTCCCCTGCTGTCGCTACGAGCGCGAGCTGTTCGCGGTGGTCGGCGACCTCAATGACGTGCCGGACTCACCCTGGGTCTCGCCCCTGGCCCAGAACGCGGGGCTGACGGACGCGCTGAGCCTGCTGCCGCCGGCCGAGCGCTGGACCTACTGGTGGGAGAAGCGCAACCAGGTCAAGGGCCTTGTGACAGAGACGGTCGTCTCTGTCACAACCAACTCTGCTGGAAGCTGGAGCAAATGCACTGCTGTCCTAAACTCGCTCACGTTCGCTGCCTGTGTAGGAGCGGACAAGAGTCCCAGTGCTTTGCGAGCGAAGAACTAGACCGCCATAGTTCAGGGGGAGAGCAGCCGAGACCTCATGCGCCTACTCAACAAGAGGCTTGACGCAGAGATACGGACCCTGCTCGGTCGAGGAAGGCCTCTAAGGGCTCGCGAGATCGCCGATGAGCTCACAAGAGGAATGGGTAGAGAGGTCACGCGGAGGCGTGTGAACCAGGCTCTCTACTACCGCTTCCGGCCAAGGGGCCTAGCTGTCGTATCAGACGACTACCGGTGGGTACTTACGCCCAAGGGCTTAGTCCACGCTCCACCCGAGCAGCAGCGAGAGCAGAAGCCCACCGTTGGAGGCGCACTGCTTCCCACACTAGGCGGCCGATACCGTCTCTTGAATGAGATTGCCCGCGGTGGAATGGGTCGCGTCTACGCTGCAATCGACACAAAGCTTGATGTCCGAGTCGCGATCAAGCTAACGGACAAGGGCAACTCTCAAAGCAAGGCGTGCCGAGACCGATTCAAGCGAGAGGCAAAGATCGGAAGCCTCCTCGGAAGACAAACGGGCTTTGTGAGGGCATTCGACTGGGGAGAAGACGAGGAGCGCTTCTACCTTGCCATGGACCTCGTGGAAGGTGCCGAGCCGCTAGACCTGGTGGCTTGCTCAACTGACGAGGCCCTGAGGCGCCTGATCATCTCGAGTGAGCTAGTAGCGAGGGCGCACGCTGCAGGCGTGATTCACCGTGACCTCAAGCCGGAGAACTTCCTCGTGTCACCAGCGGGTGAGATTAGCCTTGCGGACTTCGGGCTAGCGAAGAGCAGCGGGGTAAACACGTGGGACGCGCTGCCACAGGGGAGATTCGAGACCTATCGTTCACTGGGTCTAACCCAAACGGGTGTTGGCTTTGGAACGCCTGTTCTTATGGCTCCCGAGCAATTCGAAAACGCCAAGGACACAGACGAGCGAGCGGACGTGTATTCCCTCGGAGCGATGCTGTTTCTCGCTCTGACCGGCAGGTACCCGTACGACGCGAACACGGCAAAGGGGATTGGTGACCTTCACTCCAAGGTGTCAAGTGGGCTCCTGAGTCCACCACGCCCTCGTGACTTTGACTCAAGTCTCCCGGGTCCTCTCGACCTCGTAGCTGTTGCGGCGACCGCGATCAGGCCAGACGACAGAACCTCGACGGTGGAGGCATTTCTTATGGCGCTGAGGGCCGCTTCCGGCCAGAAGCAGGTTACGAATGGTCCTTCTCAACTCCCGCTGACCGCTGTTCGGTCGACAACTCACAGGCCTCGCTCTGAGGAACTGGCTTCGACTAGATCCACTGCAAGCTCGAGAGCTTCGCCGACCCATACCACCCAAGTTCCTCCCTCAACGGCAAGCTATGGCCCATTTGTATTCTTGGGTCTAGCAGTAGGGATACCTTTGGCGCTCTTGCTTCTCGTGTTTCCGCTCCTCCAACCCAAGGGCATGAGCTCTACAGAAGCCAGAGGGAACGGCTTCGAGCAAGAACCCGCAAGGTCAAGCCAGTCTCCACGGCAGCAGGGGGTTCCCAATGGCGCAACTTCCGCCCCTGACAGTCCGATCCCAAGACGCCAACTGGCGGCTCGTGACGACGCGACTTCCGCCCCTGCCAGGCCCTCCGAACAGCTAGATCCACACGGAGCGGGGAAACCAAACGCGATCCCAGAGGGACCCCGGTCTGAGCTCAAGCGAGATCCTCGAAGCGGCCGACCTGTTGAGACCCCAGGCACCAAGGACTACTGGACCCTTGGAAGCCACGTCGACGAGGTCCTCCGGCTCGAAGGCACTCCCACAACCATCAACGACGACTATGGCGGGGAAACCGAGACCTACAGATTCAGGAATGGAAGCGTCAAAGTCTCCAAGGCAACTCAACGAGTCGTGGAGTGGACTGATTTCTCCAAGAAGCTACAGGTCCGCTTGCTGCCAGGATCAAACGCAGGCACCAAGGACTACTGGACCCTTGGAAGCCACGTCGACGAGGTCCTCCGGCTCGAAGGCACTCCCACAACCATCAACGATGACTATGGCGGGGAAACCGAGACCTACAGATTCAGGAATGGAAGCGTCAAAGTCTCCAAGGCAACTCAACGAGTCGTGGAGTGGACTGATTTCTCCGAGAAGCTAAAGGTCCGCTTGCTGCCTGGGCGGTAGGTTCGGACTCGGCCCCTAGCTGCTTAGAGGGTGCTGGCCAAGCGCGCCCAAGGATGGCGGAAAGGAAGCCCCCACTGTCCTGTCCTCTCTATTGCCTCACATTTCTTCTATATATCGTCTTCGACGAAGGCGCGGTGCAGGGCGCGGACGGCGGCGGGGTAGGCGGCGGCGGGGACGCTCCAGGCGTGGTTGCGTCCGCTGGGGGTCAGCGCGCCGGCCGCCGCTTCGACGCCGGCGGCGCGCAGGCAGTCGACGGCGCGGGCGTCGAGGGTCGCGGGCTCGCCGGGGGCGCCGACGAGGGTCACCCGCACGCGGCCGGGCTCGTGGGCGACCCACACCACGGCGGTGGCGGTGGCTCCCGCGGCGATCTGACTGTGGGCCTCGCCGAGGAAGGCGCGGACCTCGAGGGGGTGATCGCGGCGCACGAGCTCGAGGGCGTCGGCGGCGATCGCGGGCAGCCCCGCGGTCGCCAGCTCGAGGGCGTCGTGGGGGTCGACCGCGCGCAGCACCCGCGCGTCGGGCACGAGCTGGGGGTCGGCGCTCAAGAGCGCGGTGTCCTTCCAGAGGGTGACCGGCGCGTCGAGGGCCAGGCCGAGGAAGGCGGCGGTGGTGTCGCTGCCGCCGCGGCCGAGGGTCGTCCAAGCGCCGTCCGGGGTCTGGCCGACGAAGCCGGGCACCACGACCCGGGTCTCGCCGGCGAGGAGCTCGCGGGCGCGGGCCGCGGCCTCGGGGCGGAAGCGCGCGTGGCCGAAGCCGGCGTCGGTGACGACCCCGGCCGCGGCGCCGACCCGGAGGCTCGCCTCGAGGCCGGCCTGGGCGAGGTGCGCCAGGGCCAGGCGCGCGCTGGCGCGCTCGCCCCAGCCGAGCACGGGGTCGAGCAGAGGCGGGGTCGCGCCACCCTCGCGCACGGCGTTCAGCGCCTGGATCAGCTCCAGCCGCAGCGCCTCGAGCTCGCGCCCGGCGATCTCGCGGTGGGGGCCCGCGAGGGGCTCGAGCAGGCGCGCGTGGGCGTCGAGCAGCGGGGTCACGTCGGGCGTCGCGCCCGATCCGGCGGCGAAGGCCAGGTCGCGGAGCCGGTCGGTGACGCCCTGCAGCGCGGAGACGACGACGCACAGCGGGGCGGGGGTCGCCTCGACCAGCTCGACGACCCGAGCCAGGCCCGAGCCGTCCTGCAGGCAGGAGCCGCCGAATTTCAGAACCCGCATGTCCGGCACGCTACCACGCAGTTCGAGGGGCGAGCGGGCTCGGCGAAAGGAGCCCGCAAGGGGTCGCTGAGGCCTTCTACTCCGCCCCTCAGGGCGGGGTTCCTCCAGACCGAGGTCCAATCCGGGCGCGGCCGAGACCCTTGTTCCCAAAGGCTTTAGGGGACCAAATCGAGGAGGATCAAACACCGGGCGCCCAGAGATGGTAGACAACCGCGTACGGGCGCGTACTCCAGCCGCCAGGCAGAGGCCCGTCCTACCCAACCACAGAGGAAACCCACGTGAAGAGTGTTGCCGCCACCGTGTTGGCCGCGATCGTCGCCGCCGGCTCGATCAGCGCCCAAGAAACCCAAACCGCCCCCGACCAGGCCTGGTCGCTGAAGGCTGGGGACCAGTTCTCCACCCAGGTCACCGTGAACATCGACATGGAGATGGAGATGCCCGGCATGCCCATGGGCGCCGGTGGCCAACAGTTCCACGTGCAGTATCAGCTCGACCACAAGGTCACCGAGACCGCCGACGGCGCGTCGAAGGTCGACGCCACGATCGGCCCGGTGATCGCGAAGATCATCATGCCCATGATGGGCGAAATGGCCTACAACTCGGCCGAGGACGACAGCAGAACCCGATGCGGGGCGTGCGTCACCTGGTCGGCAAGACCTTCTCCTACGGGATCGACACCAGCGGCAAGATCAGCGACGTCAGCGGCGGCGACGCCCTCGTCGAGGAGGCCGCGGAGGCGGCCGCCGGTGAGAACACGGGCGGCGGCGGCGGCGGAATGATGATGATGGACCCCGCGGCGCTGGCCCAGATCGCGATGGTCCTCTTCCGCGACGACACCCTCGCGACCTCGCTCAGCATTCACACCCACGTGCTGCCCGGCGCTGGCGCCGGCGGCGCGACCTACAGCATGGACCGCGAGGAGAGCATTGCCACCGTGGGCAAGATCAAGTTCAAGGCCGACTGCACCGCCGAGGCGGCCGACGGCAAGACCAAGATCACCTACACCGGTAAGGACATTGGCTTCGAGGCCCCCGACCTCCCCGCCGACGACGGCAACCCGATGGCCGCCATGCAGCGCAAGCTGCTCCAGGGCCTGAAGGTCACCCGCTCGGCGGTCAGCGGCACCGCGCACTTCGACAAGGCCCTCGGCCGCGTCGTGAGCTCGGAGTCGGTGCGCGAGGTCGACCAGGAGGGCGAGCTGCCCGAGGAGCTCAAGCAAATGATGCAAATGCAGGGCGCCCCGGTCGAAGACGGCATGATGATGAAGCGCAAGTCGAAGCTGACCGTGAAGGTCGAAGAGGTCGGCGGCGAGGACCGCCGCCGCTTCTAAGCGCACGTCTCGGATTCAACCGCAGCAGCCAGTCGCCTCCGGCGACTGGCTGTTTTGCTATGTGGAGATATCCTCCATGCGCGGAGGTGGTCATGGGCAATCGACCCGTGGTCTACGACAAGGCGAAATACCACTACGACGGCGATTACCCCGACGACCTGCCGATCGAACAAGCCTTCGTGCACACCGGCATGTTCCTCGGCTGGATCATCGATCACGACCTCTACAGCGACGAGTTCTCCAAAGACTCGGCGCAGGAGATCCGCGCGTTCAAGGGGCGCGACATGAGCGGCCCCCAGGTCTACGCCAGCTGGGACGGCTGCCTGATCGACGACATGCTCAACGAAGAGGGGAATCGCTTCGCCACGGCCTACTTCGACTTCGACCATGGCGACTACCTGACTGACTACGAGGAGATCCTGGCCGCGGACCTTCCGTCGACCTATCACGTCCAGGACACATGGGAGAACTACGAGACGCTGAAGCGGAAGATCGACGAGCGCTACCGTCAGTGGCGGGGATCCTCCGCCTAGACGCACCCCTGTCTCACTGGCTCCACCCACCCAACGGCCAAGGCGATCCGCTCCACGTCGAGCGAAGCCAGCCGATCGGCCACGCCGCCTACGGGTGTACTCGCGCCAAGGACCACGAGGTCAGCCCGGCGTGTTCGCCCCGACGCGTCGGGGAGGAATGACGCACCTGCACGAAAACTGCGTCGGGGCGAACGCGCCCAGGTCTGGGTGGTGTCTTGAACTAACTCTTTGTTGGCCGGCCACGCAGGCGGAGGGGGGTCGGGGGGCTCCGAACGGAGGCTCTGCGTGCGTCCCTGTTCTGACAGTACGGCGCCAGCCCTTCGGTGTACCTGGACGCGCGCAGCGCCGGAGAGAGGAGCCCCCCGACTCCCCTCCGCCGTTGCCACGCCAGCACCCTCAATCGGGCGAAGCATCCACACACTGAGACCAAGGCCAAGGCCAAGACCAAGACCAAGACCAAGGCTGGCTGCCTGGCTACTCCTTGCGCTCGACGACGAGCTGCGCCGCCAGCTCCTCGACGGTCGTCACCGGGGCCTGGCAGGTGAAGTCGCGGCACACGTAGGCGGCGGGCTTGCCGTCCACCGGCGTCTGGGCAGCGAGGGAGGGCACGAGCTTGGTGATCGCGGGGGCGTCCCCCGGAGGCCGGTGCAGCACGACGGTCCGCGGGAGGAAGCGCGAGCGCAGCGCGCGGAGCAGGGCCTGGGTCCCGGCGGCGTCGGGCTCGCCAGCCACGACGACCTCGCGGGCGGGGCCGAGGTAGAGGTCGAGGGCCTGCAGCGCCTGGGTCGCGCCGAAGCCCGGGGCCTTGGTCAGGGTCTCGGCCAGGCTGGCCAACGTGGCCTCGCCGCGGGCGGTGAGCTCGCGGTCCTGGAGCAGGAGCCCGAGGCGGATCAGCGCGGTGGCCGCGGCGGAGTTGCCCGAGGGCATGGCGCCGTCGTAGCTCGGCTTGCTGCGGTGGAAGAGCTCGGTGTCCTGGGGAGAGGCGAAGAATCCGCCGTGCTCGGCGTCGCCGAAGCGCTGCTGGAGGGTCGCGAGCAGGGCCTTTGCCTGCTCGAGGTAGCGCGGCTCGAAGGTCGACTCGTAGAGCTCGACCAGCCCCCAGGCCATGAACGCGTAGTCGTCGAGCAGCGCCGGGATCCCGACCTCGCCCTCGCGGTAGCGGTGCATGAGCTCGCCCTCGGGGCTGAGCGTGGTCAGCACGAACTCGGCGGCCTCCTGGGCGGCGGTCACGTAGCGCGGCTCGTCGAGCACGCGCCCGGCGAAGGCCAGGGCCCCGATCATGTGCCCGTTCCAGTCGCTGAGCACCTTGTCGTCGTGCAGGGGCGGGATCCGCTGCTCGCGGACGGCGAGCAAGGTCTCGCGGCAGGCGGCCAGCCGCTGCTCGACCTCGTCGACGGTGAGCTTCGCGGTCTCGGCGATCGTCCGCAGGCTCTGGTTGAGCTGGAGGTGGTTCTTGCCGGGGAACTCGTGGAAGTTGCCCTCCTCGCTCACGGCGTAGCGCGCGGCGAAGAGGAGGAACTCCTCGCCGAGGATCTCGCGCAGCTCGGCCTGGGTCCACACGTAGAACTTGCCCTCGAGGCCCTCGCTGTCGGCGTCCCAGGCCGAGGTGAACCCGCCCTGGGGGTCGCGCATGTCGCGCAGCACGAACTCGATCGTCTCGCGGGTCACGTCGGCGTAGCGCGTGTGGCCCGTGAGCTGGTAGCCCTCGACGAAGGCGCGCACGAGCCCGGCCTGGTCGTAGAGCATTTTCTCGAAGTGCGGGATCTCCCACTCGGGGTCGACGGTGTAGCGGTGGAAGCCGCCCCCGAGGTGGTCGCGCAGCCCGCCGGCGAGCATGGCGTCGAGGGTCTGGGTCGCCATGTCGAGGGCCGCCTGCTCGCCCGTCCGCTGGTGCTGGCGGAGGAGGAAGCCCACGTTGTGCGGGGTGGGGAACTTGGTCGTGTTGCCGAAGCCGCCGTGCTCGACGTCGAAGCGCTGCTGGAGCTGCTGGAAGCCCGCCTGCAGGCGCGCCTCCTCGAGCTCGGCCGGCGCGCCGCCGCCCATGCCCTTCACGTGCTCGGTGATCCGCTGGGCGTCCTTGACCACGGCCTCGGGGTCCTCGGTCCAGGCCTGGTGCAGCGCCTTCAGCAGGTCGAGGAAGTTGCCGCGCCGGGGCAGGCGGTGCGGATAGGGGAAGTAGGTCCCGCCGAAGAACGCCTGCTTGTCCGGGGTGAGGAACACGTTCAGCGGCCAGCCTCCGGAGCCCGTCAGCGCCTGGACCACCGCCATGTAGACCTCGTCGACGTCCGGGCGCTCCTCGCGGTCGACCTTGATCGCGACGAAGTGCGCGTTGAGGAACGCGGCGACCTCTTCGTTCTCGAAGGACTCGCGCTCCATGACGTGGCACCAGTGGCAGGTGGCGTAGCCGATCGAGAGCAGGACCGGCTTGTGCTCCTGCTTGGCCTTGGCGAAGGCCTCCTCGCCCCAGGGGTACCAGTCGACCGGGTTGTGCGCGTGCTGCAGGAGGTAGGGGCTCTTCTCCTGGGCGAGGCGGTTGGTGTGCTTGGGTTCCGCCGGGTCGTTCACAGGGGGCTCCTTCTCCTGGGCGCGGGTCACGCTGCACGCGGCGAGGCAGGCGAGGAAGCAGGCGATCCCGACGTCTCGTGCACGTCTCACCCCGACTCCCTCCCTGTCTTTGGCGTCCGCGCCCTGGGCGCAGCGGTGTATCCTCGCCCAGGTGCGCGGGGCGAGCAAACACCGCGCCCGAGGAGCGCATGCCAGAGCCGACCCCCGCAGCGACGGCGATCGTGGTGGCCCCCGACCCGGCGGGCGGGCTGCAGCTGGTGTGCGTGCACCGCGCCCCGGGGCTGCGCTTCCTCGGAGGGTTCGCCGCCTTCCCCGGGGGCAGCTGCGACGACGGCGAGGGCCTCGCCGAGACCTGCGCCCGGGAGACCTTCGAGGAGGTGGGGTTGCTGCTCGTGCCCGGCGGCGCGGAGGTGCCCGCCGCACGACGCCGCGCGCTGCAGGCCGCCGTGCTCGAGGGCAAGCCCTTCGCCGAGGTCCTCGCGGAGCTGGGGCTGACCCTCGAGGAGAGCTGGTTCACCCGCTGCGGGCGCTGGATCACGCCGCCCACCGGGCAAGGTCAGATCGACACCGCGTTCTGCCTGGTCGTCGTCGACGAGGCGACCCCGCTGAGCGTGATCCCGGGCGAGCTCTCCGCCGCCGAGTGGATCGCTCCGGCGGAGCTGCTCGCGCGCTGGCACGCCGACGCCGTGCGCCTGGTGCCGCCGACCCGCAAGAGCGTGGAGGCGCTCGCCGGGCTCGCGGGTCCGCAGGGAGCCGCTGACCTCGCCTGGCGCGCGACCGCCGCCGCCGCGGTCGAGGCCCGCTGCCCGGCGACCCTCGGCGCGCCCTACGAGGGCGACGTCGACGTGCACCCGGGGGTCCACGTGTTCCCGGTGCGGACCCCCACCTTGCCCCCGGCGACCCACACCAACTGCTACGTGATCGGCTCCGGGAGCGAGCTGGTGGTGATCGACCCGGCCTCGCCCTACCCCGACGAACAGGCCCGGCTCGACGCCTACCTCGACCACCTCGCCGCCGGCGGGCAGCGGGTGCGCGAGATCCTGCTCACCCACCACCACCCCGACCACGTGGGCGGCGTGAACCACCTCGCCCAGCGGCTGGGGGTCGGCGTCGCCGCCCACCCCCGAACCACGGCACACCTGAACGGGGTGACGGTGACTCGCGAGCTCGCCGACCAGGAGCTGATCGTGCTCCCGGGTGACCGCCCCGGCGCGCGAGAGCGGCGGCTGCGCGCGCACCTCACCGAGGGTCACGCCGACGGGCACCTGGTCTTTCACGAGGAGCACACCGGCGTGGTGGTCACCGGCGACATGGTCGCCGGGGTGGGCACGATCCTCGTCGCCCCGCCCGAGGGCTGCATGATCACCTACCTCGCCTCGCTGGAGACCCTGCGCGCCCTGCGGCCGAGCCTGCTCTTGCCCGCCCACGGGCTGCCCCTCGGCGACGCCGACGGCGCGATCACCCACTACGTGCAGCACCGCAAAATGCGCGAAGACAAGGTCGTGGCCGCGATCGAGGAGCCGGGGACCCTGACCGAGCTCGTGCCGCGGGTCTACGACGACGTGCCGCCTGAGGTCTACCCCCTCGCCGAGCGCTCGCTGCACGCGATCCTGCTCAAGCTCGAGACCGAAGGCCGGGCGCAGCTCTCGGCCGAGCGCTGGAGCGCGCTGGGCTAGTCCTCGTTGCGGGTGACCTCGATCACGCTGGGGTCCTCAGCCTGGATCGCAGCTTCGAGCTCGGTGAGGACTTCGAAAGCCTGGAGGATCAGCATGCCGAGGTCGCGCTCCGCGGCCCCCCCTGCGCGCATTCGCTCCAGATACTCCCCCCCCCCAGCGTTGAGCGCGGCCTTCATGTTCGACTGGTGGATCGCCGCCTTCTTCCAGCTCCCGAGGTGGATCAAGGCGCAGGCCCAGGCGAAGCAGGCGTGGAGGTCGTTCGCGCGGGCGTCGAACTCGACCCGGTCCGCCCAGCCCTCGAGGGTCCCCGTCGCGGCACGCGCCTGGGCCTCGGTCTTGCTAGCGAGCCAGCGCTCGGCGAAGGAGGCGGAGTCGTCCGCGTAGAGTCCCTCGACCCGATCCAAGGCCAAGCGGGGTTCGCCAACGTCCAAGGCCACCCGCCCCAGGAGCAAGCTGGTCTCCACGTCGAAGTCCTTGCCGGCGTGGGTCGTCAGGAGCTCCTTGGCGCGCGCGAGGTTGGGCGGCGTCCCTCGCACGTGCAGCCAGGCGACCTGAGCCACCCGCGAGCCGAAGTCGCTGTGCTCCGGGTGAATCGGGCTCTGCTCCGCGAGGCGGAGCAGCGCAGGGAGGTGCTCGGCGTAGCGCCTGGGCGAGACGTAGGCGAGCTCGACGAGGGCCCACACGACCTCGGGCTCCGGGGGCGGGAGGGCCGGGTCGAACACGGCGCTGAGGATCCGCTCGCCCTTGGCGCGCTTGAAGCGCTTGCCGTAGAACACCCTCAGCTCGCGCACGACCTCCGCCAGCGCGCGCTGGGCCAGGGCGTCGCGCCCGGCCGTCGAGAGCAGCGGGTCCTCGGGGGGGTCGCGGAGGAGCTCGAGGGCCTCGAGCAAGTCCTGGGTCGTCTCCGGCGTCTTGGCCGCGTGGGTCATGCGCTTCAACGCGTCGAGCTTCTCCAGCCAGGCGGCCGAGGCGTCGACCTCGGCCTCGCCCTCGAGGCGCAAGGCCCAGGCGCTGGCGGCCTCCCCCGACCAGCCGCCGTCCTCGGCCGCCTCGCGCAGCCGCGTCACCGCAGCGGGGAGGTCGCCTGCGGCGCAGAGCGCTTCGACGTCCGCGCGCAGGATCGGGTCGACGTCGTAGCGGGCCCAGGGGTGCTCACGCGCCGGCCAGAGGGGGACCGGAGGCGGAGGCTCCGGCTCGGCGGGCGGCGGCTCGGCCGGCGGTGCCGCTGCTGGGGCGTCGTCGGCGCCCCTCCACCCCGCCCACCAACCGACGCCGCCGGCCACCGCGACCGCCGCCCCCAACAGGATCCAGGGTCTGGGCGAGCGCGCGGTGGGCAGCTGGGCCGCGCGCACGGCGCCGTCGAGCAGCGCCTGGCGGAACGCCATGGCGCTCGGGTAGCGCTCGCCGCGCAGCTTGGCCAGGCCGCGCACGACGACCGCGTCGAGCCACGCGGGGACGCCGCGCTGGGTAGCCCGGGGCGAGGGCACCGGGTGGTCCATGACCGCGACCAGGGTCGCGATCGCCGTCGCGCCCTGATAGGGCGGGGTCCCGGTCAGCGCGTAGTAGAGGGTCGCCGCCAGGCCGTAGACGTCGGTGGCCGGGGTGTAGCCGCCCTTGCGCACCCCGGTCTGCTCCGGCGACATGAACTCCGGGGTCCCCACCGGCGCGCCGGTCCGCGTCAGGCTCTCGCGGTCGACCGCCTTCAGCAGGCCGTAGTCGGCGAGCTTGACCCCCCCTTCGCTGAGGAGCACGTTCTCGGGCTTCACGTCGCGGTGCAGGACCTCCCGCTCGTTGAGCGCGGCCACGCCCTTGGCCAGCTCGCCCACGACGCGCGCGGCCTCCTCCCAGGGCAGGGGCCCCTCGCGCTCGACCCGCTGCTTGAGGTTCTCGCCGAGCACGTATTCGAAGGCGAGGTAGGGCCGCGGCGGCCGCACGTGCACCTCGAGCACCCGCACAAGGTTCGGGTGCTCGACGCCGGCGAGCACGGTCCCCTCGCGCTCGAAGCGGGTGAGGAGCTCGGCTGGGGGTCGGGTGTCGAGCAGGGTCTTGAGCGCGACCAGCCGGCCGCTGCGCGCGTCACGGGCGCGGTAGACCACGCCCATGCCGCCCCGGCCGAGCTCGGCTTCGATCGTGTAGGGCCCCAGCTGCGTCACGCCGCCACTATGGCGGAGAACGCGCGCTCGAGCACGTCAAGCAGCCGAGCCTCACTCCCCGCGGGGCGGAGGCTCGACCGTCGGAAGCGGTGTCCAACGTAGACCTCGCCGCAAGCGCTCGGCGAGCCCCCGCTGACCCGCAGCTTCGGCGAGCGCCGCGGCCTGCTCGCGCACCGGCGAGGGCGCCGGCAGCCCTCGCAGCTGCGCGAGGGTCCGCAGGGTCCCCAGGGCGGCGTGGGCCGCGGGCGGCTGCTGGAGCAGCCGCAGCTCGGCGAGCAGGCGCAGCGTCGTCGGGTAACACCTG
>Ga0209578_10003022_pt1 | contig 13267 bp, 14 predicted proteins | sample tdAd472_FD_187127 | JGI IMG/M metagenome (GOLD analysis project Ga0209578, IMG submission 187127) | Marine sediment microbial communities from the Atlantic coast under amendment with organic carbon and nitrate - tdAd47.2 (SPAdes)... | ecosystem: Environmental > Aquatic > Marine > Coastal >...
CATCACGGCAACCGTGTCATGGGCGACGGTGTTTGCGCTCTTGCGGGTGGTGCCGGGGGTGCTGGCGCTGCCCGAACTTCAGAAAGAGAACGCGGAACTGCGTGACAACCACGACAAGAACCGCGAGCGAACTCAGAGCCTGGCTCGCACTCGGAAAGAGCTTGAGAAGCGAAACCTGAAATTCGCTCAGCAGAGGCTGATCACCGAGCAGGCGTACCGATCGGCGCAGCTTGCTCCCTGGCGGTACGACCCGCAAAGCGGGGCTCTGGAATTTGATGCCGACATGCTGACCCAGCGGCTGGTGAATGAGGGCGATCTTGCGAGTGATGCACAGGAGGTCTTCCGCGATCAGCTTCGCCTGCGGATAAAAGCGTTTGCGGACGAGGCTGTGGGCAAGCCCGGTGAGCGGCTGGTCGCGGCGGCTGAGATTGCGATCGGCCCGGGCCTGACGCTGATTGGGGCTCGGGACTATCCAAAGGCTGAAGACAAGCGAGTCAGCGGGGTTGCGATCCGGCTTTAACTGTCGGTGAGCGGGGTGAGAGCGGCTCTGGTGACGGCTTTGAAGATGAAGGCGTGCCTCGCCGATATGATGCCCTGCAGGCCCCAATGCGGGCGGACTTATCAGACGGGGAATGGGTTATGTCACACATCATCGGCGAGTCGTGCATCGGGACCAAGGACACCGCGTGTGTCGAGGTTTGCCCGGTCGATTGCATCCACCCCACGAAGGACGATGAGGACTTTGAGACGTCCGATCAGCTCTTCATCGACCCCGACACGTGCATCGACTGCGGCCTGTGCGTGGATGAGTGCCCGGTGAAGGCGATCTACCCGGAAGAAGACCTGCCCGAGGAGTGGAGCAAGTACATTCAGATCAATCTGGATTACTACAACAATAAGTAAGCCGCTCGGTACTGACAATCGAAAAATGACAAGCCCCCCGCACTGTGCGAGGGGCTTGTTTGTTTTTGGGTTGCGGGCTATTGGTTATGGGCAGCCGGCGTTGTAGTTGGCGACCCAGCTGGAGAAGTCGGCGGGCGTGCATGAGCCGTCGCCGTTCTGATCGCAGGCTGGGGCTTGTGTGTTGAAAGCGGCGACCCAAGCGCTGAAGTCGGCGGGGCTGAGGATGCCGTCGCCATTGGTGTCGGCGGCGCATGTGTTGGTGTTGATCGAGTCGCGGAATTTGGAGACGCTGAATCGTGTGTTGTCGTGGCAGCGGGCGTTGTCTTCGGAGTTCTCGACGCCGGTGGGCGCGCCCTGGAAGTTGATATCGGGATTTGAGAAGTAGGGTTGGCGCGAGCCCGGGGAGTAGGCCATGACGGTGCGGTACTCGGTGCCGTTGTTGCCGTTCCAGCGCCAGCCGTAGGCGTAGGGGAACGGTGCGCTGCCGGCGTTATCGCGGTCGTGGTGGGCGCCCATGTTGTGCCCGATTTCGTGGGGGAAGCTGAGGTTGCCTACCGCGCAGCCGGTATCGGTGACTGTGAATCCAAGATCGTCGTCGTAGGGCGCGAGGAACCCGACGCCGCAGGCGTTGAAGCTGTCGACGAGAAGTGCGACGAGGTCGGCACCGTTTTCATCGCGGAGCGGGTGGACGTTGTCCATGTAGCCGTCATTGTCGTCCTGGAGTCGGGAGATGTCGGTGGAGGCGCTGCCGGATTCGGAATAGCTGACTTCTTCGACGTGTACGAGGTTGAGTTCGAGCGGGCCGATGTTGCTGTTGGTGTATGCGATGTTTGTGGTGTCGATGCAGTTCTGGGCGAGGGCCATGATGTTGTTTGTGCCGCCCCAGCCGTTGCGGGCTTCGGCGGTGTAGACGATCATGACGTCAATGACGGAGCCATCGTCGACATTGAAGAGCGGCTCGCCCGTGTCGCCCGCGTGGTTGTGCGTGCCGAGGTTTGTATCGGGCGTTGACTTTGCGGAGATATCGACGGGCCTGATGCCGCGGTTGGCTACGGGCGGGAGATCGTCGATCGCGCAGCCGAGGTATTTGGATTCGTCGATTTTAACGAGGTTGTAGACGGGCTGTCCATCGGCGGTGGATTGGCCCGAGGCTCGGAGTTCGAAGGTGCCGAGTTCGCCTGCGCCGATGATGCCGTGGAAAGCGTCGTCGTACTGGACGAAGCTGAACCAGCCGTGCTCGACGCCGTGGGCGGTGCCCGACCAGCTGGTGGAGATGTCCGAGTTCTGCCGGGTGCGATCGATGCTGATGCGGAGTGTTTCGCCCGTGCCCAGCGGCATGAGCGCTGTGCCGGCGGCGAAGGCCGAGGCGTCGACGGTGACGGGCACAGCCGACTCTGCCTCTGCTGGCAGATTCACGACGGGGGCGTCGATGATGCGCAGGGCGGCGGATTCGGTTGTGGATTGAGCGCTCGCGCAGGCGGCGAGACCCGCAGCGAGGACGATGGATAACTGCTTCTGCATCGGAAGTGACTCCCCGGGCTTGGATATGTGTATCGGAACTGCCAGCATACTGCCAACCCATCGCGGGCCGGCATGTGGTGTCCAGCATACAGGCAAGCCGCTGGGAGATGAAGGGTTATCGGATGAAGTGCTGGGGATTCACGCTTTCTTTAGGGACATCCTGAGTAGTAATTCGCTACCGAGGCTGAGAAATCCAAGCTCAGCCGCGTCAGATTCGTCTTTTGCGAGATGCGGCCACAAGCACTCCTCCTGCCAACATCAGCGTCCCCGTGCTCGGCACGTAGTACACGACTCCGGATCCGAGTATGGCCGGCTGATCATTGATTGCAAGTTGAACGCCCTCAGGCGAATACAGCGACAACAGTCCAGATCCATGATTGAATAGATAATTTCCATTCGGCAGCAGCTGTATATCGACTTGGGGATACTGAATGGTATCAAAAAGTCGCTGCCGATTACCGGTCACGAGATCAAATGTTTCTAGCAAATTATCTCGCGAATCCGTAAGTACTAATGTTGTGTCATTTAGCGCAACCATATCACATATTCCATATCGCCCAACAAATACATCGTGAGATAACGACAAGTCCGTGTTCAAGATACGTAGATCCCGCGAGCCGACGGCCTGTGACACTACGATCCGATTGTCAGAAAGGAACTCGATCCCACTTAGACTTTCTTGCGCAAACCGTTCTGAGATGCCTATGAGTTCTAAGTTTGCATCCAAGTACACAATGTGACCCGCATCAGAAACCGCGTACATGTTTGTTCTGGGGTTGTATTTGATCGACTGCCCGCTGTTTAGTCCACGTTGAATCATGTCGTATCCGCGGACAATCTCACCAGTGGAAAAGTCGACCTCGATCACCGAGGTCCGATCATAAGTGATGCCGTCGGGCTTGAGTACGTTAGCGATGTAAACCAGGTTGTTTTCGGGGCTGATCGTAGCGCCGGATACGCCGTTGGTTTTCCCGATCATTGAGGTTGTCGAGGCTAGATTCAGATCGCTGTCATACTCATAGATGACCCTCCCACTGGGCACGTACGCGTGGCCGGGCGTGAGGTCCGCGGCAGCTGAGTGGGGATGCATAAAGCATGCAGCAACGAAGAGCAGATGGATGCTAAGAATCGGTCTGAAGTACACTTTTCGATCTCCGAGCAACTCACATAATGCGTGCAACTGAACACTTAGAATACCTGTAATGATCGGATTGGAAGCCAATCAATCAGTAAAGAAGAACCCCCGGCTTGCGCCGGGGGCTCGTGTTGCGATCACAGCGATGGGTGAGATTCTCAGCTCACGATGCCCTTGGCCTTGAGCATGTTGATGCAGTCGGCGACGCAGTCGTCGATGGACTTCTCGGCGCACTTGAGGACGAGCTCGGCGTTCTCGGGGGATTCGTAGGGGTCGTCGATGCCGGTGAAGCCTTTGATCTCGCCGGCGCGGGCTTTTTTGTAGAGGCCCTTGGGGTCGCGCTTCTCGCATTCTTCGAGGGGGGTGTCGGCGAAGACTTCGAAGAAGGGGATGCCGGCCTCGTCGTGGAGGGCGCGGGCGGTGTCGCGGTCGGCCTTGTAGGGGCTGATGAAGCTGGTGATGGCGATGGAGCCGTTGTCAGCGAAGAGCTTGGCGACCTCGCCGATGCGGCGGATGTTCTCGGCTCTGTCGTCGGCGGAGAAGCCGAGGTTTTTGTTGAGTCCCATGCGGATGTTGTCGCCGTCCATGCGGTAGGCGTTGACGCCCTGCTGGACGAGGACCTGCTCGAGGGCGCTTGCGACGGTGGACTTGCCCGAGGCGGAGAGGCCGGTGAACCAGAGGGTGCATCCCTTTGATCCCAGTGCCTTCCAGCGTTCTTCGCGGGTCAGGTTGCCGTCGTGCCAGTGAACGTTTGTCGCCTTGATCTCGGTCATCGGTCGCTTCTCCAGGGGATGAGGCCAAGCATAGGCGTGGGCGATTGGCGGGTCTTTGGTTGAGGCCTCAAGTCTGCTGCATACAGGTCTTTACGGCAGGGGTTTACGGACCATTGACAACGAGTGAGACGACGGTTGAAGCCGGGTTGGCGGGCAAGGCGCAGCTGGCGGGGGCGAGCGGGATCTCGTGCGCGGTCGGGGCGTACGTGCTCTGGGGGCTTTTCGTTGTGTACTTCAAGTCGGTGGCGCACGTGCCGGCGACGGAGATCCTGGCGCACCGGATCGTGTGGGCGGTGCCGTTCTGCGCGATGCTTCTGGCGCTGACCGGTCGGATGGGGAACTTCACGGCCCTGGTGCGCTCGCCGAGCGCGTGGAGTGCGATGTCGCTCTCGGCGGTGTTGATCAGTATCAACTGGCTGGCGTTCGTGTGGGCGATCGCCAACGACCACGTTATCGAGGCGAGCCTGGGGTACTTCATCAACCCGCTGCTGAGTGTGGTACTGGGGATGGTCTTTCTGGGTGAGCGGCTGCGCCGTTTGCAGTGGGTCGCGGTGGCGCTGGCGACATTGGGTGTGGGCTACATGACGCTGCGCGAGGGAGCGCCGCTGGTGGCGTTCACGGTTGCGATCACGTTCGCATTCTATGGGCTTGTGCGCAAGAAGGCACACCCCGGGCCGTTGGCGGGGTTGATGTTCGAGACGTCGCTGTTGTTCCCGGTCGCGCTCGGGTATCTGGGGTACCTGTATTTCTCGGCAACACAGCAGCTCGCGTTTGTGGAGGACGGGCCACGGACATCGGTGCTGCTGTTCGCCGCGGGTGCGATCACGTGCACCCCCCTGCTGCTGTTTGCGATGGGCGCGAAGAAGCTGCCGTTGTCGACGATGGCGTTTTTGCAGTTCATCACGCCGACGATCCAGTTCGCGTTCGGGTTGTTCTATGGCGAGCCGTTCTCGGTGACGCGGGCGATCAGCTTTGCGTTGATCTGGGCGGGGGTGATCCTGTTCGTCCGGGACGCGACCAGGAACCGACGGAAATAATACTTAGGTCTTGACCTAAGTAATTGGACGTATTACATTCTGGTCATGGTTGCCAAATCCCCCACTCTTGATCTGGCCTTTGCTGCGCTTGCGAATGAGACGAGGCGGGACGTGATCGAGCGGCTCCGGCGGGGGCCGATGGCGGTGAGCGAGCTTGCCGAGCCATTCGAGATGGCCCTGCCCTCGTTCATGGAGCACCTGCGGACACTCGAGCGGGGCGGCCTGGTGACCTCGGAGAAGGTCGGGCGCGTGCGCACCGTGCGCCTTGTTCCGAAGCAGCTCAAGCGGGCTTCCGACTGGCTCGAGAAGCAGCGCACGATGTGGGAGAAGCGCCTCGATCAGCTTGATGCGTATCTCGAAACAATGGAGGACGACTCATGAGTGTGATGCCCGAGATCAATCCGAAGCTCGACCTTGTGCTTGAGCGTGTTGTGGACGTGAAACCCGAGTTGGTCTGGCGGGCGTGGACTGAGCCAGAGCACGTTATGAAGTGGTTTACGCCTAAGCCGTGGGAGACGATTGAGTGCGAGATCGACCTGCGCCCAGGCGGATTGTTCAAAACGACGATGCGTTCGCCCGAGGGCGAGGTCCAACCCGCGAGCAACGGGTGCTTCCTTGAGGTTGTGCCCAGCCGTCGGCTGGTGTTTACGGATGCGCTCGGGCCGGGCTATCGCCCGAACCCAAGCTCGTTCATGACGGCGTATGTCCTGATTGAACCCGAAGGCAGCGGCACGAAGTACACGGCGATTGCCGTGCACTCAAGCGAGGAGCAGCGGAAGCAGCACGAGCAGATGGGTTTCCACGACGGCTGGGGGACGGCTCTCGATCAGCTCGTGGCGTATGCAAAGACATTGGGCTGATCAGCGCTCGAAGTGATGTGATGGAGAGCAGTCTTCGCGAGGGATGCGCACGTTGAGATCCTGTTGCCAGCCTTGGATGGTCTTCTCGATTTCGTAGGGGTGGCTGCATTCGGGGCAGACGCCTTTATCGTCCAGGCCTTCGAGTGGGAAGAGGCAGTTGCCGCAGATCTTGCCGTGGTGTCGGCGGAAGAGATTTGCGACGCGTTTGTACTGGACAATCTGATAGATCGTGGCGATGTTGGCCAGGAGCATCAGGATCATGATTCGGGTGTACTTGGGGTCGCGAAACAGGGCCCAGAGCACACAGGCGGTGACGAGCGGGAGAAGGAGCAGCACGACCATCAGCGTCATGCACCGTCGGTGGGACCGCTTTGTCCAGGGGTGGTTTCTGCTCATCATTGTCTGACATGGTAATGAAAAACCGCGTGCTTATGCACGCGGCTCCTTTGAATCAGGTTATCCGAATGATTAGGCCTTGGTGGCCCAGTCGATCAGGATGTCGGCGACCTCGGGGCGGGTGAACTCGCCGGGCGGGCGCTCGCCGTTGCCGAGCATCTCGCGGACCTTGGTGCCCGAGAGGAAGATCTGATCGCCCTCGAGCTTGGGGAAGGTCTTGCCCGAGACCATGCCCTGGGCCTTCTTGGAGTAGGCGGCGTGCTCGAACTTGAGCGGCTCGATGCCGAGGTTGGCCTTGTCGAGTTTGTCGAAGATGGTCTGCGCGTCGTATGTGCCGTAGTAGCTGCCGACGCCGGCGTGGTCACGGCCGACGATGAAGTGCGTGACGCCGTAGTTCTTGCGAACGAGTGCGTGGAGGATGGCTTCGCGCGGACCGGCGTATCGCATGGCAGCGGGCATGACGCTGAGCATGGTGGTTTCGGGGACGAAGTATTCGCTGATGAGTTTCTGGTAGCAGCGCATGCGGACGTCGGCGGGGATGTCGCCCGGCTTGGTCTCGCCCACGAGGGGGTGAATGAGGATGCCGTCGGTGATTTCCTGGGCGCACTTGCAGAGGTACTCGTGGGCGCGGTGGATGGGGTTGCGGGTTTGGAAGGCGCTGACGGTCTTCCAGCCTCGCTTCTCGAACTCGGCGCGGGTCTCTGCGGGGGTGAGGCGGAAGTCGAGGAAGGCTTCGGGGCCGTTGGGGTCGACGCAGACGGTGACGACGTCGATCGGGCCAGCCAGGCAGGTGTCGCCCTCGGCCTTGACGGCCTCGGCGCCGGGGTGCTTGCCGTCGTCCTCGGCCCCGCCGAAGAAGATGGTGGCTTCCTTGGCGCGGTCGTGGTCATAGACCTCTTCGACGGTCATGAGTGCCTGGAGTGTGCCGTTGGGCGCGTAGAGGGCGACGCGGCTGCCGACGGCCGGGGCCTTGTCCTTGGAGACGCTGAGGGTGATGGGGATGGGCCAGATGTCACCCGAGGCGAGCTTCATATCGGTGATGACGGAGTTGAAGTCCTTGGAACCCATGAACCCGGTGAGGGGGCTGAAGGCGCCGATGCCGATCATCTCGACGTCGCAGGACTGCTTTGCGGAGAGGTCGATGCGGGGGAGCGAGGCGGCTTCTTTGACGAGTTCGTCCCGCTTTGAGCCCTCTGCGACGCGGTTAACGAGTGTGCCGCCGTGCGGCTGAATGAGACCGGACATGTGCGAAATCCCTCTCCAAATTAGGTTCTGATCGGCTCCGGGATGTACCACCGGCCCGGGGAGTACGACGATAGGCAAGTTTTTAGGATCTGGATCTGTAGCCGTGATGCGCCCCACTGCTGGTCGTCGCGTCTGGGTTTGCCGGGGCATTGGTCCCGACAACCACACCAGACACGGAGATTTCATCATGGCCAGGCATCACATCACAGCCGCTGCGTTGCTCGCGGCCCTTTCGGCAACCAATTCGATCGGGCAGACCACGGTTCCGGGCGATGTCGTCATCGCTCCCGGCGGGACGCTCATCATCAATGACGACACGACCTACACCGGGACCCTGACTATTGGGGCCGGGGCGCAGGTGGTCGTCGATACTGGGTACCAGGTCAATATCGCCGACGGCGCGACGATCACGATCAACGGCACGGATGCCGAGCCGGTGGTCTTCTTCCCGATCAACGGATCGTGGGACGGGCTGAAGCTGCTTGATGGTTCAACCGCCGATCTGAATTATGCTCTTATTTCTGATGTTCTCGCTATTGGCATCGAGGCCGACGATGCTGATGTTTCGCTGGTTGGGTGCGAGGTCTTTGACTCTGCCGGATTCAGTGTGACCCACGGCTCACGCCGGTATCCGATCGTCGCTCGCAACGGCACCGACCTTGACGTCGACAAATGTGTCATCGGCCCGTTCCGCGGACGCAACGGCAGCAATGGCGGCAACGGCGGAACAGGTGCAACCGGCGGGGCCGGCAGCAGCGCGCAGGGTGTCACCGGCATCGATGCACAGAACGTTGATCGTTTGCACGTCACCAATTCGCGGTTCTACCAATTGCAGGGCGGCGATGGCGGTCGCGGCGGCAACGGCGGCAACGGTTCCAACGGCGGGACAGGCTCTGACGCGGGTGTCGGCGGCTCGCCCGGTACCGGCGGCGGCGGCGGAACGGGCGGTCGCGGCGGACACGCCGGCAACGGCGGCAGCACCATCGTCATCTACGCAGATACTTCGGCAGACACGCTCATTGCGCAGAACCTTGTTCTCTATCCAGCCGGCGGCAGGGGCGGCATGGGCGGTTCGGGCGGACGCGGCGGCAACGGCGGTCGAGGAGGCAAGGGCGCACCGGGCGTCTTCGGCAACGGGGGCACAGGCGGAAGGGGCGGCAACGGCGGCAAGGGTGGCAACGGCGGAAACGGTGGGGTCACCGGCAGTGTTCAGCTCTTCCGGGTCATCGATCCGGGCAGCGCCGCTCTCATTGCCAATAACACTGTCTACGAAGCGACTGCCCAAACCGGCGGTGTGCGCGGCAACCCGGGCGGCGGCGGCTCGGCTGGCTCTGGCGGTCCCGGCGGCAGCGCGGGCATCGGTGGCAGCACCGGATCAACCGGGCCATCCGGCAGCGGCGGCAGCTCGGGCTCTAATGGCTCCATCGGTGCTCACGGCAGCGCCAGCGCGGTCATCACCACCGGATCTGATCTCTCCGGTTTCGGAGCGATCGCCAGCAACAACCTGATGACATTCACCGGTTCGGGCAACAAGCTCCCGTTCTGGTCGACTGACACCGGCATCATCGACGCCACGACCAACCTCGCCAGCGGGTTTGACGACTTGTCAAGCGGCCCGATTGTCGGCGGCCTCACCGTCATCACCGATCCTCCCGTCTTCGTGGACGTCGGCGCAGGCGACTTCACGCTGGCCGAGATGTCACCCGGCGTCGATGCGGGCGACAACGCGCTCGTGCCGGCGGGCTTCGACACCGATTTCCTCGGCAACGCGCGATTCGCCGACGACACGGGCACGCCCGACACGGGCATGGGCGATTCGTACATCGTCGACATGGGCGCCATCGAGCGTCCGGGCGAGACCAACGAGTGCCCGGCCGATACCAACGGAGACGGGATCGTCTCGCCGGCCGACTTCTCCGCATGGGTCGCGGCCTTCAACACGCAGGGCCCGGCTTGCGATCAGAACGGCGACGGCGTCTGCTCGCCGGCCGACTTCAGCGCCTGGGTCAGCAACTACAACGCCGGCTGCGATTGAACCCCTGGACGCCATGCGTCCGCCACAACGACAGCGGGCGACCCGTGGATGGGCCGCCCGCTGTTTGTTTATGCGATTCATTGGATCGATTGGACCGGATTAGCGCTTGCGGCGACCGGCGACGAGGCCAGCCAGGCCGAGCAGCGCGGCCGAGGCGGGCGCGGGGATGTTGAACGAGCCGGGGTTGCCGATTTCGCCGGTGAGGGCGGTGTAGCTGCCGTAGCTGTCACCGACGAACGAGAGCTGCCACTGGTACACGTCGTCCGCACCGAGGGCGGCTGCCGAGATCGGGTTGCCGCTGACTTCCTGCGTGCGGATGGAGCCGGCGAAGTCCTGATCGCCGTAGGTCAGAACGTCGACGAGTGTTGCGCCGGCGTCGAAGAGGTTGATCTGATCGCCACGGCCCAGATTGTTGGTGTACTCGCCGATGACCTTGACCGAGGCGGCCAGGTTCCAGTTGATACGGAACGCGGATTCAGTGGCCTCGGTGATAACAACCGATTCGCCGGGCTGAACCAGGCCGAATGCGGAAAGGTCGAGCGTGCCAGCAACCGGGTTGCTGTCGTCGTACGACCATCCGGTCATGTCGATGGCGACGCCGCCCACGTTGGTGAACTCGACGAACTCGCCGCCCTCGACGGAGTAGGCCCACTCGGTGATCTGGATTTGAGCGGAAGCCGAGCCGGCTGCGATGACGGTTGCTGCTAGAATCGCGCTGCGCATGTTTGTCTCTCCCTGCGTGATTCATGATGTCACGCGTGCGTTTGGACTCGGGTGAATCTCTCTGGCCTCCCAACCCACGTGGGGGGCAAATTCCGAGTCGCCAAACGGTACCGGTGGCGTGGATTTGTTCTGTCAAGGAGGCACGAAGAGCGTGTCAAGACTGCGCATAGAAAGACACGCAGAGCGCCCAGATTGACGCTCTGCGTGTAGATGGTTGTTTCTGAATGTACTTAGCGCCGGCGACGGATCGCGGCGAAACCGCCAAGTCCGAGCAGCAACCCAGAGGCTGGGGCTGGGATGACGACGATGTTGTCGTACGCAGCCGAGCCGCCGACGTGGATGACGACGCTGGTGAAGCCGCTGATCCCGAGGGCGTCGGCCGTGATGACCGAAATCCGGTTGGCCGAGTTGTTGCCGAACTTCACGGTGGGGTCGTAGAAGTCGCTGCCGGGGGTGACGAATTCGTTGAAATCGACAGTGGCGACCGAGTCTCCAAAGAGGAGGAACTCGAGCGAGGTCATCTCGCGGACGGGGCCTTCCATATCGACGACATCGAAGCCGAAGCCGGTCATGACATCGGCGAAGGTGAACTTGAGGTCACCGGCTGGGCGAGCGGCCTCATCGTCGGGATCATCCACGATGCCGTCGCCATTGGCGTCGACCATGTTCTCAGGGATGATGATCAGGTTGCCGAGATTGGTACCCGGGGCGATATTGCCCTTGGCCCAGGACGGCCCCTGCAAATCGGGATCGGACGTCCCGAGCAAATTGCTATTGAATGCGATAGGCATCGCGCCTGCGAACTGGAAGTTCTCAGCTTCGATGGACATACCGACATCACTAAATTGCGTGGTGATAATCTCGCCGTGGGTCAGCGACTCAAACGAAGTCAAAATTGGCTCCGCACTCGCTGACGAAAACACCGCGAGACCTGCACACGCGCAAACAAACCGCGCACCGGTCATAACCAGCTCCTCACTCCCCCGAATCTCTCCTGAATCCGATTGTCGTAAACCGCACTCTCCAGGTGGTTTACGAGTGTTCGGACACCACTTCTCCGGCCATGACACCACATTGGTTCCGGCACAGCAAGCGGATTCTGCACTTCTCCACCACCAATATGCGCCGGATTCGGGGATTGGCCAAGAAAACGCGCACGACTTCGAAATTTTCGGACGGCCCGTTTTTGGTTATTTCAAAGCTACACCCGCCCATGCGGAGAACGAGGAACTCGTTCGGACCGTAATCCCCCGAGTTTGCCATTTGGCTCGGTCTGGCGGGTCGTGCGCGCCGATCTAGAATCCACCGGATACCCCCATGCCTGAGCACACCCAAAGCACCAAGCCCGTGTTTGCGGACTATCTCCGCTTGGCCCGTCCCCACCAGTGGGGCAAGGGTGTCTTCGTGCTCATCGGGCCTGTGTACGGCCTGGCCCTGATGGACCGGTGGCTTCAGGTGCTCGGCGCGTTCCTGGCGTTCGGGTTCGCTTCGAGCGCGTGCTACGTCTTCAACGACATCGTCGATCGCAAGAGCGACGCCCTGCACCCCCGCAAGAAGAACCGCCCGATCGCCAGCGGCCGAATCCGGCCCGGGCCCGCCCGACTCTTTGCCGGTGGGCTCTTGCTGCTCGCGGTTGGGGCTGTGTTTCTAGTCGACCCTGAGCACCGCTGGTGGGTCGGCGGCTTTGTGGGGGTTTATGTCGCCAATGTCCTGATCTACTCGGCCTGGCTCAAGCACATGGCGATGCTGGATGTGGTGAGCCTCTCGGTCGGGTTTGTGCTCCGGGTGATGGCCGGCTGTGCCGCGGGTGCTGTGGCCCCGAGCACCTGGCTCCTGAATTCGACCTTCTTCCTAGCCATGTTCCTGGCGCTCGGGAAACGTCTGGGTGAGCGCCGGACGATGGCGGGCTCAACGGTTGATGCCGAAGCGATCCGGGGTGTCCACAAGGTGTACACGGACGACCTGCTCCGGATGGCTGTGGTGATGACCGCGGTGGGCACCCTTGTGACGTATGCGGGGTATGTAGAGCAGCAAGAGGCCAACTTTGGCCCCTCGCTTCAGGCGGTGGCGGCTCATACGACGGCCTGGGGCTTCAATCTGCTCTGGTTGACCATCTTGCCGGCAACGTACGGGCTGCTTCGCTGTATCGTGCTGCTGGAACAGGGCAAGTACGACGACCCAACGGAATTGGCCGTCCGCGATCGCGGCGTCCAGGCCGCTGGGCTCGTATTCGTGGTGATCACGGCTGCCCTGCTTCTGGCCCAGCGGCCGGAGCTGCTGGGCATGGGGACCTGACCCCGGCATGTACCGGGCATCTCGGCATCTTGCCGAGAATGTTGACACAATACAGATCGCGTCCAACCCGGCCTGGGATCTGGCTTTCGGGGTGGCGATGCGGAAAGGAGCTTTGGGTTATGGCAAATGCGCACAGGATCGGGAGGAGCCTGATCACGGCTGCGGCGTTCACGATGATCGCCGCCGGCACGACGATGGCTCAGGAGGAAAAGAAGCCTGACTTCCCCAAGTTTGAGGAGGTCTCCAAGGACTTCGAGAAGGTCGTCTCGACCGCCGACGGCGCCCAAAGCTTCTACAGCGTCTATCTGCGTGAGAAGGACGGGCAGATGCTCGCCGAGCTGCCT
>Ga0209578_10003028_pt1 | contig 13247 bp, 10 predicted proteins | sample tdAd472_FD_187127 | JGI IMG/M metagenome (GOLD analysis project Ga0209578, IMG submission 187127) | Marine sediment microbial communities from the Atlantic coast under amendment with organic carbon and nitrate - tdAd47.2 (SPAdes)... | ecosystem: Environmental > Aquatic > Marine > Coastal >...
TCGCGAAGGTCCATCGAATAGGCTCGTGCCATGCCTTGCTGGCCTCCTCACCCAGCAGACATCATGAATCACATTCCACGCCTCTTGGGAATCCTCTTTCGAGTCAGCCCAATGTCATCCCGCTCTAAAGCTACGTGAGCACCGGAAGTACGGAAAAGCGGCGTTTGCAGACCGGCAGGACTGAATGTCGATCCGGCCTAAGGGGAACCTATTGGCGCTCCTCGCGTAGCTTTCGCATCATCGCGAATCCGGAGACTATTATGCTGGCCTTGTTTGGGCACCGCTATCTCGACCTGCTCGGGTCGATCTATATTTATAATGAGCATCGCGGATATACGGCGATTGACCGGGTGCTCGAAGCCGTTCGCGCCCGCGCGCCTGACGATATCGCGCTGATTACAGCGATTGAGAGCCACCGCGCCGACGAACGCAAACATTATGTCATGTTCCGCCGTTGGTTCGAGCGCCGGGGCATCATGCCGCTCGCAGTTGATCGTACCTTCGGGCATATAGACCGCTTCATCGAGATCATGTTCCGTAGACCTATATCGCGGCTCGATACGCAGGCGATTATCGATAGCGACATATTATTTGCCCGCCTGTGCCGCGTCATCGCCCTGACAGAACAGCGCGGATATAAGCAAGTCGAGATATTATTGAAAAACCGCTTCGTACTTGGTGACCCGGTGCTGACGAAAATATTTGAAATCATCCACAATGACGAACCCAGTCATTGGGCGCCCTATGAAAACTGGCTCAAGACACATGCCAAACGAGAACCACGCTGGTGGGAGCGCGCCATAGACAGCTTTATCCACTCCGAATTACTGTTCCTGAAACTACCGCTCCTGTTCCTGAACCCCTGGATGCCACGGCGCACAGACTGGGCCGATGCCGCTGAGCAAGATGTCGGATCTGACGCTCTGATAATGTCGCCATCAGGGGCGAAATGAACGAGCCCATGTTTCAGGAGACACATACCCCGCCCTCTCCTAACACACATCACCCCAGCCTGCTCACGCGCCTTATGTCGGTGCGCGTCGGCATGATGCTCGCCCGTAACACTATTGTCAGCTGCTTCGTATTCGGCCTCAGCCTGCTGCTATTATGGGTGCTGGTACAATGGGGCGGCGTGGACGAGGTCATAGCTGCGGGCATTGGTTTTATCATTGCCAATAGCCTGCATTACATATTGGGCAGATCATGGATATTCCGTGGCTCAGACCGTGGCATTCGCACGGGCTATCTGCTGTTTCTGGTCAATTCTGCGATCGGCCTGATGGTCACTATGGCGCTCTATGCCGCGTTTCTGGAATTCACCAATATCAACTATCTGGTCTCCCGGGCAATCGTATCCGTTTTTGCCGGGCTTATCGTGTTTATACTGAATGCAGTTTTAAATTTTCGGCAGGTCTGAATTTCCATATGGGCAAGGAAGAGAGGTACTATGAGCGAGATCATCGAAACATCTGGCCCTATGGTTCTATGGAGTGGCGACAAAGCCAGCTGGCATTTCATCATGCTCACCGGCGATGTGGTCGGCGAAATTCATCTTGCGTCCATGGGCATGACCGGCGGCTTTGGGTCGGTGAAGGTTAAGGCAACAATCGGCAAAACGCGCTGGTCCACCTCGGTTTTTCCAAACAAGAAAACCGCAGGCTTTGTGCTTCCTGTAAAAGCGGCGGTTCGTAAGGCGGAAGGACTAAGCGAAGGCGATCATATTGCGCTGACGCTGGAAATTTGAACTCCGCCGCCCGCCTTATTCCTCCAGCGCATTAATGATCGCACAGGGCCGGATCATATCGGGCTGAGGCGCAGCTCCCACCGCCTTGAACCGTGCGAGATACCCCCCCGCCGAAGGGCGCGGTTCCAGATCGATCAATTGATAGCCTACAGAAGCAAATTCGCAGGTCAGCAATTTGGGTGGTGTGCCATGCTGGTCAGTCGGGCGCATCGCATCGACCACAATCACCTCGCCATCCGGCTTGAGCGCCGGATGCAGATTCCAGAGAAACGCATAAGGCTCTTCAATCTCATGATACATATGCACAAGAAAAATGCGGTCAAAGCTGTCGGCGGGCAATTTAGGGTCGTCCGGCGTGCCCAGCTTTACACTGACATTGTCCCAATTTTCACGGTTGATGCGCTGACCCAGAGCGTCGATCACTTCTGCCATTATGTCCTGCGCCAATACGCGCCCCTGTGGCCCCACACGCTTGGCCAAACGCACCGTATAATAGCCTTCACCCGCACCAATATCCGCAACAGTCATTCCCGGCTCTACGCCAGCCTTGTTCATAATGTCATTGGCTTCGTTCTTGCGGTCGCGTGCTTCCTCGCTGGCATAGCGGGTAGACACAACAGGCGCGACCGGGCGGTCTGCCATAGGAAAAGCGCGCGCACTCTCACGCCGCGTGTCCTCATCCTGATTAAAACCCGGCAAAGCATCACAGCCACCGAGCGCCAGCGCAGCCATAGCGAGCACAAACCCCCAGCCGGGCCGCACTGCGCACGAGCGCATCAGTCAACATCCTCCACATCGACCTTCTCACCCGTCACCCGCTGCGACAAGGCTGCGGCCATATAGGGGTCAAGCGCGCCATCCAGCACATCGTCCGGCGCAGTGGAGACAACACCTGTGCGCAAGTCCTTCACCATCTGATAGGGCTGAAGCACATAGGAACGGATCTGATGGCCCCAACCGATCTCGGTTTTGGCCTGATATTCACCGCTTGCCTCTGCCTCGCGGCGCTGCAACTCCGCTTCATAGAGCCGTGCTTTCAACATGTTCATTGCGGTTGCGCGGTTCTTGTGCTGGCTACGGTCATTCTGACAGGCAACGATAATATTGCTGGGTACATGAGTGATACGTACAGCAGAGTCGGTGGTGTTAACATGCTGCCCACCCGCACCGGACGCGCGATAGGTATCTATCTTCAGGTCAGACGGATTAATCTCAATATCAATATCGTCATCAATCACCGGATACACCCAGACGGATGAGAAGCTGGTGTGGCGTCGCGCCGAGCTGTCATAGGGTGATATGCGCACCAGCCGATGCACGCCGCTTTCGGTCTTGGCATAGCCATAGGCATTTTCGCCCTTGATCAGCAAAGTCGCGGACTTGATGCCCGCCTGCTCACCGGCCTGATAATCAACCAGCTCAACCTTATAGCCGCGCTTCTCGGCCCAGCGCTGATACATGCGCTGAAGCATCTCGGCCCAGTCCTGACTCTCTGTGCCACCTGCCCCTGCGTGGATTTCAAGATAGGTGTCATAACTGTCTGCTTCGCCCGCGAGCAGCGCCTTGATCTTGTCTTCGTCTGCACGGTTCGCCAGTGCCTCCAGCGACGCAACGGCATCATCGACCATTTCCGCATCGCCTTCAGCTTCAGCCATTTCGATCAGCTCAAGCGAGTCCGTCTTTTCCTGCTCAATGGCGCGAGTTGCAGAAATGGCGGAGTCCAGTCGGGTGCGCTCACGCATCACCTCTTGCGCTTGTTTCTGGTCATCCCACAACGTCGGGTCTTCCACACGCGCGTTCAACTCATCAAGGCGCCGCAGTGCGACATCCCAGTCCAGAAACCGCCGCAATAAATCCAGAGCGGCATCAATACGATCTACACAATTTTGCGCTTCTGCGCGCATTATATCTTCTCCAATCAGGATGAACCGGATTCAACCGGGGATTTAATATATTCCGCCTTCGCGCCGCAAGAAATCGCTGTCTGTGCCAATGTCAGGCCCACGAACCTGATTGCCCTTTTCAGCATTCCGTAGCGCTTCCATTTCTTCCTTGCGAATGCTCCGGCGTGGCTCGGTCTCCGGCTTGAAAGCCTCCCATATAACGGCAGATTTGGGATCATCGGTCGGCCATTCGCCATAGACACGCTTGCCAGAACGCCGGTCAACACGCACCATACGAACACCGGGCGGCGCAACAAAAGGCACCTTGTCCATCTTTTCCAGTATCGGTTTCATTGCCTGCTTCCATATCGGCGCTGCTATACGCCCGCCTTGCGCATACCCCCCCAAAGAGCGCGGTGTATCAAAGCCCAGATAGACACCCGCAACCAGATCAGGCGAACCACCGACAAACCAGACATTGGTCGGGCCATTGGTCGTGCCGGTTTTGCCAAACAAAGGCCGGTCAAGATCGCGCAATACTGTCGCCGTACCGCGCTGAACCACACCTTCGGTGATGTGCACAATCTGATAGGCCGTCATTGCGTCCATCGCCTGTCGCCCCTCACGCCCGAAACGCGGCATCGCCTTGCCATCCCAATCAGTCGCATTACAGCCATCACAGGCCCGCCAACGCTTGGGCCAGATCACCTTGCCGCGTCGATTCTGCACGAAATCAACCACCCGGGACTCCTGCAACCGGCCATGATTGGCAAGCGCTGCATAAGCATTGACCATTTTCTCAACCGTAGTTTCACCAGCGCCAAGTGCAAAAGCGAGATAGGGCTGATAATCGCCGATATTCATCCCCTTGATCGTGCGTACAACACGCTCCATGCCGGTTTGCGAAGCGGCGCGCACCGTCATCAGGTTGCGCGATTGCTCCACGCCCCAACGCATCGTCTGTTCGCCCGCGCCCCGCCCGCTGAAATTCTTGAAGCATTTTTGTCCCAACTTCGCCGACTGCCAGACACAAAAAGGCCCATCGACGATGATAGTGGACGGCGTCATCCCGCCATCCAGCGCAGCGGCATAGACAAAGGGCTTGATCGTCGAGCCGGGCTGGCGTTGCGCCTGTGTCGCACGATTATAAGAAGAAAGCCGCGAATCAAAGCCACCCTGCATCGCATGAACGCGCCCGGTCCGCACGCTTTCGACCAACATGCCACCGGAGACTTCAGGCACATTGCGCAGCGCATAAGTCTGTCCGCCTGCCGGCTTCACGACAATCAGGTCACCCGGCTTCATGGCCGTAAACGCAGGCACACCACGCTTGCGATACGCCAGCTGCGCCGCTGACGCAGGCAGCACGCCTCTGGTGCCATTGGTAAAGCCTATTTCTGCCTCACGCGCCTGTTTTGAAAGTACCACCGCAACGCGCCAATCCTTATAATCAACGCTCTTGAAGCTGCTCGCAAAACGCTGCGCCCATTTATCGTCAATTTCCAGCGTCGCTATCGGCCCGGACCAGCCGCGCCCGCCATCATAACGGATCAGACCGGCCCGCAGCGAATCCCGCACCCGCGTTTGTATCTCGCCATTATAAGGCGTGCGAATCCAGAGTCCCCCGGCATAGACGCTGTTCGGGCCATCGTCTTCGGTTTCGCCAAATCGCTCCATCAAGCGACGACGCACTTCCTCAATATAATAACCACCGGAATCCACGCCATTGGCTTCATACAGCGCTGCGCCCTTGGCAATGGTGCCGAGCGGCTGCGCAACCGCCTGATTATAGTCCTCGCGGGTGATCCAGCCATTGTCCTGCATCTCGCCCAGCACCCAGTTGCGCCGATCCAGAGCGCGGGCCGCGCCTGTTTCGGTTTCCGGGCGATAATTGGATGGCCCCTTGGGCAGAATCGCGAGAAAGGCGAACTCATGCAGCTTGAGATCACCGACATCACGGCCAAAATAGGCGCGCGAAGCAGCCTGCACACCATAAGCATTGCGGCCAAGGAAAATCTGGTTGAGATACAGCTCCAATATCTGCTGTTTGCTCAGTGCATTTTCGATGCGATAGGCAAGGATCATTTCCTTGATCTTGCGCGTGGGCGAATATTCATCATCAAGAAGCAGGTTTTTCGTTACCTGCTGTGTGATCGTGGACCCGCCCTTCGCCCGGCGGCCAGAACCTATCTTGCTGGCATAATCGATCACAGCGCCAACAAGCCCCGGGAAATCAACACCATGATGGGTAAAGAAGGTCTTGTCTTCCGCCGCCAGATACGCACGAATCAACTGCGGTGGATAATCATCAAACTGAAGCTGGACGCGCCGCTCGCGTGCATAGCTATATATTGGTTCGCCGTTCACATCCCGCACCACGCTGGGCAAGGCGGGTTCATAGTCGGCCAGCGCTGCAGCATCGGGCAAGTCACGCGCAAAGAAATACCAGAAGGCAAATATTGCCAGCACCAGCAGGCCCGCCGCATAGAGTGCGCGGCGTACCCAGGTTTTGCTCCATAGGCGCGCCAGTGCCGCCTGGCCCTCCTGGGCCTTGCGCACAGCGCGATAGCTGAACTGCTCTTCGCCGATGGTCCCGGCTTCATTCGTCTCCATAATCGCAGGCTCTTAGGGTATTTTCAGAAAAAGGGGAAACCGCTTTTGCGTCCCGGGGTCAGCAAGCAGAGATTTCATAGCTCTGACGCGCTTTGACGAATAAAATATATTTCGATGGCCCGTGCCAGCCCCTCCGCGATTTTCGTCCGGCCCGCCCTTTTCCCCAATATGTCAGCATCGCGTGCGCTCGTAATATAGCCCGCTTCGAACAATATGGAGGGCATATCCGGTGCTTTTAGCACAACAAGCGAAGCAAAGCGGTGCCATGTACTGCGGAAGCGCACATAGGGAGAGGCCTCCCTGTATAGCAACCGCACAAAGTCGTTCGAACGCTCCATGGATTCGCGCTGTGACAGATCGATGAGAATGGAAGACACAGTATCGTCCTGCTGCCCGATATTTACACCATTGATGACATCCGCCTTGTTTTCCCGCGCTGCCAGCCGGGCCGCTTCACGGTCCGATGCGGTTTCGGACAAGGTATAAACAGTCGCACCATGGGCCTGTGGGCTTTCGGCAGCGTCGGCGTGAATCGATATGAACAGATCAGCGCCCATCATGCGCGCAATATCGGAGCGCTCCTGCAAAATGAGATAGCGGTCATCCTCCCGCGTCAGCGCCACGCGTACCCGCCCTCCGGCCACCAGACGGCTCTTCAGTGCCTTGGCCAGCGCCAGTGTCAGGTCCTTTTCCCGATAGTTTTTTTGCCTGTTGATCGCGCCGGGGTCATGGCCGCCATGCCCGGGGTCTATCACCACCAGCGGACGGGCAGGGTCATCTGGTCCATATATTTCCGGTAATGTCACGCCCTTGGTGGGGGCGGGAATAGGTACGGTGATGCTGTGCCGTTTTTTGGGCGGGTCGGCAAAAGCCACATGAGTGCTATGAATATTGGATATTTCCATTATGTCGCGCGCGCCAGACATGTCGCCACTGTCAGGCGAAGCGGCGCCAATCGAGATCAACAATGCAGGAAATAACGCGATGAAAGAGGCCATAAACCCGTTATTTGCCTTTTGAAGCGCCAGCGTCCAGTAAAATTAACCGGATTTTAACTATAGTTGACGAGTTACTACTGCTGGTTATTGCACAAAAATGAACTGCGGCTGTTGCTCAGCGCAGCCACTGGTGCTAGCCATATCAGTGCGAGATGCAGCCGCCCTTTTCGGGAAAGGCGCAATCCGCTTCTTTCGCATAGGGTTTCACCTCTTGAAACCTGAAGCGATTTCGACAGGTTGACGTTGCAATGAGGCATTTTTCCCAATCCCATCAAGGTCCGCATGGCGGCCTTGACGCACGATTGGCGTATATTGGTTCCGGCGTAATCGCCAGCCATGCCTGTGTAACTGACACAGATACTATAGAAATTTTCGATCCTATTCGTCTTAACCGGACGCACCACCGCCTCGTGCACTCTGCCGAGCCACGGCCTGCGTCCCTTATCAATTGCATGGCCCGCCGAGCGACTTCGTTACGGCTGTTCCATGCCCGGAGTATTTTACATGAACATGCGTATGCTGATCGATGCGCGCCACCGGGAAGAAACCCGTGTCGCGGTCGTCAAGGGAAACCGAATCGAGGAGTTTGACTTCGAGTCCGCAGAGCACAAACAGCTCAAGGGCAATATCTATCTGGCAAAAGTCACCCGCGTAGAGCCGTCATTGCAAGCCGCTTTCGTTGATTATGGCGGCAATCGTCATGGCTTTCTCGCCTTTTCCGAAATTCACCCGGACTATTACCAAATTCCACGGGAAGACCGCGAAGCCCTGCTCCGCGAAGAAGCAGAGCATGCCGCCGAAGAAGCGGCATTGCGCGATGGCGACGATGATGACGGCCATTCCAGAGAAGAGAATGATACGGACAATGTCGATGGCCATGTTGAGGATGTAACGCCTGTCGCCGGTGATGAACCGGAAACAGGAGAAGACAGCGACGAAACCAACGAAGCCCCGCGCAAGGGACGGCGTGGCAAGACTTCCAAGGCCAGCGAAAGCGCCGACGAGCTTCGCCGCAAGCGCATGGCCCTGCGCCGTCGCTACAAGATTCAGGATGTCATCAAGCGCCGTCAAGTGCTGCTCATCCAGGTCGTGAAGGAAGAACGCGGCAACAAGGGAGCCGCGCTCACCAGCTATTTGTCGCTCGCCGGACGGTATTGCGTGCTCATGCCCAACACCAGCCATGGTGGCGGCATTTCCCGCAAGATCAGCAACGCCTCGGACCGCAAGCGCCTCAAATCCATCGTCGCAGACATGAACCTGCCTTCAACCATGGGCTGTATTGTCCGCACTGCCGGGCTGTCGCGCACCAAAACCGAGATCAAGCGCGATTTCGATTATCTCGCCCGCCTGTGGGACGAAATTCGCGAGAATACGCTCGGCAGCGAAGCGCCTGCGCTCATCCATAATGACAGTGACCTGATCAAGCGCGCGATCCGCGATATTTACAATCGCGATATAGACGAGGTGCTGGTAGAAGGCGAAGATGGCTATCGCGCCGCCAAGGACTTCATGAAGCTGCTCATGCCCAGCCATGCCCGGCGGGTGAAACAATATGCCGATGCCGTATCCCTGTTCCAACGCCATGGCGTCGAAGATCAGCTCGCGGCCATGTATAATCCGGTCGTGCAGCTGAAATCCGGTGGCTATCTGGTCATCAACCCTACCGAAGCGCTGGTCTCTATCGACATCAACTCGGGTCGCTCGACGCGCGAGCATAATATCGAGCAAACCGCGCTTTCCACCAATATGGAAGCCGCACGGGAAATCGCGCGTCAGTTGCGCCTGCGCGATATGGCCGGTCTTGTCGTCATCGACTTTATCGACATGGAGCATGGCTCCAATGTCCGCAAAATCGAAAAGGCAATGAAAGATGCGCTGAAAGACGATCGCGCGCGTATTCAGGTGGGCCGTATATCGGGCTTCGGCCTGATGGAGATGAGCCGGCAACGTTTGCGGACCGGCGTACTCGAAGCTTCCACCAAGGAATGCCCGCATTGCGAGGGCACAGGCCTTGTACGCACCGCCAGCTCTGCAGGCCTCTCGGCCCTGCGCATGATGGAAGAGGAAGCCGCACGCGGCAAAGGCAGCATCATTACACTGCGCGCCAGCCAGGAAGCCGCCTTCTATGTGCTCAACAACAAGCGTCGTGAAATTGACGAGATTGAGCAACGCTATGGTGTCGCCATCGCGATCCTGCCCGATGGCGAAATTGAAGGCGCACGCATGTCTGTTGAGGCCAGCGGACCCAGACCAACCCAGGTGGTGGAATTCAGACCAATAGTTGAAGACGATGACGCAAATCTTCCCGAAGAAATGGACGAGGAAGAAGAAGCCCGCGCCGAAGACGAAGATAATGATGACACACGGCGTCCCCGTCGTCGTCGTCGCCGTCGTCGTGGAGGACGGCGCGAAGAGGGAGAAGCGCAGAATAATGGCGTTGCGGAGAGCGCAACAGACAATGTTTCTGACGAAGAAACCCAGAGCAGCGCAAACGACGAGACCGACAACGAATCGGGCGAAGAAGGCGAGGGCACACGGCGCCGCAGCCGCCGCGGACGTCGCGGCGGTCGCCGCCGCCGTGGTGGTGCTGGCGAAGCAACAGAAGCCAGCGAAGCAGCAGAAACCGGCGTACAGGATAGTGCAGAGAGCATAGCAGTCGAGGCACCGGCTAAGGAAGATACGCAAGACGCTGAAGCTGCGGCCACAGAAGCAACGGAAGAAGAGGCGCCCAAGCCCCGTCGTCGCCCCCGCGCACGCAAGAAAGCCGCGGAGCCAGAGGCTGAAACAAAAGCCACAACGAAAGCCGACGCTGAACCCGCCTCCGCTGAGGCAGAAGCCGCTACCGAAGAAGCACCGAAGCCCAAGCGCACCCGCCGCAAAAAAGTGGACGCCGCGAAGGTGGAAACCGAAACGGCAGAAACTCCGGCGGCCGATGCTGAGGCAGCGGTCGCCGCTGAAGAAAAACCGAAACCCAGGCGCACACGTCGCAAAAAAGCGGAAGCGGCCCCTGTTGAAGGGCCGAAAGCCGAGGTCATTGAAGCGGTTCCTGCTCAAGCGACTCCCGCCAGAGCCGCCCCGGACATGGCAGCATCCGCTAAGGCCCCGGCCACCGAGACCAGCGCACATGCCGGGGATGTCACATCAGAAGATGACGGCCCACCCCGGCGGGGTTGGTGGCAGCGTACTTTCGGCGCTTAAGCAGGCTGACAATGCATGATCACGTATCCGGCCCGTTCCCTGTTTTCCTATCAGGGACGGGCCGTTTATATCGGCGCGTCATGCTCTGTTCAGCCATAAGAGTGCATGAGCAAGACTATGCCTGAACCGCTTGCCCGCTCTTTTCGTCCCTTCATGCTGCTGTTGAAACCGCTGCTGCAATATTGCCTCGCAGCCTTTCTGATCCTGTCGTTGACACTGCGCCCGGCCGTTGCGCAGCAGATATTGCGTGACGCCGAGACCGAAACATTTCTCTCTGAAATCTCAGCACCGCTCATTCAGGCTGCCGGGCTAAGCCCGCATAATGTGCAGATATTACTCATCAACGACTCTACCATTAATGCCTTTGTCGCGGGCGGACAGATTGTGTGGATCCACAGCGGCCTGATTACGTCGGCCGATAATGTGAACCAGCTGCAGGGCGTGATCGCCCATGAACTGGGGCATATTGAGGGGGGCCATATCATCCGTTTTTCGGAAGGTATAAAGGCAGCCACCGGCATCACCCTGCTCAGCATGGTTTTGGGTGTGGCCGCGCTGGCAGCGGGTGGCGCCGAAGCCGGCATGGGTATCATGGCCGCAGGACAGCAAGCCGCCATGGGTAAGTTTCTTGCGTTCTCTCGTACACAAGAATCCAGCGCAGATCTTGCCGGGGCGCGTTATCTTCACGAAGCAGGCATCAGCGGGAAAGGCAGTCTCGATTTTTTCAAGAAGCTGCAGAATCAGGAATATCGCCTCGCCATCCCGCAAGAAGACAGCTATGCGCGCACCCATCCACTTTCCGGCGAGCGCATCGCCGTGCTCCGCGAGGTGTATGAACCAGACCCGGCCTGGAACACGAAAACGCCCGCCGCACTGGAGGCAAAGTTTCAGCGCATAAAGGCAAAGCTCTCCGGCTTTGTCGCAGACCCGACCCAGACCATGCGCACCTATCCGGCAAGCGACCAGACAATTCCGGCACATTATGCGCGCGCCTATGCGTGGCACAAAAGCGCCTACCCGCAAAAAGCTCTCGATGAAGTACAAGCGCTGGTCGCAGCGGACGCGCATGATCCCTATTTCCTGGAACTCAAAGGGCAGGTGTTGCTCGAAAGCGGCCGGCCTGATGACGCAATTCCTCCCCTGCGAGAGGCTGTAAGGCTCACAAACAGTCAACCGCTGATCGCCACTTTGCTCGGCCACGCACTGATCGCAACCGAGAAGCAGAGCTATTTCCCGGAAGCCGAACAAGTGCTGCGCGCGGCCGTTGCCAAGGACAGGGAAAATCCTTTTGCCTGGTATCAGCTTGGTGTCGTCTATGAACGGCGCGGCGATATGGCACGCGCAGCACTGGCAACCGCCGAGCGCTATTCGATACAGGGCAAGCATGGCCTTGCCGTACGCAGCGCCAAAGCCGCGATGCAAGGCATAGAAAAAGACTCAACCGACTATCTGCGCGCACAGGATATCGCTATGGCCTCTGAAGCAATGATGGAAAATGACGGCAAGAAGAAGAAATAATGGCTCTTCCTTCAGACAACGCCCCTCCCCCTTTCAAGCAAGCGCTGAGGAACAGAAAAATGCAAATCATGATCGGCGGGCTGGTAGCAGTTGCGGCAGCATCGGCCACAGCAATGAGCGTACAAAGTGCGTCGGACACCGCTCATTCAACGCCCGCAAACAAGGCAGAGATCGAGCAGATCGTCCGTGATTATATATTGGAGCATCCCGAAATTCTGCCAGAGGCCATGGAGCGCCTCAAAGCCAAACATATCAGCGCAACCATAGCAGAAAAACGCCAGGCCCTCGAAACACCCTTTAGCGGCGCATGGGAAGGAGCTGAAAACGGCGATGTCATATTGGTCGAATTTTTCGATTATGCCTGCGGCTATTGTCGCAAGTCCCGCGCAGATATCAGCAAGCTGCTCAGCGAAGACAAAAATCTGAAGATTGTCTACCGCGAACTGCCCATTCTCTCCCAGGAGAGCAACAGCGCCGCACGAGTCTCGCTCCTCGCAGCCCAAAAAGGCAAATATAGCGCCTTTCATGACGCTCTTTACAATGCAGGGCGGATCACTCAGAAAAATATACTGGCAGCGGCAACTTCAGTCGGGCTGGATCGCAATGCAGCCCTGTCTGCAATATCCGATGACAGCTATCTCGTCGAAATTGAGACCAATATCAAACTGGCACAATCCTTAAACGCAACCGGTACCCCGACTTTCATTGTCGGCGACCAATTGCTGAATGGCGCTGTGGGTTATGATGTACTGAAGCAGGCTGTTGCGCAGGCACGTAAAGACAAAGCCCGGTAACAGGATATGATATAAGGTAGGAATATCCCTTGCCTGAACGGCCTGCCCGCGCTGAAGACCGAACATGTTTGCCTTAAAATAACAAGGTCGGCCTAAGGTCTGTGGACAATAGGGTCCTGACCCTAGCTGCCATTCGGGCCGGAACCACCAGGTGCGCCACCAGCGCCCGCGCCGCCAGCACCCACAGTCCCGATGTTGCCAAAGATTTCGTCAAATAATGTACGGTCACGCCCCAATGTCGGCGTTTTGCCATCCTTGGGCGACACGCTGACCACCTGATCCAGCCCGCGCTTATCCACGCCAACCACATTATCGGCTGCATCAAAGCGTACACGCAGCACCGTCTGCTCTTTCGGCTTGGGGTTGGAAAAAGCCAGCTGCTTCATATCGCGCGCGACATAATAATAATCTTTGTTGCCAAACTGGCTGACCATAGTCGGGCGCCCGAGCGTCCCCTCCACAGAGGCACGATTATCAATACCGGGCTGAATCGAATCAA
>Ga0209578_10003029_pt1 | contig 13230 bp, 9 predicted proteins | sample tdAd472_FD_187127 | JGI IMG/M metagenome (GOLD analysis project Ga0209578, IMG submission 187127) | Marine sediment microbial communities from the Atlantic coast under amendment with organic carbon and nitrate - tdAd47.2 (SPAdes)... | ecosystem: Environmental > Aquatic > Marine > Coastal >...
GTCGTCGGATCCGAAGTAGACGGCGTTCTCGTGAAACGTCGGTGCGAGCCTGACCGGGCCGCCCGTGAAGAACGTCCACAGCGTCTCGCCGGTTGCTGCGTCCAGACAGTAAACCTGATGGTCGGACGACGATCCGAACCAGACGCGGCCACCGGCAGCGATCGGCTGAAACGCGTCGTCGAACTTGACGCGATCCTTGATGACGTGCCCCTCGATCGTCCGGCCTTCCTCACTGGCCCATGCTCGCTGAGGCGGATTCGGAGCCACAAACCGCCACTGCAGCGACGCCGCTCCATTGAAGTTCTCAGCCGTCGCCCCCGCCCGATCATTCCCCTGCCGATACGTCGGCCAGTCCTCGGCGAGCGACACACTCGACGACCATTGCACAACAGTCGCAAGGCTGAGAACAGCCGACGCGATCCGGACGAAACGGCAACACGACAGGCAGGACGGCATGGCAGACTCCGTTACTGAATGACTCAACGTTTCAAACAGGTACAGCTGGCGTTCGGTGAGCGCGAGGCCTACTTCCGCAGCTCCGGAATCACCGGGCGATGGCGTTCGATCTGGGCTTTGAAGTCGCCGAGACTGTGCCAGTGCAGGGGCTGGTTGAGATCGACCTCAGCGATCGCAACGCTGCCCCACTCCTTGCCCTGGGCAAGCGGCTGGCCGTCGTGGCCGAACACCGCTGAGATCATCCAGTCGGACGAGACGTCGGTGTAGGTGCTGCTGATGACGTAAACGTGATTCTCGCACGCGCGGGCGGAACCGAGCATCGGGTTGCAGCCCCAGACTGGCCAGGCGATGACTTCCGCGCCGCGGTTGCTGAGTTCTCGCGCGACTTCGGGGAAGAAGCCGTCGTAGCAGATCATCATGCCGACCTTGCCGAACCGCGTTTCAAACACCGGGTAATCGTGCCCCGGCATGATGCCGCCTTCGATCTCGCCACGCGGCAGCGTCACCTTGCGATAATTGCCGACGACGTTTCCGTCCGGGCCGATCAGCGTCGCGACGTTATAGATCAGGTGCCCGTCGCGTTCGAGCAGCCCCGCGACGATATACAGGTCGTGCTTCTTCGCGAGTTCGCCGAAGTACTCGGTCGACGGACCGGGGATCGCCTCAGCACAGTCGGCATACTTCAGCCCGGTGCCGTAGTACGTCAGGCATTCCGGCAGCACGACGAGGTCGGCTTTCTTCCCAGCGGCTTCGGCAATGAACGGCGCGAACTGCTCGCGTTTCTCTTTCGGTGTCTTGCCAAGCCGCGGCTGATAGTGGACGGTGGCCAGCCGGGCGATGCGAGGCCTGGGAGCTTCGATCGGCTGCAGCGAAACCTCGGACCATTCGACTGACGAGTTCGGCGGCCCCCAGCGAAAGTGCAGTTCAACCTGCGCGTGAGTCGCGTTTTCGGGAGCGTGGTACGTCGCCGCGACTTCGGTCCATTCGGCGTTGCGTTGCTTGTCGTCCGAGACCGCATGTACGTCGGCCGGGAAGTCCGGTTCCGCTCGCGGCCGAGTCCCCGGTCGGTATGACGCGAACGTTGGCTTGTCCCGCAGCGCTTTGTTGCCCCGCTCGTCGAGCCAGATAATGCGAACCGTTCCGGCCCGCCGGACGAGATCGATTCCCTGCGTCTTCCGCTGCGCTGAAAAGCGGTAGTGCCGTCCGCCTGCGACCGGCAGTCTGGCCTGCCAGAAACCGCTGAGGCCTTCGCGCGAATCGGCGCTGATCACGAATGAGCCGTTCTGATGTGGCCCGCCCTTGCTGTCCCAGCGGAATTGCGGCCGAATCTCGTCGCGCGGCGACTCCATCGTCCAGCCTTCCGGAACCGCGACCCCTGCTGTTGCGAGATGGGCGACCAGAGAGTTCTGCAGAGCCAGAACGGCCAGCGCAACCGCGAGTTGAACAGCACTTCGCATCGGATTCTCTCCTGACAGGACCGTTGCTGAATTCGCTCGAAAGCAGCGTCACAGCATGGAGAGTGGCCGGCGAATTGAAAACCGCGACGGATGTTTGTGACGGCGAAGAAACGTTGCGAGAACGACGGTCTCAAACTCAAACGCTCGTCCGGCCTGGTTTGCCGATCACTTACGACCGACCTGGAAATCACTGTCAACATCGAGGCGTGACCGTTTGACCCGAAGCCTCAGGCGATGGCGTTGTCATTGGCGAGACACGCCGTCGCCTGCGGCTTCGGGTCAAACGCGCCAGTAACTTCCAGGTCGGTCCTTAATCGCGCGGGCCGGCGACTGGTGTGCCACTCTTTGTGTTCTACAGAGGGCGGATCGCTTGAGATTCCGCAGTGGCGTAACCGAGTTTCGCGCGAAGCGGCCCGAGAACCCGTTCGGCGATCTCTGTGATTTCCTCCGTGAAGTTGCCTGACGTCTGCCAGGAACCCGCTCGACCAAAGCGGCGGAATTCGAGGTCGCCGGTTTTCTCGTACTTGTCGAAGCGGTGCTTTTCGGCAGCTGCTTGAGCATCCGCCTCGTCGACCTCCTGCTGAACCAGGCGACCGCAGGCGATCAGCACGGGGGCCGCGTCGGCAAGCAGGTCCTCGTACCGCACCAGCAGTTTCTGGCCGTCCGGGAAACGTTCGAAAGCGCGATACGCATGCCAGAGCGTCTCTGAGATATGTGTCGCGGAGCGTTCGGCGCGACCGGCGACGTCGTTCTCGTCGGCATCACCAAACTCCGCGTTCCAGCTGCCGGCTTTCTGCAGCGACAGGTACGAGTCGAGAATGTCGAACGGATCGCGAATCAGAAGAATCATCCGCGACGAGCGGAACAGCGGGAGAATCCAGTCGAACAGTTCGGGCGTGTTGACTTCCTTGACGATCAGCGAATGCTCACCGATTCGTGGAAAACGTTCTTTAACCATCCGGTAGAACAGATCCCGCAGACCGTCGATCCAGACATGATCAAACTCCGACGCAAAGAACGACGTCGCTCGTTCACGATCAGCAGGACGTTCGTGAACGTGCCTGAGAAACCGCCCGAAGTACGGTTCGTGCCAGCGCCGCATGCTCGGAATTTCGCCGAGCATTTCGCTGAGCCAGGTGGAACCTGTCCGACCGCACCCGGTCACCCAGGCGATGTGGTCGTCGAACGGTGCCGATTCCCGCTGGTCGCCTTCCCGTTCGTGGAGAACCTTCAGCAGCTCTGCAGCCCGATGCTCATACAGATGCCCCTGCAGCGTGATCTGCCGAGCCTGCTCGACGCGTCGCTGCCGTTCGTCTTCGTTTTCCAGAGCTGCCTGCAACTGGCGGCAGGCGGCTTCCGCATCTGTGAATTCGTAGACGGTTTCGCCAAACAGCCGCGTGACTTCGGAACGTGGCTCGCCCGTCAGCAGGGCTCCGTGACCGAACGCCGTCACCTCAAACACGCGCGGATTCGGCGACGCGGTCTCGTCCGGAGCCGAGCGGAAAACGTTCAGCACAACTCGCGAGTCTGCATAGATCTGCCACTTGTCACTGTCCGAAACTGTCTCGGGTCGGAGCGTTGTGAAACGAAACTCGCGAAACGCGTCGATACCGGCCGGAAACTTGCCGGCGATGAGAAATGAGTAATTCCGGGCCTCGCAGAAACGGGCAAGATCGAGCAGTAGATCGAGCCGGTCCTTGAAGACGGTGCCGACAAATGAGAGATGGAACTTCGGTTCGACAATGCGTTCGATCTGCGGCGGTCGCAGCGTTGCCGTCGCGAGGTAGCTTGACGGCGATTCCGCACAGCTCACTTCGTTCGAAAAGATATGCGTGTAGAGCGCCTCGGCATTCGGCAGAGACTCGTACGGATCGTCAGTCGCGATGAGGACCGTCTGAACGCCCGCCTGCCGGATCGACTTCGGGACGTGCGCTCGCGCCCCTTTGAACCACAGACCATCCGTAAAAACGACGCAGTCGATTCTGTTCTCGACGTTCAGTGCCTTGCCAAGAATGTCAGCACAGACCAGATCGGCGCTCAACAGCTTGAGCATCGAAAACGTCGGGTACGGGACAACATTGACGCCCTGTCCCGCCAGAGCTTCGTAATAGCCTTCCCAGACATCCCGCGTCGAAAAGCGAGCGGCCCCGGAAACAAGTAGGACGTTGGAAACAGCCATACCAATCCACTGTGTGACAGCGCAAAAAAGGAGCCGCCAGCTGCTGAATGTGATCAGCTGAGCTGGCGGCGGAAGAGCAACGACAGGTTGTCAGTTCATGCGCCCCCGTAACCGTAAACCGTGTGATTGGGATCGCCGGGAATGCCATCGCCAGCCGCCGACGCCTGCTGCATCGACTCGGCCAGCTCACTCAGCTGCTCGGTGAGCTGTTTCAGGTCATGAAGATGAAAAGCCAGATCAGTCAGTTTGCCCGGCTGTGGATTGTTGCCGCTGTTGTTCGCCATTTGTGGTTTCTCCAGGAGACGCGTGATGCCCCGTGTTCATCCTAACAATTTCTGTCAACCAGCTGTCAACTCTCCGCCACATTCGGCAGCGCTTATGGCGGAGGGGAAGCACCTCCGGCGGATGAACTGTCAAATCGGTTGTTCGTGCCGCAGAGCCACGGAGGCGAGCAGACAGCTCAAATGCGCGGCCGACAATCTCTCAGAGATGCGCCGCTGACCTTGGCTGCTCATCGATTTCAGGCAACGCTCTTGAGTCGCAGACTCGAAGCGCCAGACGCGGTCCTGCTCAAGCATCAGAATCAGAGTGACTCGTCAAATCCTGACGCCCGCTCAACAATGACGATCATCCCAGGCCGCTCAGTCCCTCCCGGCAAGGTTGTCTGGCTTGAGTTTGTGCACGACATCCCCGATCGAGGTTGTTCAATGACTTTCGAAAGACGTCGAGTTCTGCAGTTGCTCATCGTGCTGTGTGGAGTCCTGGTTCTCGTTGGCCGAATGGCTGGCGAGGCACCGGCCCAGGATGTACCGCCAAAGGCACAAGACAGGAAGCCGAAGCCTGAGAATCGGCGACCGAACATCGTGCTGCTGCTGGCCGACGATCTGGGATATGGAGAACTCGGCTGCCAGGGAAATCCTCAGGTCCCAACACCACACATCGACTCGATCGCCGGGAACGGAATTCGATTCACGCAGGGCTACGTGACCGCACCGTTCTGCAGCGCATCGCGTGCCGGCCTGCTGACCGGAAAATATCAGACGCGTTTTGGATACGAGTTCAATCCGGTCGGCGCGTACAACGAAGACCCTGCTGCTGGCCTGCCGGTCTCCGAACGTACGCTCGCAGATCATCTGCACGATGCCGGCTACGCGACGGGCCTGATTGGAAAATGGCACCTCGGCGGAACAGCGAAGTATCACCCGTACCGTCGCGGCTTCGACGAGTTCTTCGGTTTCCTGCACGAGGGGCACTACTTCGTTCCGCCCCCGTATCGCGGCGTGACAACAATGCTCCGCCGCCGGGCGCTGCCGACCGGCGGTCAGGGACGCTGGATCAGCCGCGACGGAAATCTCGTCCTGTCGACTCATATGGGATACGACGAGCCGGATTATGACGCCGACAATCCGATTTACCGCGGCGGCCAGCCTGTCGAGGAACGTGCTTATCTGACAGACGCTCTGACGCGCGAAGCCGTCGACTTCATCGACCGCAATGCCGAGCGACCGTTCTTTCTGTACCTTGCCTATAACGCTGTCCACAGTCCGTTGCAGGGAGCGGACGCCTACATGCGAAAGTTCTCGCACATCGACGATATTCACCGTCGCATCTTCGCTGCCATGCTCAGCAATCTCGACGACAGCGTCGGAACCGTGCTGCAGAAACTTCGTGACGAGAACCTCGAAGAAGACACGCTGATCTTCTTCATCAGTGACAACGGCGGCCCGACCAGGGAACTCACGTCTAGTAACGCTCCACTGCGAGGCGAGAAAGGGCAGGTCTACGAAGGCGGAATTCGCGTTCCGTTTCTGCTGCAATGGAAAGGCCATCTGCCGTCGAGCATCACGTACGACCGACCGGTCATTTCGCTCGACGTCTTCGCCACAGCCTCGAAAGTCGCGCGACACGCGACGCCCGCCACGATCGACGGTGTCGATCTGCTGCCATACCTGACAGGTCAGAAGAAAGGCCCGCCGCACGAAAGCCTGTTCTGGAGACTTGGCAACCGGACAGCGATTCGCGTTGGAGACTGGAAGCTGCTGAAGAATCCGTCACGAGGGAACGCCGACGACAACTGGGAACTCTACGACCTGGCCAGCGACACTGGTGAATCGCAAAATCTGGCCGCCCGAGAACCACAGCGTCTCGAACAACTGGTCGCCGCCTGGCAACAAATCAACGAAGAAATGATCGCCCCGACATGGAAACCAGGCCGCTGAGATCCTGCTCGTAACTCCAGACGGTCGCGTCCGCCTACTTGCCCTTGGAACGTCCGAATCTCAACTGAAAAAGATCGTTCTTTTCTTCATATGGCCTGATACGCAGGTACCACGCCGTCCAGCGTTTGGTTGCCTCGTCCCGCCAGCGATTGACGGTCGCGTCAATCTGAGCCTGAGACGGATTGACGGGCAGATCTTCAAGAGGATTTGATGGCAAGCCAACTCCGGTGATTCGGCGACTCAGGTAACACAAGGCGTTGTACGCTTCGACGAGAACATCGACGTTATTGTCCTGCAAAGCGTTGATCAGGAGATTGGCATCTCTGAGATCGCCGCTGCGTCCCAGAGCCCACACGGCAGTGCGCCGTGCGTCGGGATTAGAGTGCGTGATCAGCTTTCGAATCTGATCCATCTGCCCAAGCAGTTCTTCGCGGTTGCCAAGCTGCACCTTTTCAACGATCGCCGCCTGAGCCGCCTCGAAGTTGTCAGGATCCAGCTTGGACAGCTCGCTCAACAGTTCGTCAAGCGGTCCCTCCATCTTGCGTTCCTTGATCTTTCCTCCGTCAAACTCGGCCTGCGACAGGTCTTCCGGCAATCCTCGTCCACCTGTCAGCAGCCCCGCACCATACTGCTCCACAATCGTCTTCTTCGTAGGGCGTATGTAGAACAGGACGGCAAACGAGGTTCCGATTTCCTTACCGGAGAACGAACCCCAGAACCCTTCGGCGTCCTGAAGTGTGATCAGGTAGTCACCACACTGTTTGTACCAGTCAATGCGACCGCCAAGCTGTTTAATGTCATTCAAAGCGCAGGTTCGTTCGAGGGCGTAGTTGAAGTAGATCTTGTAAACGAGGTCGCTGACGGGCAGGAATCGATTCGTCAGCCAGCCAAGGCCTCTCGCGATCGACCCGTCAATTCCCGCCGCTGTTACCTGCGGGCGATAACTTGATTTCGGAGTTTGCGATTCGGCGACCTTAGCTTCGAGAACACCGAAGACTCGGGTGTCTTCCTTTTCCGTTTTCTTCTTCTTTTGCCCTCCGGGGAACAGATGAAGCCGCGCGATGGCAAGCGTTCCCGTTGCCCCGGCAGTCATGTTCAACGTCGGAGCAGCTCCGCCGGTTCCAGCACTCTCTGACCGGCCCGGGTGATACATGAAGCCGCCATCGTTGTTCTGAGTCTTAATGTGCCACGCCGCCGCTTTGTCCCAGACTTCCAGTGGCACATCGAATCCCGCTCGCTGGCCTGCCCACAATCCGAGCAGGGCATACTGCGCCATACTCGTGTCGCCCACTTTTCGATCCGGGTAATCCCAGGAACCGTCAGTGCCCTGTTGCGAAATGATGTAGTCAACCGCTGCATAAATCTCGGCGCGGTGGGCGTTCTCGTCAGAATCTGCCAGCAGCATCGCGTCGACGCCAGCTTCGTAGACGTGATGCGAGGTCGAATGCGGTTTGTAGACTCCGTCCTTAATTTTCTCTTTTACTGCAGTAATTACTGCTCGGATGTCTGCAGACGTATGAGGTTCTCCGGCTTTGATCAGGGCGTATGCGGCGAAAGCCTTGTGGCTGATATCACCCGAACTCTTCGGATCCGCGAGGTATCCCTTCAGCCAGGCGACGCCTTTCCTCACAGCAGCGTCATAGGCAGGCACGCCGGTTGTTGGCGGCGCAGCACTGCTGGCGGTCGGAATCAGCAGGCAGGCGATGACGGCAAGGCAGACAGTTCGCAGCATTCGTCGAATTCTCCAGACGCTTCCGGACCGGGCAAGCGGCCCGGGATGTCATCGCGGCACAGGGTTTTGACGGCGAAAACTCAGGGCTCTGACGGCAGCATTCAAGGTCCCCGCCGCATGACCGGCGATCGTACGCCGCCGCTTCCTGACGTGTCAAACTGCGCACGAAACGCGAGCGGATGCCGATTCGAGACTCCCTGCGGTCGCGGAGAACTGCCGGGGCTTCACCGTTCATCGTCCTTCCGGTGAGAGCCCGTTACTCGGAAGCGTCCGAGCCGTTGAGCGTTTCACTGGACGGCGCCTCATCGGACTCCGTCGGCTCCTTCTCTGTTGTCGAGTCGTCGTGCCCGGATTCGGTTTGACGAGGCCGGAACTTCAACGATGCGGAGTTCATACAGTAACGCAGACCGGTTTTGTCGATCGGACCATCGTCAAAAACATGCCCCAGATGCGCTCCGCACCGATTGCACAGAATCTCCGTCCGCGTTGTGAACAGAGTGTTGTCCGCCTCTTCCCGCACCGCCGATTTGCCAACGGGCTGCCAGAAACTCGGCCAACCGGTACCGGATTCGTACTTCGCCTCTGAATCAAACAAGGCCGCTCCGCAGCAGACACAGCGATACAGCCCGTCGTCGTGATTGTCCCAGTAGGGATTCTGGAAGGGGCGTTCGGTCCCCTTCTGCCGTGTGACTTCAAACTGCAGCGGCGTCAGGCGAGCCTGCCATTCCTTGTCGGTTTTCGGCAGTTCATCGAGCGGAATCAGTTCGTCGTCAGTCTCTGCGGAATCAGTCATCAGTTCCGCGGCAGACGCATCCGCAGTCGCCACTTCCACCTGGTCTTGCCCGGTGGACGGCGAATTGCTCACATTCGTCCGACTGTCGGCGCAACCGACGGCGAAAATGAGCAGGCCAAGCAGGACAAGTCGCGAATCTTTCACGGTGAAGTCTCCAGTCGCAGTGAATTCTTCAGAGGCAGGGCTACTGATGTCGAAATTCTGCTGTAGCGGCTCGGAAAACGGCCTTCGCTCAGCGGCGTCAGACAGTACGCACCGGCGAAAAACGTTGCCAGTCCAATCGGTAGCTCAACTGGAATCGACACTCGGCTGCAATGTCAGGGAGCCTGTTCATCAATGGAACTGATGGATTTTCTCTCGTCAACCCGGCGATCGAAGGCGGACATCCGGTCTCGTCTGGCAGACATTTACAACGGACTGCTGGGCGAGTCGCGCTGGATTCGCGAGGGTAACTTCACCTCGATTCACTCGCGGGATCTGGAGTTTCTGTTTCGCGAATACGACCGCCTGTTCTTTGACGGCCTGCTGGCTTCAACCACGGATCGGCACGGTGCCCCGCTGTCCTTTCGAGTCTCGAAGCGGATGACCAGGGTCGGCGGCACAACGACGAAATACCGCCGCCGTTCCGGAATCCGACCACAGTCTTCGTACGAAATTGCCGTTTCATCGACGCTGCTGTTCTCGACGTTTTACGACGTCGACCGCCCCATCACGGTGACCGGAGTTCTCTGCCGTGACCGGATTGAATGCCTGCAGAGAATCTTCGAGCACGAACTCATTCACCTGACCGAGATGGTCGTCTGGGACGATTCCAGCTGCTTGAAACAGCGGTTCCAGTCACTGGCGTTTCAGTTCTTTACGCACACCGAGGCGACTCATCAGCTGATCACGCCCGGCGAGCGGGCTCAGACAAAGTTCGGCATCCGACCGGGTGACCGTGTGCGTTTCCGGGTCGACAACGCTCAGTATGAGGGCTTCGTGAATCGCATCACGAAGCGTGCGACGGTGCTGGTCGAGGACGAGAACAGCCCGCTCTACTCGGACGGCAAACGCTACGCCCGGTTCTATGTTCCGCTCGGAATGCTCGAACCCGTCCGCTGAGCCGCATGCGTGCGGCACGCCACAGTTTTTTTCGCTGATTATGTTGCGAAAATTCAGTTTGAATGCTTCAATCCCGCTCGTCCGGCGATTTCTCCCCTGTTAGACTCCGCACGGTTTTCCGCTGAATTTGCCGCGTTTTCGACACGAAGGACAAGAAGAATGTCTACAGAAACTCCAACTCAGGACGCTGCCGCACAGGCTCAGGGCGGGTGCTGTGGATCGAATCCCGGCGGCTGTTCGTCTCATGGTCAGGCAGCTCCAGCACCGCTGACGCAACTGGAAACTCCGGCCGAGTACGTTTACGACCCAGCAGCGAGCGACGCCGTGATCAAGCTGACCGAAAAGGCATCAGTCGAGATCAAACGGTTCATTTCAGAAAAGAACGTGCCTGACGGCTGTGTGCTGCGAATCGCTCTGCAGGGCGGCGGCTGCAGCGGGTTCGAACCGCATCTCGGTTTCGATACGCGCGTCGACGACCAGAACGATGTGATTTCTGAGCAGTTCGGAATTCGCGTCGCCATGGACCGCAAGTTCGAGATGTTCATGGCCGGCACGACCATTGACTACCTCGACGGCATCGATCGCCGCGGCTTCAAGTTCGACAACCCGAACGCTCAAAGCACCTGCGGTTGCGGTAAGAGCTTCTCGGTCTAACCAGTTGCCAGACCGAGTGCGGCGTCCAGCCTGCGGACAGGCCGCCAGACATCAGAAGCCGGGACGAATCATCATGATCCGTCCCGGCTTTTTTTGTGCGATCTGCTGTCACTCGCCCTGTGACTTCGCCAGTGTTTCGAGCTGACGGCGGAACCATTCCGGGTCGTAGTTCGCTGCGGCCTTGAGCGCTTCGGGAAGCTGCTCGGCGATGATGTACTGGTCGCCGGCTGGCAGCTTCAGTCGCAGTTTCGAGGTCAGGTCTCCGAGTTGCTCATCTGTCTTTGCCGCGGCCTCTGCCCGGACTCCGTCGCGCCACGAGGCGAAAACTTTCAGATTGGCGACGGCACGGTCGATCGCAGCTTTCTCGGTTTCGCCCTCGGGACGCGACGCAAACTCCGGAAAGCTGCCTGTCCCGAGTTCGGTCTGGATCGTCCGGATTGCCCAGGCAAGTTGACGCGCCGTGTGGTAATCGGGGTAACTCTCCGGAGAAAGCGTCGCGAGCGTCTTGAGGATTCGCTTCGCATCGGCCTGCTGAACTTGGCTGGTGAACAGGTCCTGAGCCAGCTCGTCGAGCCACGAAATCAGGCCGCCTTCGTCGAGTACCGCGGCCTTGAGGTCGGCTGGTGCTCCAAACGGCCGACGGTCGAGCGACCGGCGCAACCTTTCCATGCTGCTGTGGAAGGTCTTCCAGTCAGCATCAAACTTCGCGTCATCTTTGCCGGCGCGATGGCGAATTGCGGCTTTGATCAGAGCCTCCGGCCAGACAAACATCTGCGGTCGACCGGGAATCGAGCTGCCGTAACCGCGTTTCTGCCGCCAGCCGGGTGATGCCAGATCGTGATGGCAGGCGGCACAGTCAAACACAGCCAGCTCCGGCCACGCAGCAGCCGACGACTCATCATTCGCCTGGGACGCAAACAGGTTGAGGGCTTCCCGCATCGCCATCACGCCGCCGATCAAGGTCGACTTGGTGCGCGGCAGATCGGTCAGCGGATCGTGCTCGACGCCGGGAAAGTTTGCTTTGATGTACTCATCGCGAAACTTGAACTCGCCCTTCTCATGCAGAAACCGCCAGTGCGAGGGCATCTGTTCGGCAAACGATTCAATCTCGATGCCCGGCAGCGGCGGATGACCAGCCGCGTACATTTCGTGCGTGACGATCTTGCCTTCCTGCACGTTGCCGATGTGGCAGGAGAAACATTGTTTAGCACGGCGGATCGGATTGCGGACGTCGATAAAGCCGAATGTCTCTTCTTTTGTCTTTGGCGATTCCTTGCGCCAGTCGGCGGCGTCGTGCGGGCCTTCCCACAGCGAGCTGGCTCCGTGGCAGGACTCGCAGGTCACACCAAACTCAAACAGCGGCGGCTTGTCGAAGCCTTCCTTCCAGTGCCAGTTCGCGTGACACGACAGGCAGTTCCGGTCCTCGGTGACCTTGTAGTCCGCGTCGCCCTTCGCCGTCGCCAGAATCTTCTGCATCTGCTGTCCGAGCGGGCCAGCCAGCAGTTCGTAAGCCTGGCGGTGCTTGTCGTGTTCGAACGTCGCGATTTCGTTCAGCGAGCAGAACTCCGGACTGAGTGCCGCGAAAACACTCGTGCGGTTGGTGTCTTCATTGTGACACGGCACGCATGATCGCAGCCCCTGAAACTTCGGCTGCGGGGCAGCGGCATTGTCCTGAGCGAACGCCGATCGGTTGTTCGGCCTACCGTCGCTGACCTGCGAGACGACAAGGGCGGCCCCCAGCGTCACTGCGAGACCCGTCCAGAACAGGCGGTTGCCATTGCGGAAAACATTCGACACGGACATGGGCTCGTTCCCTGAAATTCTCTGACGGAAATCCCGCGGCTGGACGTCACTGGCTGTCGCCGAGTAACTGCTGAATTCTCTGCAACCGCTCCTGCAGATGCTCGATCGATTCCGAGTCGAAGGTTCGAGGGCTGTCCGAACCGGCGGGAAACGCGAGTTGCCCCAGCACTTCTTCGAGAATCCGGTTGATCTCCCGCCCGGCCGGGTCGGGAACTCCAGACCCCGAATCGCTCATATCCTGCAGGCTCTGCTGAAGAGCGACCAGCGCGAGATACGACTGCGTGGCCGAGTCCCAGTTTCGACCGGCCAACTCCGGGCTGCGCCGACTGATCCTCAAAAACATATCTTCGACCTCGTCGCGCGACAGCGTCTGGCCGTTGATCAAACGGCCAAGCTGCGTCAGCTGACGCTGCGCTTCCCGCGCGACCTCAACAACGACGTCACGATCGGGGTAGGGCCTGGCCATCTCTGTCGACAAAGGCTTCAGGGGATTGCCGCTCTCACTGAACTGGGACGCGACGTCGCCGATGAGTGGTGAGAGCCAGCTCTGCCAGGGAGAACCGCCCGGCGTGCGATCCGCATACCCGCGAGCCTGCCGCCAGCTGGGCGAGCTGAGGTCGTGATGGCAGGCGAAGCAGCCGGTCTCCGCCAGTTCCGGCCAGACGGCAATCGTCTTCTCATGCGGATAATCACCGCCGCGAACGAATGCCGGCACGTCGTCGGTCGCTGTTTTTGCCCGGTGAATCAGTAGGTCGAGAGCAGCTTCCGCAGAGGCCACCTGTCCGAGAGCCCAGAGCTTTGCCTCAAAGGACGACGAGCCCTCCGCGCCCTCGCGC
>Ga0209578_10003033_pt1 | contig 13225 bp, 10 predicted proteins | sample tdAd472_FD_187127 | JGI IMG/M metagenome (GOLD analysis project Ga0209578, IMG submission 187127) | Marine sediment microbial communities from the Atlantic coast under amendment with organic carbon and nitrate - tdAd47.2 (SPAdes)... | ecosystem: Environmental > Aquatic > Marine > Coastal >...
TCCTTCCCTCGCCCGAGTCGTGCTGCTGAGCAGGCCAAGCGCCACCCCTGCGGGCAACCACACGATCAACCTCCACTCGCGGCGGCACACTTCAGACCACGGCAGGGGAGACACGTCCGAAGTAGGGCTCCGTATGTTCCGCGGTGGCCGGGGAAGCCAGCGAGGTACCTCCTTGACATACTGCAGGCCCGAAGAGCCGTGGGTCTTAATGAGCACGTCTTCTTCATACCGAGCGACAGCTTCGTACAAGAGCAGCACAAACCCGACGGCTACAGCGGTAGAGGCGTAGTGCCCCGAAGTGATCAACCCCATTCCCGCCAACATCAAGAGGGCTGCGAGATAGAGGGGGTTCCTCGTCCATGAGTAGGGGCCTTCCTTGACCAACCGCTTCACTCGACAACGCGCCACCCTCGCATGTTTGCCCAGTCGCCTCGCAGAAGCTAGACGAAGAGAAGCCCCCGCACAGACGAGCACTATCCCTACAACCTGGAGTTGCCATACCGGGGGGGGATCGACTATCGCCCCCCAGACCAGCGGGCTCGTCGCTAGCAGCAGGCCAGACCCTCGATGGCGAAAGAGTGCCTCTCTTGCGCAACGCCCACCCGTCATTTGGATACCTCAAGTTCTGCAGCCCCTTCCCAGGTGACTGCTGCGTTCAGTTCAACTCTGCGACACGGATCGCCCAGGCGGCAAGAGGTCGAGAAGGTGAGTGGCTGCGAGTCCACAAGGACTCCATTCCGAGAGTGAATGTGAGGGGCTAGATTCGGTCTTCGTGAAGGACACTGGGCCTGGCCCCAGGGGCCGCCGCCTTCCTTCGACTGGACGGGGGTGGCCCGATCGCGGCCTCCAGTGCGGCGCTCAGTTGGTCTAGTGCGAAGGGTTTGGTGAGAACCGAACAGAAGCCTCCGAGCAGCAAATCGCTCTCCGAGGCTGGTAAGTGTCCGCTCATCATGATCATTGGAAGATCAGGTCGGACGACCTGCGCATGGCGGGCCAGCTCCAAGCCGGTGCAACCAGGTAGGGAGTAGTCCGTGAGGAGGAGGGAAGCACTCTTCAAGAGTGGTCGAGCTTCACTGGCAGAGCTGACAGCCAACCATGCACGGCCTTCTCGGTCGAGGGCGTTAGTGAGCAGTTCTCGAATGAGGTCGTCGTCTTCGACGATGAGCACTGGGTCGTAAGTAGAGGACGTCGCCTTTGAAGGCAGGTGGGTGCACTTCCCTTGGTATGGATCCAACGCCCGAGCGAGCTTCGAGGAGTCGATCCCAGGACCGTCGTCCTCGACCAAGAGCTCAGCTTGAGCGCGGCGTCCGAGTTTGGTCGCTCGCAAGGTGACCCGGATCCGTCCTGAACTTCGACCGAGGGCTTCGGCGGCGTTGTCGGTGAGGTTCGTGACAGCAACGCGGAGCATGCCGAGGTCACCCAAGACGCAGAACGCGTGATCGACCCGGGCCGTGAGGTCAACACGGTACGGGAGCGTTGAGATGGACTTGGAGAGTTCAACGAAGAGTTCTTCTACCGGAATGTGCTGGCGATTCGGCGACCGCACGCCTGCGAAGATCAGCAGGCGCTCGACCGCACAAGACATGCGCTCGATCGCGGACTGGCTCTGAGTGAGCGTGGAACGTACAGCTTGTGACCTCGCTGACAGCTGACTTAGCGCTTGTTCTGTCAGCCCTGATAGCCTCGCGAGATGATTGTTCATGTCGTGAGCAATCCCCTTGGTCAAGGTCTCGAGGAGAGACGAGATACGCTCGTCACCAGTGTGGTCGGAGCCGCCCATGACATGACTTTCCTTCGTTACCAAAGTGAGATGCGGTCTCACCAGGGGCAAGGCCTGGGGGGGCACCGCTATCCTTGGCGCTCCCCCCCCAGAACTGTTTAGGGGTGTTGGGTCAAGCTGGTCTGGTGCGGATCCGGAAGCCGAGCGCTCCCGCAGGCGCGATCAATGGTCATGACCGTCCCCCTGTTTGTGCCCGGTCTTGCTCGGGTCTCTCTCCCCGCTGTGGTCATGTCCATCCCCTGCGCTGTGGTCATGTCCGTCGTTGACGCTCTGTGTCTTCGCGTCATGCTCATGACCGTCGTGCGCCGGTTGCTTCTTATCAGGGCAGCCGAGGAGGCAGAGGGCGCACAGGCAGATGGTGAGAATGCGGATTTTCATGGCGAGTTTTGCTCCTGTTAGGGGCGCGGGTTGACGAATCCTAGGTCCCAGGCGGACCGTGTTCAGCGGAATCCGAGTCCTCGCCACCGCGGCGAGGTTCACGGAGGTCGAGTCCTGTCCCTGGGACCGCCGGACCTTCCTTGGTAGGTGGTCCTGGCGCAGGGCGACGGCTGTCCGTGGGCTCTGACACGGCCTGCGAGATGTTGTCTGGCGTCGTCGTAGAAGGGGGTCGGGACGCTGAGCTCTCCGTGGCGGTGGCCTCAGCGCCGAACCGGGCGTATAGGGCCGGGAGGACGAGCAGCGTCAGGAGGGTGGAGGTCACGATGCCTCCGATCACGACCGTCGCCAGCGGCTGCTGCACCTCTGCACCTGCTGAGGTCGCGATCGCCATGGGTAGGAAGCCGATCATGTCGGTGACGGCGGTCATGAGCACGGGGCGGAGCCTAGTCCGCGCGGCCTCTCGGGCAGCGTCAATCGGGTCAACGCCGTCCTGGCTGAGTTGCAACGCCTGAGCCGTGAGCACTACGCCGTTCATGACGGCGATCCCGAACAGCGCGATGAAGCCGACCGCCGCGGAGATCGAGAAGGGGAAACCCCGGAGCGCGAGGATCACGATGCCACCTGTCACGGCCAGCGGGACGTTCAGGTAGATCAACGTCGCCAGCCTGAGCGAGCCGAAGGTGCTGTAGAGCAGCACGAAGATCAGCAACAACGCAAGCGGAACGAGCAACACCAGGCGCCCGGAGGCAGCCTGGAGGTTCTCGAACTGACCGCCCCACTCGATCGTCCAGCCGGGGGGGAGCTTGACGTCGCGCTCTACTGCGGCCTGGGCGTCTGCGACCGTCGAGGCGAGGTCACGCCCGCGCACGTTCGCCTCGACGGTGATCCGCCGGCTAATCCGCTCCCTGCTGATCTGGGCGGGACCGGTCTCCAACTTCAACTCGGCGAGTTGACTCAGCGGGACCAGCGCCCGCGGTCCAGCGTCATGCTCGGGCCCTGACACGCGGAGGTCTCGGATGCGATCGAGGGTGGCGCGGACGTCCTGATTGAAGCGGACCTGGAGGTGGAAGCGCTTCTCCCCCTCGACGACGGTCCCGACTCGCTTGCCGCCGATCGTCTCGATCACGTCGAGGACGTCCTCTGCGTTGATCCCCAACCGGGCGATGGCGTCGCGCCTGAGCCGCACGCGCAGCGTCGGGAGCCCGATCGTCTGCTCCGCCTTCGCCTCCTGAATCCCCTGGACGCCGCCGATCGAGCGCACGACCTGATCGGCGACCTCCTTCATGCGGTCGATGTCGTCGCCGTAGATCTTGATCCCGATGTCCGAGCGGACTCCGCTGATGAGCTCTGAGACGCGGAGCTCGATCGGCTGCGAGTAGCTGAACATGACCCCAGGAAACTGCTCCTTGAGCCGCGCGTCGATCGCGGCGAGCAGCTCGGCCTTCGACGCTTGGCGCCAGGTGTCCGGCGGTTCCAGGATCAGATAGGTGTCGCTGATCTCGACGCCCATGGGGTCCGTCGCGATCTCGGGGCGACCCGTGCGAGAGACGACAGTCTTGACCTCAGGGAAGTTGTCCTTGATCTCCTTCTCCACGCGCAGGCTGACGCGGTTCGACTCCTCGAGCGAAATGCTTGGAATGCGCCAGATCTGCATGGCGATCGCGCCCTCGTCCAGGCGCGGGATGAACTCGGCCCCAAGAAACGGCGCCAAGGTCAGGCTCCCCAAGAAGAGGGCCAGCGCGATCAAGCCGACGCGGCGCGGTTTGTTGACGGTGGTCTCGAGGAGCGGCTCGTAGCAGCGCTTCGCGAGCCGGAACAGGAAGGGCTCGGTCTCGCGGGCGTCCTTCAGGAAGAGCGACGCCAAGACGGGCATCAAGGTCAGGGCGCAGATCAGTGAGGCGCCGAGGGCGAACACGACCGTCAGCGCCATCGGGCGAAACATCTTTCCCTCGATCCCGCGCAGGGCGAGGAGCGGGAGGTAGACGATCATGATGATCCCGACCGCGAACACGACGGGGCGCGCCACCTCGTGGCAAGCGCGCCGGACCTTCTCGGCGTGGGTCGTCTCCTGGTCGTCGCGGTGCTGATGCACGTATCGCATGACGTTCTCGATCAGCACCACGGACCCGTCGACGATCAGGCCGAAATCGATCGCGCCGAGCGACATGAGGTTCCCGCTGATCCCGGCGAATCGCATGACCGTAAAGGCCATCAGCATCGAGAGCGGGATCGAGATCGCGACGATCACGCCGCCGCGGAAGCTGCCGAGGAGCAGCAGCAGAACGACCACGACCAGGACGCCCCCTTCGACGAGGTTCTTGGCGACCGTCCAGATCGTGCGATTGACCAGCTCCGTGCGGTCGTAGTAGGTGTCGATCGTCACCCCAGGGGGGAGGGTCTTCTTGATCTGCTCGATCTTGGCGTGGACGTCCTGGGACACCGTGCGCGAGTTGGCACCCATGAGCATCATGACGATCCCGACCACGGCCTCCCGGTCGCCGTCGCGCGTGACCGAGCCTTGGCGGATCATGGGGGCGAACTCCACCTCGCCGAGGTTCCTCACGTAGATCGGCGTGCCGCGGGAGTCGTGCCCGACGACGACGGCTGACAGCGCGTCCAGGTCCCCGACCAGACCCTCCCCGCGGATGAGGTATTGCTCGCCAGCGTGCTCTATGTAGCCGCCGCCGACGTTGCGGTTGTTGCGCTGGATCGCGCCGAAGACGTCCTCCAGCGGGATCCCGTAGGACACCAGCGCGTCGGGCTCGAGGGTGACCTGATAGGTCTTCAGCTCGCCGCCGAAGGCGTTCACCTCGACCACACCGGGCACGGAGCGCAGCTGGTAGTTGACGTTCCAGTCGAGGATCGTGCGCAGCTGCATGGGGGTGTAGCCCTTGCCGCGCACCTCGAACTGGTAGATCTCCCCCAGGCCTGTCGAGATCGGTCCCATGGACGGTTCGCCATAGCCCTCAGGGATCTGTTCGCGGGCCTCCACGAGCCGCTCGGAGATGAGCTGCCGCGCCCAGTAGATGTCCGTCCCTTCCTCGAACACCACGGTCACGGCGGAGAGCCCGAATTTGCTGACGGAGCGGATCTCCTCCACGCGGGGGAGGCCGCTCATGGAGGTCTCGACGGGGAAGGTGATGAACCGCTCCACCTCCTCGGGGGCTAGGCCCGGGCTATTCGTGAGGATCTGGACCTGGACGTTCGTCACGTCCGGGACGGCGTCGATCGGCAGCTCCCTGAGGGAGCGCACGCCCAGCGCGACGACGAGCACCCAGAGGACGACGATCAAGAAGCGGTTGTCGAGCGAAAAGTCGACGAGTCGGCGGATCATTGCGGTCCCGTTCCTAGTGCGAGTGCCCGCCGCCGAGCTCACCTTGGCGAGCCGTCGACTTGAGTGTGAATGTCCCTTCGACGACGACTTGTTCACCAGCCCTTAGGCCGTCCGTGACCTGCACGACGTCTCCACCCCTCGCGCCGATCTGGACCGCGCGTCGGGCGAAGCGGTGACGAGGGCCGCCGTCATGGTTGTCCCCCTCGTCGTCATGCCCCTCGTGCTCGTGCCCTTCGTCCCCGCCATGTTCCTCGCGGTCCCCGTGGGCGTCCTCCGCTCCTTGCTTCGCGGCAAGGGCGACGAAGACATAGTTGCGCTCCCCTTCATGGACGATCGCGCTCTCTGGGACCGCGACCGCCGCCTGCTTCTCTGCCAACACGAGCTCGACCGTCCCGAACATGCCTGGGCGCAGAGGGAAGGGCTCCTCCCAACCCTGGATCGGCTCGTTGGGCAGCTCGATGCGGACTTCGCAAGCGCGGCTGTTGGGGTCGACGTGGTAGTCGATGAAGGTCACCCGGCCGCGGAGGGTCACCTGGGGGAATGCCTCCAGGCGAACCAGCGCAGCCTGCCCACGCCTTACTCGCGCCAGGTCGCCCTCGTAGACGGAGGCGATCACCCACACGCGGCTGAGGTCCTGGATCAGGAACAGCTTGCTCGAGGTGTCGACGTACTCGTTCGCGGTGATGTCCCGGGCTACGACGATCCCTGATCTCGGCGCGCGGAGCGGATAGCGACCGTGACCATGCGCCTCGTCGGCCTCGAGCCGTCTCAAGTCTTCGCTCGTCAAGCCGAGGATCCGCAGGCGCTCCTCCGCGGTGTGGAGCTTGATCTCGTTCTGCCTGAGCTCCCTCTGCAGCTCCAGGGTCCTGCTGTCGCGGTTGAGCCTCGCTTGCGCCAGCGCCTTCTCTGCCTCGTAGAAGGGGCGCATGGTCGTGATCGCCTGCTCCCTGAGCTGGCTCTCGCGCTCATAGATCCGCTGTGCGAGGCGCACACTGCTGGTGAGGAGCGCGGTCTCTTGCTCCAGCAGCCCGCGCGTCGCCGAGAGCGTGGCGCGCGCCTCCATGTAGACGCTCGTCGCTTCCCCGAGGACGGTGCTCTCGAGTTCGCAGAGCACCTCGCCCTCCTCCACGCGATCACCTAGGTGCTTGCTCACGCTGCGCACCAACCCCGGAACCTTGGGGGTCAAGTGCGCCTGAGCGTCGAGGCTCTCTTGGACGACCGCGGTGAGCCGCAGCCGTTCGGTGACTGTCCCGGGCCCGACGACGGCCGTCTTGACGGCGGCCGCCTTGACTTGGTCTGCCGTCAGCGAGACCTCGTCGCTGCTCGCGCCGGGAGGCCCGTGGTCGTGTCCGTCGTGGCCCCCGCTGGCGCCGCTGCGCTCACAGCCGGCTAGGATGCTCGTGAGGAGCAGCGGGGCGATGGTGATGCCCGCCCGGACAGCGCGTGTGTGGTCGTTCATTTGGAGTCCTCGTGGGCGACGTTGTGAGGTAGGGGAGTTCGAGCGGAGGGCAGCAGGCGCCCGCAGGCGCTGTCGAGCCGGATGCGGGCTTCGGCCCACGCCTGGCGCGCGGCGAGGAACCGTGATTGGTTCTCGATCACCTGTCGTTGCGCGGTGAGGATCTCCAGGGGGGTGATCTCCCGCGCCTTGAAGGCTTGCTCGGTCAACCGCAGCGTCTCCTCGGTTTGGGGGCCGAGGCTGGCGCGGTACAGGTCCAGGACGGCGCGAGCCTGCTTCAACTGGAGCAGGCAGGCGTAGATCTCGCTGCGGACCTGCTGCACGGCGACGGTGACTTGGGCGCGGGCGCTTTGTCGCCCTCGCTGGGCGGTCTCGATCGCCGGCTGATTCAACTTGCTGAAGATCGGGAGTTGGATCGAGAGGCCTGTGCCTACGCTGACTTGCGGCCACTGGAGGGCGCACTCCAGGCGAAGCCGCTCTTCCGCGCGCTGATACTCGGCCAAGACTTCTCGGAGGTCGGGTCGGCGCTCGAGCGACTCGCCCACCAGCGACTTGGCGTCCTCGAGGGCTCCGTCCAGCGCGACGAATCGGTCGAGGGAATCCTGGAGCTCCCACCCCAAGTCGGGCGAGAGCCCGAGCATGCCGTTGAGGGTCTGCCTCGCTTGCAGCTCCTGCGTTCGGGCGCCCAGCAGGTCAGCCTGAGCCGTATCGGCGGCGACCCGCGCCAGGGCCTCTTCCAACGAAGTCGCTGCGCCCGCCTGACGAGCGCGCGTGAAGAAGTCGCGCGTGCGGTTCGATATGCCTAAGAGGCGCTGGTTCTGGTCGAGGCGCACCCTGGCGACGAGCAGTCGCACGTAGGCGAGTTGGACCTCCCGAACGACCTGCCACTCCGCCCCCGCCAGGCGCGCCGCGCTGCCTTGAATCTGCGCGTGAGCTATACCTTCTTGCGCGTCGAGCTCGCCCGGGCGTGGGAGCGTCCAGCTGAGGCTGAACCCGGTCAGCCAAGAGGTGGACTCGACCTTCCCTTCGATGATCGCGTCGGCGATCGGGTCCCCCGCGCTCCAACCGATCACGGGATCGGAGAGGAGTCCCGCCTGCATGAGCTGGGCCTCTGCGACGCCGAGGTCTGCCCTGAGCGCGTTCAGGGCCGGGTTGCGGCGGACCGCGATCGCCGACGCCTCGAGGAGGCTCAGGCCGTCCGAGACGTCTAGTGACGACACGACCGCTGAAACCTCGTCGCGAGAGACACCGTCAAGGCGGACCTCGTCGAGGGCGCGCAGGATCTCGAGGGGCTCGACCGGGTCGGCCTCATAGCTCGTGCAGCCTGCCGCCAGCGCGCTCAGGAAGCAGATTGGGAGTAGGGAATGGGTTCGCCGGCGGACCCGGCGGAGGTGAGTTGACATGAGGCTCTCACTGTCGTGGAGGGGAGGGGCAGCGGACGTGAGTCCGCGTGATCACACGACGTCGACCGCCGAGCCAAGAACTCGGGGGCGACTGGAGAGCGCTAGTGGCGAAGGACGGTGGTCCTCAGGTGGGGCGGCGGCGGACCCGCTCTGCAGCGGGCCTGAGCGGGGACAACAAGACGCACCGGAGGCGGTGCGCTGATCCAAGAGCGGCTGGGCGCAGGCGGGGGGCTGCAGTCGGTGCGCGTGTCCTCCACCCGCTGGATGTCCAGCAAGGTGTCGTCGCAGCCTGCACAATCGTCCTGTTCGACGAGGCGGAGACCCGCGCCGGGCGGGGCGGGGGTTGACGAGGGCGTGCAGCACACAGCCGCTGCCCACTCGATCGATACTGCTCCGTCGACCTCTTGGCAGAGCGCCAGCGCGGGGACGCACGCTGCGAAGACGAGCTGCGAGAAGAGGACGATGGCGGCGATGAATCTGGTGGTGCGGACGGGCATGACGCGCTGCTAGTGGTGGAGGGGCGGACGAACTTATCTACGCACCCCAAGGGTGTGTAGAGCGAGTCGATCCGACCTAGCAGCGAATGTTGACCGTGCGCAGCGCTTGCAGCGTCCTGTTGGGCGGCTGATTCGCCAGGAGGAGCCGCCGCGGCGGGGCGCAGGCGTGCCAGGTCCAGGCAGGAGTATGCAGGGAGACGAAGGCCACAGAGAAGACCGGACTTGGGACGTCGTCGCGCCTGAGGGGCAGCGGCGCGGCGGTGTCCGTGCACCCCTCGCAATCTGGTCCCTGCTCGCGCGTAGACGGTCCCTCGGTCCTGCTCGGAGCGGCCGGGGCGTCGCAGCAGTCAGCTAGGACGAGCTCTAGCACCTGGCCGCCGTCCGACTCTTGGCACATGACCAGCGCAGGGGCGATCGTAGCCACGAGACACTGGGCGAACAGCGCACATAGGAGGGCCAGGTTGCTGAGCAGTTGCTTCACTAGGTCCATGTCGTACCCGACCGCTCGCGAGCGCGCAAGCCCCCGAGTGAAATACGGTGCTTTTCGAAGCAGCAAGCTCATGCTGTCCCAGCACTTGCCGCTGGATCGATGCGAGTGACCTGCGGCGGATCAGGTCGTCCTCCGAGCAGGCGTAGGGCGTTGAACACGACCAGCAGCGACGCCCCCATGTCGGCGGCTATCGCCGCCCACAGCGACGCGAGCCCAAGGAAGGTCAGCGCCACGAACACGGCCTTGATCGCCAGCGCGAACACCGTGTTCTGGCGGATCACGGAGAGGGTCCGCCGGCTGTGCGTCACCAGCCAGGCCAGCTTCGAGAGGTCGTCGGTCATGAGCGCCACGTCGGCCGTCTCCACGGCGACGTCCGTCCCCATGGCGCCCATGGCCACCCCCATGCTCGCCCGGGCCAGCGCTGGCGCGTCGTTGACCCCGTCCCCAATCATGGCTACCGGTCCGTACTCGCGCTCCAGGGCCTCGACAGCTGCGACCTTGTCGCTGGGGAGGAGCTCCGCGCGCACGTCGGAGATCCCGACCTCGGCGGCGACCGCTTTGGCGGTCGCCGCATTGTCTCCCGTGAGCATGCTGACATGCTCCACACCGGCCGCCCGCAGGGCGCCCACCGACCGCTTGGCGTCGACTCGCACGGCGTCGGCGAGGGTCAGGAACCCGCACACGTGGTCGTCGCGTCCCACGACCACGATCGAGCGGCTGGCGGAGGCGTGTCGCTCGAGGACCTCGTGGACGCCCGGCTCCTCCTGCCCCCGCTCCTCGAGCCAGCGATGCGAGCCGAGCCAGTATTCGCGTCCGTTGACTGTACCTTGCGCACCCTTGCCCGGGACGACCTCGACACCCTCCACTGCAGGGATCACGACTGCCCTCTCCCGAGCGTGATCGACGATCGCTCGCGCGAGGGGGTGTTCGCTGTGCTGCTCCACCGCCGCCGCCGCTGCCAGGAGCTGGTCCTCGGTGTGGTCGTCGTGAGGGGTCACCTCGACGACGCTCGGCGACCCTTCCGTGAGGGTGCCGGTCTTGTCTAGGGCCACGACCTTCAGGCCCGCCGGGACCTCGAGGAAGCGACCTCCCTTAACGAGGACGCCGTGGCGCGCCGCTGCGGCGAGGGCAGACACCACGGCGACTGGAGTCGCGATCACCAGCGCGCAGGGGCAGCCGATCACCAGGAGGACCAGCGCCCGGTAGAACCACTCATTCCAGTCCGCGCTGAAGATAAGCGGAGGCAGGAGCCAAACGGCGGCGGCCGACCCGAACACGATCGGTGTGTAGCTGCGGGCGAACCGCTCGACCCACTGCTCGGAGTCCGAGCGGTCTTTCCGGGCCTCGCCGACCATACGCACGATCTGGGCCAGCGTCGTGTCGCTGGCGGCCTTGGTCGCCTTCACGTCTACGGAGCCGTTGCCGTTGATCGAACCGGCGTAGACCTCGCTGCCGGGCTCCTTCAGGACGGGCTGGCTCTCGCCCGTAATCGGCGCCTGGTCGGCCTCGGTGCGCCCCTCTAGGACGACCCCGTCCAGGCCGAAGCGTTCGCCAGGCCGAACGTTGAACACGCTGCCGATCTCGACGTTGCCCGGGTCGACCTCGACGAGCTCGCCTCCGCGCCGGACTCGGACCACGGGAGGGGCAAGCGCGAGGAGCTTCTCCACTGCCCGCCGCGCCCGTCCCACGCTCCACGCTTCCAGGGTCAAGGAGAGCGCGAACAGGAAGGACACCACAGCCGCCTCGAACCACTCCCCGAGCCCGATCGCTCCGGCGACCGCCAGGGTCATGAGCAGGTTCATGTCCGGTCGGAGCGAGAGCAGGGCGCGCCAGGCCTTGGGGAGCACCAGGAGCAACCCGGTGCCCACAGCCACGGCGTAGGCCGCGATCGCAGCGACGGGTACGTCGTGCCCTGCCCCCGCCAGCCCCTCGCTCCCGATCGCCTCGCTGACGCCGCTGATCGCGGCGTGCAGGCCGAACCCTGCGGCGGCCCCGACACCGCTCATTGCAGCGAGGACGCTGCGTCCGTAGGTCTCCCACCAAGTGGCCGGTGGGGTGCCAGCGGCGTCGATCAGTCGCGCGTGCATGCCCGTCGCCCTCACGGCGGCCAGCACGGCCTCTGAGTTCGCCCCAGCAGGCACCTCCATGACGCCAGCCAGGACGTCGAACGAGATCTCATCAGGATTGACGTGCGGCGCCAGGGCCTCGCGTAGCACACCGACCTCTTCGGCGCAGTCCATACCGCCGACCTGGTAGCGCATGCCCCCGCTTCGTTTGGCCCCGACGGGCGTCGTCGGGGACGAGGGGCGTGACCCTTCGCGGCCTTCCCCTGTGTGGCTGTTCGTCATGAGTTCGTCTCTACCAGCCCGACGGCCGCGGTGGGGTCAAACGCGATGAAGCAATCAGGACCTTGGGCACCTGCTCGGGCGATGAGCGTTTGACGGCAGCATACGGGCTCTGGCCTTGAAGCCGCTGAAGGTCCGTCTCAGGGTCCAGTGGTTCTGGTTCGTAAGACTTGCAGCCGGCGAGGGGCAGGCCGAGTGTTCCGACGTCGTATATGAGAGGCATGGTTCCCTCCGAGGAACGAGTCCCCGGCGCCTGTACCATGGCGCCGGACCATCAGTTGCGACTTTGGAGGGTTAGCAACGAATGACGACCGTCAGGAGGTCTCGTCGAGGAGGTGGCGCGCCGCTGGGTGGGGTCGGCAGGGGCCAAGACCTCCGCGCGAACGTCCACGGAGCGGGGGTCGGGTGGGGCAGAGCCAGAGGCGCAGCCACGCGCCGTGACGAGTTTGGCCGCCACTCTGGCATGGAACAAAGAATGAAGTCGTTGCATGCGCCAGTGTTCGGGCCCTCGTGGGGGTCGTGTTCTGCCGCCTCTACGTCTATGCAGCGTCTGGCCGAAGTGCTGCACGCGGCCCACGCGAGTTCGAACCCCGTGTGATCTTCGTCGACGCAGAACGAGAGCAGACCTGAACTGGAGAGCGTCAGGGCTGCGACCAAGACTACGAGGAAGCAGGGATTGCGGAATGCGGCCGGCACGAACCGAAGTAAGGTAGCTGACGCACCTGGCCGTGTCTATCGCCCGTGGAAGCGGGGCGGGGCGCAACTCGCTGCAACCCAGCCGGAGGGAGGCGCCAGGCTAGCTACAGCCCATCCCGAAAGGGACAAGTCCAGGCAAGACCATCACTTAGGGCGGTGGCGATCACCCTGGTCAGAGCGAAGAGCGGCTCGAACGTCTGCTCGCTGGTGTATGGGGGAGTTGCGAAACACTCCACACCCAGAAAGCAACGCCGAGCCGCCAATGCGTCAGACGATACGCGACCAGCTCACGCTGGGACCGCCTCCGCGCGTCCTACATTTTCCGAAGGCTCGAGAGTACGAGGAGATCAGCGCGATCCTGGACGAGTGTCCAGAGGCCGTCGAGCTCGTGCTCACGGACCTCCTCGCAGGCGGCGTCGACCCTGCGGTCGGCCGAATCGGCATCATCCGAGCAGGTCCTCAGGGCGAAGATCGTCAAGCAGCGAGAGGGCTTCAGCTACGAGGATCTCGCCTCCCAGGTCGCGGCGAACGAGACCTATCGGACGTTCTGCAGGCTCGGGGCCTGGGAGTCGTGGTCCCGCTCGACCCTTCACCGGAATCTCTCCCGAGTCGGGGCACCTTGCCTGGAGAAGATCAATCGACTCGTTCTCGACGTCGCGGAGCGTGACGGCTTCGAAGACGGGAGCAGGGTCGCGACCGACGCCACTGCGCTGACGACCAACATTCATGCGCCGACCGATTCGGCGCTACTCATGGACGTGATCCGAGTCTGCGCCCGTGACCTCTGCGGACCTTCGGGACGCGGCCTGAGCCGTGGCTGACGCGCTGCGCCGAGTCGACACGCTT
>Ga0209578_10003034_pt1 | contig 13220 bp, 13 predicted proteins | sample tdAd472_FD_187127 | JGI IMG/M metagenome (GOLD analysis project Ga0209578, IMG submission 187127) | Marine sediment microbial communities from the Atlantic coast under amendment with organic carbon and nitrate - tdAd47.2 (SPAdes)... | ecosystem: Environmental > Aquatic > Marine > Coastal >...
CACGACGACCACCGGCATGTCCGAGTCCACCAGTGCGAGTGGCCCGTGCTTCAGCTCTCCCGCCGGATACGCTTCGGCGTGTATGTAGGAGATCTCCTTCAGCTTGAGCGCCCCCTCCATGGCGACGGGATACTGAACGCCGCGGCCGAGGAACAGCGCATGGTGCTTGTCCGCGAAGCGCCCGGCAAGGCTGTTGACGTGATCGTCCAGAGCCAGCACGCGTTCGCACAATCCAGGCAGGGAACGGAGTTGCTCGACGATGCGTGCTTCCGCATCCGCGTCGAGATCGTGGCGCCTGCCGAGCGCCGCGACGAGCAACAGCAATGCCGTCAGCTGCGTCGTGAAGGCCTTCGTCGACGCAACGCCGATCTCCGGACCGGCCCGGGTCATCAGCACGAGATCGGATTCGCGAACGAGCGAGCTCTCCGGGGCATTGACGATACTCAGCACCGGCCCGAAACCGATATCCCGCGCGCCGCGCACCGCCGCGAGGGTGTCCGCCGTCTCACCGGACTGGGAGATCGCGACAACCAGTGCGTCCGCGTTCGGGACCGGATGCCGATAGCGGAACTCGCTTGCGACCTCCACGTTGCAGGGGATGCCGGCCAGGCCTTCGAACCAGTTGCGGGCAACCAGCCCCGCGTGATAACTCGTGCCGCACGCGACGATCTGCACGCTTTTGACGCGATCGAAGATTGCTTTCGCCTCGGGACCGAAGGAGGCTTCCAGCACCCGGTTGCCGTGCAGGCGCCCTTCGAGCGTATTGGCGATAGCTTCAGGTTGCTCGAAGATCTCCTTCTGCATGTAGTGGCGGTACTGACCGCGTTCGACGGCGTCGGCGTTCAACTCGCTGACGGACTCTTCGCGCTCGACCACGGCACCGGAACGATCGTAGACGGTGACACCGTCGCGATGCAGATCGGCGATGTCGCCGTCCTCGAGTATCAGGAAGCGTTGCGTGACGGGAATCAACGCCGCCACGTCGGAGGTCAGAAAGTGCTCGCCGACGCCGAGACCGACCAGCAACGGAGGACCCATGCGGGCGCCGACCACGCGGTCGGGATCTCGGGCATTGACGACGCCGATCGCATACGCGCCCTCCAACTCGCCGGTGGCGCTGCGAACCGCTTCGACGAGATCCGCTCCCTGCCCCAGGTAGTGGTGGATGCGGGACGCGATGACCTCGGTGTCGGTATCGGAAAGAAACTCGTAGCCGAGGCGCTCCTGCTCGGCGCGAATCTCCGCGAAATTCTCGATGATGCCGTTGTGCACCACCGCGACCTCGTCGCGGCAGACATGGGGATGGGCATTGGCCTCATTGGGGACGCCGTGGGTCGCCCAGCGCGTGTGGGCGATGCCGATGGAGCCGTGCACCGCGTCGTCCTCCAACAGCGAATCCAGGGCTGCAACCTTGCCGGGGGTGCGCACCCGGGTGATGGCATCCGTGCCGTTGATGACCGCCAGACCGGCGGAGTCGTAACCCCGGTATTCGAGCCGTCTCAGGCCTTCGACGAGTATCGGTACGACGTTTCGCTCGGCGACTGCGCCTACGATTCCGCACATGATAGATGGTCCGTTAATTGGTGCTGGTTCAGGAGTTTATCTCAATCCAAACGTCGGATGTTGGGCTTCGCTACGCTCAGCCCAACCTACGGGGGTACGAGGACACGGGGTTACGGGGCCTTTTTGCCCTTGGTCGGACGGGTCCAGTTATCGATGGTGGTCTGACGGCCGCGGTTGACCGAGAGCACGCCGGAGGGCACGTCCTTGGTGACGGTAGCGCCCGCCCCGATGGTGGCGCCCGCGTGCACCTTGATGGGGGCCACCAGCTCGACCCCGGAGCCGACGAAGACGTTGTCCTCGATAACGGTGGTGTGCTTCTCGGCGCCATCGTAGTTGCAGGTGATGGTGCCGGCGCCGATGTTCACGCCCTTGCCCACCTCCGAGTCCCCGAGGTAGGTGAGGTGATTGGCCTTGGAGCCCCGATCCACGCGGGTGTTCTTGACCTCCACGAAGTTGCCGATGTGCACGTCATCGGCGAGCCGCGTGCCCGGGCGCAACCGGGCGTAGGGCCCGATGCGGCAACCCGCGCCGATGACGGCGTGCTCGATGATGGTGTTGGCATGGATCTCGCTGCCAGGCCCGATCTCGGCATCCTTGATGACACAGTTAGGGCCGATGGTGACGCCTTCGGCGATGACCACGTTGCCCTCGAGCACCACGTTGATGTCCAGCGTCGCGTCCCGGCCGATGTCCACCTCGCCGCGGATGTCCAGACGGTCCGGATCCATGATCGTGACACCGTCGCGCATCAGCCTCTCGGCCCGGCCGCGCTGGTAGTAGCGCTCCAGCGACGCCAGCTGGCTGCGATCGTTGACGCCGAGTACTTCCTCCACCGCGGCCGCGTGCACGCTGTGCACCTCGATGCCCTCGCCCGCCGCCAGCGCGATGACGTCGGTAAGGTAGCGCTCGCCCTGGGCGTTGTGCTCGTCGAGTCTTCCGAGCCAATGGCGCAGACTGCCTGCACCGGCGGCCAGTATGCCCGTGTTGATCTCCTTGATGCCCCGTTCGCCGTCGCTGGCGTCCGCATCCTCGACGATGCGCGTCAGGGCACCATCCTTGTCCCGCACGATGCGTCCATAGCCACGGGGGTTCTCGACCTCGACCGTGATCAGCGCAAGCGCGCCGCCGCCGGCCGCGGCCACCGTCTCCTGCAGAATGCTCGTGTTGATCAACGGCACGTCGGCGTACAACACCAGAACGGCGGCGGCGTCAGGAATAGCGGGCATCGCCTGCTCGACCGCATGACCCGTGCCCCGCTGCTCGCGCTGCTCGACCCATTGGACACCCAGATCCTCGTGGGCGGCCCGCACCTGCTCACCGCCATGACCGTACACCGTATGGATCGCCGCCGGTTCCAGCTCGCGGGCCGCCGCCACCACGTGGGCGAGCAGGGTCCGGCCGGCGAGACGATGCATGACCTTGGGCAGGCGCGACTTCATGCGCTTTCCCTGGCCGGCGGCCAGTATGACGACGTGCAGAGGGACCATGGGTGGGGCCGTTAGGCTCTCGCTTCGGTAGACGGCGACGTGTAGGAAGCTTAGTTGAAATGAAGAAATCCAGGGACAGTATACCTATTTCCCGTGTGGAGCCTGTCAATCCAGGCCGTGCGGGGAAATAGGTATACTGTCCCTGGATTCAGGAACGGCCGCCTCGCAGGCGGCGGATGGCTTGGAGCTGGGCGGCGGCCTGGGCGAGCTCGGCGCGGGCCTGGGCCTCGTCGATGTCCGCCTGGCGGTCGGCGAGCATGCGCTCGGCGCGTTCCTTTGCTTCCAGCGCCGCGGCCTCGTCCAGATCGCTGGCGCGCTGGGCCGTGTCGGAGAGCACCGTGACCACGTGGGGCTGGATCTCCAGTACGCCGCTCGAGACGTAGAAGGACTGCTCTTCGCCGCCGGGCAGGCGCACGCGCACCTCCCCGGGCTTCAGCGTCGTCACCAGCGGCGCGTGCCCCGGCAGGACACCCACCTCGCCCATCACCGCGGGGGCGAACACCATCTCCGCGAGACCGGAGAAGATCTCCGCCTCGGCGCTGACGATATCGACGTGGACGGTCATTGCCATGGTATTTCCCGTGATGCTTCCGTTCTAATCGAATCCCGGATCAGACGGACTTCGCCTTCTCGACGACCTCGTCGATGCTGCCGACCATGTAGAACGCCTGCTCGGGGTACTCGTCCATCTCACCGTTGACGATGGCCTTGAACCCTTCGATGGTGTCCTTGAGCGACACGTACTTGCCGGCGCTGCCGGTGAACACCTCGGCCACGAAGAATGGCTGGGACAGGAAGCGCTGAATCTTGCGCGCCCGGGATACCGCCAGCTTGTCCTCGTCGGAGAGCTCGTCCATGCCGAGGATGGCGATGATGTCCTTGAGCTCCTTGTAGCGCTGCAGCACGCCCTGCACGTCGCGGGCGGTGTTGTAGTGATCCTGACCGACCACCAGCGGATCCAGCTGACGGCTGGTGGAGTCCAGCGGGTCCACGGCGGGGTAGATGCCGAGCTCGGCAATCTGCCGGGACAAGACCAGCGTCGCGTCCAGGTGAGCGAAGGTGGTGGCGGGCGACGGATCGGTCAAGTCGTCGGCGGGCACGTAGACGGCCTGAATCGACGTGATGGATCCGGTCTTGGTGGAGGTGATGCGCTCCTGCAGGGCGCCCATCTCCGAGGCGAGCGTCGGCTGATAGCCCACCGCGGAAGGCATGCGCCCGAGCAGCGCCGAGCACTCGACGCCGGCCAGCGTGTAGCGGTAGATGTTGTCGATGAACATGAGCACGTCGCGGCCTTCGTCGCGGAAGAACTCGGCCATGGTGAGTCCCGTGAGACCGACCCGCAGGCGGTTGCCCGGCGGCTCGTTCATCTGGCCGTACACGAGCGCCACCTTGTCGAGCACGTTCGACTCACGCATCTCGTGGTAGAAGTCGTTGCCCTCGCGGGTGCGCTCGCCGACACCGGCGAACACCGAGTAGCCGCTGTGCTCGATGGCGATGTTGCGGATGAGCTCCATGAGCGTCACGGTCTTGCCCACACCGGCGCCACCAAAGAGGCCAATCTTGCCGCCCTTGTTGAAGGGGCAGATGAGGTCGATGACCTTGATGCCGGTCTCGAGCACTTCGACGTCTGCCGACTGATCGGTGAAATCCGGGGCCTTGCGATGAATGGGCATGGACTCCGCCGCACCGATGGGGCCCTTGCCGTCCACGGGCTCGCCGAGCACGTCCATGATGCGTCCCAGGGTCTTCTCGCCTACCGGCGCGAGGATCGGCTGTCCGGTATCGGAAACGCCGACTCCCCTGGTCAACCCGTCGGTGGAGCCCATGGCGATGGTGCGCACGACGCCGTCGCCGATCTGCTGCTGCACTTCGAGGGTGAGACCACCGTCCACCTTGAGCGCGTGATACACCTTGGGCACTGCGTCGCGGGGAAACTCCACGTCGACAACGGCGCCGATGATTTCGGCGATCTTTCCGGAACTCATCTTGATGTCCTCATTCTATTAATAGTGTCGTGGCACTCGCGGCTCAAACCGCGGCCGCGCCGGCGACAATCTCTGAAAGCTCCTGGGTGATGGATGCCTGGCGCGCCTTGTTGTACACGAGCTTCAGCTCGCCGATAAGCTCGCCGGCGTTGTCGGTCGCCGCTTTCATGGCCACCATGCGCGCCGCCTGCTCGCAGGCGACGTTCTCCACCACACCCTGATAAATCAACGATTCGATGTAACGGGTCAACAGGTTGTCGAGCACATCCTTGGCGCCCGGCTCGTAGATGTAATCCCAGTAGTGCTTGACCTGCTCCTCGTCGGAGGGCTCGCGCGGCAACAGCTGCTCGATGTTCGGACTCTGGGTCATCGAGTTGACGAAATTGTTGTAGACGAGATAGAGGCTGTCGATCTCGCCCTCGATGTAGGCGTCGAGCATGACCTTGATGGTGCCGATCAGATCGTCGATGGCGGGCGTATCACCAAGGTGGGTCGCCTGGGCGAGGATCTTCACGCCGAAGCGCTTGAAGAACATCGCCGCCTTGTTGCCGATGACGCAGAAATCCGCCTCGATGCCCTGAGCGCGCCACTCGTCCATCCTCTCGACGACGCGCCGGAACTCGTTGGTGTTGAGACCCCCGCACAGTCCCCGATCCGTCGAGACGACGATGACGCCCGCGCGCTTCACTTCCCGAGCGATCAGGAACGGGTGCTTGTACTCGGAGTTCGCCGCCGCCACGTGGGAAATGACGTGGCGCATCTTCTCGGCGTAAGGGCGCGCGTGATGCATACGCTCCTGGGCCTTACGCATCTTACTGCCGGCCACCATTTCCATGGCGCGCGTGATCTTCTGCGTATTCTCGATACTGCGGATCTGTGTACGTATTTCTTTTTCGCCGGCCATGGATCAGATCCTGTCGATTACCAGGTGTTGTTCGCCTTGAAGTCGTCCAGCGCCGCAGCAAGCCTGGATTCCACCTCGTCGTTGAAGGCGGGATCGGCATTGATGCTGTCCATGAAGTCCGAGTGGGCGGAACCCATGTAGGACTGCAGGGCGTCCTCGAAATCGCCGATCTTGTCGAGCTCGACGTCGTCCATGTAGCCGCGATCGACCGCAAACAGCGATACGGCCATCTGCGCGACGCTCATGGGCGAGTACTGCTTCTGCTTCATGGTCTCCATGACCCGCTGGCCGCGCTCGAGCTGCTTGCGGGTGGTCTCGTCCAGATCCGATGCGAACTGGGCGAAGGCCGCGAGCTCCCGATACTGGGCGAGGGCGAGGCGTACGCCGCCGCCAAGCTTCTTGACGATCTCCGTCTGCGCGGCGCCGCCGACCCGGGACACCGACAGGCCCGCGTTGATGGCCGGGCGGATGTTGGCGTTGAAGAGGTCCGTCTCGAGGAAGATCTGTCCATCGGTGATGGAGATCACGTTGGTCGGCACGAAGGCCGAGACGTCGCCGGCCTGGGTCTCGATGATGGGCAGTGCCGTCAAAGAGCCGGTCTTGCCCTTGACCTTGCCGTCGGTCAGGCGCTCGACCTCGTCGGCGTTGATACGCGAGGAGCGCTCGAGTAACCGCGAGTGCAGATAGAAAACGTCGCCCGGGTAGGCTTCGCGGCCCGGGGGCCGGCGCAGCAGCAGCGAGACCTGCCGATAGGCCCAAGCCTGCTTCGTGAGGTCATCGTAAATGATGAGCGCATCTTCGCCGAGGTCGCGGAAGTACTCGCCCATGGTGGCGCCGGAGTAGGGCGCGATGTACTGCATGGCGGCGGATTCGGACGCGCTGGCGGCCACGACGATGGTGTGATCCATGGCGTCGTGCTCTTCGAGCTTGCGCACCACGCCGGCGATGGACGATGCCTTCTGTCCGATAGCGACGTAGATACAGGTGATGCCCGAGCCTTTCTGATTGATGATGGTGTCGATGGCGAGCGCAGTCTTGCCGGTCTGCCGATCGCCGATGATGAGCTCGCGCTGCCCGCGGCCGATGGGGACCATGGCGTCGATGGACTTGAGCCCGGTCTGCACCGGCTGGTTCACGGACTGACGCTCGATGACGCCGGGGGCTACCTTCTCGATGGGCGAGGTGCTCTCGGATTCGACCGGGCCCTTGCCGTCGATGGGCTCGCCCAGCGAGTTCACGACGCGCCCCAGGAGACCACGGCCGATGGGCACCTCGAGGATGCGCCCGGTGCACTTGACCGTGTCGCCCTCGGAGATGTGCTCGTAGTCGCCGAGGATAACCGAACCCACCGAGTCGCGCTCGAGGTTCAGCGCCAGTCCATAGGTGTTGCCCGGGAACTCGATCATTTCGCCCTGCATCACATCGCTGAGCCCGTGGATGCGCGCGATGCCGTCGGTGAGGGTAACCACCGTGCCCTCGGTGCGCGCTTCGACGCCGACGTCGAAGTTCGCAATGCGCTCTTTGATGAGATCGCTGATTTCCGCTGCAGTCAGTGCCATTTTTCAGCCCCTGTTTTTAAACGGGGTCAGAGACCATTTTCCTACTCTAGATTTCCACGCCGCTTCTACCGGCGGAAGGAAAAAGGTCTCTGACCCCATTTGATGCATCAACTCATTGCCTGGCCGAGCTGACCCAGCCGGCCGCGCAACGAAGCATCGATAACCGTATCGCCGGCGCGGATGATGACGCCGCCGATGAGTGAATCGTCCACGGTCACCGAGACGTCTACCTCGGTGCCCAGGCGTTTGCTCATGGAAGCGGCGATGCTCTTCTCCTCGGCATCGCTGAGCGCGAAGGCGCTGGTCACTTCCACGTGACTGCGCCCTTCGGCGCGATCGCGTTCCTCTTCGAATACGGCGGCGACACCGAACATCTGCGCCAGGCGCTCGTTCTCCGCCATTATCCGCACGAGATTCGCGCCGGTCTCCGAAAGACCATCGCCGGCGACGTCGATAATGAGGGCGGCGACTTGTTGGTCGTTGACCTTCGGGTTGGAGATCAATCCGAGCATGGTTGGATCCCGCAGGATAAGAGTCAGAGTCTCGAGCATCTCGCTCCACTCCCTGACCTTGCCCTCCTCCCGGGCCTGCTTGAACGCAGCCAGTCCGTAGGGACGTGCAAGAGCGCTTACGTCTTCCATCGAACGTCGTCCTTAGAGCTGAGCCGCCAGGCGGTCCAGCTGCTCGGTGTGCGCCTTCTCGTCGACCTCGCGACCGAGCACCTGCTCCGCGCCCTGGATCGAGAGCTTGACGACATCGTCGCGCAACTTCTCGCGGGTCTGATTCGCCTGCTGCTCGATCTCGGCTTCCGCCGCCCGCAGCATACGCTCGCCCTCGGCGCGGCCATCGCCCTTCGCCTCGTCGACGATCTCGTCGCCGCGCTTGTGTGCCTGGGCGAGGATCTCCTTGGCCTGGTCCTTGGCCTCGCGGATGACCTCGACGGCCTTCTGCTCGGCGAGCTCCTGCTCGTGCCGTCCGCGCTCGCCGGCCGCGAGTCCCTCGGCGATCGTGGTCTTACGATCCTCCATCGCCTTCATGATGTGCGGCCAGATGAACTTCAGACAGAACCACACGAATATGATGAACGTGATGCTCTGTCCAATCAGCGTAGCGTTGATATTCATGGATCGGCCCCCGGTCCTTACGCTTCCGGGCTAACCGGCGCCGCCGACAACGGCGAACAGCACATACAAGCCGATGGCGATCGCGATAATCGGCAGAGCATCCACCAGGCCCATCACGATGAAGAACTGCGTGCGCAGCATCCCCAGCATTTCGGGCTGACGCGCGATCCCCTCGAGAAAACGTGCGCCGAGAATGCCGATACCGATGGCCGCACCCGCGGCGCCGACACCGAGCATGATGCCACCGGCGATGTACAGCAATGCGATTGATTCCGTCATTACGAGTCTCCTGTTCGGAATTCGATCTGAGTTTACAGGTTTCTAATTGCTATCTAATGTGCCTGGTGTGCCATATCAAGGTACACGATGGTCAGGATCATGAAGATGAATGCCTGAAGCAGCACGATCAGAATGTGAAAAACGGCCCATGCCCACTGCAACCCGCCGCCTACCAGCCCCCACGCGAGGCCGCCGCTATAGAGCAACGCAATGAGGATGAAGATCATCTCGCCGGCATAGAGGTTGCCGAACAGCCGCAGGGCGAGAGATACGGGTTTGGAGATGAGGCTCACGCCCTCCAGAAGCAGGTTCACCGGGAACATCCACTTGGGGAAAGGCTGGAAGGCGAGTTCGCCGAAGAAGCCCCCGGCGCCCTTTTCCTTGATGCTGTAGTAGATCATCAGCACGAACACCGCGAGCGCCATGCCGAAGGTAGCGTTCGGATCGGTGGTTGGGACGACCTTCATATAGGGAATGCCGAGCTTGGTCGCGAGCAGAGGAATCCAGTCGACCGGCACCAGATCCATGAAGTTCATCAACAGGACCCACACGAACAAGGTCAGCGCGATGGGCGCGACCAGATCGTTCTTGGCGGTGAAGGTGCCGCGCACGTTGTCGTCGATGAACTGGACGACCATCTCGACGAAGTTCTGCCACCCGCTGGGCACGCCGCTGGTGGCCTTCGATGCGGCCTTGTAGAAGAAAAACAGGAACAGGGCGCCGAGGCCGATGGACCAGAACATGGTATCCAGGTGGATGGCCCAGAATCCCATCGCCTTCGCCTCGGCGGCGCCGTGGGCGATGCCGATGCTGCCGTCCGCCTTAACCCCGAGCGTGAGGTTCTGGAGGTGGTGCTGGATGTAATCGCTGGAAGTTGGGTTTTCCGACGCCATGCTCTATCTCTGCCCGAGGGGCGTTGTCTCAGCAGTCAGCTGCCTCGCACCGATACGACGACTCCCGTCGCCTTCACCAACACGTAGCCCGCGATGAGGGCCAGTACGTTCACCGACACTACAAAGGCGAAGACCGCGCCGAACATGAGCACCGCCAACACCATCTTGACGATCTCCGCCCGAAGCCAAATCCCCGCCGTCTCCACCGGCGACGTGCCGGGGTAGCGGCGAAACACGCGGCGCGCGAAGTAGAAGTCCGGGACCAGGGAGATCATCCCACCGAGCAGCGCCGAATAGGCAGCCTCTACTCCATGCCCCAGCGCGACGCCGGCGACCGCGAGCATCACTAGAGCCTCCGCCCAGATTAACTGGCCGAAGGCGCCCGCATACTTCGCAGTATTTTCCACCCCTGGCCGCCAGGCCTGCCTCCCGTCGGTCCGCCGGCCCCCGCGATTTTCCTCGCGCTCGGAACCCGGACCTGCCTCGGCGGTTGACCCGGGGCCTATTCACCCCGAGGTCGCTCGAAAGACCGGGGAGTATACGGTCGGCACCGGGGAGCGATCAATGGTGACGGGCAGCGGCCAGCCCATATCTGGCCGCTATTTGATGCGTTCGAGTATGCCGTCGAGCTCGTCGAGGCTCGTGTAGTGAATGACGAGCCGGCCTTTGCCCCCCGCGCCGCCGACAATCTGTACCCGGGCGCCCAGCTGCTCGCCGAGCTTCGCCTCCAGGCGGCGCACATCGGGATCGTCTCCAGCGTCGGCGCCCGCGTCCGCGTTCGCCGGCGCCTTCATGCGACGCACCAGCTCTTCGGTCTGCCGGGCGGTCAAGCGTCGCGACACCACCTCGCGGGCCGCTTGGGCCTGGGCATCGCCTTTGAGCGCCAAGAGTGCGCGCGCATGGCCCATGTCGAGCTCGCCCTGCTCGACGAGGGTGCGGACATCGTCGCCGAGATCCAGCAAGCGCAGCATATTGCTGACACCGACCCGCGAGCGTCCGATGGCCTCGGCGGCCTCCTGGTGGGTGAGATTGAACTCCTCGATGAGGCGCCCCACGGCGGTGGCCTCTTCGATGGGATTGAGATCCTCGCGCTGGATGTTCTCGATGAGCGCAATGGCGAGGGCGGCGTCGTCGGCAACCTCGCGAACGACGGCCGGAATCTCCGAGAGTCCCGCGGCCTGGGCCGCCCGCCAGCGCCTTTCACCGGCGATGATCTCGTAGTGGTGGCCGTCCTCGGCGGGCCGCACCACGATGGGCTGCACGACGCCGCGGGCGCGGATGGACTGAGTCAGCTCCTCCAGGGCCTCCGGCGCGATATGCATGCGCGGCTGGTAGCGGCCGCGTTCGATGAGGTCCACGGGAATCTCCCGAAGCTGGTGCTCCGTCACCACCGCCGCGACATGGGCGCCGGCGCTGGCGCCGAGCAGCGCGTCGAGCCCCCTGCCGAGGCCGCGCTTCTTAGTGGACACCTGGGGTGGCTCGCTGATTCATCGACACTGTTGTATCTCCTCGGGACACGCCGACTAGGCTTTGGCCGCTTTAAGGTGCGCCCCATCACGGCGCAGGATCTCTCCCGCCAGGGCCAGGTACGCCAGGGCGCCGCTGGAGTTGCGATCATAAAGGAGAGCCGGCAACCCATGACTGGGCGCCTCCGCGAGGCGCACGTTGCGCGGGATGACGGTGCTGTAGACCTTGGCGCCGAAGTGCTTGACCAGCTGCTGGGAGACCTGGGTGGAGAGGTTGTTTCGCGGATCGTACATGGTGCGCAGCAATCCCTCCACGCGCAGGCCCGGATTCAGGAGTGAGCGGATCTTCTCCACGGTCTCCAGCAAAGCCGAGAGTCCTTCCAGCGCGTAGTACTCGCACTGCATGGGAATCATGACGGAGTCCGCCGCCACGAGCGCATTCACCGTCAGCATGTTCAACGACGGCGGGCAATCGATAATGACGTAGTCGTAGGAGTCCCTGATGGGCTTGAATGCCTGGCGCAGGCGCATCTCCCGGCCGATCTCTTCGAGCAACGCGACCTCGGCGCCGGTCAAGTCGGCGTTGGCCGGCACGAGAGAGTAGCTGCTGTGCTCGACCGAAACCGCGACCTGGCCGATGCTGGCTTCACCCATGAGCACGTCGTAGGTGGAACGCTCGACGCTGCGCTTGTCCACGCCGCTGCCCATGGTGGCATTACCCTGGGGATCCAGATCCACCAGGAGCACCCGCCGCTTGGCGGCCGCGAGGGAGGCGCCGAGATTGATGCTGGTGGTCGTCTTGCCGACGCCACCCTTCTGATTGGCGACCGCGATGATCTTGCCCATCGGCTCTCGCTCAGCTCCGCACCGTCAGTTGCTCTCGCCCGACCCCGTCACGATGACCAGGTGGCGCTGCCCTTCCGCGAGCCCGGGCAGGCTCACCGGAACCACCTCCACCTGCCCGCCCCAGTTGCCCGAAGTCGCCAGCTCGCGCTCGGGATCGCGCCCCTTCATGGCCAGCAGGCATCCCCCGGGCGCAAGCAGATGCCTGGCCCCGGAAACGAAGTCCGCAAGATTGGAGAGCGCGCGACTTATGATAGTGGAAAAGCGCTCGCCGGGGTGAAAATCCTCCAGCCGGCGGCGCTCAACCCGGACGTTGTCGAGTCCCAGCTCCGCCGTCGCGTGGGCAAGAAAACGGCACTTCTTCGCGTTGCTGTCGAGTAACACCCAGGCGACCTCCGGCCGCACCGCGGCCAGCACCAGCCCGGGCAGGCCCGCGCCGCTGCCGACGTCCAGACCGTGCTCCCCACGCACGTAGGGCAGTGCCGACAGGCTGTCCAGCAGATGCCGCGAGATCATCTCCTCGGGGTCTCGCACCCCGGTCAGGTTGTAGGCGCGATTCCAGCGCTCCAAGAGCAGGATGTAGGCGATGAGGCGGTCGCGGGCCGCCGGCTCGAGGTCCAACGCCATGGCCGCGAGGCCCGCGTCCAGGCGTCCGCGGAGACCGGCGGCGTCGATGTCAGGCCCGCCGGCGCGACCCCTCGCCAAGGGCTCCACTCGACCGACGTTCCAGACTGCGTTTCTTCAAGTGCACCAGAAGCAGAGAGATGGCCGCCGGAGTCACGCCGTCGATGCGCGACGCCTGTCCGACTGTGGCGGGGCGCCGGGCGGAAAGCTTCTCGCATACTTCCGCCGAGAGCCCGCGGACGTCCCGGTAGTCGAGATCCTCGGGCAGCGGCGTCTCAGCTTGCGCGACGCTCCTCGCCACCTCGGCACTCTGGCGCTCGATGTAGCCGTGATAGCGGGCCTGGATCGCGATCTGCTCCACGACCCCTGTGTCCTCGAGCCCCGGCCCCACGCCGGGCAGGGTCATCAGCTCCCGGTATCCCACCTCCGGGCGGCGCAACAGTTCCATGGCGGTGCAATCGCGGCCGAGAGGTGCGCCCAGCACGCGCTCGAG
>Ga0209578_10003035_pt1 | contig 13219 bp, 13 predicted proteins | sample tdAd472_FD_187127 | JGI IMG/M metagenome (GOLD analysis project Ga0209578, IMG submission 187127) | Marine sediment microbial communities from the Atlantic coast under amendment with organic carbon and nitrate - tdAd47.2 (SPAdes)... | ecosystem: Environmental > Aquatic > Marine > Coastal >...
ACGATCACAGCGGCCTTCTTCCATTTCGACATCACTATCCACTACCTATACTCCCCGTGACGCGCCGAAGCCGTCGCTGAAGTGCCTGAACCGTCCGTCTGGTACACGCGCCCCGCTGGGGTGCCCTCCGTCGGTCGCGAACCGGAAAAGCGCCGTTTCGCTCCCTCCCTCGGCGCGCACTTGCGACGAACGGTTCAGCCGCTTCACCGACTCTGCATAGAGCGCACTACGTGTTTGTACTGGTTTGATCCTGTGGCCTCACCCCGGGCGAGGCGGGAGAGAGGCTGAATTCAGCGTGGCAAATCACCCGCCGAAGGAATGGCGCGAGACAGTGCTTTTCTGGCTCGCAACTGACTGAGGGGAACCCGGAGGGTCGAGGTGATCAAACGCTGAATTCAGGTGCTCTCCCGGCGATTTGGAACGTCACAGGCAGTATAGGTAGTGGATAGTGATGTCGAAATGGAAGGAGGAGGCCACGAATGGGGTAAGCCTTCCGAGGGCGTGGAAGTTTGTTTTCAACCGAGGAAGGCTTACCCCATTCGTGGTGTCCGCTTTGTTTGAGGGCTATCCATCAATAGGTTCTCCTACGTGTAAACTTATTTCAGGACGGGACACACGCAATAAAAAAGCCGGCTTGTACGCCGGCTTTTTTATTGATCTTGGAGAGCGTTCACGCTGCCAGAGCTTTCACCTGGGCATTGAGGCGGCTCTTGTGACGTGCTGCCTTGTTTTTGTGAATAATGCCTTTGTCCGCCATGCGGTCGATGACCGGCACTGCTGCGGCGTAGGCCGCTTTAGCCTGCTCTGCGTCACCGGTGTCAATGGCTGCGATCACTTTCTTGATGTTGGTGCGTACCAGTGAGCGCAGGCTGGCGTTGTGGGTGCGACGCTTTTCGGCCTGGCGGGCACGCTTTCTGGCTTGGGGTGAATTGGCCACGGTTTACATCCTTTGGAGGTCAAAAATTCAAGAGGCGCGATTATTCACATTCAGCTGTCGCTTGTCAACCGATAGAAGGGCCTCGCGGGGCCTGTTGGCGAGACCCGAACACCGCTGGAAAGGCCCGCCGCACGGGCGTTATCAGAAGATCTGCGGCGAGGTGTTATCCACTGCGACCTGAGGGTATACTAACGACCATTAGTTAATGGCCGGGCGCTGCCCGCCAGCCCAGCTTCCGGCGCAAAACAATGACCGTAGACGTAACTTCCACAGACAGTTCGCTGTCCACCTTTGAGCGCATTCTTGATGCGGCGGAAGGCCTGTTTGCCCAGAAGGGGTATAGCGCCACGTCGCTGGGAGAAGTGGCGGACCGTGTGGGCATTCGTTCCCCCAGTCTTTATAACCATTTTCGCAATAAGGAAGCGCTTTATGCGGCGGTTCTGGAACGCTTGCTCGTTGAGTTCAGCCGTCCGTTGTTGGAAATGCAGGATTCCCCGGAGTTAAGCCAGGAACGTATACTCGACTGGTTGGATGCCACTGTCCGTCAGCACCATGCAAACCCCAACCTGGCGCGCTTGCTGCAACACGCGGCCCTCTCCGGCGGCCCTCATACCAACGAAATCATAGAGCGGCTGTTCAGCCCGATGTTTCGGCCGCCCACAGAGGGGGAATTGGAAGGTGACTATTTTGGCCAGCTGTCGCGCCTTGGGCTGCAGCCTTGGGCGGTAATGGCGTTCAATAACCTGGTCATGTCTTACGTGACTATGGCACCTATGTACCGGGATTTGTTGGGCCAGGATCCATTCAGCGAGGAGGCTCTGGAGCAGCAGTTGACGCTGATCCGTACCCTGCTCAAGGCCGTGTTCAGCTACAAAGGCGATTGATTGCACCTTGCTTCAACGCGTCAGTGTGCATCCTAACTAGAGGTTTTTGAGGTTTATGTTGATTTCCGATGCAGTCCACATCTGGCGTGACGCCGAGGGCGATTACCATGTGGAGTGGGACGCCAGTCACCCGGATACCCAGGTCAGTGTGCACCCGGCTGAGGGTGGCGGTGAGGTTTCGCCCAGGGCAGAGGGTCGGGGGGCGCGCATCAGCGGCCTGCCCCACGGCAACCGGCATTTTTTCATCGTACGTGACCAGCACGGCAACGAGGTGCTGGCTACGGAGCGCAAATTGGGTTTGCAGGGCACGCCCAACTTTCGTGATTTCGGTGGCTACAATACCGCCGACGGCAAGCAGGTGAAATGGGGTTACCTGTTTCGCTCGGGACAGCTCTCTGAGCTTAGCGATCGCGACATTGATCTGTTGGCGACCCTGGAACTGGACCTGATATGCGACTTTCGCAGAGAGGAGGAGCAGGTCTCCGATCCATCCCGTTTGCCGCAGAGCCGCGCCCCGAAAGTGGCCAGCCTGCCGATAATCCCTGGCAGTAATTCGCGCTTTTTTGAAGAAGCGGCGAAACAGGGCGAGGGGCAGGTCAATTTTAATCGCCAGGCGATGTTCGACTTTATGGTGGAGATAAACCGCGACTTCGCCGAGGGACAGCGCGATACCTACGCGCGCATGTTCCGCGAAATTCTCGATCTTGAGGATGCGCGGTTCCTGGTGCACTGTGCAGCAGGTAAGGACCGCACCGGCTTTGCAGCGGCTCTGGTGCTGTTGGCTCTGGGTGTGCCTCGGGAAATCGTAATGCGGGACTATATGCTGACCGGCCGGTTTTTCAGCCCGGAAACCCAGATGCAGCGTTTACAGCGCAAATACGGTATGGAACATGTCGATGCCGATGCGGTGCGACCGATGCTGGAAGTGCACGAAGATTATCTGGCAAGGGGGCTGGCCAGTATTGAAGAAAACTATGGCTCAATTGAGCGCTACTTGCAGGAGGCACTGCGTGTAGGAAAGCCTGAGTTGGCTGAATTGAGGGCGCGTTACCTGGGTTGATGGAAGCGCCTGTCTGGCCACGGTAAATCCGCGGCCAGACAGCGGTAGGGGCTGGATCAGTTTGCTTTACAGGCGGCCTTGGCAGCCTTGATCTGTTTTTTCTCGCACTGCTCACTGCTGGCGTCGCCCACGCACCATTTCTTGCGATTGTTCCAGGCCGTCAGTTCCTTTTTCTTGCCGTTGGAGCACTTCACGTAGTAGGTGGAGTAGGGGGCGCCATCGGCTGACTCCTGATTGGAATCGAACACGATGCTGGTGGGTTTGGCCGCCAAACTGCCAGCGGATACAGTAGCCAGGACGGCAAATGCCGTGATCTTGATGAATCTCATCACAATAACCTCAAAAGTTCACTATGGGCCCGCCAGAAGGGTTCGTCTGCGGCAGGTGCTCCCATTATACGGGGAGCATACAGGAGTAGAGTGTTACTAATTGTTAATAAAGTGAGAAAATTAGTAACAATTGAGGCCCGGTTCAAATCTGCTGCACTGTAAAGTCGCAGCGTTCGGTGAGCCTCGATGTGAATCCGGACGGAGCTTGCGATGAGGGAGGTGGCCGCAATTGAAAAGCCACCTCCATGCTCAGGGATCTAGCCGATGGCGAAGAAGATCATCACCCAGCCAATTACGGCCAGGAGCAGGGTTTCGCCCGCCTTGTCCAGGCGTGCCAGCGCGTACAGATAGGAAAGTGGCGGCAGGAAGAGGGTGCACAGACCCCAGGTGTAGTCTTCCTTCCAGGATGTAATCAGCAGCAAGACCCAACTGATCATCAGGGTTGCTGCGCCAAGTGTTAGCAGGACGGCCGAGCTGGCTTCCATGGTTCCTCCAAAAATCCCGATAGTGGTTTGAGCGGCGCAGAGTAGCAGAAAGGATGCGGCAAGTCAGCGCCCGCAAGTGCTGTATCAACGGTGATGACTAAGGTGTTGATTTTGGGTAAGGTGAGGCGCTTTCTACCCTGAGGATGCCTCTTGACTGACCCCTATGCTGACATTCGTCCCTATCGGGATGAGGAAGTGCCTGAGGTACTCGCCCGCCTGCTGCGCGACAAGGAAATGCTCGATACGCTGGCCGGATTTAGCCAGAGCCGGCTGGCAGCCAGTTGGCCCCGTCTTGCGCGTTGGCTGGTGCGCCGGTCCTTGCGGCGCCAGTTACGCGGCGTTACGGACATCCATGGGATGCAGATGGTCATCAAATCCTATGTCGAGGGGATGATAGAGAGTACCACAGGGGGGTTCACGGTTTCCGGCCTGGAACAACTGGACCCCTCAAGAGCCTACCTCTTCATGAGCAATCATCGCGATATCGCGATGGATCCGGCGTTCACCAATTATGCCCTGAATCAGGGTGGGCACGAGACCGTGCGGATTGCCATCGGCGACAATCTGCTGACCAAGCCATGGGTGTCAGACCTGATGCGGCTAAACAAGAGCTTTATTGTGAATCGCTCAGTGAACGGGCCTCGGCAATTGTTGGCGGCGTCGAAGAACCTGGCCAGCTATATCCAGTTTTCCCTGCTGCAGGAAAATGCGCCGGTGTGGATTGCCCAGCGAGAAGGCAGGGCCAAGGATGGCCTCGACCGCACCGAGCCGGCAATAATCAAGATGCTGGGCATGAGCCGCGACAAGAGCACGCAGAGCTTTGCCGAGCACATTGCCAGCCTGGCGATTGTGCCGGTCGCCATATCCTATGAGTTGGACCCCTGCGATAATTTAAAGGCCAATGAACTGCATCAGCTGGCTACCACTGGCCGCTACGAAAAAGGAGAGCAGGAAGATGTGGCTTCTATCGGGCGCGGGATAGCGGGACAGAAAGGGCGGGTGCACGTGTCGTTTGGTGCGCCATTGGGGGCAGAATTCGAAGACGCCGACCACGTTGCCCAGCAGATTGACCGCCAGGTGATCGACCTCTACTGCCTGCACCCCACCAATCTTTATGCTTACGATATGCTCTATGGAGAGCATGCACCGAGGCCGGAAAACCTCTACAGCGAGCCGGGTGATGTCAGCAGGGAGGCCTTCGAGGCCCGCATCGACGCGATGCCTGAAGCGCATCGTCCCTATGCCCTGGCCATCTATGCCAATGCGGTGTTGAGCAAGCTCGATCGTGCGGAAGAGCAGGAGCCGGTTCACTACCCTTGCTGACCGACGCTCTCAAGGACGAGATCCGTCAGGCTTACACGACGCTGATGGAAAGCAAACAGCTGAGCCCGCGCTGGGGGCAGCGGCAGATGATTGCGGAAATTGCCAATACGCTGGGACGGATTTCGGGTCCCGGGGAGCCCGCATCGAAACAGCCTGCCGTGTGCGTCATTGAGGCGGGCACCGGTACCGGCAAGACCATTGCCTATGCGGTAACAGCCATTCCCATGGCGCTGGCGCTGGACAAGCGCCTTGTGGTTGCTACCGCCACAGTTGCCCTGCAGGAACAGTTCGTCAACAAGGACCTGCCTGATATCAAGCGTCACAGTGGACTTGAGTTCACCTACGCCCTTGCGAAAGGTCGCCGCCGTTACGTCTGCCTGTCCAAGCTGGACAGGTTGCTGATGGACGGCAAGGGCGAGACCGGCATGCTGGCGCTGCAACCAGAGGATGTAGGCCCGGCCGCGGCGGTGGAAGCGCTGCCGGTCTATAACGCGATGATCGATGCGCTGGGACGCGGCCAATGGGACGGGGACCGCGACAATTGGCCGGAAACCATTGCCGAGGAAGTCTGGTACCCGGCGACAACAGACCATGCTCAATGCACCGGTCGACGCTGCCCGAACATCTCGCAGTGCAGTTTCTTTCAGGCTCGCGACGAGCTGCAGAATGCGGACATCATCGTTACTAATCACGACCTTGCTCTCGCTGACCTGGCATTGGGTGGAGGGGCGATTCTGTCGGCTCCGGAAGACAGCATCTATGTGTTCGACGAAGGACATCACCTGCCCGACAAGGCACTGTCGCATTTCTCCAGTTTCTGCAGAATACACACCACGGTGTCCTGGCTGCAGGAGTCAAAGAAGGCGTTGGCGCAGGCTGCGCCCGCACTCGGCTCTCTTGATGCGCTGGAGAGAATGCTGCAACAGTTGCCGGCGCGCATGGATGAAGCGGTGATCAGCCTGCAGGCCGCGGAGCAGCGTGTAGCCCAGCTTTTCGAGCATGTGGATCCGGAAGGTTCCCGCGACGATCCTCAGTTGCGCTTTGAGCATGGCGTGGTGCCTCAGGACCTGTGTGCCCTTGCTGCCAGCCTGGCCAGCCAGTTGCAGGGTATTGCCAGCGTGTTTGCCCGCATGGAAGCGGTGCTGGAAGATGCCCTGGACGACGATTTTGCGGCGCTGGACAAGAGTGAGATAGAGACCTGGCATATCAACCTGGGAGGCATGCTGGGCCGTGCGGAGGCGGCACTGGCGTTATGGGAGGCCTATGCGCAGGCTGGGGAGCGCGAGTCGCCCCCCAAAGCGCGGTGGATCACCATGCTTACCGGCAGTGGCCAATACGGCTTTGACCTGCGCTGCAGCCCCATCCTGGCCGAGGATATTCTCAGTGAGAACCTGTGGAGCAGGGCGGCGGGGGTGATTATCACCTCGGCCACGATTACTGCGCTGAATTCCTTTGAACGCTTTATGCTGCATGCGGGCTCGCCACGGGATGCCTGTTACAAGCAGGTGGCCAGCCCGTTCGACTATGCCAATGCTGTGTTCTCGGTGCCACAAATGGACTGCGAGCCCGGTGACGCCCAGGCGCATACCAGCGCTATCATTGCGGCATTACCCACGCTGCTGGATCCCGGGGAGGGGTCGCTGGTGCTGTTTTCATCGCGGCGGCAAATGCTGGATGTCCACGAGGGAGTAGCGGCGTCCATGGGTGAGCGTATATTGATGCAGGGGGACTACAGCAAGCAGGAAATATTGCGCCGCCATCGCGAGCGTATCGACCAGGGCTCAGGAAGTGCCATTTTCGGTCTCGCCAGTTTTGCGGAAGGCGTGGATCTTCCCGGCGACTATTGTCGCCATGTGGTGATAGCGAAGATTCCTTTCGCCGTGCCGGACAGCCCATTGGAGGCGGCTCTCGCCGAGTGGGTGGAAGCCCAGGGGCGAAACCCGTTTATGGAGATCAGTGTTCCCGATGCGGCCCTGCGCCTGGTGCAGGCTTCCGGGCGCCTGCTGCGCACTGAGACCGACACGGGCAGGGTGACGCTGCTGGACCGACGCATAGTCAGTAAACGCTATGGCAGGGCTATTCTTGAGTCGCTGCCGCCTTTCAAGCTGGAGCTCGCTCGCTAGGCTAAGGCAACGGGGGTGCAGAGGCGTCTGGCGGCGCAGCAATGTCTGCACAGGCCGCAATGCTGGAGCGGGTGATGGGAATCGAACCCACATTAGAAGCTTGGGAAGCTCCGGTTCTACCATTGAACTACACCCGCGAGGTGGGAGAGATTAACCTTACTGCCGGTCCGGGTCAAAATATCCCGTCATTGGCGTAGAATAACGTCCGCTGATTTGCGAGAGAACCTATGAACACAAACGTTGCCGCAGTGCTCATCGATATCGAAGCACAGCTTCGCCAGATGAATCTGTGGGACAAGATTCCACCGTCCAGCCAGGCGCTGGCATCGCCGGAACCCTTTTGCGTCGATACCCTGACATTGCCGCAATGGCTGCAGTTTGTGTTCATTCCAACCATCTACGAGCTGTTGGAAACGGGGCAGGCGCTCCCGCAGGCCTGCAGTATCACCCCTATGGCAGAAGAGTTTTTTCAGCGGCAAGGGCAGCCAGTAGAGGACTTACTGGGCTTGCTGAGGAAAATCGATGACATGTTGTCCGCACCCGAACAGGCCCAGGATTGAGGGCGTCGGCGCGCTCCTGAAGTTGGTGCCTCCCTGCGAAATCCTCAACATGCACTGCCGGTCGCTTTCGGCCGGATCAGCGTTCGCCAATGTTGCGGTTGTGGCCTTGCGATGATTGAGCACAGAAACTCCAGCGCTCGCTGGCAGCACAGCAGAGTGGTCTCGGACATGGGTTCACCCAGGTCGAAATGTTGGCCAGGTACCGTCAGTTGGAAAGCCGGTGCGGGGGCTTCGCCGACAAAGGTACGGCTGTAGTAACCCAGCAGTTCGCCGGGTGTAAGAGCGTGACTGGTATGTGCCAGGGACCGTTGCGCAATCACCTCCTCAAAACGAAACTCCCCCGGCTCATCGCAGCGGGCGTCTACAAACAGCAACAGCGAGGCACCGCGACAATCCAGCAGGTGCTCTACCTGTAATTGGAAGTCCTCTACCAGGGTAATCTCGTCGCTGCATCGTGAGCGCAGTCGCTGTGCCAACCATGGCCCCGCGGCGTCGTCACCGCGAGAAGGATTTCCCCAGGCAAATATCGCGAGACGCATGCTTATATCAGCGGCTCATATACCGCGTTGCTGTCACGTGTCATGCCGCTGAGCAGCTTTCCGTCGCAGTCCACTGCCTCCACACGCAGCGGCATCTTGCCCAGCGCGTGAGTGGCACAGGAAAGGCAGGGGTCGTAAGCCCGGATAGCCACCTCTATCTGGTTGAGCAGGCCCTCGGTCACCTCGCGGCCATCGAAGGCGGCACGGGCCACCTGACGCACAGACTCGTTCATTGCGGTGTTGTTGTTGGTGGTCGATACAATCAGGTTTGCTTTGCTGAGCAGTCCGTTGTTGTCCTGCCAATAGTGATGGAACAGTGTTCCGCGCGGTGCCTCGATAACACCCACACCCTGCTCCCGTTGGTTAGGCCGTTTTTCGCTCATCAGGTCGGTGCCCATAATACCGTCATCATCGAGTAGATCGCGGATCGACTCAGCGCAGTGCAAGGCCTCGATGGTGCGGGCCCAGTGAAATGCGAGCGTGGCGTTCACCGGCCCGCCTGCCCCCTCGGCCATGAACTCCCGACGCGCTTCCTCGGCAAGCGGTGTGCTGATGTAGTCGCAGTTATTGACGCGCGCCAAAGGTCCTACCTGATACCAGCCGTGCTCTGCGCCCATGGCCTTGATGAAAGGGAATTTCATGTAAGACCAGTTCTTTACTTCTTCAGAGATCAGGTTCTGGTAGCCCAGGTAATTGATGTGATCGGCCAGCAGTTCACCCCGTGGGTCCTTGAGGCGCAAGCCGCCATGGTAGAGTTCAAGGCTGCCGTTGGCAGCAATCATTCCCAGCTTGTTGGCATCGATAGCGCCAAACTGTCGATGGTAGTCGCCGTTGGTCAAAAACAGGCGGCGGCTCAGTGCGACTGCGCTCTCGGCCCAGGCTACGATCTGGTCCACGTCTGCGCGCAGCATGCTGCGAGAATCCTTGGCCAGTGGTTTGTTGACGCCGCCGGGCAGGCAGAACGTGCCGTGTACGCGCTTGCCGCAGAGTGCGTGAATAACCTGTTGACCAAATTTCCGCAGCTTCACCCCGCGCAAGGCAATGTCGGGGTGCTCCTTGATCACCGAGGACAACTGACGGTGCGCCACCTCATCCTCGAAGCCGAACAGCAGGTCGGGAGATGAGAGATGAAAAAAGTGCAGCGAATGTGACTGCAGGGTTTGCCCGAAGTGCAGCAGCCGCCGTAACTTGGTCGCGGTGGGCGTGAGGTCTGCAGGAAGGTAGCCGGCGAGCATGTCTACGGCCTTGGCGCCAGCAAGATGATGGCTTACCGGGCAGATGCCGCACAGCCTCTGCACCAGAACCGGTACTTCCGTGTAGGGCCGCTGCTGGATAAACTTCTCGAAGCCGCGAAACTCGACAATATGTAGTCGCGCCTGCTTGACCCGACGCTCCTCATCGAGCAGCAGTGTGACCTTGCCGTGCCCTTCAACCCGGGTGATAGGGTCTATGGCATAACGGGTCAGCTTTTCCGACTGCGTTGCAGTTTCCAGTTCTCTGGTCATGATGTGTGTCTCCGTGCTGCCTCAGTCGAACCTGGCCATCTCGCGGTCCAGCACCGGCTCCCGGCCTTCCATCAGGGCGCTGAAAAGTTCGGCAAACGCGGCCGCGGGTGGCGGGCAGCCCGGCAGAAAGTAATCCACCCTGACGACTTCCTGAATGGGCCGCACGCGGTTGAGTAGTCGCGGTAATTCAGGGTCGCAGGGAATCGCGGGGTTCACCACACCATCGGCGTCCAGGTAGGCTTCCTTCAGGCAGGCGGTGAGGCCGTAGTGGTTGCGCATTGCCGGGAGACCACCGGTAATTGCGCACGCACCCACGGCAACCAGTACCCGGCAGTTTTCGCGAAACTGGCGCAGCACTTTGACGTTATCCTCATTGCACAGCGCTCCCTCAACGATGCCCACGTCCACGTTGTGCAGGTCGCGCACGTCATTGAGCGGTCCGCGACAGTATTCCACGTGTTCCAGTACCTCCACTACCATCTCGTCTATGTCCAGCATGGACATGTGGCAACCGAAGCATCCCGCCAGAGAACAGCTGGCAATGCGGATCTTCTCTGGCGACTGAGCCTGAGCCACCTCAGAGTTTTCCTGATGCATTGTCTATCTCATCGATATCGTGGTCATCGAAGTAGCGCTCGCCGATGGGGGTCGCGTAGGCGCCAGCCCTGGGCATGATGGCGCCTACCGGGCAAATATGGGCTGCCGCGTCATCCAGGGTGATGTCGCTATCGCCGAGTTTGCCGCTATCGCTGTTGACCACCACCCTGGTGGCTTTCCCGCGGCCTGCCATGGCGAACACATTTTTCTGGTCTGTGTCGCGGCTTGCGCTGATGCATAAACCACAGAATATGCAGCGGTCATGGTCCAGAATCAGATCGCTGTGAGAGGCATCGATGGTGCGCACTGGGTAGCGGTGGTTGAAATTGTTCTCGTGCATACCCAGGTGATAGGCCAGAGCCTGCAGATCACAGTTACCACTCTTGATACAGAATGGGCAGTAGTGATTGCCTTCGGCAAATATCATTTCAACCAGCGTTTCTCGTCTTTGCTCAAGTTCAGGTGAACTGCATTCCACGACCTGCCCCGGCAGCGCGGGCATGGTGCAGGCTGTCTGCATAACACCGTCTACCTTTACGGTACAAAGCTTGCAGCTGCCATGTGGCGCATATTGCGGGTTATAGCAAAGGTGTTCGATGTAAATCCCTGCTGCTCTGGCGGCTTCCATAATGGTTTGGCCGGCAGCGATAGGCACTTCGCGATCGTCTATGATGATGCTGTCAGTCACGTTCCCCCCCTGCAACTTCACCTGTGATGGATTGTATTTCACTCAGCTCTGCATCGAGGTCGAAATGCAATACCTCAGTCTCGTCATCGCAGAACAATGCCCTGTAGCGCTGCGGACACTTGTCGCGCAGATCGCGCAAAGGGTTCATGGCACTGCCGCCCAGCCCGCAGTGGCTGAGCACGGGGGTGACATTGATCAGCCTGTCTATGGCGTCGCTGTCGCGGCCGAAGGCACGTCCCTTTGCCATTCGATCTACAACTGACCGGGCCAGTTGTGTGCCGGTGCGGCATGGAGCACAGAAACCGCAGGTTTCGTGGGCGAAAAAGCGGGTGAAGTTGGCTGTGGTGGTGAACAGGTCATGATCCGGCCCGAATATGATAAAAGAGCCACTGGTCTTGAGCCGGTCAAGGTCTATGGGGCGATCAAATTCTGTCGCGAGTATCAGTTCACCCGCAGCGCCTGCTACTTGCACCGCGCTGGCACCGTCGCCGCCCGCTGCCTGAACAATATCCTTTACGCTGCAACCGACGGGAAACTCGTAAATACCCGGTCTTTTACAGTCGCCACTTACGCTATGTAGCTTACTGCCGCCCGGGCTGTCGGCACAGAACCAGTCGCTGCCGCGGGCGGCAATGTGGGCGGCGGCAAACAGTGTCTCCACATTGTTTACTACTGTGGGCTGCCCCAGGTAACCACGGCTGACGGGATAAGGTGGCCGGCTGCGGGGGACGCCCCGTTTGCCTTCCAGAGACTCAATCAAGGCCGACTCTTCGCCGCAAATGTAGGCGCCAGCGCCCAGGTGGATCTCTATATCAAACGTCCAGTTTGCGTCACCCAGAATATTCTCGCCCAGCAAGCCGTCAAAGCGACGGCGTGCCAGCACCCACTCCAGGTGCGCCTGTAACCAGGCATACTCAGCGCGCAGATAAATGAACCCGCATTGCGCCCCCGTTACCCTGGCGCACAGGGTCATGCCCTCGATTACGTCATCCGCGTAGTCGCTCAGCAGGGCCCGGTCCTTGAATGTTCCCGGCTCACCCTCGTCGGCGTTGCAGACCACGTAGCGCGACTCCCCCGGGGCTTCCCGGCACAAGCGCCATTTCATGCCGGTAGGAAAGCGGGCACCCCCGCGGCCGGTCAATCCGGATCGCTCCACCTCCTGCAGCACGCTCTCTGGCGAGCGGGACTGAGCAATGCGCAAGGCCTCACCTCTGTCCAGCGGCGTCGCCAGCAGCCGATCCTTGCGCACATAGTTGTTTTCTACGCGAAAGTACTCCCTGGGCCACTGGTCCAGTGGCTTGGCGTCCTCGACCAGACGGGCTATCTGGTTCACGCGCTCCTCGTCCAGCCTGGTTAGCGGCCGCCCGTTCACCAGGCCGGCGGGACCCTGGTCACAGAGACCGGTGCAGTAGGTCGGGGTCACTGTCACCCTGCCATCCAGTCTGGGCTCACCGGGTTGTACGCCAAGAGCCAGACACAGTTGTTGCAGCCGTTGGCGGCTGCCCTGCATATGGTCGCTGATGCTGTCACTGAGATAAAAATTGAAGAGCCCGCGCGGGGTGTCGTGGAGGAAACTGTAAAAGGAGACCAGGCTGACAATGTGGCCGGTAGTGGTGCCCAGGGCCCGGGCTATCAGCGGTACGGCCGCTGGCGGCACGCAGCTTAGCTGTTCCTGCATGTGCAGGCACACTTGCAGCGCGTCCTGTGGTGTACTGCCAACGCGAGTGAGCGCACTTTCCAGGGCAGCTTGCAGGTCTGTGTTCTTGAATACTTCCACTTGCTTCCTGGCGTTATAGTGAGCTGATCTCCTATTGAAGCATAGTGCACGGCAGGCGGGTGGGTGAGTCGTCGGGGTGTTGATTTGGGTCAAGGGCGGATAGGGCGGGTCTGTGGACTGCAGCAGTCCAGCCTTTTCGTCAATGGTGCTCGCCTGGCGCGGTAACTGCGCGAGACACGCAAAAAAAGTTTCATCGTACATTGGCGGGGAATGAGGCGTTCAAACAAAGCGGACACCACGAATGGGGTAAGCCTTCCTCGGTTGAAAACAAACTGCCACGCCCTTGGAAGGCTTACCCCATTCGTGGCCTCCTCCTTCCATTTCGACATCACTATCCTGTAGTGGTCTAATGAAACCGGACACCAACATGGGTGGTAAACTCGCCACCAGAGAGGTGTTCAATGGCAAGACA
>Ga0209578_10003037_pt1 | contig 13213 bp, 10 predicted proteins | sample tdAd472_FD_187127 | JGI IMG/M metagenome (GOLD analysis project Ga0209578, IMG submission 187127) | Marine sediment microbial communities from the Atlantic coast under amendment with organic carbon and nitrate - tdAd47.2 (SPAdes)... | ecosystem: Environmental > Aquatic > Marine > Coastal >...
GGAAGCCATGAACAAAGCGGCAATCGTGACGAATCAAGTGGGATTTGAATCCGGAAATGAAATTGATGGTTTTGCCGGGCAGTAATTCCATCGTCCTAAGAAGAGACTTGCGGGCCAGAGGATTGAAGCATTGGAGGTAGTCTTGATCGGTTACGGCCAGTTCGTGGTTGCCCATGACACATGGGATGTTAAGATCTTTGATCATCGTGACAACCGGGTCAGGTTCAGGACCATAACCGATATTGTCACCCAGACAGACCACGTTATCGATATTCGATCGGCCGATATCGAACAGGACCTGTTTGAGCGCTTCCAGGTTCGCATGAATATCAGATATAACCGCAACTCTCATGGGCTTGGCACCATGCCAACGAGCAGTACGACCTGAAGTCCGGTTTTAGATCAGGAAACGTTTAACGGACACAAACGCGACGGATCTCGGTTATATCGGTCAGTCCATCGAATGCCTTGAAAATACCGTCCTGAACCAGAGTGGTCATGCCGTCACTGGCTGCTTGAATAAGAAGTTCCTCGGGAGTTGCCTCCTTTTTTATCATTCTTTTTATCTTCTTTGTCCCTTCCATGAGTTCATGGACCCCGAGCCTTCCTTTATACCCGGTTCCGTAACACTCATCACAGCCTTTGGCACGATAAAGGAGCGTCTTCGAGTTGAGTTCAAGTCCGGATGAAGCGAAAGATTTTTTGCCGTAAATCGTTTTAATTTCATCAATTTCCTCTTCCGAAGGATGATACTCCGCTCGGCATTCTTTGCATAACACTCGGGCAAGCCTCTGGGCCAGGACAGCCTGAAAGGCATCCGCAAAATTAAGCGGATTGATACCCATGTCGAGGAGACGTGAAACGGTTTCCGGAGCACTGTTGGTGTGCAGTGTGGAAAAAACCAAATGGCCGGTGAGTGATGCCTCAACGGCGATGGAGGCGGTTTCTTTGTCCCGCATCTCACCGATCATAATCACATCAGGATCGGCCCTTAAAAATGCCCGCATAACTCTTGCAAAATCGAGTCCGATCTTTGACTGGCACTGGACCTGTCTGAGGCCAAGCTGCGTGATTTCCACCGGGTCTTCCGCCGTCCAAATCTTGATTCCTGGTTTGTTGATATAACCGAGAGCCGAGTGAAGGGTGGTGGTTTTTCCGGAACCGGTAGGTCCTGCCGCCAAAAACAGCCCGGTGGGTTTGGAAATGACTTTTTTAACAATCATCAGATTTCTTTCATTCAATCCCACCTCGTCAAGTTTCATGGCACCGGCTTCGGCCAGAATTCTCAATACCGAATCTTCATATCCTCCCACAGTGGGAAGGGTGGCAACCCGGAGTTCAAAGGGTTTAATCCCTTTGCGTTTGAATTTAATTTTACCGTCTTGGGGCAGGCGTCTTTCAGCAATGTCAAGTCCGCTCATAATCTTGAGCCTTGACAGAATCGCTTTGGCGTGGGTAATCGGCACTTGTAAAAAATCCTGGCAGACCCCGTCAATTCGAAACCGAATGCCCACCGTCTTGGTTAGGGGCGACGGTTCAACATGGATGTCCGAGACATTTTTTCTGTAAGCTGAAATGAGGGCCTGGTCAATCAGTCGGACCACCTGACTGGAAGATTCATCAAATTCTTCGATGACCTCTTCATCTTCATCCTCTTCAAATTCAATGTCCGGCATAACATCGAAGGGATCAACGCCACTCTCTGCATCAGTCGTTCCGGATTCGGTCTTCTTGTCAAAGAAATGTTTAATAATTTTCGTGATATCTTCTTTTATGCCGACGAAATAGTTGATGTTATTGGTATATACCAGGGATGCGATATGGTCGGTTTTAATGAGATCCGTTGGGTCGTCGATCAAAACATCAACGGCCCCGCTCTTCATATCCCAGTTCAGCGGGACCCAGTTGTATTGAACAAGGAACGACTGTTTCAGTTTGGTTAACAGCTCGAAAGGAACGGAGATATCGGGGTCAAACGCCACGAAAGGACATTTGTAGAACAAAGAAAGAGATTTGCCGATGGTTTCTTTTTTTATCCTGTTCTGTTCCATGAGGATCTGTTCGACGCTTTTCTTTGTTTTTTTGGACAGGGCCAAAACTTGTTGTAACTGGCTGGTTGTAACGAGTTTGGATTCGAGGAGATAACCGTATCTCGAATTATAAGCGCGACTTTTCTGGAGCGTTTCAATCCGATCCTTCAGGCCTTCATAGTTCGGATTAATATTTTTAACGGTCTCATAAATTTCAAGTGCAAGATCGGGCTGTCTTTGCTTTTCCATCTCTATGCCGAGCTTGAAATGGATATCTGCTTTCTTAGGGTCACTTAAATTTTTCTCTTTAAAAATTTGTTCAACCTGATCGATAACCCTTGATGGGGGATAGATGGCAAAAAGGCATTCCGCCAAATTGGCGATAATTTCTTTGACCGGATAATCGTGGTCAAATAGTTTTGTATATTCTTCAACAGCCTCTTTATAAAGTCCCAATTCCTTTAGCGATAAGGCACTGATAAGCGAAGCGTCAACGTTATCATCGGAATCCCAGGTTTTTTTAAGGTAGGAAATGTCCTGCTCGGAGAGTGAAGGATCTTCTTTTTCAAGACGCCGGATACCTTCTTGCAGCAAGCCAATTTTTTCGGTGATGTTTTTTTGGGTTTCCGGATCGATCTCTGGAAAAACAGCAAGAATGTCTTCGTATATGCCGAGTGATTCTGAAAACAGTTCTTGAGATCTGTATGCCTCGGCTTCTCTTATTTTCAGATCGATATCTATTTTATCATTCTCATGGACATCGCTCATTTGTCAAAAACCTCCGGTCGCTCCCATTGATCCGGCGTTTACACTGATAAAATGGTTTCGTTTGAGTTCTCACTCAAATGAGGTCACAGTTTATCCTGCAATGAGGCCACGGTCAAAGATATTATTTTTTTAACGGTTTCAATGACATTGGACCCCTTGATGGCACTTGCTTCAAAAGACGGTGCCTTTAATTCACTGTTCAGGTCTTTTTCCAATGTTTCATATGATAAAATCGGGATGTTCTGGTCAGCCAAATCCCTTTTATTATATTGAAAGACAAGAGGTATCTTGAAAATGTCTTTATCAAAGATGGTCAGATTTTCTTTTAGATCCTGGAAGGAGGCGATATTCAAATTTTGTCTTAGGACCATGGAGTCTGCCACAAAAACAATACCATCCGCGCCTCTTAATACCAATTTCTTGGTTGTGGCGTACTTGATCTGCCCGGGAATGGTATAAAGCTGCACCTTGATGTTGTATCCTTTGACTGTACCGATGTCTAGCGGCAGGGAGTCATAAAAAAGCGTACGGTCACCATGTGTCTTTATTGATGCCAACTCCCCTTTGATGCGCTTTTTGAATTTTTTATAAATATATTCCAAGTTGCTTGTTTTTCCAGCACGCCCCGGACCATAATAGACTAATTTTACTTCAACCTCCTTTTTATCCGAATTTATCAACGCCAAAACAGTTTCCTCTCTATATTCATGAAATCTTGAGGGGGAAATTCATCCCGCTTTAGGTTTTAAGTCTCAAGTGTCAGTAACTTATCATTTCCATTATATTTTATCAATAAAATAATAACCCGAACCCGCCGCTTCAATGTACCTGTAATAAGCTCATTTCATCGAACTGTCAATTTAAACCTTACCCCCAAACGCTTCGAATCTATACATTTCCTATACAATAATATTTACATTGACATTTACATTTGCTGTGTTAAAGTAGGGTTCATTGTGCGTCTCCCGCTATCTAGCAGGAGAACGATGGAACACGGGGTTGTTCTTATATTCTTTTTGACAGAGAATTTAAAATAGAAATTCCAAGATGTTAAATTAGGAGATTTCTTCTATGCAAACTGAACTCACTCCAAAACAGCGACGATTTCTTAGCTACCTGAATCATGAGATTGCCAGAATCGGGAGGGCGCCCAGCTTGCGGCAGGCTGCTGCTGAAATGGGCGTGAGCCATGCGGCGATATCTCAGCTTATAAAAGTGCTCGAGAAAAAAGGAATTCTTAAACGCGACGGCCGTTATAGCCGTACGATCCACCTGCTGAATCGCACCCGAGAGACGGCAGGCATCATGCGCTGGCGGGAGGTGCCGATCGTGGGGGATATTGCCGCTGGATTGCCATTATACGCACAGCAGGAATGGGGGGGCAGCCTTGTTGTTGATTCAGCCATATACCGCGGTCCAAACCTGTTTGCGCTTAAGGTAAAGGGTGATTCGATGAAAGATGCTGCTATTCTGGATGGGGATATAGTTATTTGTGAGCCGCGCCAGTTTGCCGAAAACGGCGAGATCGTTGTTGTGCTGATCCATCAGGAAGAAGCAACGGTCAAGCGTTTTTTTCGAAGGGGAAAACAGATTGAGCTGCGCCCTGAAAACCCTCTTTACAAACCGGCCAATTACAATTTTGACCAGATTTTGATCCAAGGCAAGGTTGTCGGTGTCCACAGAGGGCCGGAGGTGGTTGAATCGACCCGAAGCGATGGCCTGATCCGGAGAATCCCCGAAGAATGTCAGGATTATTGAGGGAACGGGGCCTGACGGTGGTCTGAGATGCGTGAACGTTCAATCATCCATATCAATGTGGTCGATTTTGCTGTGGCTGTGGAGCGATCTTTGGATAGCCGTTTGAGAGAGCGTCCGGTGATCATCGCCCATGATGCTTCCACACGATCGGCCGTGTATGACATGAGTGAAGAATCGTATCAAAATGGTGTCCGTAAAGGGATGGCCCTGGGACGGGCACTTTGCTGCTGCCGGGATGCTGTTGTGCTGCCGCCGCATCCGGACCGTTACGAACGGGCAATGCGTCAGCTTTTGAAATACGTGTTGCCTTATTCGCCGTTGATCGAAATGACCGACCACAATGGACATCTATTCATAGATATCACCGGGACGGGGAGGCTGTTCGGCCCGGCACCTGACGTGGCATGGCGCATCAGAAAGATGGTACGGGCCGATATGGGGTTTGATCCGGTCTGGTCGGTTGCTCCCAATAAGCTGGTGGCCAAGGTGGCAACGCGCATGGTCAAACCGGACGGTGAATATATCGTCGGGGCTGGCGAAGAAGGAAATTTTATGAAACCCTTACCGATTTACTTTGTTCCCGGTATCGAAAGGGACGACCTGAAGCGTTTTCGGGAATTCAACCTGACCCGTGTCGGTCATGTGATGAATCTGTCGAAGACACAACTGAATGTTATGTTCGGCCATCGTGGTCGAAGCCTGTATGATGCTGTACGGGGCATTGACCCATCGCCGGTTTTATCTGTTGATCAGAAGCAGCCGGTGGTAAGTTCCGAGCATGAATTTGGAAACGATACCAACAATGTTGCAGTGGTGAAGGGTGCATTATATCAACTCGTTGAAAAAGTCGCCATGGACCTGCGAAATCGAAGGATGACCACAAGACGAATCAGAATTTTCCTCGACTATTCCGACGGCAGGCGGATTGCCCGACAGGCGGTCGCCCATCCGGCCACTGCCAATGACTTTCGCTTATTTCCCGTTGCAAAAGAAGCCCTTGAAAGGGCATGGACACGCCGCGTCCGCATCCGACATCTGCGTTTGATTTGTGATCGTCTGACCTACCCCCCGGCACAAATTGAGCTTTTTGCCGAATGCGAACAAAAAAAAAGAAAAAGTGACAACCTGATTTTCGCTTTCGATTCGATCCGCCGTCGTTACGGATTCAATGCAATTCATATGGGGAAGACTCTTTAATCGCGATAGTCGTATTTTTTGTGGCGAAAAATTAAAACCGAACCACGAAAACACGAAAGGAAAAAAGCACGAAATCAAATAATCCTTTTCGTGTTTTCGAATTTTCGTGCTTTCGTGATAAAAATCTTTTTAGTTTCGGCTGATGCGAATGGGGTGTTTCGTCATGATTCCGCTGAGCGTTCGTTCATATTATTCATTGATGTGGGGCACGTGCTCGCCGGAAAGAATCTGTGCGGGTGCAAAACAGCGCGGTTATGGCCGTATCTCCCTTACGGATACGGACAATCTTTACGGTCTCTGGCCCTTTTTAAAGAGTTGCGAACGTACAAAGATTAAACCCATCATCGGTGCAGAGCTGACAGATCCCGCATGCGGATACCGGGCCGTCTGTCTTGTGGAGAACGGTCAGGGGTATCGTAATCTCTGTCGTCTGATTACGCGTCGTCACACAGATGAAATGTTTGATCTGAAATCTGCCGTCCCCGTTCATGCCAAAGGGCTGGTTGTTATCACGCAAACACCTGAGCTTTTATTCGACTGGCATGAGGCCCAAGTAACCGTCGCGGCGGAAGTGCCCGCCAAGCCCAAGGGAACCGTCGTTAGATTCCGGAAGATGCTCCAAGACCTGGGGGTGCCGATTGTCGCCACGCCCGGGAGTTTTTTCCTCGATCCCGATGATGTAAAGGTTCACCGGATGTTGCGTGCCATAGATCTGAACACGTCTCTTTCCCGATTAACCCCAAAAGATGTAGCCCCGTCCGATACATGGCTGGCGACGCCATCTGAATATGGCAAACGTTTTGCCATTTGGCCGGAGGCAATTCGAGCCACTGAAGCCATTGCAGAACGGGTGACATTTACCGGACCTTCCAGCGAACTCATACTGCCTCCGTGGCGCGATACACGGGGAAAACGTCCCGACCAACTCCTTCGGAATGCCGCCTACAAAGGTGCACGAAGGCGCTATGGAAATGATCTGTCCGAAGCTGTTGTGGACCGACTGGAGTATGAACTGCGCATCATTGAGGAGATGGGGTTTTCATCGTATTTTCTTGTGGTTCAGGATATCGTGTCTCGTAGCCCCCGTATCTGTGGGCGGGGAAGCGGCGCTGCTTCGCTGGTTGCATACAGTCTGAAAATCACCAATGTCTGCCCCATAAAGCACAACCTGTATTTCGAACGTTTTCTGAACCCGGGCCGTTCGGATCCACCTGATATCGATATCGATTTTGCCTGGGATGAAAGGGACGAGGTTCTGCATTCCGTATTAAATCAGCATGGCGGTCATGCCGCGCTGGTCTGCAATCATGTTGCTTTTCAGCCGCGTATGGCCATACGGGAGGTGGCCAAAGTCTTCGGACTTTCCGACCGTGAGATCGGTCGCGTAAGCAAACGGTTGCCATGGTTCTGGCGAGGGGATCATACAGGGATCGATCTGTTGAAAAGGATTAAAGAACTCCCTGTGTTAAGCAATTTTGATTTTCCTCAACCCTGGCCGGAGATTTTTCACATGGCTCGGCGCATCATCGGCGTCCCGCGATACATCTCCGTTCATCCAGGCGGTATGGTTATCACCCCTGAGCCGATAGATCGTTATGTTCCTGTTGAACTTGCCCCCAAAGGGGTTCCGATTATCCAGTGGGGAAAAGACACCGCAGAAGACGGCGGCCTGGTTAAAATCGATCTTCTCGGCAATCGCAGCCTGGGAGTTATTCGCGATGCCATTGCAAACCTTCGGGATAACGGCATGAAATTTGACGAGCGGTCCTGGGAACCGGAAGACGATGCCGCCACACAGGCGACTGTGGCCAAGGGGAATACCATGGGCTGTTTTTACATTGAGAGTCCGGCCATGCGCCTGCTGCAAAAGAAAACAAAGGTGGGCGATTTTGAACATCTGGTCATTCACAGCAGCATTATCCGTCCGGCGGCCAATGAATTTATTCGCGAATACGTTCGCCGTCTTCATGGTGGTGAATGGGAACCGATTCATCCTTTGCTTGTAGATGTGCTCGATGAAACCTATGGAATCATGGTTTACCAGGAAGATGTTTCCAGAACCGCTGTGGCATTGGCCGGATTTTCACATGCTGATGCCGACGGACTTCGTAAAATTATGTCCAAAAAAGATAAGACCCGCAAATTGGACGATTATAAAGCGCACTTTACAGACGGCGCACGGGCAAGGGGTGTTCGCAACGACCAGATAGAGGCCGTTTGGGACATGATGATGAGTTTCAGCGGCTATTCTTTTTGCAAACCCCACAGCGCTAGCTATGCCCGTGTCTCTTTTCAGACAGCCTATTTAAAAACCCATTATCCGGCAGAGTTTATGGCAGCGGTCATCAGCAATCAAGGCGGTTTTTACAGTACTTTCGCTTACGTATCGGAAGCACGGCGCATGGGATTGGAAATCCTGCCGCCTGATGTGAACCAAAGCGATCTCCGCTGGAAGGGCAGATCCGGCGCTCTGCGTGTGGGCCTGTTGTCCATCAAGCATATGGACACAGACACACACAGACGCATTGTTGCCGGACGTATGGAAAAACCTTACAACGACATCGTCGATTTTCTTGAACGAGTACAGGCAAAGGAGCATGAAGCACGTTCATTGATTCACGCAGGCGCTTTTGATTCGCTTTGTCCAAAGGAAAATCGTACGTTGATGCTGTGGGAACTGATCTGCTGGCAAAAATCCAGATTAACCCGATTAAACAGATCAGGGGCAAGAGATTTGTTCAGCAAGAGAATAGATGTCCTTAAGCCGTCATTTCCTCCAGAGAATGAGCGAGATCGCCTGCAGCGGGAATTCGCAGCCCTGGGTTTTTTGTGCCATCGACATCCAATGGCTTTGTACACGGACCCTTTAAAAAAACTCCGGATTGTCAAGGCCAAGGAACTGCCTGATTTCGTAAGTCGTCATGTACGCGTTGCCGGCATCTTGATTACCGGAAAGGTCGTGCATACCAAACACGGCGAACCCATGGAGTTCGTCACTTTTGAAGACGACACCGGCCTGATTGAAACGACCTTTTTCCCCAAAGCCTACCGTCGCTTCTGCTCCATTATAGATGGAAACCGCCCTTTCATACTTTGTGGGAAGGTAGAAGAAGACTTCGGAGCTGTAACCATGACGGTGAATCGGGTGGAACGCGTAAAGGATTAACTCGGGAAGCTTCTAAATATCCACCTTGACACACAAAACTCATTTTGCCATACTTTATGTCCTCAAGGGCAAATACGTAATTATTTAATCTTGAAAAACCGGGATCTCTGGCCCAGGATTTTCTACTCATTTGAATTTTGAAGAAGGTGTCCGCCGTGTTAAAGTATCTTTTTAAAAAAGAATCTCAGGTTGAAACGCTGCTTTATGAATATCTCGAAGCCTTCAAGATGACCCAGGAAAATTTTGTCAATGCCCTTAATTCCTGTCTTCTCAACGGTTATTTGTGCCAGAATTTTGACTTTCATATCCGGCAGACACATAAATACGAATCCAAAGCTGACGACATTCGAGAAGAAATCAACAACCTCATGTATGGCAAAGCGCTAATTCCGGAGTCCCGCGGCGATGTCATGGAGCTTCTGGAGGCCATTGACAGCATCCCGCATATCTTTGAGCAAACCCTTTACATGATTCAACTCCAAAAAATAATTACCCCGGAATTCATGATCGACGATCTGCGCGAACTGGTTCGTATCAGCCTGGAATGCTGCGATCTGATGCTACAACAGGTTGTTGCCCTGTTAGAAAAGCAGACCGACATCCGGAGTCTGATGCGCAAGATCGACACCAACGAAAGCCATTGCGACCACTATGAAAGGAAGATAAAAACCAAAATTTTTAACTCCGATATCGATCCTTTTCAAAGACTTCAACTCAAGGAACTGGTAGAAGAAATCGGTCATATTTCGGACAAGGCCGACCGGGTTTCCAAATTGATCAATATTTTCAGTTTGAAAAGGCGCGTTTAATGTTTTCATTGCTTGGCGGAATTTTTCTCGGATGGTCTCTGGGCGCCAACGATGCGTCCAACGTATTTGGAACGGCAGTTGCCAGCAAAATGCTCAAATTCCGGACTGCCGCTCTCCTGGCGTCGGTATTCGTCATTTTAGGGGCTCTGATTTCAGGTCAAGCAGGAATTGATACCCTCAGTGGGCTGACCCGGATTGATTTGGAGCAAGCCATAATTTCTTCGGTGGCGGCGGGCTTGGCCGTCACCTTCATGACCCTACTGAGATTGCCGGTCTCCACGTCACAGGCGGTGGTCGGAGGGATTGTCGGTATCGGTATTATAAACAAGCAGGTTAATCTGGGAGGACTGGGCAAAGTAATGATCTGCTGGATCGGAACACCCATCGGTGCTATGGTTCTCGCATTGTTCCTTTACCGGCTTCTGGGCCTGATCTATAATCGTCTGAACTTAAACATGTTTAAGTCGGATATAGTGCTGCGCCTGTGCTTGATTATCACCGGCTCTTACGGCGCCTATGCCCTCGGTGCCAACAACGTCGCCAATGTGACCGCCGTGTTTGTTGGCGCCGGTCTGTTGAATGTATTTTCAGCCGCCATGATCGGGGGCGCAAGTATCGCTCTTGGAATTCTGACCTTCAGCCGTCCGGTGATGGAAACCGTTGGAGAGAAACTCGTCAAACTGGACCCCTTCTCGGCCCTGGTGGTCGTTCTATCCCTATCGGTCACGATGCATATATATACCCTTGTGGGGGTTCCGGTCTCCTCGTCCCAGGCGGTTGTCGGCGGGGTTTTGGGCGTGGGGATCGTCAAAGGCGTCAACACCGTCAAGGCGAAAACTCTGTTGCATATCCTCTTGGGATGGTTGTTTACGCCCGTCGTCTCCTGTCTGTTGGCGCTGGCAATCTATTTTGCCGTTCATCTACAGTACATTCCCTCCGGATAAAAAAAGATGCACTGAAATTTTGCATGACACGTATTTTCAGTGCATCTCCATATCATTTGCTCAGGAAAGCGACGAATAGTAAAATGAATTGCAGATTGCCTCTAATAACCTGCAGATGCTTCACTTAATGTTACACCCTCTGAATCCATTTCTATATCTCTTCTAAGCTCTTTGCCTATTTCAATTAATTTTGCATACATATCAAAGCAGTGGGTCATCATTTTTCTGTTGTCTTCATGTAAATATTTTTCTGCTTTCTTTTTCTCTTCTTCTGCAACTTTTTCTATTTCATAGATGATGTCTTTATACCACATTTTTGACATCGGCAATTTAATGCTGTAATTTTCCCCTTCCTCATTCAAGAAAAAGTTAGTCTCAACAAATGGATAATTACCGCTATAACCGATTTTCATTTCTGCCATGATTAAGCTCCTTTTAAACAATAGGTTCAAATAACATCTGAGTTAATTTAACATCCATTTGACCTTTGTCAAATAAAAATTGTTTTGATGTTTTATCCGTATGAAAAAATGGGGTGTTCCGGTAACTCCGCCCCGTCTATGATTTCTCATCAATTTCTTGACACTTATGGCGCATTATCCTACCCTAAACGAGTGTAAACAAAATTGAGAAAACTAAAAAAATAATTCTTTCTATTTCAGGGGAAAATACCATGGAACTTTCATCTTTAACCGCGATCTCCCCCATTGACGGCCGTTATCGGAAATCTGTTGAAAAACTGACCGATTATTTCTCCGAAGGTGCATTGATAAGATATCGTGTGCAGGTTGAAGTGGAATATTTTATCGAATTGTGCAATCTGCCGCTGCCTCAATTGGCGGACTTTGACAAGAGTCTGTTTGAAACCTTGAGGCGAATTTATAAAAAATTTTCCGCTGAAGATGCCCGACATGTCAAAGACATCGAGGCGGTCACCAATCATGACGTCAAGGCGGTGGAATATTTTTTAAAGGATAAATTCGACGAACTGGGGTTGCATCGTGCCAAGGAATTCATTCATTTTGGCTTAACATCTCAGGATATCAACAATACCGCCGTACCGTATTCGTTAAAAGATGCCTGGAATGATGTTTTGAAAAAACATTTGGATGAAGTGATCGACACTTTGAATGAAAAAGCGAAACAATGGAAAGACATCTCCATGCTGGCCCGGACCCATGGTCAGCCGGCCTCACCCACTAGCCTGGGTAAAGAAATATATGTATTTGTTGAGCGATTGACAAAACAGAAAAAACTTTTAGAAACAATTCCGTTTTCCGCCAAATTCGGAGGCGCCACCGGGAATTTCAATGCCCATTGCGTTGCTTATCCGGACATCGACTGGATTGCATTTGGAAATCATTTTGTAAACGAAGTTCTGGGTCTTGAAAGATCAAAAGTCACCACCCAGATAGAGCATTATGATCATCTGGCCGCATTTTGTGACAATATTAAAAGGATCAATACCATTCTCATCGACCTGGATCGCGACATATGGTCGTATATCTCCATGAAATACTTTATTCAGAAGATCAAAGACCGTGAAGTCGGGTCTTCAGCCATGCCTCATAAAGTCAATCCCATAGACTTTGAAAATTCAGAAGGCAATCTGGGGTTGGCCAATGCAGTCCTGGAGCATCTTTCATCAAAACTCCCGATTTCGAGACTTCAGAGAGATTTGACGGATTCCACGGTTAGCAGAAATATCGGCGTGCCCCTGGCCCACACGTTGATTGGTTTTAAATCGTTGTTAAAAGGACTGGACAAACTGGTTCTGAATAGAGAAGCCATAAAAAACGACTTGCATGAAAACTGGGTGGTTGTGGCCGAGGCCATTCAGACGGTTTTGCGCAGGGAAGGGTATCCCGAGCCCTTTGAAGCGGTGAAAGCATTAACACGAACCCATACGCATATTGATCAAAAAGCAGTTGAAGCGTTTATAGAAGGTCTTGAGATTGCGCGAACCGTTAAAGAAGAATTAAAGAAAATTACACCTGATAATTTTACGGGCGTTTACGATTTTTAATACATCCAAGCAGGTCACGACGAAAAATAAAATCATCGGTTCCACTGATAAAAAAGCTCTTATAATAGAGAATCCCCCCACCGTTCGATCATTTTAAATGGAAGGCTTCAAAGAAACAGCTTCTAATCGCTTTGGAAATGACGCATACAGATGAAAATTTTTGACCCCATCAACACATTGCTTAAAGGAACCAACCTCATCGAAGCAAGTGCCGGTACCGGTAAAACCTATACCATTGCCGGTATTTTTTTAAGACTTATCATCGAAGAACGGCTTGCGGTGGATCAGATACTGGTCGTGACGTTCACCAAGGCTGCCACTGAAGAGCTTAAAGAGAGAATCCGCAATAAGCTCCTCACGGCAAAATCGGCCTTTTTAAACGAAGGTGACAATGATGATTTTATGGATGCGCTGGTCAAAAAATATGACAATCCGGCTTTGGCCGTTCAACGGATTCAGGATGCCGTCATCGATTTTGATAATGCTGCCATTTTTACCATACACGGTTTTTGCCA
>Ga0209578_10003039_pt1 | contig 13203 bp, 11 predicted proteins | sample tdAd472_FD_187127 | JGI IMG/M metagenome (GOLD analysis project Ga0209578, IMG submission 187127) | Marine sediment microbial communities from the Atlantic coast under amendment with organic carbon and nitrate - tdAd47.2 (SPAdes)... | ecosystem: Environmental > Aquatic > Marine > Coastal >...
GCCTGGGTAACGTTACTGGTCACGCTGGGCGGCTCCGTGTTAATCCAGATCGGCACCAACCTGCATAACGATGCCGCCGATTTTGAACGCGGCGCCGATACGCCGCAACGCCTCGGCCCCAGACGTGTCAGCGCCGAAGGTTGGTTGCAACCGGCTCAGGTGCGCCGCGCTGCCCACTTCAGCTTTGCCGGCGCGTTTCTGCTGGGCCTCTATCTGGTCTGGCTGGGCGGCTGGCCCATTGTGGTACTGGGCCTGCTGTCACTGGCATCGGCCTATGCCTATACCGGTGGTCCCAGACCTGTCGCTTATACACCGCTGGGTGAACTGTTCGTATTTCTGTTTTTTGGACTGGCAGCGGTCACCGGCAGCTTTTATCTGCAGACTCAGCAGTGGTCCTGGAACGCGCTCCTGTCGGGCGCTGCGGTGGGTCTGCCGGCCGCAGCCGTGCTTTTAATCAATAACTATCGCGATCTCGACACCGATCGTTATGCCGGCAAACATACCCTGGCCGTGGTATTGGGCCGTCCTGCCATCCGTAATCTCTATGCGGCCTTACTGCTGCTGGCACCGTTCACGACCTTGCCTCTACTGGGTCAGGGTCTCGGCGGCGTGATGCTCGCGCTGCCCTGGCTCAGCCTGGTACCGGCGGTTTTTCTGATACGGCGGCTGTGGCACACAAGCATCGATAAGAGGCTGAACCGCCTGCTGGCACAAACCGCACAGTGGCAGCTGTTGTTCGGCACACTGCTGTGTATGGCGCTGACGCTCTGATATGCAACTGCAAGAGCTTCGCATCCAGCCCTACTGTCTTCCGCTGCGTCAAACGTGGCGCAGTGCCAGTGGAAGCTTTTCCGTACGCCGTGGTTTTCTTGTGACGGTAGCAGATGGCGGCGGCCGCCGGGGATACGGTGACTGCGCACCCCTGGCAGGCACGGAAGATGAGGCCACGGCAGAAGACTGGCTGCATGAACAAAAAACCGCGTTAGCCGGTTTGCGACCGGCTGCCGCGCTCAACAGATTACCGGCCCCGGAGCACTGTCCACCTGCGGCACGCTGCGGGCTGGAGACCGCGCTGCTTGACCTCATATCCAGACAACATCAGCTACCGCTGTGCCGCTGGCTGGAAGCGAACGCATCGGCATCGGTAAAGGTCAATGTCAACCTGGGCCGCCTGGACAGAGACACCGGCACCCGCCTTGCCGCTGCAACCGGATTTTCTGTCGTCAAACTCAAGGTCGGCCTGCTGCCGCTTGCGCAGGATATTGCCAATCTATACAAGCTTGCCGATGCCTTACCCAAGGGTATCGGCCTGCGCCTGGACGCCAATCAGGCCTGGAACCAGGCACAGGCGCGCAGTTTCATTGCCGCTACTGCGAAGCTGCCGGTGGAATGCCTGGAGGAACCCCTGCACGACCCCGACCTGAAAGAACTCGAACAACTGCAAAAGCTGGCGCCCTTCCCCCTGGCCCTGGATGAGTCCCTCACCCAGCTGTCCCGGGCAGACATACTGTCACAGAAACCGGTCGCACGGCTGGTACTCAAACCGATGTTGCTGGGTGGACTGCAACCCGCCCTGACCCTGGGGCAAAAGGCGCAGCGGGCTGGTCTGGAAAGCCTGGTAACAACGACGGTGGACAGCGCCGTAGGCAGCTGGGCGGCAGTCCATCTCGCTGCCGCCCTGAATGCCGGCCGCCATGACATGAGCCACGGGCTGGCAACCAGCAGCTGGCTGGGCCGGGATATCGCCCCGCGACCGGCTATCCGTGACGGCAGAATTATTCTGGGTGAGAATGCCGGCCTGGGTATAGAGCCGAGTTAACAGAGGTCCGGATCATGCAGGACAAGCCTGTCTTCGAACATAGCCTGACAGTACCGTTCCAGGACATCGATGCCGCCGGGGTCGTGTTCTACGCACACCTGTTTCGTTACGCACACGAAGCCTACGAACATTTCATGCAACAAATCGGTTGTTCGTTGCAGGCACTGCTCGCTGAGGATTCTTACCTGCTACCCCTGGTGCATGCGGAAGCCGACTACTGCCGGCCATTGCATCATGCAGACAGGCTGAAGATAGAACTTCGGCTGACAAGGCTTGGCCAGACCTCATTCACACTCGGCTACCGCGTACTGGATGACAATCAAACGGAACACGCCAGCCTGGAGACTGTTCATGTAGCCCTGGACAGAAAAACGAAACGGCCCGTGGCTCTGCCCGATTCACTCAGGAAAGCCTTACATCAATTAATCCCTGACGCTGCATCGTCCCCTGATCAAGGCGTTGAGCCCTGAACAGAAATGAACACATTGCACCCCCTTAACCCGACAAGCACCCCATGAAATCATCTCTGTTGAGCGCTGCATGCGCAGCCCTTGCAATATTCCTCACCCCGCTCACCAGTGCCTTTGGCGCGTCTTTCGTCGGCCTGGGTGATCTGCCCGGTGGGAAATTTCAAAGCGATGCCACCGCCATCTCCGCTGATGGCACAGCGGTGGTTGGACACAGCGCCTCTGAATCGGGCCACGAAGGCTTCCGCTGGACCCGCGGCAGTAACATGGTCGGCCTTGGTGATCTGCCCGGTGGTCACTACGCCAGTTCCGTCACCGGCGTCTCCGCCGCTGGCAAGGTGGTAGTCGGAAGCAGCCACTCCAGCTCGGGCAGCGAAGGCTTCCTCTGGACACCTGACCAAGGCATGACGGGGATTGGCGATCTGCCCGGCGGTGGTTTCTCCAGCTACGCCAGCGGGGTCTCCGCTGACGGCAAGGCGGTGGTGGGTTTCAGCAGCTCGAAGACCAGTCCGATTGGCGAGGCGTTCCGCTGGACCCGCGCTGCCGGTATGGCTGGTCTCGGCAGGCTGCCCGGTGGTGAAGCATTCTCACCCAGCAAGGCGCGCGGCGTCTCGGCAGACGGTCAGGTGGTGGTGGGGTTCAGCGGCTCTGCTTCGGGTGCCGAAGCGTTCCGCTGGACCGCCGCAGAAGGTATGGAGGGACTTGGTGATCTGCCCGGTGGCACTTTTTCCAGCGAGGCCCTGAACGTTTCCGCTGACGGTCAGGTGGTGGTGGGGTATGCAAATTCGGAACAGGGACAGGAGGCGTTTCGCTGGACCCGCAGCGGCGGCATGGCGACTTGCGGCACATTTTCCAGCGGCTATTTTTACAGCGAAGCGCTGGACGCCTCAGCAGACGGTAACATCGTGGTGGGATACAGTCTCGGTGAACATGGCCAGCAGGCTTTCATCTGGGATGAAAGCCATGGCATGCGTGACTTGCGCGAGGTGCTGGTCAACAGCTACGGCCTCGGCCTGAACGGCTGGACATTGAAAATGGCGCGAGCGATATCCGACGATGGCCAGACGATAGTCGGGAAAGGGATTAACCCTGACGGCAATGAAGAGGCATGGATTGCCCGGCTGGCGTTGCCCTATAACCATCAATAATACAGCGGCTGGCTCCCGGTTCCGGGATCGGCTCGCCGAACAGGGTCACCACTCAGTGGCTTCACGGATAATAGCTTCGATCAATTCCACCATATCCTGCACCGCAGCCTGTGATTCCGGATCACTGGTGGAGAAGGGACGGCGCCAGGATAGATAGACATGCTCAGGATCATCGCTGAGCACATAAACGCTGATGGTGAACGGGCACAGCAGAATATTTCCGGGATTGGCCTGTGTCAGCCGGTGGGAGATCCTGGCGCTGCAAAACTCGACCGTTTCCGCCTGCAGGAAGACATTCTTTTCGATGCCGAAATCCTTGCCGGTGCGATTGAGCATGTCACTGGCCGGCAGGGTATGGGCGATATTGATGCCCTTGCCCTCGATGGCCTGCCTGACACTGTCACGGATATTCTCGAAGTCACCGGTCACCCTGACCGACTTGACCGGAGCTTCGTCGGCGCTGCCGGTAAGCGGCAGCAATACCGTCATCCACGCCACGAGGAACACCCGGCGCAGCCTTGTTTTCGAGGTTTGTCTGAATAGTCCCATAACTATCTTTCCTTATATAAAAAACGGGGTCTGCCCGTGCAGACCCCGCTACCATCACCCGCTTAACAGATGGTGTTTTCAGTGAAAGATATCGTGGGTGATGTTGTTGAACCAGCTGTAAGCATACTGGACCTCGCGCTTGCGATCCGCGGGTGAACTGTCCATCGGCGTCAGTCCCCCGGAGCCTTCGACCTTGGCGACCTTGCCGTCCACCAGGTTGTAGACCATGGCGACCGAAATGCCGTCATCCGGGGCGACGATGCTGTAACAGGTATTGACCCAGGACGGGGTGCCGGCTTCCCGGCCGTTGACCAGATCCACCACGGCGGCCGCCACCACCTTCGCCTGCGAGTTGGCCGCATAACCCGACTTCGGTAACGGCGCCGCGATGGCGGCATCACCGATCACGTGGATACCCTTTTGGAGGGTCGACTCGAAGGTCTTGCCGGAGATCGGGCACCAGCCGCTGTCGTCGGTCAAGCCGGCCACTTCAGCAATGGTACCGGCTTTCTGTGCCGGTATGATATTGGCCACGGCCACCTTCATGTCATCGAACTCCGTCGACACGGTTCCCGCCTTGGCATCAACCCGCATGATGCCACCACCGGTATCGGCCGCCTTTTTCCATTCGATCATACCTGGGTAGTGGCGTTCCCAGGCCTGGGTGAACAGGCCCTGCTTGGAGAACTTGTCCTTTTTGTCGATGATGACGATCTTGGACTTCGGTTTGTGGGTTTTGAGGTAACTCGCAATCTGGCTGGCGCGCTCGTACGGCCCCGGTGGGCAACGGAAAGGGTTCGGCGGCGGCGCAATCAACACCGTCCCGCCGTCCGGCATGGCCTCCAGTTGCTTGCGCAGCAGCGCGGTCTGCTCGCCGGCTTTCCAGGCATGCGGAAACTTCTCGGCGGCCGCCGCGTCGTAGCCTTCGATGTTATTGCGGAAGGAAATTCCGGGTGCGACGATGCAGCGGTCGTAACTGAAGCTCTTGCCGCCCTTGGTGGTCACCTTGCGTCCTGTCGCATCGATATCGATGACCGTATCGTGAACCACCGTAACACCGTGCTTGCGCAGGCCGTCATAGCCGAACCTGAGAGTATCCAGCTTGCGGTGACCGCCGAGCACCTCGTTGCTCAGGTAGCAGGTGTAATAATGCTCGTTCGGCTCGATCAGCGTGACCTCGACAGAGTCATCGGCGCGGCGGATGTACTTGGCGGCGGTCGCACCGGCGGTCCCGCCACCGACAATAACCACCTGTTTCTTGCCACCGGCGGCGGCAATCGAGGGGAAGCCGATCGCACTGACGGCGGCAGCGCCACCCGCGATCTTGATGAAATTTCTGCGATTGATTTTGCTCATGATTCTGTGTCTCCCCTACTGTTGACTGGCAAAGAACTGCAACAAGGCTTCCAGCTCGGCATCACTCAACTTGTCCACCTTCTTTTTCATTTTCTTGGGCATTTCCATGGTACCGGCTTTGAAGTCCGCCATGGAATAGTGCATGTAGGGGAGCCACTGGCTGGCCAGGATGCCGGCGTCATCATCGGGCAGAGTGCCGTTTTTATCATGACATTTCGAGCAGTTCTTCGCGTAGAGTTTCTCACCGGCGGCCACCTTGGCGGCATCCAGCTCCTGTTGGGTACTGGCCATCGGCTTACTGGCGAAGAAGCCGGCCATGAGCTTGATCTCTTCCTCGGAATAGCCCTTGGCGATCCGTCCCATCACGGTAGACGGCCGGTCGCCGCTCTTGAAGGCCAGCATGGTGTCGGTGAAGTAGGTCTCTGACAAGCCGGCGATGTTCGGCGTTGCCGGTCCCACACTGGCGCCATCGGTGCCGTGACAGCCGGCACAGGTATCACCCAGCATGCTTGCCGTCGGTGCGGCCGACAGCTGTCCGGCACCCAGCAATGCGCTGGCGCTGAGTATAACTGCAAGTATTTTTCCTACAGACATATTGTTATCTCCTCAATCAGGTAACAACTCTTAATTAACTCTTAATTAACGACGGAATTTCTGACATCAGCAGGGAAAACAATACCCGGATACCCCCGTTGACACGCTGCTGCAGGGTCAGCTCTGCAGTTTATACGTCCGCCCCCTCTGGCTTCTCATTGTCGGGCATGTGTACATGCTCACCACCTAGACTGTAAAGGCTAAGAAGCGGTACGTCAAAGGATTAACCCGGAAGTGTCACGCTCTACTAGGTAGATCCCGCAGGATTTTTTAGTACTTGTTTAGAACCAACCAATATCACCCTGACAAAAGTCACCCTCTTTGCAAACGCAAGGCATTCATCACCACAAACAGCGAACTGAACGACATGCCGATAGCCGCCGCCCAGGGCGGAATCCAGCCGGCGGCGGCAAACGGCACCGCAGACAGATTATAGGCCGCTGCCCAGGCAAGATTCTGCAGTATATTGCGCTGCGTGCGTCGCGCCAGGCGCCGGGCATCCGCCAGCGCCGCGGCGTCATCGCCAAGGATCAGAAAATCGCTGTTGCTGTTGGCGAGGTCGGTGGCGTCGGCGAAGGAGATCGAGACATCGGCAGCGGCCAGCGTGGGGGCATCATTGATGCCATCACCGAACATGGCCAGCTGCCGTCCCTGCGCCTGTTGCGCCTGTGTCCAGGCCAGTTTGTCGGCGGGCGTTAGTCCGCCGTGTACATCGTGAATACCCAGTTTCCTACCCAGTCTCAGCACACTATCAGGCGCGTCACCGCTCAGTATCGCCAGACTCCGCACACCGCTGCCGGTCAGACCGGCAAGCATCGTATCGATACCCGGCCGCAGCGGGTCTTCAAATGACAGTACCGCCTGCACGCCCTCGGGGTTGGCCAGAACCGAGACCAGCCAGCCACGATCCCGCCCGTCGGCAATCGCCACCCGCGCGTCTTCGTCGTAGGCGTCTGCCACAAAGTCGGGTTTACCGAAACGCCACTCGCGGCCGTCGATCGAGCCCCTGATGCCGGCACCCGGCACGTTTTCCACCTGGGTGGTGACAAGATGCGTTCGCGGAAAGGCTTCGCGCAGGGCATACGCCACCGGATGCGCCGACTCGGCCGCGAGGGCGGCCGCATGGCGCAGGCAGGTGTTTTCATCCAGGCCGGCGGTTGGCACCACGGCCGCCACTGCCGGCTGCCCCGAGGTGAGGGTACCGGTCTTGTCGAACACAAACAGATCGCTGCGAGCCAGCGCATCCAGGGCCCGCATCCGCAGCGGCAGAACACCCATATCGATAAAGCGACCCGCACTGACCGCCAGCGCCACCGGGGTCGCCAGCGCCAGCGCACAGGGACAGGTCACAATCAGCACGGCAATGGTATTGGGCAGCCAGTTGCCTGGGTCGGTCCGTAGCCAGTAGAGGGCGGTTGCTGTCGCAATCAGCAGCAGGACAGCAACGAACCAGCTCGCCACCTGCTCTGCCAGCACCGCATTGCGTGGTCGCAGCTCCAGACCCCGTTCCACCAGCTGCCGGATTTCGCTGACCGCGGAATGTTGCACCGTATGGGTCACCCTGATTGTCAGCGCTTGTTCACCATTCACCGATCCGGCAACGACTGCATCACCCGGCTGGTGCAGGACCGGCCGGGCCTCGCCCGTCAGCAGAGATTCGTCGAAGCTGCTGATACCGCTAATCAGGATTCCGTCAATCGGCAGCATTTCTCCGGGCAGCAGACGGATGAGATCACCCGCGGCCAGTTCGTCAACCGCTACGGCTGTCACCGCACCGGCCGCGTCCAGGCGGGAAGCCGTGCGCGGTGTGATGCGTGCCAGCCGGTCCAGCCGGTCGGCCGCACTGAGTTTGCCACGCAATTCCCAGCGCCGGGCCAGCAATAAAAGGAAAATGAACATGGCGATGGAGTCAAAATACACCTCGCCCTGCCCGGTCACCGTGGCATACAGGCTGCCAATGAACGCAGCAGACAGTCCAAGGATCACGGGGACGTCCATGCCCAGGCGACGATGCCTGAAATCATTCCAGGCGCCGGCGAAAAACTCCTGGCCAGGATAGGCCAGCAGCATCAGTGCCATCAGCAGGCTGGTCCAGCGGCCCAGGCTGACCCACAGGGGGAGCGCTCCCGCGGGTCCAGGATCCCCCATGACATAGGTGGCCAGTGAAAAATTCATCACCAGCATGCCGACGGCACCGGCGAATATCAGCCGCTCGGTACTGCGCCGGCGCCGCAGCCTGTTGAGCTGTTCGCTGCGCGTGGCGTCATAGGGATGGGCAATGTAACCGATATCGGTGATAGCCCGCAGGATAGCGCTTAGCCGGATAGTCTGCGGGTCCCAGCGCACACGCGCCCGTTGCGTGGTGTCATCGATATGCACATCGATCACGCCAGGCAGACTGCGCAAGTGTCGTTCATTCAACCACAGGCAGGCCGGACAGCGGATGTTGTCGAGCAGGAGCGCCGCTTCCCGGGTATCTCCGACCTGCGTGACGAAGTCCCGCTGGATTTCCGGCCGGTCGAACAACTCAACCTGGTTGAGAAAGTCCGGTACAAGCTGGCGGTTGGCGGAAACGGCGGGATCGGTGCGATGCCGGTAGTAACCGTCCAGACCGGCATCGACTATGGCCTTGCAGACGGCATGACAACCGTGGCAGCAGAATTCGCGCGGCTGACCAAAGACCTCCAGAACCGGCAGCGCCGCGGATGTCGGCACCGCCAGGCCGCAATGAAAACAGCGGACTTCTGCGCTGTTGCGAGTTTCGCCTACAAGCTGTTCAGCGGCATCCGTTGACATGTTCTGGAGTGAATCACGGTGGCAGGCTGGCCGCTTATTCCGTCGGCACCGCCGCACCGTAGTAAGCGGCCAGGGCCTCGATCTCCTCCTCGGTCAGGGTCTCGGCGACGTGGCGCATGCGCGAATAGACATCATTGGTCCGGTCGCTCTCCTTGAATTCGGTCAGGGTGGACACCAGATATTCCGGATACTGGCCGGCCAGTGCCGGGTGATCAAACTGCCCGCCGCCACCATCCTGCCCGTGACATGAGGCGCAGGCCTTCAGCAGGCGCTGCGGGTCACCATGAAAAACAAGCGTCAGAATTGCCCGATCGGTGTTTCGATCCGCTGCCACTGGTGCCGGCTGCTGCGAGGCGAACCAGACCGCCAGATCCGCCAGTTGCCGGTCTTCAAGGTTGCGGGTCTGCTTGTACATATCCCGGTCATCGCGGCTCTTGTTCTGGTAGTCCTTGAGCTGCTTGTAGATATAACTGGCCCGCAGCCCGGCAATATTAACGTCTTCGGGATCATCCGAGACACCGGCATCGCCATGGCATTTGGCACACTTCCCCCCCTTCGCAAGCGCCTCGCCCTGCGCCGGGTCCGCCGCCCGCAGCAGCTGGATGGTCGCCAGGTCAAACGCCACTTCCGAAGACGGCTCGGCTCCCGCCGTCGGGAGCAACAGCGCCATTCCGGTCAGTACAGCAAGTAAACGCATCATGATCATATACTCCATGGGACAGTGCCGTGCGTATCCAGCAGGAAGAACTGGGCAATCGGATAGCCGTAACTCGCTATCATGTAGACCAGCACCAGCAGGCACCAGAATCCAAAACTGTTCATCAGGCGCGGCATGCGCACGTTGGCGTGGACCGGCTCGGCATATTCCACCTCGAGATTGGCTTCAGTCTGGGCATTGCCATGGGTCTTGAACAGGTTGTAGACCAGCATCAGGGCCGAGATGAACAGGATGCCCCCACCGGCGATCATGGCGGATTCGGCCGGCAGCCAGGCCTGTACGAAGGACTCATCATACGGTGTCGACGATATACGTCGCGGCTGGCCGGCCAGACCAAGCTGGTGCCAGGGCAGCGTCAGGATCAGCATGCCGATAAACCACAGCCACAGTTGTTTGAGCGCCAGACCGGTGGAATACAGTTGCCGGCCGGTCATCTTCGGCCACAGGTAATAGGCGATCGCGAAGTACATGATCACCGTGGTACCGGCAAAGATGAGGTGAAAATGGCCGGTCACCCACTGGGTGTTGTGGACCATGGCGTTCATGGCATAACTGGCATTGATCATGCCGCCAAAACCACCGAAGGTGAGCATCAGCATCGCCAGTACGGCCGCGGTAACCATGGGATTACCCCAGGGTAATGTACCTATCCAGCCGAACCACCCCTTGCCACCGCGTAAGCGCCCGGCAATCTCCAGTGAGGCAATGATGGTAAACCCGGTGATCAGGGTCGGGACGGCCACCATGAAAGTGCCGGTCATGTGCAAAAACTTCCAGCCCGCTGCCTGAAACGGGTCCATATAGAGGTGGTGAAAACCGATCGGCACCGAAAACACCAGCAGCATGATAAACGCCACGCGCCCCATATGGTCACTGAACAGCCGGCCACCGGCCGCCTTGGGCAACAGGGTGTAGAGTGCAATGTAGGCCGGGAACAGCCAGAAATAGACAATCGCGTGCAGCGTCCAGGAGAACAGGGTCCGTGCCAGACCGACATCGACGGTTTCGATGAGGCCCAGGGACCAGGGAATCAGCTGAAACAGTACTTCCGAGGCAACGCCGAGGCTGGTAATGAACCAGAGAATGGCGTTGGCCGTGGTGCCGTACATGGCCAGCGGCACGGTTTCCCCCGGATGCGCCTTTTTCCAGGTGGCCATCATCATGACCATCTCCAGGCACCAGACCCAGGAACCCACCACCAGCAAGGCGGCACCGATATAGAACGCCGGATGCGCCTTTAACGGCGGGTAGAAGGTATACAGCACCGAGGCATTACCGGTCAGCAGCGGCCCGGCCGCCAGCAACACGCCGATCACGCACAACCAGAAGCCGAACCAGGCCAGCGGCTTGTTCCACAGCTCCTGCCTGAGGCTGGTCGTCGCCGTGTAATAGCCGTACCCCATCACCAGAAACGTGGTCAACACGAAGCCCATCAGCACCCCGTGGGTCGACACTGAGCCGAAATACAAGGCCGGTGATTTCAGCCCCGGGATCAGGTCGATCCTTTCGATGACCTGGTAGAAACCCAGCAGGGCGGCCGCGGTAAAGGCGATAAAACCCACCCACATGCTCGCCAGACTCAGACCGGCAGCTCTTGATTGACTCATGATGCTTCTCCCCCGGCGGATTTCGCTACCACGACCAGACGTGACCACATGGAGTCATGTCCGAGTCCACAATATTCGTTACACAACAGCGAAAATTCCCCAGTCTGCGGGAATAATGTGGTCACTTCCGAGATGTAGCCCGGGACAATCATGGTCGTCATGTTGGTAAAGGGTACATGCACGCCGTGCAGTACATCCGCACTGGCAATGCGGAATGTGACCCGGGTGTCGGCCGGCACCTCGATGCGTGGCGGGTAGAAGCCGTAGCGTGCTGCGACCAGGGTAACGGTCAGGCTGCCATCGTCGTTGGTCTTGACGCCGAGATTGTCCTCGGCGAACTCTTCCGTCAGATGCAATCGCGAGGAATCGATGGTCTCGACATTGCTCGGCGGGTGAATATTGCCGGCCACGGCGTAATATCCCAGCATTCCCGCCATCACGACGGCGAGGGCCAGGGATATCCACACCCATTTTCTCTCCAGTGGGTCTTCGCAGAGATTTTTCAGTGGATCAGCCATCACGCCCGCCCCCCTATTTCACCGGTCCGTGTTCAAGGAACATATAAAAAAACATATAGATCCAGCCGGCGAAGATCAGCGCACCGACCAGCAGCAGCAACGCAAAGGTTCCCTTGGGTGGACTGTTGAGGATCTTCTGTTCCTCTTCAGGTGATAATTGACTCATTCGTGTTCTCCTTGGCTGGTTGACACCATTACGGGCGGATACCAAGGAGTGCGGCAGTTGGTCGGCATTAGCTTGATGGACCGTCGGCCGCATGGACGCGGCCGTCGAGCGTACAGGGATGTATTCACCGCGAGTCCGGAAAGCTTATGCCGACCAACTGCTGCACTCCTTGGTAACGTCTCGAGAGGTGGTACAGTTTGAGATCCTGATGGCCGCCCCAGACACTATTATTTTCGCCAATATTCACTGAACCACCTCAATATATCAAGACGAACATGCCAGCATCCCTGAATTTGAAACTGGACGGCGTGGATCATCGGCTGGACCCGGTCGCGCCGGCACTGATTATCTTCCTGCTCGCCTGGTCCATGCGTCTGCCGGGTGAGCACCGTAGAACTCCCGGCTAACCGCCCGGGCAGTGGATTCGATGCGCAGTGGCCGGCGTCGCCCTGACCCTATCACTATCCCCGTTTAGCTTGACATAGATCATGGAAATATCGGTCGATCTTGCCTACATTCTCCAGAATAGCTTAGAGACTTTGGAAGACGATTCGCCGGAACAGAGCTGTATGGATACCGGCAACTTGCACATGACGATTGAGAACAATCAGGAGGCAGTCAATATGAAACACCTGCGAGTCATACTCTCTGCATTATGCGGGGCCATGTTATTTATCGGCCAGATCACTCTGGCGACGGCGGCGGAAACAAACACCAAGCAGCTGGATGAAGACCAGCTCACGCACAAGGATTGTCTGGGCTGTCATGTGTCGGTCACACCCGGTATCGTCAAGCAGCACCTCGACAGCCCGCACGCCAATCCCAAGGTTGATGAGGAAATCCGTTGTCATGACTGCCACGGTGAAGAGCATAAAACCATGGATGACTTCGCCAAGGCGGAGATGCCGACGGCTGAAACCTGTGGCGAGTGTCACAAGAAAAAACTCAAAGAGCACAGACAGGGCAAACACAACCTGGGCTGGCTGGTAATGAAATCCCAAATTGCCTGGCATGGTCAGCCAGGGGCCATTACCGAACAGGGCTACCGTGGTTGCTCCGGCTGCCACAAGATCGGTGAAAAAGGCCTGCTGGGTGTCACTGACGGCAACACCGGTGCCATCAAGAGCGACGGCGGCAAGGAAGCCGCAAAATACCGTTACGGGAATGTCCAGTGCGACGCCTGTCACACCCGCCATACATTCAGGAAATCCGAAGCCAAGGACCCCCGCGCCTGCTCCAACTGTCATATGGGCTTCGATCATCCGCAGTGGGAAATGTACACGTCGGCGAAGCACGGCGTCATCTGGGGTATCGAGGGACATGAAGAGGACGCCCGGGCGCCCACCTGCCAGAACTGTCATATGATGGAAGGCAACCACAGCGTCAGGACACCCTGGGGCTTCCTGGCGCTGCGTATCCCGACCAAGGAAAATGTCCTGGCGCTGATCGATGTCGCGCCATCCTT
>Ga0209578_10003042_pt1 | contig 13195 bp, 12 predicted proteins | sample tdAd472_FD_187127 | JGI IMG/M metagenome (GOLD analysis project Ga0209578, IMG submission 187127) | Marine sediment microbial communities from the Atlantic coast under amendment with organic carbon and nitrate - tdAd47.2 (SPAdes)... | ecosystem: Environmental > Aquatic > Marine > Coastal >...
AGAGGGTCAGGGCGGTGCCGACCGTGAGGACCGCGGTCGCCAAGAGTCCGATCGCAAGCCAGGCCGAGCGCCCTGCGGCGGGAGGGACGCGCAAGACCTCGGCCACCTCCTCCGCGCTGGCGTAACGGTCTCGCGGGTCGGTGGCCAGGCAGCGCAGGACGACGCGCTCGAGCCAGGCCGGGACCTCCGGGCGCAGCTGGCGCAGCGGGGTGATCGTGCCCGCGGCCACGCGCTCGAGGGTCTCGAGGGCGCTCGCGCCGCTGACCGGCGGACGCCCGCTGAGCACGGCGTAGAGGGTGGCCCCCAACCCGTAGACGTCGGTGCGCGCGTCGATCTCCTCGGCGCGGGCCTGCTCGGGGGCGAGGTAGTCGGGGGTCCCCAGGACCTCGCCGGTGCGGGTGACCGTGTGCGCGTGGGCGCCGCGGGTGAGGCCGAAGTCGGCGAGCTTGGGCTGGCCCTCCTCGCCGAGGAGCACGTTGGCCGGCTTGAGGTCGCGGTGGAGGAAGCCGCGGGCGTGGACGAAGGCCAGGGTCTCGGCGAGCACCTGCCCCAGCTGCAGCGCCTCGTGGACCGGGAGGGGCCCGCTGGCCCGCAGCCGATCCTCCAGGGAGCCGTGGGGGAGGAGCTCCATGACGAGCCGGGGGGGCGGACCGGGCTCACAGGCCACCGCCCGCACCACGTGGGGGTGGCGCAGCTGGACCAGCGCTTGACCCTCGCGGGCGAAGCGCTGCACGTCGTCGGGGGAGTAGGGCTGCAGCAGCGACTTGATCGCCACCTCGCAGCCGCGCTGGCGGTCCCAGCCGCGGTGCACCGCGCCGCCGCCGCCCTGGCCGAGCAGTCCGCGCAGCTCGAACCGACCGGCGCCCGGGGTCACCGCGGAGCGGCTGCTACAGGCGCGCGTCGGGCGGGGGGAGCTTCCACCCCTCCGCGTCGGTCTCGGTCAGGTTCTTCGAGTCGGCTTGCAGGAGCAGGGTCGGATCGGCTTCGAGCTGACGGAGGCCCAGGCGCAGGGCTGCGCGGGTGATCGCGCTCCGCTTGAGCGGGAGGTTTGCCGTAACCCGCTGAATGCGTTCGATATCCGTGTCGGAGACCCGCAGCGTGATCTGCTGACCGAGGACGTCCTTGTCTGCCATGGCTGAGCTTCCTTACTCCTTTCATAACAGAGGCGGGGCTTTGTCGCCCCCCTCCTCCTCCAAGTTTCTCGGCGCGGCGCAGCCGACCCTTGCTCGGGGCGGCCGGTTCGCCCACGGTTCAAGCATGAAGCGAATCGGACCCTATCGGATCGAGGGCGAGTTGGGCAGCGGCGCCATGGGCCAGGTCTTCCGCGCCCACGACGAGGCCCTCGATCGACCCGTGGCGATCAAGCTCCTCGGTCGAGGGATCTCGGCCGAGGTGTGGCAGCGCAGCGCCCGCGAGGCGCGGCACACCGCGCGGGTGCGCCACCCTCACGTGGTCGGCGTGCACGGCGCCGGGCTGACCCCCGAGGGCGACGCCTACCTCGTGCTCGACCTCGTCGAGGGCGGCTCGCTCCACGAGCGGATCCAGGAGGCGGGGAAGCTGCCTCCCCAGGAGGCGGCCCGGATCGCGCGCGACCTCGCCGACGCGCTGCACGCCGCCCACGGCGAGGGCGTGCTGCACCGCGACGTCAAGCCGCGCAACGTGCTCCTCGACGGCAAGGGGCGCGCGCTGCTCGCCGACTTCGGCCTGGCGCGGGTCGAGAGCTCGGAGGGCGGGCTGACCCAGAGCGGGGATATCGTCGGCACCCCGGCCTACATGAGCCCCGAGCAGGCCCAGGGTCGCCACGACCGCGTGGGTCCGGCCACCGACGTCTACGGCCTGGGGGCCACGCTCTACGCCATGCTGGGTGGGCGTCCGCCGCACCTGGGGAAGTCGGCGGTCGCGACCGTGCAGTCGATCCTCAAGCGCAACCCGACCCCGCTGTGGGAGTTCGAGCCGGGGGTGGACCTCATGCTGGCCGCGATCTGCGAGCGCTGCCTGGCCCGGGAGCCCGAGCAGCGCTACCCGTCGGCGGCGGCGCTGCGCGACGCCCTCGACGACTACTTGCTCGGGCCGCGCTCCGGAGAGTCGCGCCCCGCCTTCGTGGCGCCGACGCGCCGGGGTTTCGGGGGGTGGGCGCTGGTGAGCGCAGGGCTCGCGGGGTTGGGGCTGGGGCTCTTGCCCTGGGCCCTCGACGGGGAGCCGCCGGGGCCCACGGGCGAGCTGCTCGATCGCTTGCGGCGCGGGCACGAGCGCAGCAGCCGCGGCGATCACGACGGGGCGCTGCAAGACTTCGACGCGGTGCTCGCGGCTTACCCCGAGAACCTCTCGCTCTACTTCAAGCGCGTGGAGGAGAACCTGGCGCTCGAGCACCACAGCGCCGCCCTCCGCGACCTCGACCACCTGGAACAGTTCGAGGTCGGCGATCCCTGGACCTTGCCCTACACCCGCGGGCGCGTGTGCATTTCTCTCGAGGACTGGACCGCGGCCGAGGCGCTCTTCGAGCGCTCCCTCGCGCTGCGTCCGCACTACGCGATCGCGGCGCTGCAGCGGGGGCTGACCCGCGAGAAGCAAGGGGACGCCGAGGGCGCCCTCGCCGACTATGCCCTCGCCCTCGAGCAGGACCCGCGCCTGGTCAGCGCGCGGATTCGCCGGGCCGCGGTCGCCTTCGAGCGCGAGGAGTGGACGGTCGCCAAGCGTGAGCTCGACGAGGCGCTGCTGATCGACCCCGAGGCGAACAAGGCCCGCGAGCTGCGCGCGAACACGGCGGTCAAGACCCGAGACTTCGGCGGCGCCCTCGACGACTGCGAGGCGGTGCTGCGCCAGACCCTCGAGGGGGCGGTCGAGGTCTTGCTCACCCGGACCGAGGCCCTCGCGGGGCTCAGCCGCTGGGACGAGGCCATGGGCTCGTGCGACCTGGCGCTGTGGGTCGACGACGAGGCCTCCGACGGCTACCTGCTGCGCTCGGTGCTCAACAAGGGCCTGGGGGACCTCGCCGAGCAGGCGGGGCGCACCGGCGAGGCGCTGGAGCGTTACCGCCGGTCCCTGCGCGACGGGGAGCGCTTCCTCGAACTGGCGAAGCCCGAGCAGACCCGCGGCTTCGCGGAGCACGCCCGCGCGGTCGAGGAGCGGATGCGGCGGTTGGAGGGGCGCTAGCGGCTAGCTCTTGCCCGCGGCGACGGCCTCGCGCAGGGCCTCGCCCACGTCGGAGCAGCTCGCGTCGCCGCCGAGGTCGTAGGTCAGCGCCTTGCCCTCGCGGAGGGTGAAGCCCACGGCGGCGTCGATCGCGCTGGCCATTTTCTTCAGCCGCTCGTCCTCGAAGCGGTCGCCCAGCCAGTCGCACATCATGGCGCCCGAGAGCACCGCGGCGATCGGGTTGACCTTGTTCTTGCCCGCGTGCTTGGGGGCCGAGCCGTGGATCGGCTCGAACATGCCGTGCTCGGCGCCAATGTTCCCGCCCGCGGCGAGGCCCATGCCGCCCTGGCAGGTGGAGCCGTTGTCGGAGATCACGTCGCCCACGAGGTTGGGGGCGACGACGACGTCGTACCACTCGGGGTTGCGCATTTGCCACATGCAGAACGCGTCGAACATGGCGACGTCCTGCTCGATCTCGGGGAACTCCTTCTGCCCGAGCTCGCGGTAGATCTCCTCGAAGTAGCGGTGGGCGCCAATGATGTTCGACTTGACCACGCAGGTCAGCTTGCCCGGCTTGCCCTGGGCCTTGCGCTTGCGCGCCAGCTCGTAGGCGTAGCGGCACACGCGCTCGGTGCCGGCGCGGGTGACCTCGATCGGGCTCATGCGCCCGATCACGTTGCCGGCGTCGTCGAGCATGTCGGACGACTTGCCGGTGTAGGCCTCTTCGGTGTTCTCGCGGACCACGACGTAGTCGACGTTCTCGGACTTCCACACGTCCTGGAAGCTGCCCGAGACCTTGTGGGGCACGCCCTGATAGAGCTTGATCGGGCGCAGGTTGGCGAACAGCTGCATGCGCTGGCGGTTGCCGATCACCTGGGCGTAGCCCGCGAGCTGGGGCGTGGGGTAGGGCTGACCCGGCTTGGTGAACACGTTCTCGCCGGTGTCGGGGTGCTGCGCGCCGACCGCGCCGAGCAGGATCGCGTCGGCCGCGTCGCAGCGCGCCTCGCTGCCCTCGGGCCACTCGCTGCCGTGCTCGAGGTAGTACTCGCCGCCGCCCGGGATCTCCTCGAAGTCGAAGCCGACCCCCGCTGCTTCGGCCGCCACGTTCAAGACACCGACCGCCTGGACGGTGACTTCGGGCCCGATCCCGTCCCCGGGCAAGGTGACGACGTGGTAGCGGTCTTTCTTGGCGGGCATGGGCACTCCTTCGTAGCGAGGCGACAGGATACGTCCCTCCGCCGCGCCCGGCCACACCGGGCGTGCCGCTGGACTCGTTGCGCGGCCCGGCTACTCTCGACCAGGAGCCCTCAGCCACACGTCCGCGGGCGAGGGGGCCTCGGAGAGGCCCCCATGAAAGTAAGGAGCGCGCTTCATGGCCACCCCCAACCCCGAGCTGATCGCCGCCTTGAACCAGACCGCCGACCGCCTCGCTCTGGGCGCCAAGTTCCAGTGGGGCCACTACGGGGAGTGCAACTGCGGGCACCTGGCGCAGACGCTCACCGGGCACAGCCCCCGCGAGCTGCTCGAGTTCGCTCAGGAGCGCGAGGGCGAGTGGTGGCAACAGGCCCGAGACTATTGCGACACCTCGGGTTACTCGCTGCACAAGGTGATCGGGCTCATGCTCCAGACCGGGCTGGACCTCGAGGACCTCGTGCACCTGGAGTACCTCGACGACCCCGACGTCCTGCGCGCGGTGCCCGCCGACGCTCAGCCGCTGGAGCGCAACCGCCGCGAGCACGCGGTGCTCTACCTGCGGGCCTGGGCCCAGGTGCTCGAGGACCCCAGCTCGGCCCCGCCGGCGCCGCGGGCCGAGCCTCATCCCGTCGGCATGCTGTAAGCCTCGCGAGCGTCGCGGGCCGGATCGCCGTAACCCGTGTAGCGAGAGGGGCGCAGCCGGAGGCGAAAGCCGCCCAAACGCCTCCTGATTCGAGGCTTGAGGGGTCGCGACCGCGCGTGTATCATTCGCCGCTCGTGCCCGGGCCCATCGCGGCGCCGGCCAATGGAGATATCTGATGTACGCGATCATTCGAGACCGGGGGAACCAATACAAGGTCAGCCCCGGAGACGTGGTCCAGATCGACCTGCTCGACGCGAAAGAGGGTGAGGGAATCACCTTCGAGGACGTGCTCCTGACCTCCAACGGCGACGCCGTTCAGGTGGGTGAGCCGCGCGTGAGCGGCGCCAAGGTGTCGGCGACCGTCGTCGGCATGGCCAAGGGCGAGAAGATCGACGTCGTCCACTTCCGCCGCCGCAAGGACAGCATGTCCAAGACCGGCCACCGTCAAAAGTTCACCCGCGTCAAGATCGACGGGATCGAGGGAGCCTAGCCATGGCACATAAGAAGGGACAGGGCTCGTCGCGCAACGGTCGCGACTCCAACGCGCAGCGCCGGGGCGTCAAGCTCTTCGGCGGCCAGCGCGCCAAGCCGGGCTCGATCATCATTCGCCAGCTGGGCACCCGGTTCCACGCCGGGCAAAACACCAAGCTGGGGAAGGACTACACCGTCTTTTCCATGATCGACGGCACCGTGCAGTTCGAGACCCGGAAGCGCAACGGCCGGACGTTCAAGCGCGTCCGCGTCGATCCGCTGCCGACTACCTAAAACACTCCCCGGGGAAGCCTCCGCGGCAGACGCGGAGTTGGGGAGAACGGTAGGTGCCTCGAGCCCGTTGAAGCGCGCTTCAACGGGCTCTGTTCGTGTGCACCGAGGGAGACCCATGTTCGTCGATTCGATCGTGCTGACGCTGCAAGCTGGCCGCGGAGGAGACGGGGCCGTCTCCTTCCTCCGCGAGGCCTTCCGCCCGCGCGGGGGACCCGACGGCGGCGACGGCGGCGACGGCGGCTCGGTGGTGTTGACCGTGGCCTCGGGGCGGAACAGCCTCAACGACCTCGCCTCGCGCCGGACCTACAAGGCCGAGCCCGGCCAGCCCGGGGGCACCCGCAACTGCAACGGGCGCAAAGGCAAGGACGTCGTGCTCGAGGTCCCGCCGGGGACCCTCGTCTACAGGAACGCCGACGAGACCCTGGTGTGCGACCTCACCGAGCCCGGCGAGACCTTCGTCGTGTGCCAGGGCGGCAAAGGCGGGCGGGGGAACACCGCCTTCGCGCACGCGCTGAACCAGGCCCCGCGCTCCGCCGAGAAGGGGACCGCGGGACAGGAGGGCAAGTTCCGCCTCGAGCTGAAGCTGATCGCCGAGGTCGGGCTGGTGGGCCTCCCCAACGCGGGCAAGTCGACCTTCCTCAGCCGGGTCACCCGGGCGACCCCCCGGGTGGCGGCCTACCCCTTCACGACCCTCCACCCGCACCTCGGGGTGGCGCGGCTGGGCGAGGGGCGCGACCTGGTGCTCGCCGATATCCCGGGGTTGATCGAGGGCGCCAGCGACGGCAAGGGCCTCGGGCAGGAGTTTCTCCGCCACGTCGAGCGCACCGGGCTGCTGCTGCACCTGATCGACGGCGCCGCCCCCGAGGTCGGCGGGCCCGAGCCGCTGGAGGCCTACCGCACGATCCGCGCCGAGCTGGAGTCCTACACCGAGGGCGGGCTGGGGACCAAGCCGGAGGTCGTGGCGCTGAACAAGATCGACGCCCTCGAGCCTGCCGAGGCCGAGCGGCGTGCCGACGCGCTCTCCGAGGCGATTGGCAAGCCCGTGCACCGGATCTCGGGGGTCAGCGGGGCCGGTTGCCAGGCCCTGCTGGAGCTCCTCGAGCGAGAGCGCGCCACGACGGGCGAGGATCCGTCGGCCGTGCCATAATGCGGCAGGTCTAGCGGCGGGGAGTATGTAGGTGGAGTTCCACAACCTTCTCAACAAGATGGTCAAGGCGCGTGCCTCCGACTTGTTCGTCAAGGTCGGCAGCCCGCCTTCCATGCGAATCGACGGTCGGATCCGGTTCCTGCAGGACGAACCGACGACCCCCGAGACTGCCAAGAAGATCCTGCACATGATCACCAAGGCTCGGGGCTACAACCTCAGCGAGTATTTGGACTCGGCGGGGCACCTGCGGCGCGAGATCGATATCGCCTACGACCTGCGCAAGGTCGGCCGGTTCCGCTGCAACATCTCCTCGCAGCGCGGGCAGCTGTTCTTCGTGCTGCGGACCGTGTCGCGCGCGATCATGACCTTCGAGGACCTCAAGCTCCCGCGCGAGCAGCTGATCAAGCTGGCCTCGATCACCCGCGGCATGGTCCTCGTCACCGGCGTCACCGGCTCGGGCAAGTCGTCGACCCTGGCGACCATGGTGAACTACATCAATCACCACATGAACAAGCACATCATCACGATCGAGGATCCGATCGAGTATGTGTTCAAGGACAAGCGGAGCATCATTACCCAGCGCGAGATCGGCTCCGATACGCGCAGCTTCCCCGACGCGATCCGGGCCGCCATGCGCCAGGCCCCCGACGTGCTGATGATCGGCGAAATGCGTGACAAGGAGACCATGGAGGCCTCGATTCACGCCGCCGAGACGGGTCACCTGGTGTTCTCCACGCTGCACACGGTCAACGCCCAGCAGACCGTCGAGCGGATCATCAACTACTTCCCCCCTCACCAGCACGAGCTGATTCGTATGCAGCTGAGCATGGTGCTCGAGGGCGTGGTCGCCCAGCGCCTGGGCCCCCGCAAGGGCGGCACCGGCCGCGTGCCCGCGGTGGAAATGATGATCAAGTCGCCGTCGATCCGCGACATGCTGCGCGAGGGTCGGACCACCGACCTCTACAAGTGCATGGCCGAGTCGGAGTATTTCGGCTGCCAGACCTTCAACCAGTCGATCCGCCAGCTCTACCAGGACGACCTGCTCAGCCTCGAGGACGCGATGAAGCTCGCGGACAACCCCGAAGAGCTGAAGATGGAGCTGCGCGGAATCGTGAAGGGTGCCCGCGCCACCGACTTCGACTTCAACTTCTAGGTCGGAGCCTCCATGCAGCTGGACGGCAGGGTGCACGTCGGTGCGCCTCGCAGCCCTAAGCCTGCCGCTATCCAGGGGAGGCGAGCTGCGACCGCTGCCAGGCGTCGGCTTCGATCCAGTGGATCTTGCCGAAGCCCGCTATGTAGCGCAGTCGGCGGGGCGTGATCGCGTAGAAGGCGAAGTCGTGGGTGTTCGCATAGCGCCGGCTAGCCGGAAAACGTGCGTAATACTGCGTTGCGATCGCGCTTTGCTCCGACGGCGCGACCTGCGCTGCGTCTCCCAGGAGGCTGATCCTCCAACCGGCTTGTGCGTCGGCTGTCGCCTCGACCGCGGTCAGGCAGCAGCGCGGGTCGGCGCTCAGGTTCTTGGTGTGCTGTGCCAGGCTGCTGACGTAGATCACGGGCTGACCGTCCGAGGTGGTTACGTAGGGCACCACCGATCCGAACGGATAGCCGGCGACGGCTAACGAGGTGGTGGACAACACCCGCGACTCGGTGCTCAGCCAGCGATCGCGCACTTCGCGAAGGAGTTCTCTGTCCATGCGTTTCGCTCCGCCTCTGGCGCCGACCTGCTGAAGTCTAGCAGCCTGCATACCTCGGGGACCGGGCGTCGTTTGCTTCGCCTGTTCGAGCTGGTGACGCGCAGCGGCGCCCTGCACGCGCTGTTCGCCCCAGGCTAGCCGAGCCGCTCGGCCCGAGCGGCCAAGCCGTGCTCCAACGTCCAGGTCGGAGTCAACGCTCCTCGAGCCCCTCGTTCGTCTCGAGCTTCGCTTGGTGCTCTGCGCGCAGCCGTCGGACCCAGGTGATCTCGGGGGCCTTGACCCCCCGCGCCAACGCGCGATCGAAGGCTTCGACCGCGGCGCGGGACTCTCCGCGCTTGCTGAGGATCATGCCCTGAATCGCGTAGGCGACGGGGTGGTCGGGGACGAGCTCCGTGGCACGCTGCGCGTCGGCGAGGGCGGCGTCGAGGCGCCCGAGGGCCATTAGGCTCTGGGCGCGCTTGCGGTGGGAGGCCGCCAGCTGCGGGTCGAGCTCGAGGGCGTGGGTGTAGTCGCCGAGCGCCTCGTCGTGGCGGCCGAGATGGGTGAGGCTGACCCCGCGGTTGTGCCAGTAGGTGGCGTCGTCGGGGTCGGCCTGGATCGCGCGTGTGTAGGCCTCGATCGCCTCCTCGTCTCGCCCCAGGCGGTCGAAGGCGAGGCCGTAGAGGCCGACGGTCATGGCGTGGCTTGGCTCGAGCTCGACGGAGCGGGCCAGGGGCACCAGCGCCTCCTCGAACCGGTCCCCCATGAAGAGCTCGTAGCCAAGGTTGCGCAGGCGATTGGCCTCCTCGGCGACCGCTCGAGGATCGAGTTCGGGAGGAGGAGGGTCGGGATCGGGAGGAGGGGGGTCGGGCTGGGGAGGGGAATCGGGCTGGGGAGGAGGGTCGGCTTGGGAGGCTGGAGGGGGAGTGGGCTCGGGTGAGGCAGGCGGATCGGCGGACCGCCACGCGCTCCACCCCACGCCCAGGCCGACGAGCAGCGCGAGGGCCGCGCCGCCCGCGATCCGGGCCCGGGTCCGCGGGGCGGTCGAGCTCGCACCGAGCAGCAGCGCGCGGGCGACCGCCTCCGCCGACTGGGGCCGGTCCTCGGCCTCGCGGGCGAGGCAACGCAGGCAGAGGTCGTTGAGCCAGCCGGGGACCTCGGGGCGCAGCTCCCGGGGAGGCGTGGGGTCGTCTCTGATCTTGAGGACCAGCTCGACCACCGAGCCGCCCTCGGCCGGGGGCCGGCCGGTGAGGCAGGCGTAGAGCACGCCACCTAGCCCATAGACGTCGGTAGCCGGGCCGTGGGTGTGGATCGCTCCCTTGACTTGCTCCGGCGCCCAGTACCCAGGCGTTCCCTGGAGGACGCCGGTCGCGGTCAGGCGGCTGCCCTCGCGCTCGTGGTCGAGGACGAGCCCGAAGTCGGTGAGCAAGGCGTCGTCGCCGCGGAGGAGCACGTTGTCGGGTTTGAGGTCCCGGTGAAGCACGCCGCACGTGTGCACGTAGCTCAGGGCCTGGGTCAGCTGCCGTGCGTAGCGCACGGCGGTGTCGATCGGCAGCGGCCCACCGCGCTGGATCCGCGCCTCGAGGGACTCGCCCTCGACGAACTCCAGGGCCAGCCAGGGGCAGCGCTCGTGTTCTCCGGCGCCGAGAATCGGGACCACGTGCGGGTGGTGCAGCCGGGCGAGAGCTTGGACCTCGGCCTGAAAGCGTTGGCGGCCGATCTCGCTCTCGCTGGCCAGCAACAGCTTCAGCGCCACCGGGCGACCTTGGGGGTCCGCGGCGCGGTAGACAGCTCCGTTGCCTCCGCGCGCGATCTCTTCCAAGGCGGTGTAGGGACCGAGTTGCACGCTGCACAGCTTAGGAGGCGGCCGACCGGTCGGCCACTCCGCTGGCACGCCGGGTTGGGCTGGTCCGCCAGGTCTACCCGGAGGGACTGCTGGCCGGGCGTGGTGGACGGAACTACGGGCCGACCCGAAGTCCGGCCAGGCGCTAGTCGCCGGCACGTGGCGCAAGGGCTTCTCGCCGCGTCAGCGAAGCTGGCGATCGACCGCGCCGAGGGCACGCTTGACGCGGGCATCGCGCACGACGTGTTCAAGCGGGGGACTTGTCTGTCCTGGCCTCCAGCCCCGGGCCTTGGATAGACTCCTGGCATGCCGGCTCTTGTGACACGTTTACGTCCTTCGACTTCCCGCTCCGGATTGGGTCGGCGGTGAGGCGGGCTGAGCGCGACCCGTCTCCGGAGCAGCCACTCCGCTCAGCCGAGCCTGGAGGTGTTGGTTGGTGAGCGAGGACGCCACCCCCCCCAGTCGGCTCTGGCCTCGCTTGCGTGGGGCGGTCACCTGCCTCTTGCTTGGGCTGTGCCTGGGGCCGTTGGCGTGGAGGTGGTTCGATCCCCAAGCCAACCTCTGTTGGCAGGTGCGCAAGGGGGCCATGCTGGCCAGTCAGCCCGACATGGAGCCGCGGGTGCCCCTTGACCCTTGGGGTCGACCGCTGGTTGGGGAGGCGCTACAGATCCCAGCTCCCATGCAGCGCGGGGGGCGCTACTACACCTCCGCGCTGAGTCTGTGGTCGGTGGGCCCCAACGGAGTCGACGAAGGGGGAGCCGGTGACGACCTCGTCGTGCCGCCGCGAGAGCAGTGGCCAGGTCGCGTGGTGGCCTATGCCGTTTGGCTGGCGTGCTCGCAGCTGATCTTCTTCGCCGTGCTTCTTCTCTACGCGTTGCCGGAGGTGCGCCGGATCCCGCCCAGGCCGCTGGCGGTCGAAGTCAGCTTCGCAACGCTGATCGCCGCACTGGTCGGAGGTGGGCTCTGGTTTGCCACCACCGAGTTGGCGTGGTTGCTCGACCCTTGGCTCAGCGATCGGCTGCTCGTTTCGCCCGCTGTGGCCAAGGGACTCACGCTCGGTGGCTTCACCGTAGGCGTGGGAGCCCTGGTGTTCCTTGGCCGTCAGCGCATTCCCCTGCCCGGGGCTGAGGCTGTGGCCCAGCTCCGGGCAGAGCAAGAGGGCAGCCTGTGACGCGAGGCGAGACAGTCCGGCCACTCAGCCCCGCCGCGGCTGGGTCGACGACGCTCCCGTCGGTCTGTTCGGAGGCTTGGGGCGTCTCCTGGCAGCCACCGTCAGGCCCCCGCTAGCGCTCGCGCAACACCGGGAGCGCGAAGCGGTAGACCGCTCCACGGCGGGTCCACACGTAGATCGCGTCCGCGGCGGGCGACTCACAGAGTCCAGCCAGGGATGCTCCTTTGGGCAGCACCAGCTCGGTTTGCGGGGTGAAGTAGTTCAGCTCGAAGAGCACGACCGTGCGAGGTGTGGCGACGGCCAGCTGATGGCCGCCGGTCAACGGGAGGAGGCCCAAAGGGTGCACGTCGTCGAGGGACCTGACGGAGCGTCGCGTCGACGACTCGAGCTCGAGCACCGTCAGCTTGCGATCCAGGACGTAGCAGACCGAGCTCGGTGAGAGCTGAATCAGGTGACGCGCTGGCCCGCCGAGGCCGTGGGTCTCGACGTCGCGTGGGCCGACGACGTGCAGCGACGACTCGGAGACGACGAACACGCGCGGGTCTCCTGGGAGCGCACGTCCGAGGTAGGCGTTGAGGGCGTCGAGCACGCACGTGGCTTGGGAAACCACGGTTGGTTCCCCTCCTTCCCCGGCCGCGCGAGGCTCCCAGTAGCCTCGCTCCTCGGAAGGCTCGCGCGCCGATTGGCTGAGTTCCGCCCGACTGGGAAGGCGCTGGAAGGTCGCAATCGTCGACCAGGCCGCGAGAGCGCGCGCGAAGACCGCAGCTCCAGTGGCCCACGCGAGGCGGGCCCGCGAGCTCACGGGACCTCGAAAGGCCTGGGTGTCGAGGGCAGCGCGCGCCGCGGCCAACGTCGGACGTTTCTGCGGGTCGTCGACGAGGCAGGCGAGCACCAGGCGCTCCAACCAGGGCGGGACGTCCTCGCGAAACGTCGCCAGCGGCTCCACCGGCCTGTCGAGGGACCGGAGCGCAGCCTGGAGGTTGGGGGCGTCTCGAGGCGGCCGTCCGCTGAGCAAGGCGTAGAGCAACCCGCCCCAGGCGTAGACGTCGGCGGGGGGACCGATCGCGTCGTGCTTGCCCCGTGCCCGCTCGGGTGGCCAATAGCCGGGGGGGCCGAGGAAGCGGCCCTGGACCGAGAGGCTCAGGGTCGCCGATTGTCCGGGCCCGACCTTCTTCACCAGTCCGAAGTCGGTGAGCAACGCGCGCCCGTGCTCGTCGAGGAGCACGTTGGCCGGCTTCACGTCGCGGTGGACGAGCCCCGCGGCGTGCGCGGCCTCGAGGGCCTGAGCGACCTGGTCGGCGAGGCGGAGCGCGGCCTCCAGCTGCAGGGGGCCGCTCTCGTCTAGCCGGTCCTGGAGGGACTCCCCCGTGACGTAGGGCAGGACCAGGTAGGGCTTGCCGTCGTGCTCGCCGACCTCGTGCAGCGCGACCAGGTGCGGGTGGCGCAGCTGGGCCATGGCCTTGGCCTCGCGCAGCAGGCGCCGGGCGTGGGCCTCGACGTCGGCTTGCAGCAGCTTGAGCACCACCGTGCGTCCGATCCGCGTGTCTTTCGCGCGGTAGACCACCCCCTACCCGCCGCGGGCGAGCTCGTCCAAGACTCTGTAAGGGCCAATCTGCACGATCCAAGC
>Ga0209578_10003045_pt1 | contig 13184 bp, 14 predicted proteins | sample tdAd472_FD_187127 | JGI IMG/M metagenome (GOLD analysis project Ga0209578, IMG submission 187127) | Marine sediment microbial communities from the Atlantic coast under amendment with organic carbon and nitrate - tdAd47.2 (SPAdes)... | ecosystem: Environmental > Aquatic > Marine > Coastal >...
CGCGAAAGCCACCGTCAGGCGCTGATCGCCGCCGCCACAAGCGGGAACCCCCGTTTTTTTGCCGGCACTGATAGCGCGCCCCACCCGAAATCTGAGAAAGAATCGGCCTGTGGCTGCGCGGGCATCTATACCGCACCGATTGCCGTTGAGCTCTATACCGAGGTATTCGATAACGCCAATAGCCTGAACCGACTGGAAGGGTTTTTAAGCCACCACGGGGCCGATTTTTACCGCCTGCCCCGCAACCCGGGTGAGATAACCCTGCAGAGAAACCCCTGCCCGGTGGAGAGGGAATTTGGTCAGGATGAGCAACGAGTCGTGCCGTTAAGAGCCGGCGGCTGGTGCCAGTGGCAAATCCTCAGCCGAACTAACTGATCGGCACCAGTGGGTTGGCGTTAACCGCCGGCCATGCAGACCATTGCACCAGCCATTGTTGAATCATCGGCCAGGACTGCAGTGAAAATCCGCCCACCACTAGTTGTTCAAGGCTCACCCCCAGCGCGATAGTCACCAGCGACAGCCGCTGACCATCAATCAGGTTTTGGGTCAGGGCCAGTTCCAGCTCCGGCAGCAGCTGGTGTAATTTTTCACCCGCGCGGTCGACCAAAACCGGCGCACCGGGTGCCCGCGGATTTAGCCGGCAATAATAGAGTTGCTGCGCGGATAGCGGCGCCAGCCGGACTGATTGCCAGTCGAGCCACTGATCGGCCATCGCCCGCGCCTGAACGGCACCGGGATAGATTGCCTCCTCCGTCGGGCGACCGGCGACAAGATAACGCTGTATGGCGTGAACTTCGGCCAGGGTAAAGCCGTCATCGTCGATCATTGGCACTTTACAGAGTGGGTTCAGCGCCTCCGGCAGGTAGATCGCGTCCCCCTGACCAATCTCTACCAGTTCGCAGTCGATCCCCAGCTCGGTGCAGAGAATCAGGATTTCCCGTGTCGGCGCGGAAAGCCGGTGCCCATACAGTTCCATCAACTCAATCCCAATTCAGGGGCAGGGGTTAGAAAAACGACGGTGAATGGCCTGAATGCCCTCCAGGACCTCGGCACTTAAACTCACCTCAACACTGGCAATGTTGCTTTCCAGCTGGCTCAGGGTAGTGGCGCCCACAATGGTGCTGGCAAGAAAAGGCCGTGAATTCACATAAGCCAATGCCATTTGTGCCGGATCAAGGTCATGATCCCGCGCCAGCTGCACGTATTCTCGGGTAGCGGCCACGCCCTGTGGATTGGTGTAGCGCGCAAATTGTGGAAATTGATTAACCCGATCACTGGCACCCGCCGTGCCGTCGATATATTTACCCGACAGGGTGCCAAACGCCATGGGCGAATAAGCCAGCAGACCGACCTTTTCGCGATGGCACACCTCGGCAAGACCAATCTCGAACGATCGGTTTAACAGGCTGTAGGGATTCTGAATAGAGATAATGCGCGGCAAACCCATGGATTCCGCGGCCTGCAACCAGCGCATGGTCCCCCAGGGAGTTTCGTTGCTGATTCCCAGATACCTCACCTTGCCGGCCGCCACCAGTTCGCCCAGAACGGTCAGGGTCTCTTCAATAGCAATGTGCTCCGCTTCAGCGTCGTGCTGGTATTCAAGCTGGCCAAAATAGTTGGTTTGCCGGTCGGGCCAGTGCACCTGGTAAAGGTCGAGATAATCGGTTTGTAGTCGGCGCAGGCTCTGTTCAACCGCCGACTCGATATTCGCCCGGTCGAGTCGGGGTCCGCCACGCAGGTATTTCATGCCCATGGAACGGCCAGAGACCTTGGTAGTCAGGATGACCTGGTCCCGTTTACCGCGCGCTGCCAGCCAGTTACCGATGATGGTTTCAGTGCTACCCTGAGTTTCCTGTTTGGTGGGCACCGAATACATTTCCGCGGTATCAATAAAGTTGACCCCCTGTTCCAGGGCGTAGTCGAGCTGCTCAAATGCTTCCGACTGGCTGTTTTGCTGGCCCCAGGTCATGGTGCCAAGACAGATTAGGCTAACGTCTAGATCAGACGTACCAAGCGAACGATATTGCATAGTGACTCCAGAGGTTAACCACCTGCGAACAGTCAGGTCAGTGGATACGGAACGAAAACAGGCGGCAAATTATGCCACTGAGGCTAATCCGCATCCGCCAGTGACAACAAAACTGGTTATCAACTCAATGATACGTAGAATACCCGCCGCGATGCCCGTTAGCTTATTACCGGTGTCCCCTCATCCAAACTAATAACCCCAAGGACAGATCATGGAACGCGACTCAATAGCCATTCACGGCGGATATTCCCCAGACCCCACCACCAAATCCGTGGCGGTGCCGATCTACCAGACCACCTCCTACGCCTTTGATAACACCCAGCACGGTGCCGACCTGTTTGACCTGAAGGTCGAGGGCAACATTTATACCCGCATCATGAACCCGACCACCGACGTGCTCGAGAAACGGGCGGCGGAGCTCGAAGGCGGAATCGCCGGACTAGCCGTCGCCTCGGGGGCTGCGGCGATTACCTACTCGATCATGAATCTGGCTCGCGCCGGCGACAACATTATTAGTAGCGCCAAGCTTTACGGCGGCACCTATAACCTGTTTGCCCACACATTTCCGCAGTTTGGGATCGAAGTCAGGTTTGTCGACCACACCGATCTGGATGCCCTTAATAACGCTATCGATGAGCGTACCAAGGCGGTATTTTGCGAGACCATTGGCAACCCCGGCGGCAACATCACCGACATTGCCGGCTTTGCCGATATCGCTCACGCCCAGGGTGTGCCACTGATCGTGGACAGTACCGTGGCGACCCCACAAATCTGTCGGCCGATTGAGCATGGTGCAGACCTGGTGATTCATTCGTTAACCAAATATATGGGCGGTCACGGTACCAGCATGGGCGGTGTCATTATCGATGGCGGCAACTTCCCCTGGACCGACCACGCTGATCGGTTTCCCCAGCTCTGCACGCCAGACCCCTCCTACCACGGGGTGGTAATGACCGAAGCCTTTGGCCCGGCGGCAGCCATCGCCCGCACCCGGGTAGTGATACTGCGCAACATGGGCGCAGCTCTGTCGCCGTTCAACGCGTTCCAGATCCTCCAGGGAATTGAAACCCTGCCGCTGAGGATGGAGCGGCATTGCAGCAACGCCCTGGCAGTGGCACAGCATCTGAAAACCCACGACCAGGTGAGCTGGGTGGGTTACGCAGGCCTGCCGAGTCACCCCGACTACGATTTGGCCCAGAAATACCTCGGCGGTACCGCTTCCGGGATTCTCACTTTTGGCCTTAAAGGCGGCCTCGAGGCCGGCGCTAAATTTATCGATGCGCTGCAACTCGTCGTAAGACTGGTGAACATCGGCGACGCTAAATCTCTGGCCACCCACCCGGCCACCACCACCCATCGCCAGCTCAATGCTGAGGAACTCGAGGCTGCCGGGGTTACTCAGGACATGGTCCGCCTGTCAGTGGGCATTGAGGCGGTCGGCGACATCATTGCCGATATTGATCAGGCGTTAGCAGCAGCCCGCTAAACACACGCTGATCCACCATAAAAAAAGCCCCGCTTCCTTTGAGGAAGCGGGGCTTTTTTTATGTTTCAAATCAGGCGCAGCAATCGCCGCGCCAGACCATCATTCGACTGCTACGTGCAATTTATCGGCGTGGTGTTTTACGTGACCGCTGCGTTTCTGCATGTACTCACGGACCTGTCGGGTCGCGACGTCGAACGCATCGCGAATGGCCACGTAAAGATCCTCTGCAGGCTCACGAGTAATTGCTAGTTCCTTACCCGGCAATGTAAGGTCAATATGAACGTTGTACAGAACCCCTTTGTGCTGATGCCGATGCGGGCATTCAACCACCACACGACAACTGGTAAGAAGGTCGGAGAAATGCTCCAGTTTTTCAGCTTTTTTTCTCACCGCCGCGTCAATTGCATCGGTCATTTCCAGGTTTTTAGCCGTAATCTGTAGGGGTATTCTCATAATTGCCCTCCTTAAGGACGTTATCAAAATAGTGACTACCTCTGCCCGTCAACCCTCCTGGCCATCTCCTTAGTAGACGGCGCTGCCTCTGCCGACGATAACAACATTAGCCCTCGGTTGCTGCGGGGTCAATGATTCAAATCACTCCATCGAGTATCCACTGACCACGCTCAGCTAACTTCACCTGCACAGGGAACCATAGCGCTGTTTAACTTACAATGTTATTCAGTGCCGGTGCTCAGCCATCTCCATCAGCACACCCAAACCTATTAACTGATGAACTACTTATGATTCGACAAACGATCGACCAGATTAAGCAAAAACTGCACGCCACCGAAGAACTCGCCGATGATCTGCGCGAGCAGCTACTGGAAAAACTCGAAGAACTCGACACGGAACTGGACTCTGGCAAGGCCGCCGAATACGATTCTGAATCCCTGAATAGTCTGGTCAGTTTTACCCAGCTCTCCGCCCATGAGGCGCTGCGCCCGCAACAGGATCCGGAATTATTGAAACTGGCCCTGAAAGGGGTAGAGCGTAACCTGGAGCAATTCGAAGCCGACCATCCCCGACTGGTTAACCTGGTCAATAATTTTTGTATCACCCTGTCAAACATGGGGATCTAAAGGGTGCGGGACAGCCACGGCGAGCTCGATCATGCCGACTGATCTACCGACAAAACTGGCTGCGCTGCGCGACCAGCTAAGCGGATCCCGGTGTCAGGGTGAAATTCAGCGCAGCGAATCCAGCGATGCCGACGCAACCCAGACGATGGTGCCATTGCCGTTGAACGGTAAGCCCATCAGCTGGCCAGAACGCCCAGCCGACCACCGAAACGCGGCCGTGCTGTTTCTGCTCTATCCGGCGGTGCTCGAGCACTCGGAACTAAACCTGGTATTTATCCAGCGCCCTGAATATGACGGTGCCCATGGCGGACAGATATCCCTGCCCGGTGGCCGTCAGGAACCGAATGAAACCCTGGCGCAAACCGCTACCCGTGAGACCCACGAAGAAGTAGGAGTGCATCCCGACGAAGTAACCCTGATCGGAAAGCTGGGAGAATTCTACGTACCCGCCAGTAACCACAATGTCCATCCTTTCGTGGGTTACGCGCCGAAACGGCCCGAGTTTGTCCCCTGTGAGCAGGAGGTCGCTGATATTATCGAAGCACCGCTAAAAACCCTGTTAGACCCGGCCGCCCGACGGAGCGAAGTGCGTAACCTGATGCGCTGGGGTGACACAGAGGTTCCCTATTTTTCAGTCAACCACCATAAGATCTGGGGTGCTACCGCCATTATGCTTAAAGAATTTCTGGCCGTGCTTGGAGAAACTATCGATGAGTGACCCAGCCTCACCGTGCATTGCCATCTGTGAGCTCGATGCCAGCCAGCACTTCTGCAGTGGCTGCGGTCGCTCCACCAGTGAGATCGCTCAGTGGCGCTGCGCGACTGCTGAGCAGAAACAATTGATTCTGGACGCCGCCCGTCAACGGCTGGCCAACGAAACCTGATCCCCCGATCCCGCCGACGAGGGTCGGCTAATTTTCAAGGACTGCCATGACAGACCATTTCGAATACCTGGTGATTGGTGCCGGCAGTGGCGGCATTGCTTCCGCCCGTAGAGCCGCCGAGTACGGCGCTAAAGTTGCAATTATCGAAGCGGGTCCGCTGGGCGGCACCTGCGTTAACGTCGGCTGCGTACCGAAAAAAGTCATGTGGAACGCCGCCAGCATTGCCGATGCGCTGGATAGTGCCGGCGGGTATGGATTCCCCATCGACAAACCAGCATTTAACTGGCCGCAGGTAAAACAGCAGCGCGACGACTACATCATCCGTTTGAACGGCATTTATTTAACCAATCTGAAGAATTCCAGCGTTGAAATTATTCAGGGCTGGGCGACGGTTACTGGCGAACATACCGCCAAAGTCGATGATCGCACGATCACCTGTGATCACATGCTGATCGCCACCGGCGGCAAACCAACCCTGCCAGAAATCCCCGGGGTAGACCTCGGCATAACCAGTGACGGATTTTTCGAGCTTGAAACCCTGCCGGAAAAAGTCACCGTGGTTGGTTCCGGCTACATCGCGGTGGAATTCGCTGGCCTGCTCAACGCGCTGGGCAGCCAGGTCACCCTGGCAATTCGTCGCGATACCGTGTTGCGCGAATTTGACACAGCCCTGAGCGACCGGCTGTTCGAACAGATGCAGGCCGACGGCATTACTATCCATCAGGGGTTTGTGCCTACCGAACTAATTAAAACGGACAGCGGCCTAACTCTAAAGGCCCACAGTAACGACGAAATCAATAATCAGGATAAAGTTATCTGGGCCATCGGTCGGTCGCCCAATAGCGACAACCTGGGGCTGGAAAACCGCCTGCTGGCCACCACCCCACGCGGCTATATTGTCACCGACGAATACCAGAACACCTCCCACCGCAGCATCTACGCGGTAGGCGATGTTACCGGGCAGGCCGCCTTAACCCCGGTGGCTATTCAGGCCGGCAGGCGACTAGCGGATCGGCTGTTTAATGGTCAGGCTGGCCGCAAACTGGATTACACCAACATACCCTCGGTAATTTTCAGCCACCCACCGATCGGTACCGTCGGACTCAGCGAGGCCGATGCCCGTGAACGTTATAACGACCGGGTAAAAATTTACACCTCTGAATTCACCGACATGTATTACGCCATGGGCGATCACAAGCCCAAAACGCTCTGCAAACTGGTCACCGCCGGCGACCAGGAACGGGTGGTCGGCTGCCACGTTATTGGCCGGGGCGCGGACGAAATGATTCAGGGATTTGCCGTTGCCATTAAAATGGGGGCGACCAAAGAGGATTTCGACAACACAGTGGCCATCCACCCCACCGCCAGCGAAGAGATGGTGTTAATGCGATGAAACGAACTTATAAAAACCACGCCCCGACCCTCGGCCAGCGGGTCTATATCGATCCGCAGGCCTGCGTTATTGGGCAGGCTAATCTGGCTGATGACGTCTCTGTGTGGCCGATGACGGTGGTACGAGCCGACGTCTGTACCATTACTGTCGGCGCTCGGACCAATCTCCAGGACGGCTCAATTCTGCATGTGAACGGCCCCTCTGGTGACCACCCTGACGGCTGGCCATTGGTAATTGGCGCCGACGTCACCGTTGGCCACCAGGCCATACTGCACGCCTGCACAGTGGGCGATCGCAGTCTGATCGGCATGGGTTCCACGGTGCTCGACGGGGCTATTATTGAGGATGAAGTGCTGCTCGCAGCCGGCTCGTTAGTGACCCCCGGCAAGCGGTTAGAAGGGGGCCATCTCTACGCAGGTCGACCCGCTAAACCAGTACGTCCCCTGTCCGCCGATGAGCTGGCTTTTTTTAGTGAATCTGCCGCACACTATGCGGAGCTAAAAAACGACTATTTAGAGGCGACTCATGATGAATAATGACTCCGGCCTGAGCACCGTGCAATTCGCACTGCTGACGGCCATTGCAGTAATCGTTCTGGTGCTAGCGGTGGTCAATACACTGGCGTTTAATGCCAATATTGAGCAACGTCAGCTATTTAACAACCGTCAGCAACACATTGCTCAATCCCAGAAACTGCGCCAGGTCGGCACCGAACTGGTAAAAACTATGGCACAGGTCGCCGCCACCAAACAGGACCAGCAGCTGACTGACCTGCTGGCCGGATTTGGTATTACTTTCAAAGCGAAACCAGCGGAGCAAGCCGATGAGTGATCAGCCGAGTGCCAGCAACCGTTCGTTTTCCGCCTACCTGCCACTATTTCTACTAGCACTCGCCCTGTTAACCACCACCGGTTTTCAAACCCTGACCCTGGTTAACGAAGCAACCCAACTGAAAACGGCCATCGCGAATCAGGATAAAGCCGTTGAAGAAGGGCAGCAGATGCGTGAAAAACTACAGCAACTCGCCAGCCAGGCCCTGGCGCTGGCTAATCAGGGCAACGAGAACGCTGCAATGCTCATCGAGGCAATGCGCAAAAAAGGCATCAACATTCAGGCGTCGCCAGCCGCACCCCCAGCGGAGCAGTAACCGGGAACGGGCTACGGCGGGGTAATGTTATCGGTATGGCGTATATCCTTACCGTGGACCATGTAAATCAGGTATTCGTTAATATTCTTTGAGTGATCACCGATGCGCTCCAGCGCTCGGGCTGCAAACATCACGCTCAGGGAACCACGGATGTTGCGGGAGTCTTCCATCATCACCGTGATGAGCTGACGCACAATTGCCTCGTATTCGCGATCCACCTTCCGGTCGCCTTCGAGGATTTTTAGCGCCTCGTCCGAGTCCATCCGCGCGAAGGCATCCAGCGTATCGTGCAGCATCTTTTTAACCATGTCACCGAGGTGGTGAATACCCGGGTAATGTTCATGAATCAGACCCGCGCTTCCCAGTCTCGACACCGTTTTAACCACCCGCTCGGCCTGGTCACCAATCCGTTCCAGATCAGTAATGGTTTTTATCACCGCGAAAATCAGTCGTAGATCGCTAGCTGCCGGCTGGCGGAGGGCCAGAATTCGGCTGCACTCCTCATCGAGTGCCACCTCCATGCCGTTAACCTCGTGGTCACGGATAATGACCTTCTCTGCAAGTTCAGCGTCATTATTCACAAACGCGGTCACCGCATCAGCAATCTGTTCCTCCACAACCCCGCCCATCGCCAGCACCTGGCTGCGCAATCGTTCGATATCCTGATCAAACTGCCGCGAAATATGTGGGCCTCGATTGTTCTCCATTGCGGATCTCCTTAGCCGTAACGGCCGGTAATGTAATCTTCGGTCTGCTTTTTTTGCGGCACCGTAAAGAGTTGTCGGGTATCACCAAATTCAATCAGCTCACCGATGTAGAGAAACGCCGTGTGATCCGAAACCCGGGCCGCCTGCTGCATATTGTGGGTAACGATGACAATCGTGTAACGCTCTTTAAGTTCGTGGATAAGCTCTTCGATTTTCAATGTGGAAATTGGATCCAGCGCGGAGGCCGGTTCATCGAGCAGGAGTACGTCCGGCTCCACCGCCACGGCGCGAGCAATCACCAGCCGCTGTTGCTGTCCGCCGGAGAGCCCAAAGGCATTATCGTCGAGCCGGTCTTTAACTTCGTCCCAAAGCGCTGCCTGCCTCAGGGAGCGTTCTACCGCTTCATCCAGCACTCGTCGCTTGTTAACCCCCTGCAGCCGCAGGCCGTAGGCGACATTCTCATAAATACTTTTCGGGAAGGGATTGGGTTTCTGGAACACCATACCCACCCGCCGACGCAGCTCGGTCACGTTACGCCCGCGCTGATGAATATTCTCACCATCGATGGATATGGTGCCCTCGGTACGCACCGAATCAATCAGGTCATTCATGCGATTAAAGCAGCGCAACAGGGTCGACTTGCCACACCCACTGGGGCCAATAAATGCGGTCACCTGGTTTCTGGGCAGCGCCATGTTGATATCAAACAGCGCCTGCTTGTCACCGTAAAACAGACTGAAATTCTCCACGGATATGCAGGTTTCAGTTGCGCGCGCGCCACTCGACGGCTTTCGGCCAATATTATCGACGTCGATGGCATGGGTCATCAGGTTGCTATCGTTCATAAGCTGGGCAATTCACCGTTAGTTTTCGAGTGCGCGGTATTTTTCCCGCAGATTGTTACGAATGCGTATGGCCGCCAGGTTCATCACCACAATCACCACCACCAGCATCAGCGCAGTGGCATACACCAGGGGTCTGGCAGCTTCCACGTTCGGGCTCTGAAAGCCCACGTCGTAAATATGAAATCCCATGTGCATGAATTTGCGGTCGAGATGTAAAAAGGGCGCGTTAAAGTCCACCGGCAGCGAGGGTGCAAGCTTAACCACACCCACCAGCATCAGTGGGGCCACTTCACCCGCTGCCCGGGCCACGGCCAGAATCATGCCGGTCATCATTGCCGGGCTGGCCATGGGCAATACGACTCGCCAGAGTGTTTCGGCCTTGGTCGCCCCCAGGGCCAGGCTACCCTCGCGTACCGCCCGGGGTACTCGGCTCAACCCTTCTTCAGTGGATACGATCACCACTGGTAACGACAATAGCGCCAGGGTTAGCGACGCCCAGAGCAGACCGGGGGTGCCAAAGGTCGGCGCTGGTAACACTTCCGGGTAGAACAGTTGATCAATATTGCCACCGAGAAAATAGACAAAAAACCCCAGTCCAAAAACACCATAAACAATTGACGGCACCCCGGCGAGATTATTAACCGCCACCCGGATGGCGCGGGTAAAAACCCCCTGCGTCGCATATTCCCGTAAATAAACCGCCGCCAGAATACCAAACGGAGTGACGATAACCGCCATTACCAGCACCATGATCACTGTGCCAAAAATGGCCGGAAAAATTCCCCCCTCCGTATTGGCTTCGCGGGGGTCATCGGCAACAAACTCCCAGACTTTTTCGGCATAGAAGCCGAGCTTGTCGCTCAATCCAAAACTATTCGGGTAGTAGGCGCGGACCACCGCTCCCACCGCAATTTCTTTCGGCTGACCCGTACTATCGACCATGATCAGGGTATCGCGATTAATCGCCCGGTAAAGCTCCCCGAGACGCCCTTCCAGGGCCTGATATTCGCTATCCAAGACGGCTCGCTCAGCGGCGATCGTTTTCTTCGCGGCTTCCGTTAGTTGCTGTTCAAGCTCCAGCCGACGCTCGCGCAGGCGTAACCGCTCGATGTCATAGTTAATTCGAGCCATTGCTTCACCTTCGATCTGGTGAATCTGCTGGCGAATTTTCAATGCCCGCTCAATGCTTCGCGCCATCATCCCTCGTGGGCCAGCCCCATCCGCTTCTGGCGTATCAGCACCCTCGCCCTGCACCACGGATTGCAAAAAGCCGTAAAAATTACCCCACTCCTGGCGCTCAATGACCAGTAAATCGGCTGGATAGTCGGTAGTGACGATGTTGCCACTTAAGACCCAACGAAAATCTAGACCAAACCGTTCCCGGTTGCCGATTTTCAGTAACTGGCGCTCCTGGGTCTGCGCACCGCTGCTGGCAACGTCGGGGGCCAGCCACTCTCCGGACTGAGTCACCCGCTCGGTGCTGACAGTTTCCCGGTCCCTCACCTCACCGATCAGCGTCATGGTCTGATTGGCTCCCTGACGGTATTCGAACTGAGCCACCGGCTTAGGCCAGAAATGAGACAGCCCATTCACCGCAATCAGCAGGAACAGGCCGATCACAATAATGATGCTGCTACTGACCGCGGCACCGGACAACCAGATGGCCGCTTCACCGCTGTGGAACCAGTTTTTTGCGCTAGTTTTCATGGCACTCATAATGAACTGTAGCGTTCGCGTAGCCGTTGCCTGACCAGCTCCGCCACCGTGTTAAACAGAAAAGTCAGCATAAATAGCACCATGGCGGCCAGAAACAGCACCCGAAAATGGGTACTACCGACCTCTGATTCGGGCATTTCTACCGCGATATTGGCTGACAGGGTGCGCATGCCGGAAAAAATATTCAGATCCATCAACGGCGTGTTTCCAGTGGCCATCAGCACGATCATGGTTTCACCGACCGCACGACCGAGACCGATCATGACAGCAGAAAAAATTCCCGGACTTGCCGTGAGTATCACCACCCGGCTGAGGGTCTGCCAACTCGTCGCACCCAGCGCCAGCGACCCCTGGGTGAGGTGTTTGGGCACACTGAAAATAGCGTCTTCCGCCATCGAAAAAATGGTTGGAATGACCGCTACACCCATTGCAATCCCCACCACCAATGAGTTTCGCTGATCAAAGTCCAGTCCCAGTTCGTCGGTTACCCAGACACGCATATCTCCACCGAACAGCATGCTTTCAACCAGCCCGCCGGCGGAAAAACAGATCCACCCGACCAGGAGCAGGTAGGGGATTAGAAACAACCCCTCCAGCCCTTCTGGCACGGCGGCTTTGGCTGACCGCGGCAGGCGAAAATATATGAACGATGCCACTATCACTGCCAGCGGAGCAAACACCAGTAGACTAAAAAACCCGGCTAGATTCGCCTCCAGTACCGGTGCCAGCCAAAGCCCGGCAAGAAAGCCAATAATGACCGTGGGCAGGGCTCCCATGTTTTCGATAACCGGTTTAACCAGGCCGCGCATGCGCGGATGCATGAAGTAGCCGGTATAGACAGCGCCAAGAATTGCCAGTGGCGCGGCAAACAACATGGCGTAAAACGCAGCCTTGACCGTGCCAAATACTAGCGGGGTCAGGCTAAATTTGGGTTCAAAATCATTGGTCGCCGCCGACGATTGCCAGACATAATCCGGTTCCGGGTAGCTCTCATACCAGACCTCATCCCACAGGGACGACCAGGAAACCTCCGGGTGTTCATTTTCCACCCGCCAGTACGCCTGACCCTCTGAGGCGGAATCGACGAGCATAAAATTGGATCGCGGGGCCAGGGCGAGTCGTTCAAACCCGGCATCTACCTGCATCTCCAATAGCTGACGCTGGGCAGTGGTGTTATACAGCCCCAATGCGCCATCCTCGGCAAGCACGGCAAAGCCTTTGCGCCGCTGCTCGGCGACCAGCTGCCGGATCGGCGCTTCACCGGTGAGTGGTTTGAAACCACGCACCCGTTGCAGGATCAGCCGGTTATCAGCATCGCGGGTGGGAAACCACTGATACACCTGCCCAAGGCTGTCGCCCACCAGAAAAGAGTAGGTGCCTGAGACAAACTCCATCACCGTTAGCTGCGCATTCGGAGCGACTACCTGGCGAGTTTCCAGCAGCTCAACGCCAGCATCATTAAGGGCATAAAACTCTACATTACCGTCACATAAGGCCAGATAGACCAGCCGCTGCACGCGATCCATCAGCAACCGGCAGACATTCCCCTTAACCTTTCCCAGATGATCAACCACCGGCTCTGGCGTAGTTTCCTCCTCAAGCCCCAGAAAAGACTCTTCGGCCACAAAACGCACCCGGAGCAACTCACTCTGGTCAGTAGCAGCGAGAATGGTGGTCTCCTCATCTTCTCGCTGAATGGCTACCTGCGCGACTGATCCCTGCGCCGCTAAATCAATGGGCAGGTCACCATAAGGATATTTGATTACCGGCGTGAGAGAGCGAACAGCACCGTCAAAACTGACCCGAAAATGATAGGAGAGCACCAGCACGCCCCCCCGGTCCAGTGCCAGTGCCAGCAGCGTCTGGTCCGGATCGGCGCCGGCCACACTGGCCACAGT
>Ga0209578_10003051_pt1 | contig 13156 bp, 11 predicted proteins | sample tdAd472_FD_187127 | JGI IMG/M metagenome (GOLD analysis project Ga0209578, IMG submission 187127) | Marine sediment microbial communities from the Atlantic coast under amendment with organic carbon and nitrate - tdAd47.2 (SPAdes)... | ecosystem: Environmental > Aquatic > Marine > Coastal >...
CTCAGACAGTCCTCGCACTTGATCGGGGAATCCCCGGGCGCGGAAGACGTGTCCTGATTGGGTGACAAGACCTCCACGCCGGCGGCCTCTTGCTTCAGTGCCGGAGTTGGGTCCGGTGGATTCTGCTGGTCCAGCTGGCTGGCAGGAATGGAGCTGGATTGACGTCATTACTGCTGGCAATACAGTTCACCGGGGATTAAATACGCAGGCACGATTAGTACATCATGGCTCCGGCGTGCCACGCCGGGATCCGGGGCGCCTGGGCTGAACCAATCAGGCCACGCCTTCCGCGCGACATTTTTCCGAAGGTATTCGCGAGGACTGTCTGAGTCCCGAGCGCAGCGAGGTCGAGTTCCGCAGCGCTGAGGGAAAATGTCGCGCGGGTGGCCGGTGAAGACCAGGCGCCCCGGATCCCGGCCCCAAAAAAGAACGCAGATCGACTCCCCAAAAAAAGAACACGGATCCCCGGCCCGAAAAAACACACAGATCCTCGCCCTCTAGAAAGCTCCCGGATTCGGCACCGGAATTCCGCCGGCGACGCCGCGCTGTTCAACTTCCCATGGCCATCTGGTATGATTCCCGCCCTTTTTCCCTTGCAAACGAGAATCCGATCATGTCCGAAGTCATAAATGATCTCAACATCGCTTCCAATGAGCCGCTGCTTACGCCGCAACAACTCAAGGACGAGTTACCGCTGACCGAGGAGGCCCAGCGCCGGGTTAAAGAGGCCCGCGAGACTATTTATGCTATTCATGACCGCAAGGATCCGCGCCTTTTTGTCGTGGTCGGGCCATGCTCCATTCATGATCCGGCGGCCGCCATGGACTACGCCAGACGACTGAAAGCGCTGGCAGACCGAGTCAAGGACACGCTTTACCTGGTTATGCGGGTGTATTTTGAAAAACCCCGAACGTCTATCGGCTGGAAGGGTCTGATAAACGATCCTTATCTTGATGATTCGTTCAAGATCGAAGATGGATTGCGCATGGGCCGCAAACTGTTACTGGATATCGTCGACCTGGGATTGCCGGCTGCCACGGAGGCGCTGGATCCCATCTCGCCTCAGTACCTGCAGGATATCATTGCCTGGTCGGCTATCGGGGCGCGGACAACGGAATCACAGACCCACCGCGAGATGTCCAGCGGGCTGTCGTCGGCGGTCGGATTCAAGAACGGTACCGACGGGGGTCTGACAGTGGCGGTGAATGCCATGCAGTCGGTCAGCAGTCCACATCGATTTCTGGGCATTAACGGCCAGGGACAGGTTTCGGTGGTTACCACCAAGGGAAATCCCTATGCCCACGTTGTGCTCCGCGGTGGCAGCAATGGTCCCAATTATGACACCGTTCATGTAGCCCAGTGCGAAGAAGCCCTGCAGAAAGGGGGAGTGAGCCGCAATATCGTTATCGACTGCAGCCATGCCAATTCGGACAAGAACCCGGAAGTACAGCCTTTGGTGTTGAAAGACGTTACCCACCAGATTCTGGAAGGCAATACCTCCATCATCGGCGTGATGCTGGAAAGTCATATCAACGCCGGCAACCAGAGTATTCCCACCGACCTGTCAGACCTGCAGTATGGAGTTTCTGTTACCGACGCCTGCATGGACTGGGAGACTACGGAAAAGGCGATATCGGAGATGGCTGACAAACTGCAGGACGTGCTGCCCCGGCGAAATGGCGTTGCCGGAGACTGATCAACCTCCGGGCTGCCTAAAAACCGGAGCCCGGCATCTGCAGAAACTGCAGTTCCTCCGCGGTGGATTCCCGCTGCAGAATGACGTTGCGGTGGGGGTAGCGGCCGAATCGGTCGATGATTTCCTTGTGGCGTAGTTCGTAGCGATACTGCTCCTCCAGGCCCGGCTGATTGAACAGTTCGACAGCCAGCTCGTGAATCAGTGTCGATTCGCTGTGCATGTAAGGCATGTAGGCGAAGCCCCGTTGCTCCACTGGCAGCTTCGCGTCCTGCCCGCGTCTGACAAGTTCCTGTGACAGGGCCAGGGCCAGGTTGTCGAATTCGAACGCCCGGGGTGTGTCCCGAAACATGTTTCGGGAGAACTGGTCCAGAAGCAGAATTTCAGCCAGTGCGCCCTGGGGTGTGTCCCGCCAGTGTTGCAGTTCACAGGCGCTGGCACAGCGATGGATGTCGGCAAACCGGCTGGCGATGAGCTGATCGATTCCGGCATCCTTCTTGAAGCGCTGCGCCGGTGACATTTCCAGGAACCAGAAATCGATTACCGCAGAGGGATTCAATCGCTTATCCGTTTGTCAGGCGAGCCCACTGCCTTCGTTGAATCGCCTGGACAGGTCGATGCATGCCGGCAGCAAGGCGCCTCGTCAGTGAACTCGCCGGAAAGCCAGCGTATATCCATAATTAATCAGAGGTTCCCTGATAACGAGAACAGTTTCCTAATCGATCCGGGGTTCCGTAAGGTGACCGCGGTTACATGCTGCTTGCCTGAACGATGGATAGAGGCTCGTGCTCGGCACGTCCCAGTTCCACCCAGCGTTGCACGAAGGGGTTGCTGACCAGCGTATCACAATAGCGGCGGGATTCCTCACAGAGGATTGCCTGGTTGGCCTTCAGGACCACGGCGGTGGGCGCAAACATGCAGTCGGCAATTGAAAACCTGCCGTACAGATAGTCGCCGTTTTCACCGAACTTGTGACGACAGCAGCGCCAGATCGAGTCGATACGGGCGATTTCTTCCTGGACCTGTTCCGAGGCGGTGCGCCGGATTCCGGTTTTACAGCTGAACGGCCAGTCCTTCTTCAGGTTCGCGAAATCGGCGTGAATCTCGGCACTTACCGACCTGGCGCTGGCCCGTTTTCGCGGATTGGTTGGCCAGCCCACGTTGTCAATCAGTTCGGTAGAAATGTACTCGCAGATTGCCAGGGAATCCCAGACGGTTATTTCCCGGTGCAACAGCACCGGGACCTTGAGGGACGGGGAATAGGGGCCAAGCTTTTCGGCGGTGTTCCGTTGATTCAACGCGATGGATATTTCCTCGAATTCGACGTTGAACATTTTCAGGAGCAGCCATGGACATAATGACCAGGATGAATGATTCTTGTTGCCAATGACCAGTCTGACTTCTTTCATCGTAGTTTCTCTGGGATTTCGCATCGACAGGGGCGCTTCCGGTTTTCCCGCTATTTAAACGTCCTTAACTGTTTTCTTGCTGAGCTTTTTGCTTTCCGTGGTTTTTGATCCTTTAGATCTTTTTGTCTTTTCTTTCGTTCCTTTCGTTCCTTTCGTTCGTTCCGTTTGGTCCTGAGTCGTTCCTTTTGTTTCTGAGCTGACTGCAGTTCTGTAATTTTTCGCCTGCTAAACCTTCAAGGTGTTCTTTACCTGCCAGTCTGGCTATTTAACTCCTGTTTTATTACTCCTTGGAGTATTGAAAAAGGCCATGTACTGATTAAATATGTCAGAATCGTGGCAATAGCCTCTCAGATCGGGTTTAAGCTAATAAAAATCAAGGATTTAGAGTATATTGCCGGTATCTGATTGGAACCCGGTACAATCACGCCGGGATCGGTGGACAGCAATGAAGTTCAAGAGGATTAAAACAGGGTCATGAACAGACGTATTGCAATTGTCGAGGATGAGGCGGCAATCCGGGAAAACTATGCCGATGTGTTGCGGAAACAGGGATATGAGGTCCAGACTTATGCGAATCGCAAGGACGCCATGGCTGCCTTCGACATCCGCCTGCCCAGCCTTGCCATAATCGATATCGGCCTGGAAGATGAAATCGACGGCGGGTTCACCCTGTGCCAGGCACTGCGCTCCATGTCGGATACCCTGCCGATAATTTTTCTGACTGCCCGGGACAACGATTTCGATACCGTCAGCGGACTGCGCATGGGCGCCGACGACTACCTCACCAAAGATATCAGCCTGCCGCACCTGTCGGCCAGGATCGCTGCGCTGTTTCGCCGACAGGACGTACAGGATCAACCTCCGTCTCCGGAAAACCTGATACAACGGGGTAAATTGACGCTGGATGTGGGGCGGATGACCGTGCAATGGGATGGCAGGCCGGTTCCACTCACCGTCACGGAATTCTGGATGGTGCACGCCCTGGCCAAGTATCCCGGTCACGTAAAAAGTCGACAGGTGTTAATGCAGGAATCGAAGATCTACGTGGACAGCAGCACCATCACCTCCCATGTCAAAAGGATCAGGAAAAAGTTCATCCAGGTGGATGAAGGATTCGATTGTATTGAAACCGTGTATGGCATGGGCTATCGATGGAATGTCAATGAACCGGAAAACATGGTTCACTGACAGGTCGATGAACGGCCTCACCAGGCCAGTGAAGGCGAGGCAATAACCGGCGAGAAGCGCGGATTGCCAGGGGTAGGCCAAAACACGGGTAGGCCCAGACCAGAATAGGCGCCAGCTGAAGTAGTGGACAGCGCAATAGTTCCAGTCAGTCTGCCTGTTGGTGGTACTGCACAGCCAACAATCGAATTGCCGGACAATCAGTCAGTAAAATCATCGACTTCAGACCAGCATAGATGTCATTTACTCTAAAAAAGCTTTTCGGTATCCGCTTCAAACTGGTATTTCTATCCAGTTTTCTGCTAATCCTGCCCTGGCTGGGATATCGCTACATTCTGGAAATGGAGGAATACCTGCGCCTGGGACAGGAGCAGGTAGTCCTGGGTACTGCCCAGGCGCTGGCCACGGCGTTGAACGAACGCCCGGAACTTTTCGATGAAGCCAACTACAGTCCGGCCCGCCGCAGCAACGACCTGTATGTTTATCCCATTTATTATCCGTTGGCCCTGGACGACGGCAACCTGCTGGATTGGCAGGAGTATCAACAGTACGAAGTCACTTACGACAACCGCAATTACCTGCGCACACCGCTGAACCCGGCACGCAACTATGACAAGGAAGACTCGCTGCAGTTCAATGCCATGGTCGGAGAGTACAATCGATCCCTGTATGCCTATTTCCGGGTGGTTGACGACTATCCCGTCTATCGCAGTCGGGATGCCCTGAGCCTGACCCGCAGCGATTTTCTGCATATTGCCATGCTGGCGCCCCAGGGGCGTGAAATTAATCATTTCGTCATTGCACCCCACGAGCCAGAGTTTCTTTACCCGTTCAAGGTAAACGGCGACTTTACCAATCCCGAGTACGAAAACCGGATCAGCGGCCAGTGGTATGCCACCAAGGATGGCTACGAAGTGGAACTGCAGATTCCCCTGGGAATGCTCGGCAGCAAACTGGGGTTTGCCTTTTACGACGTGGATGACACGGAATCACGGCAGGTGGAAACCGTCGTCGCCACTTCCAACGTCAACAGCGTCGAAGGCCTGGGTTCCCTGCTGCGGCCAACGCCGGAAATCGATCGAATTGTGGACGGCATGGGCGAATCCGGCTCCAGGATCCAGGTGGTGGACCGCACCGGCAGGGTGCTGCTCACCGCCGGCGATATTCAGACCGCCACGGGATTGATGCTGGTCAATGAAGATACCGGTATGGGCAGTAACCGCTATTGGCAGACATTCAATGAGAAGGTCCTGCAGCCCCTGTACTACCGGATTCTGACCAAGCCCAGCAACGATTTTATCGACGAACTGTATACCGGTGTGACCCGGGAAGGAGATCACATCGATGCGGCTCTTGACGGCCTGCCGCAGACACAGTTTCGCACTCTGACGGATACCGAAACCCGGATTCTTGGTGCTGCCCACCCCATTCTGGCCAACGGTGAAGTGCTGGGGGCCGTGGTTGTCGACCAGAACATGAACGGCATCCGCACTTTCCGCAACCAGGCGCTGGAGACCCTGTTCAATACCATGCTGGCGGTGATGCTGGTAGTGGTGCTGGGGCTGTTTGTCTTTGCGTCGCGCATTTCAAGGCGTATCAGACTGTTGCGCAACCAGGCGGAGAAGATAATTGATGACAGCGGCCGGGTCAGAAATACTATCGAAGCCAGCGGTAATTCGGACGAAATCGGTGATCTCAGCCGCAGCTTTGCCAGCATTGTGGAACGACTGACACAATATACCAGCTACCTGGAGAACATGTCTTCGAGGCTCTCCCACGAATTGCGTACGCCGGTGACCGTGGTCAGGTCGTCGTTGGAAAACCTGGGCATGGTGGCTGCCAACGAGGAGTCGGCAATTTATATCGAACGGGCAGACGAAGGTATCCGCAGGCTGAATACCATCCTGACCAATATGAGCGAAGCCACGCGCCTGGAGCAGATGCTGCAGACGTCGGAAAAGGAAAAAATAAACCTGGTTGCCGTCATCCGCGGCTGTGTGGAGGGTTACGAGATGGCCTATCCCCAGGCCACGTTTGAACTGGATGTCAGCGGTAGTCCGATATATGTGGACGGCGTGCCGGAATACATCGCCCAGTTGATGGACAAGCTGGTGGCCAATGCCGTGGAATTTTCATTTCCCGGCGAACCTATCCGGGTGTTCTGCCATGCCATGAGAGACCACGCCATAATCAAGGTGATCAATCACGGCCCCTACCTGCCGGGGGAAATGAAAGGTCGGCTGTTTGACTCGATGATTTCGGTGCGACCCCAGGAGAAACAGAAACAGCCTCACCTGGGCATGGGCCTGCATATCGCCAGGCTGATTGCCGAGTTCCACGGCGGCTCGATCAGGGCGGACGACCTGGTGGACACCCGGGGCGTGGCCATAACCGTGGTGCTGCCGCTGTTTTTCAAGTAACGACACGGCATGGGTCAGCGCCGAAACACCGACAGGCGCAATGGCTTTTCTAACGTGTCAGTCGCCGGTGTAAAATTTCGGCGCGTTCTTTTTCACCACCGGCGAATCGCTGGCCCAGGCATGACAGGTGTCTATCACCTGGGGCCGGCGATTACTGTCTGCCGCGCTGGAATCGGCCTGTCGTGCCTGGTGCCGGCGCCGCGGCCAGATGGTCTGGAAGGCAACCGTGGCCATGGGAAACAGCAGTTCCGTCAAGTGCGTACAGCCGGCAGTGCCGCCAACTTTCTGGCGAATGGACTTGCGCCAGCCCGGGCCCATGGTGATACCCACCAGCGCCTTGTAGTTGGGCGCAATGTCCGGGCACATTTTGAACGGGCTGTTTTCGGTGGCGGCTGCCACGTCCCGAATGACAAAATCGTCATCGATAGTGACCCGTAGCAGCATCTCGTGCAGGGGTTCGCCCACCGCCACGGTTCCGCGCCAGTCATTGTTGAACGGGTAGGTCTTGACGTCCGTCATTCGGGCTTCGATGTCCCAGAGGCCGTCTTCCCGCTGGAATCCCTGGTAGGTGATGGTCCGCGTGTGTAAGTGCTCACGTTTGGAGGGTTCGGGTAAGGGCATGGGGACGGTTCCTGTACTGATTTGTGCTTCTGGAAATGCCCGGGACCGGTGGTGACCCGAGGACCGCGGCGCGGCGGCAGATTATACCCGATACCTGCAGGCAACCACAGCGGGGTTGGGTCTGATTCCGTGGCGACGCTCTTCAACCAATTTTTTTTACGAAACAAAACAATCAGTTGGCGATTCTCCGTGGCCTTGCTACAAATGACACTGTATTGTCATTGATCCAGGTGAGGGCTGCCGGCCGTACATCGATCTGACTGGCTTTGTCAGGCATAATGAGCGCCCCGATCAAACAGACACACAGGAGACAGCATGGCTACGGCATCGGCAAGACACATACTGGTGGAAACGGAAGAGAAGTGCCTGGAATTGAAACAGCGGATTGAGGCCGGTGAGGACTTTGCCGATATCGCCAGGGAGAATTCCTCCTGTCCTTCCAGGGCACAGGGTGGTGACCTGGGCAGTTTCGGTCCGGGTATGATGGTACCGGAGTTTGACAAAGTGGTGTTCAGCGCCGATGTCAATTCCCTGCAGGGCCCGGTCAAGACCCAGTTCGGCTATCACTTGCTGGAAGTGACCCAGCGCGATGAGCAGTGACGTAAGCGATGGCGCGGGGTCAGTAAATCTGCTGTTTGTCTGCCACGGGACCGATAGTCTCGTCCCGATGGCAGCCGGCTGGGCGCGCCGGTACGCGGACCAGCTACCACCCTTTCTTCGTGTAACCGTCCATGCCGCCGCAATCGAGGTCCGGGAACCTGATCCCAGGGCGGTGGCGGTCATGGCGGCAAACGACGTGGATATCAGCAGCCCACAGGCCACCGTGCTGAGTGAGGCCGTGCTGGACCAGGCAGACCTGGTGGTAGCGCTCTGTCCCCGGGCCGATGCGCAATGTGCGCAGCTTTCCCCGGGGAAACGCCATCAACACCTGTCCCTGGCAAATCCCGCTACCGTGACGGGCAGCGAGGCGGAAATCGCCAGGACATTCCAGCAGGCCTGCCGCGAGACCCGCGAGGCAGTCGGCATGCTGTTTCACCAACTTATCCTGACCCGCCTGGAAGAAAATCTGGGCAGTGTCTTCCAGCAGACCGACGTGGAGGTCGTTTCCCGGGAGCGGGCATACCGGGGGTTTATTCCCGTAGACGTGCTGGAACTGCGACACCGGCTGTTTGCCGGTGGCTGGAGTGAAACCATGCGCCGGGAACTGGCCATCAGGCCGGCAGCCGTGGGTGTACTGCTCTATGATCCGCAGCGCGATGACCTGGTGCTGGTCAAACAGTTCCGCACCGGCGTGCTGGGAGCCGAGCATAGTCCATGGATGCTGGAAATTGTCGCTGGCCTGGCGGATGCCGACGAGGCGCCAATTGACGTGGCACGAAGAGAAGCCAGGGAGGAGGCCAACTGTGAAATAGTCGATGCCATACCGATCTGTGACTACTTCAACAGCCCAGGCTGGTGCGATGAAAAAGTCAGCCTGTTCTGCGCCCGGGTCGATGCCGGGAAACTGCAGGGAATCCACGGACTGGATGACGAGCACGAAGACATCCTTATTGTCACCGTACCCCGGGAAAAAGCTGTCTCCATGGTGGCCAGCGGGGAAATCAACAACGCAATGTCGATTATCGCTATCCAATGGCTGCAATTGAACCGGAACAGGTTTGGCGCCGACTGACCGGCCTAATCGCCTGTCCGCGGTGGACATAGACCGCCGCATAGTCCCGGTAGCAGTTACCGGGAATATTGCCGAAAAGGTGACATGAAGTTGTCGCCCGCCAGACATGCGCAATTCTTCCAAACAGTTGGCAGCGTGGCGAAAAAAGTTCGAATCCGTGAAAAACTACCGGTATGATAGCGGGTCATTGATGCAGGTAGGAATGAATTCGGCCTGGCCGATAAAACAAGTAATGAAAACGAGAAGTAAAAGTTACAGTGTTGACCTGATCCGGCAGATGGCGGAATGCGATGCCAACTACATCAGGTTACTCAAACTGGTCCCGCTGTTGCGGGAGCTGCGCCGTGACCGGCAGGGAATCGCCGGGAACCAGTCGGCGGGCAACCTGGCCGAGTTCGTGATTGCCGACGACCGTGACGGTCGCGGCGAGACCGTGGTGGAAGTCAGGATAATAGAATGCTTCAAGTACACAACCACCCTTGAAATCACCCAACGTCCGGCGGCGGGCGGGTGGTTGACCAATCCCACCATGCAGGTTCGCATTTACCACGATGCCAGCACCGCCGAAGTCACGAGCTATCAGAATCACCGTAATTTTCAGCCCCACTACGTCCAGCCCAATCCGGCAATGTACCAGCGTGATGAGAAAATCCAGGTTAACAGGTTTCTGGGCGAGTGGCTGACACTCTGCCTGCAGGCAGGACGATGTTTAAAAGTGCCAGATATCGCATTTAGTTGACAACCAGCAAGATACCGGCCGTGGATATCGCTAAAGATCCGATTAATGTCCTCCAGATCACTGATACCCACCTCTATGCAGTGCATACCGGCACGCTGCTGAAAATCAATACTCACGGCAGTCTTTCTGCAGTGCTCGAATCGGTGGAAAAAAACGAGCATGAAATCGACCTGATCCTGGCCACCGGGGATATTGCCCAGGACGCTTCGCCTACTTCCTACCAGCAGTTTATTCAGTACATGGAACGGTTCGATGCACCGTTACGCTGGGTGCCGGGCAATCATGATTCCGGTGATATCATGCAGGAAATTGCCGCAGAGCAGGGATTGTCCAACAAGGTGGAGGTGCTGGGAAACTGGCAGTTCATCATGCTGGATTCCAGTCGGGTAAATCACGTGGACGGCTATCTTGGTGACGACGAATTGCAGTGCCTGTCGTCGGCTCTGGGTGAGGCGGAAAGTGACCCTGTCATCGACCACAGCCTGGTGACGCTTCATCACAATCCGGTTCCAGGGAGTTCGGCGTGGATGCGGGATATCGGCCTGCGTAACGATCGCGAGTTCATGGACATCATCAAGGGCTCGTCGACCCTGCGTTGCGTGGTCTACGGCCACATTCACCAGGAGCTGGATTTCAAGGTTGGTGGCATCCGTTTTTTCTGTACACCGTCTACCTGTATACAGTTCAAGCCGGAGGTTATCGATTTTGCCCTTGACCAGGTCAATCCCGGCTATCGTCGGTTGAAACTTTTCCGTGACGGCAGCATCGACTCGGAGGTCGTCCGCATCGCCGGTTCCCGGTTCAAACCCGACTTTGAAAGTGAAGGATATTGAGAAAATCGCTGATTCTGCGACCCAGGCTATGACTGGTATACTGCGGAACAGCCGGAATCTCATTGCACACCCTGAGCGGATCAGCCTGTAACTGTCAACCTGTAACTATCAGCCTGCAACTGTCAGCGCATAACTGCCCCGGCAATCGTCAAATCCCGCTGTGCATTGGCCACTGATTGCAGCCGGTCCGGATTCAGCCAGCCATCGGTCGAATGAGCAGTGAATGATCGAATGCCGGTAGTCAAACTGCAGCGTGGACACAACAGCATCATGAGTCTTGAAGACAGCTACGTCATTTACCTGCACGGTTTCCTCAGTTCCCCTGCATCCCGCAAGGCCAGGCAGACCATCGACTACTTTCAGGATCGGGGCATGGCAGACAGACTGCTGGTACCGGAGCTCACCGGCGGTCCGGCGGAGTCGGTTGCCCGGGTGCAGTCGATGGTCGATGCGCTTGGTGGCAGCACCATTGGCCTGATAGGCAGCTCACTGGGCGGATTCTATGCCACCTGCCTGGCTGAACGGAATGGTCTCAGGGCCGTCGTGGTCAACCCTGCCGTACAACCCTGCCTGCGCTGGCGGGAGTATCTCGGCGCACATAAGAATTATTATGCCGACACCATCCACCGGGTCACCGAAGAACACGTGAGGGAACTGGAGGAACTCGATATCAGCCGATTGCAGGAACCGTCGAATTACCTGTTGCTGGCCCGGACCGGAGATGAAGTTCTGGACTATCGCCTGGCCGAGGGGCTCTACCAGCTGGGCACCTGTATAATACAGGAAGGCGGTAATCACAGTTTCGAAAATTATGCCGACTTCTTGCCTATAATAGTGAATTTTCTGACTATCAAGAATTGATGCTGTTGTGCGATAAGAGGTTTTTCAACAGCAGGCTGCCGACTGCCGGTATACCGCGCAGGTTTTTTCGAAAAATAACCGGGCCACAGTTGCAGTTCTTTACCTATCAGGGCGTTCAATCCGATGAGTGACACCTACGACGCGGATGCCATTGAGGTCCTCAAGGGCCTTGATCCAGTTCGTAAAAGACCGGGCATGTATACCGACACGACCCGGCCCAATCACCTGGCCCAGGAAGTCATCGACAACAGCGTCGATGAAGCCCTGGCAGGCCATGCCAAGCATATTTCCCTGACCCTGTACAAAGACGGTACGGTGGAAGTCACCGACGACGGCCGGGGTATGCCTATCGACAAACACAAGGGCGAAAAAGTCAGCGGCGTGGAGCTGATTCTCACCCGGCTCCATGCCGGCGGTAAATTCTCCAACAAGAATTACCAGTATTCCGGCGGGCTCCACGGCGTCGGTGTGTCAGTGGTCAATGCGCTTTCCAGGTCGCTGGAGGTGACGGTCAAGCGGGACGGCGTGGTTTACCTGATGAAGTTCCGCAACGGCAACAAGGCCTCGGAACTGAAACCCATCGACAAGGTCGGTAAACGCAATACCGGCACGACGGTGAGTTTTTTACCGGATGAAAAATATTTTGATTCACCGAAAATTTCCATTCCCCGCCTGAAACACGTCCTGCGTGCCAAGGCGGTACTGTGTCCGGGTCTGCGGGTCAGTTTTATCGACAAAACCGTCTCCGAGGACAAGGCCCAGAGCGAAGAATGGTTTTACGAAGATGGCCTGGTGGACTACCTGACCCAGGCCACCGGTGAATTCGACACCCTGCCGGAAGAGCCCTTCACCGGTTCGGTACAGGGTAATGACGAAGCGGTGGACTGGGCGGTGCAGTGGCTGCCCGAAGGTGGCGAGGTGGTTGCCGAAAGTTACGTCAACCTGATCCCGACTCCCCTGGGCGGTACCCATGTTACCGGCCTGCGGACCGGGCTGCTGGATGCCATCAGGGAGTTCTGCGAATTTCGTAACCTGCTGCCCCGGGGACTGAAGCTTTCTCCCGAGGATGTCTGGGACCGCTGCTGTTACGTGCTGTCCTCAAAACTGGTGGATCCGCAGTTTTCCGGGCAGACCAAGGAGCGCCTGTCATCCCGCCAGTGTGCGGTGTTTGTTGCCGGGGTGGTCAAGGATGCCTTCAGCCTGTGGCTCAATCAACACACCGCCGAGGCCGAAGCCCTGGTGGAGCTGTGTATCCGCAATGCCCAGAGTCGCCTCAAGGCCGGCAAGCTGGTCACCCGCAAGAAAGTTACCGCCGGCCCGGCATTGCCGGGCAAACTGGCGGACTGTTCCAGCCAGGACGCCATGCAGGGTGAACTGTTCCTGGTGGAGGGTGATTCCGCCGGCGGCTCGGCCAAGCAGGCGCGCAACCGCGAGTTCCAGGCGATCATGCCGTTACGGGGAAAAATCCTCAACACCTGGGAAGTGGAATCCGGGCAGATCCTGGCGTCCCAGGAAGTTCATGACATCGCCGTCGCCCTGGGTGTCGATCCCGGCTCCGACGACCTGGAGGGGTTGCGCTACGGCAAGATCTGTATTCTCGCCGACGCGGATTCCGACGGGCTGCATATTGCCACGCTGTTGTGCGCGCTGTTTGTCCGCCATTTCAGGCCGCTGGTGGAAGCCGGTCACGTCTTTGTGGCCATGCCACCCCTGTTTCGTATCG
>Ga0209578_10003055_pt1 | contig 13148 bp, 11 predicted proteins | sample tdAd472_FD_187127 | JGI IMG/M metagenome (GOLD analysis project Ga0209578, IMG submission 187127) | Marine sediment microbial communities from the Atlantic coast under amendment with organic carbon and nitrate - tdAd47.2 (SPAdes)... | ecosystem: Environmental > Aquatic > Marine > Coastal >...
ACGTCCGAGTAGCGGTTGAGCAGGTTCTCGCGGGGTACGCGCACATGGTCGAACCACAACCGGCCGTTGTCGACGCCGTGAAGCCCCAACTTCTCGCCGCAGTCCTCAATGCGCACGCCCGGCATCGTATTCATCTGCTCGTCGCGGATGGGGACCAGCAGGGCGTGTACGCCGTGGCGATCGTGGCCCACAATCAATTGCGCGAACACGACCGCCATGCGTCCATGAGCGGCGGCGTTGCCGATGTACTCCTTGTGCGCGTGATCGACCGGCGTATGGATCACGAACTCCCCGGCGTCCGCGTCGTATCGCGCCTCGGTCTCAATGTCGAAGACGTTCGAGCCGTGACCGTTCTCCGTCATCGCGAAACAGCCAGGAAGCTCCAAGGTCCCAACGGCGGGTAGATACTCCTTTTGATGGCGCTCGCTGCCCAGCATGTTGATCGCGCCGCCGAATAGGCCAAACTGCACGCCGAACTTGATGGTGAGGCTGATGTCGAAATACGCCGTCATCTCAAACGCGACCGCGAATCGCGCCATGTCTCCAGCCCCACCGGCGTTTCGGGGGTAGGAGAGCGCTCCGTACCCGTGCCTCGCCAACTCCCGGCACCATGAGAGCACGTCCTCTCGCTTCTCCTCCTTGCTCAGTCCGTAGCGACGCTCGAACGGCGCTCGACCGAGCTGACTGCGCATCTCCTCGCGCATCTCGTGGTGTGCGCCGTCCAACAACCGCGTCATCGCGCGCGCGTCAAACGACGCGGTTTGCAGATCCGGCGTCGCAGTGTCTTCATCCAACAGTTCACGAGCGGCTTCCCCGCCCGATAGCCCCAGAGCTTCCTCCACAGCTTCCAGAGCCGCCACGGTCTCCACCGACGGCTCGTCGTCCGGGAGGGCGCGCCCAAGTCGAGACAGACTCTCTCGGTCGATCTGGGTGAGGTCCTTGGCGTGCGCCCGAATGTGGTCCAGCAGAGCGACGAGCGACCGCGGCGTCGGCGGGTTCTCAGGCTCCAGCCAGGCGCGTAGGGAACTCCGGGTGTCGGGCCGAATCGAAGGCGTTTCGACAATCCGGGAGCGGATCGCATCGATCTCGTGGGCGTTCAAATCGCCGTCCACCCAAGCGACGTAGATGAGCGGCAAGAAGGGTAAGGCGGCGGGATCTTTCGGAGCGGAGAGCGTCTGCATCGACGCTCATCTTACGGCTTTTCCGCACGGCAGGGCATCGAGGCGGTCAGTTCGCGGTAGGAGACCAGCTCAACGCCCTTGCGTTCGATCGCCGCCCGAACCTCGGGGTCGGTCCAAGCCGCCAGCACCGAGCTGCGCCTCAACGCCCAACGTTCGCCGCTGTTGGTGTCCACTGCCCGCAGTTCCTCGGAGTCGGCCGCCGGATGCCCCACGTAGAGCCACAACCCCGGAGTCAAGCCCTCAATCATCCGCAGCAGGCCGATCTTGACGCCCTGTCGGGTGTCGTCCGGATAGTCGGGGTTGGCGCGCCTCTCCTGGAACCTACCCGCCCCGGAGATACCCAGGCAGAACTCCGCGGCCAGCTTCTTCGTAATCGGCAGCAGTTCCTCCCGGCAAGCCATGCCCATATGGCAGTCGACGTAATCCAACCGGACGCCCATCGCTAGGGCTCGCTCGATTTGGGCTCGAAACTCTTTCTCGGCCTCCTGCAGATTGGGGGCGTGCTCGGCCCACGGAGCCCCGTCCGCAGCCCAGTCTTTGGGCTTGGGGCCGCTGTATCCGAAGCCCCACAGGTAGCCGTCCGGCGCGACCAAGCTCGGCACGGCCATTATGGGCGACACCGGCCGCCAGCGCAGGCGATTCCACTCGCTCGTGATGGTGAGATGGACCCCGGCGCTCCATTCCGGGTGAGCGCGAAGCATAGCCGCGGTCTCGGCAAACCAAGGCCCGGGAACAAGCACGCTGGCCGACTGCATCACGCCGTCCGCAAACGCCTTCTCCATGGCTCTGTTGGACGCCTGTGCATAGCCGAAGTCGTCCCCTCTCACCACCAGCCGAATCGGCTCCTGAGCGAGGCCAACCGCACACGTCGCCAACAATAGTAGGATTCGCATCGTGGCCAATATCATGCACTAACGGCGTGAAATCCTGACACACTTACGCGGAAGCGCCCTAAGTAATTCTTACCCCCTTGGGAAGTTTTTGCGGATCCCAAATCCAGCGCAACGAAGCGTTCCGGCCCCGCCGCAATCATCCATCTTGTTGATTCTACTAGCCCCACAGGCAGTCGCCGCACTTTGGCCCCCCGTTTGCTCCCAACAAGGCACAGGACGCAATCGCCGGTACCAACAGCGATTCGCGACCCACGATTTTTCGTTCAGCCTCGGTTGAACGAGCCGGAACACGGTCTTCGCCTGTACATTCGGGCGCGCAGGCGGAGGCCGAGTTCCTTGGATTTTGCGGCCTTGGGTCGGAACTTGTTCCGGCCCAGAGAGACGAGCAGGGCGGGTTCGTTAGTTCGGGCGCACGAACCCGCCCCGCTCGGCATCTCAGCCGATGTGAGTTTGGACCGTCCCCCCACCCGGGTTCGATCCAACGAGGAGGAGCAGGACCGTTTCGAACATTCGGGCGCGCGGAACGGTTCTGCTTCGACTCATTTCCAGTTTTCTACGAGTTTGGAGTGCTGCCCCACCGGCACTCTCCAAGCGGCGAGACGGGGTCCCTCCGATTTTTCGGGCGCGCGGGGGGGCCCCGCTCCTGTTTCCGGCACGAATTCCGAGCACAATGGAGAGATGCCCCTGCGCGGCGTGATCTTTGACCTCGACGGAACGCTCGGCGATACGCTTCCCGTCTGCTACGCGGCCTTTCGACAGGTGTTTCAACAACACCTCGGCCGCACCTACACCAACCAAGAGATCCACTCTCATTTCGGACCCAGCGAAGAAGGGGTGATCAGCGAGCTAGTCTCCGATGATCCCCAAGGCGCATTCAGGGATTACCTAACCGCCTACCGTGTTGCTCACAGGCAGTGCCCCCGTCCGTTCCCCGGCATCCGCACGGCGCTCGAGAACCTACGCGCCCGCCAAGTTCGTTTGGCCGTCGTCACCGGCAAGGGACCTCGCTCCGCCGAGATCTCCCTGGAGGTGATGGGACTCGCCGGCTACTTTGAGCGCGTGATCGCGGGCTCCGCCCAAGGGGCCGTCAAGCCCGATGCGATGCGGGCAATCCTGCAGGGCTGGGATGTCGCCCCAGCGGAGGTGCTCAGTATTGGAGACGCCCCATCGGACGTAAACGCCGCCCAGGAGGTGGGGCTGATCTCCGCCGCCGCGGCGTGGGCGCCCGGCACCGACCACCGTCAACTCCAATCTCGGCAGCCGAACCACTTCTTCCCCACGGTCGAATCCTTCAGCCGGTGGCTGGACGCCGCCTAGGCCCCGCGCGATGGAAACCGCAACAGGCCGACGCCGTACGTCATCCTGAAGAGATGCGAACAGCCGTAATCCTCATCGTCGCGAGCGCGGCGCTGTCCGCCGCCGAGGCGAATCCGCCCCCGTTGAATACCGTCATGGAACTCGACCTGAAGCGCTACGCGGGACGGTGGTTTGAGATCGCGCGTCTTCCCAACCGCTTCCAGACCTCCTGCGCCGGGGAAGTGACCGCAACGTACCGCCTCCGCCCCGACGGAAAGATCGACGTGGTCAACGAGTGCTCCACCGATGACGGGGCGCTCAAATCCGCCAAAGGCCAGGCAAGGATCGTCGACGGGCCGATGAAGCTCCAGGTCCGGTTCGCACCGGCGTGGCTCTCCTTTCTTCCCATGGTCTGGGGCGACTACTGGGTGATCGATCTCGCCGACGACTATTCCTGGGCGGTGGTGGGCGAACCCGCTCGCGAGTTCTTCTGGATCCTCGCACGCGAACCTCGCCTCTCGGAGGCGGAGATCCAAGCGATCGTCGAGCGCGCCGAAGAGCAGGGTTACGACCTTTCCACGATGACCCGAACGCGCCAGCGATCCCTCGTCGAATCGCCCACGCAGTAACCCATCGAAGCCTCGGAACCGGAGTCACACGCCGACTGCAAACGCGTCAGCGCTTCTCAGCCCATACCTTTTGTTACATGGCTGGGCGTTGATTGACGCCCTCAACTCAACTACCCTGGCGGCCAATCATGTCTCGAAAGCTCCTTGGGATCGTCCTCGGCGCCGTCGCCGTCTACCTGTGGGGGTTCCTCTTCTGGGGTGCGTCCAACTTCGCTTACTCCGCCTGGAAGACGCCGACGTCAACTGACGAGGCAATCCAAACAGACTTGCTCAAACACTTTCCAGAGACCGGGACCTACTACGTGCCCGGCAAGTACCACGATCCGGCGGAATTAGACGCGCTGATGCAGGCGGGCCCAACGGCCTTCGTCCATGTGAACGCGCGTGAGGGCCGCCCCATGATGATGACCTCGATCATGGTCAGCGGTTTCATCCTTTGCCTCGTGGTCGCGGCGCTCATCACCGCAATCCTCTCCCTGTTTCCGCTGGCAGCCTATGGAGACCGCGTCAAGCTCGCAGCTCTGGTCGGCTTGACGGCCGTCGTGGCCATCCACATAGGTGACGCGGTCTGGTGGCTGACGCCGCTGGACTGGAAGCTCACCCAGTCCTTCTATGACTTGGTGCAGTTCGGAATCCTCGGCCTCGTACTGGCCCGCTTCACTCAACCCCCTCAATAGAAAAAGGGCGCGAGCCGAAGCCCGCGCCCGATTCGAGTGAGTAGCGGGTTGCTTAGCGAGTGAAGGCGCCGGCCGGAGGGCCGCCTGCTCCACCGCGAGGGCCGCCGCGACGCCCAGCGGGACCACCGCGCTTGCCGCCAAAGCCTCGGCGACCGATCCCGAGGCCGACGTCGCCGGCCTCATTGGGCAGCAGTCCGATCCCTTGCGCTTCGCGAATCTCTCGTTGGTACTCGACCATCGAGCTCAGCCGTTCCAGTCTCGCCTGCTGAGTCGAGTCAAGCACGCCTTGGATCCGTGCGATATATTCGGCCTCGTTCGCCTTGACCGCGCCCTGCATCTGTTTGGCTTCGACGAGAAGTTGGCCGACCAGCGGCGCATTGGGGTTGTCGCCCTTCAACTCTTCCATGGCGGCGCGCCGCTTCTCGGCGATTGCCTGCATATTCTCGCGAGCGGCGGTTCTGCGCTCGGTCAGAATCGTTCCGACTGCGGCGACTTGATCTTCGGTCAAGCTGAGGTACTCAGTGAGCTGCTCGATGCGAGGACCACGGTCGCCACGCTCGGGGCGTTCTCCGTCGGGACCGCCGCCTCGCCGGCCTCTGGGGCCCGGCGTTTGGGCGACCATCGCGGCGGCTAGCAGCAGAGTGGTTGCGGTAGTAAGAATGAGTTTCATGGTGGGCGCCTCCTTGCGCTTTGCGTCTACAGTTCTATAGTCGCGCCGCACGCCCACTCGGTTGCCATTGGGCCGGTAAAGTAATTGCAAAACAACACTTTACGCTGTTTTTACAAATCAGGAAGCGGATACGGAGACGGCCTCTGAGGCGTGGAGTCCGGCGTTGGCGCGAATGATCTTTACCGTCTCTTGATCGAGCGCGGCGAGGGCCTTCTCCACCTCTTGCAAATCCTGCTCAGCCTGCTGAGTTTCGTCCAAGACCTGACGTCTCATCTCGACGATATAGTTGCGCCCGTGCCTGCGCGCGTCGTCCGCCTCTCGCATGAGGTCCGCCATGGTGGAGGCCTCGGTAGCGGCAATCAACTGGTTCATCTCCTGGATGCGATAGCGCGCCCAGGCGATCTGCTGGTTCGTCTTTTCCAGCCGCGACGAGGGGTCCACTCCGGGGGGGAGCGCGGGCGTCGCCTCCCAGTGCTCCAGCAGCCATTGCAGACGCAGGTGGTCGTTCCCGCGATAGGCGCGCGAGGCCTCCGCCATGAATTCGTGACGACGCCGACGCTCCTCCGGGTCGGTCGCCAGGTCGGGATGGCACAGGCGCGCGAGCTCTCGGAAGAGCTTCTTGAGATCCACCTCCGGCTGAAAAGTCTCCTGAGGGATCTCCCTGGAGACGCCGTCCTCGGACTCCGGATCTAAGGGTTCGCCCGAGCGGGCGCGGCGCACTTGCTCCCAAGCCTTCGCAATCTTCTTCCGCAAAGCCTCCAACCGGCGTTGCCGTTCGCCCACAGCAGGTCGATAGCGCTTTTCGAACTCCTCCACCTCGGCGCGCACGACTTCATAGCGCTGCTCAAGCTCCGCCAAATCTTGGCGCAGGCGTCCAAGCCGAAGCGCGCGCGATTGGAGTTCGCGCGTCGGCGGAGGTTCGTAGCGGACGAGGGAAAGACTCAAGCGGCGTCGAGCCCGAGCGACCGGGCAATGCGATCCAAGTGGAACGCGCTATCTCCCAGGGTAACCTCCGCGGCCTTGGCGCGCTTGAGGTAGAGATGCAGATCTTGCTCCCAGGTGAATCCGATGCCGCCGTGGAGCTGGATCGACTGCTCAGCACAGTAAACCGCCGCTTGATTGGCACACACCTTGGCGGCGGAAGCGGCGCGCGGCAAGTCCTCCGGACTCTCGTCCGCCGCGAGCGCCGCGTACTGGACCGCACTGCGCGCTTTCTCAATGATCGCCAGCATCTCCGCAGCCCTCTGCTGGACAGCTTGAAAGCCCCCCACAGCCACGCCAAACTGTTTGCGCTGCGTCACATAGGACACCGTATCGTCCAGCGATTGCTGCGCCGCGCCCGTCATCTCCGAGGCCAAGAAGACCGTCGCCACATCGAGCAGCCCGGAGAGTTCGGCCTCACCGCCTGTCCCCACGACCGTCGCTTTGCCGTAATCAAAGGAGACCCCGGCGAGCGGTCGCGTCGCATCCAACGCAGGAAACTCCTCGATCGCGGCTTCGGCCACCTCCAGCAGTTCAACCCGATCCTCCGCGATGCGAACCAGCGCCAGAATCAGATCCGCCCCCGCTGCGGATTCGACCAACGTCTTACGCACAGTCCCGCCGGTTTGGACGCCCAGCTCCCAGCGAACGCCCGGCTCCCAAATCGCGACCGTCGCCCGAACCTCGCCCGAGGCGATCGCCTCCATCCGCCCGGATGCGTCTCCGAACCGCCGGAGCGCCTCCACCGCCAACACCGCGGATCCAAAGAACTCGCCGGGAGTCAGCCGACGCCCCATCGCTTCCGCCAACAGCGTCGTCTCAAAAACGGACGCGTCCAATCCATCGACCGACTCGGGCGCGCGCAGCGCGGGCCAGCCTAGCTCGACCATACGCTTCCAGAGTTCCGTCGACGCCGCACCCGCCTCATCTCCCAGCATCCGCCGACGTTGCTCCGTCGTCCATTCAGCCGTTAGAAACTGAGTCGCCTCCTGCACCAACAGGTTCTGTTCTTCAGTGGGTGAGAAATCCATGACGACTACTTCCCCAACCGAGGCAGACCCAATACGCGCTCGGCGACGATCGTGCGCAAAATCTCCGACGTACCGCCCTCGATCGAGTTGCCGCGCGAGCGCTGGTAGCCGAACTGCCAGGACTCGCGCTCGGAGTCGCCCAGGGCCGCCTCTGGACCCAGCAAGCTCAGCCCGAGTGTCTGCAACCGCTGATTCGTTTCCGACCAGGCCACTTTGATCAGAGACGAATGGAAGCCGTAGAGTTGCTCGCCCAAGCGCTCACACGTCCAGCCGAGCGACGCTCCGTCAATCCAAGCCTGAGCAACTTCTCGGCGCGTGGAGGCATCGCAGCCCTGATCTCGAGCCGAGGCGATCAGGCGCTCCAACTGCCGTTCCAGTCGTACCGTGAGATCGATCGCAATGTTCGCCCGCTCGCGCGTAAACGTCTTCATCGCGACCATCCACCCGTCGCCTTCCTCGGCCACTCTGTTCGTCTTCGGAACGCGAACCTCGTCGAAGAAGATCTCGCCGAACTCCGCATCACCGGTAATCTGACGCAGCGGCTTCACCGTGACTCCTTGAGATTGGAGGTCGATGATCATCGCCGTGATGCCCTTATGCCGCGGGACGTCGGGGTCGGTTCTGGCCAGCGCCAGACAGTAGCGGGCATGGCGAGAATTGCTGGACCAAATCTTCTGTCCGGTGACCACATAGTCGTCGCCGTCCTCACGCGCCCGGGTCTGAAGCCCCGCAAGGTCGGACCCGGCGTTGGGTTCCGAAAAGCCTTGGCACCAAATCTCCTCGGCGGAGAGGATGCCCGGCAGGTAGCGGCCCTGCTGTTCCGCTGAGCCGGCCACAATCAGCGCGGGGCCCACGATCAGCATTCCAATGCCGTTCGCCAGGTCCGGAACGCCGGCGCGCGCCGTCTCCTGGTTGTAGATGAATTGCTCGGGCAAACCCGCCCCGCGCCCGCCGTGCTCGGCCGGCCAGCTCAACCCCAGCCAACCGGCATCGTAGAGCGTGCGTTGCCACTGGACGAGATCGTCCCACTCCGGGTCTGCGGGAGGAGGATGGGCCTCCAGCCAATTTCGGAGTTCCAGTCGGAAGGCGGCTTGTTCAGGGGTATCGGCGAAGCGAGGCATGTCGGCGCGATTCTCAGAGCTCTAGTTGCGCAGCGGCTTGCCGGTCTTCAAGGTGTGCTCAATACGCTGGAGCGTCTTCTCTTCGCCGCACAAGCTCAGGAACGCCTCGCGCTCCAACCCCAGCAAGTAGGCCTCCGACACAAAGCCCGGCTCGGAAAGTTCCCCGCCCGCCAGTACGTTGCCGAGCTTTCCGGCAACCACCATGTCGTAGTCGGACGCCCAATGCGCCTGCCGCATCATCCAAACCCGTAGGTCGAAGGACGCCTTCATCCCTTTGCCGCCGACCAGGATCTCCGTCTCCTCCGGCGGCTCGTAGCCCGCCGCGACCAGTCCGAGCGCGGCAGCCTTGGCTTCGGCAATCAGACGATCGCTGTTGGCCGTGACGTCGTCCGAGCGCCGCAACAGCCGCCACTCGCGCGCCTCGGCCGCTGAGTTGGAGACCTTCGCCGTGCCGATGCGGTCGTAGATCTCGATCATGCTCGGCGTGAGGTTGTCCCGCGCGTCCAACCCGGCTACCGCGCGGCGAATCAGTTCCGTGCATCCGCCGCCGCCCGGGATCAATCCGACTCCGACTTCCACCAGCCCCATGTAAGTTTCCGCAGCGGCTTGGACGTGGTCGCATCGCAATGCGACCTCACAGCCGCCGCCCAAGGTCCGTCCAAAGACCGCACCCACCACCGGCTTCTCAAACGTCCGGAGCGAGCAGATCAAGCCCTGCACGCGCGCAATCGCCGCTTCCAGCTCTTTCCACTTCTTCTCCAGGCTCAACCCAAGAACCATCTGGATGTTGGCGCCTACCGAGAAGTGCTCGCCTTGGTTGCCGATCACCAGCGCGTCGTAGCTCTTGGCCGTCTCCTGCATGGCGCCGGCCATCTGGTCGAAGACGTTCTGGTCGAGCGAATTCGCTTTGGAGTGAAACTCCAACAAAGCGACGCCGTCGCCCAGGTCCCACACGCTCGCCCCGGGATTGGTGCGTGCGGGCTTGCGTGTCCGCTTGACCGCATCCAGCCGCAGCACGCCTTCCTTCTCCTCAACCGGCTGCTGGGCCTCCGCCGTCAGGTCAAAATAGGTTCTCTGGTCGCCGTCAAAGCCGTAGAACGACTTCTTCTCCGACGCCAGCACCTTCTCCACCAGCGGCGGCAGGGTCAGTCCGTCCGCCTTCATCCGCTCGGTAGTCTTCTCTACGCCGAGATCGTTCCAAATCTCAAAGATGCCGCGCTTCCAGTTGAACCCGGCCTTCATCGTCTCGTCGACTGAGACGATGTCGTCGCAAACCTCCGGCACGCGGGCCGCGGCGTAGAGGAAGAGTTCGCTCAAGATCTTCCATCCAAACTTCCCTGCCCGGTCGTCTTCTGAGATCAACGCCTCAATGCGCGCGCCGACCTCCGGGATTTTCTTGACGTCGCGCAGGCGTGCGAAGTCCGGCTCGATCCGCTCGCGGTACTGGAGCGAATCCAGGTCGAGCACCAGCCGTCCCCCCGGAGCCTTGCGATCTTTCTTGTAGAACCCTCGGCCGCCCTTGTCACCGACGATCCCCTCGGCCACCATCCGCGTCAGGAACTCCGGCGGCTGGTAGACGTCGCGCCGCTCGTCTTCGGGGACCAGCTCGTAGAGGTTCCCCGCGACATGCACACAGATGTCGATGCCGGTGAAGTCGGCCAGCCGGAACGTCGCCATCCGAGGACGGCCGATCAACGGCCCCGTCAGCGCGTCGACCTCCTCCACCGTCAGGCCCTGCTCCATCATCGTGCGCAGAGTCTGCATCACGGAGAACAGGAAGATGCGGTTGGCGATAAAATTCGGCCGATCCTTCGCGTAAACCACGGCCTTGCCGAGTCGCTGGTCGGCAAAGTCCTCCACAAAGTCCAGCACCTCGGGCGCGGTGTCCGGACCGGGAATGATCTCCAGCAAACGCATGTACCGCGGCGGGTTGAAGAAGTGCGTACCCAGCCAGTGCTTGCGGAAGTCCTCGGAGAGTCCCTCGGCCAGCTTGCCGACCGGGAGCCCAGAGGTGTTGGTGCTGATCAACGTGCCCGGCTTGCGGATCTTGTCGATCTTCTCCAGCAGCGAACGCTTCGGCTCGTACTTCTCAATGATCGCTTCGATAATCCAGTCGGCGTCGGCCAGTCGCTCTAGATCGTCCTCAAAATTGCCGACCCGCAGGTGCTTGGCCGCGCGCGAGGTGAAATAAGCCGGCGGGCGAGACTTCCCCAACGCCTTCAGCGCGCGCGCTCCAACCGCGTTGCGCTCTTTGGGAGACGAACCTTCAGACGGGAGATCGAGCAGCAGACAATCGATACCGGCGTTAGCCAGGTGAGCCGCAATACGCGACCCCATCGTCCCGGCTCCAAGCACCGCCGCTCGTTCCAGTTTTCCGCTCATATTCGCCGTCGCCTCCTACCGCCTCAAGGGCAATAGGTCAGACGATAGCATAGGGCCTGCGGGCGTTCGTCGAGCTTTCAGCAGCGCTACCCAAGTACGTCCACGCGACCGTCCTCAGGCGCCTCTTGGTCGTCGTCGGGGAGGGGGGCTCGACGACGCATCGGTCTGCGTTCCGGAGCCTCGTCTCGGCGCTCCAACCCGCCCTTCCGCAGACGGTCGATACGCCGTACGTCGCCGGAAAGCGGCCTTGGCGGCACAGGCAATATGGGAGTCATCGCGGCTCCTCCGCAGGCACTATCGGCGTCGATGCTAGACAGCTGTAGGCGCGTTGACTTTCCGGATTCGGAATGATGTCATGGGGGGAGATAGGCCGACGTAGCTCAGTTGGTTAGAGCGCCTGATTGTGGATCAGGAGGTCGATGGTTCAAATCCATCCGTCGGTACCATCTATATTCCACGCCCTCCCCGGCTGCACGTTCTCCGGACGTGTTCACACACGAAGAGCCGCGCCTCCCGGTGCAGGCCGAAATAGGGGGTCGGCGCAAGGAACGCGCAGGATTCCACCTGCGCCATTTCACCCATTGTTTGTGCCTCGACGGGGCAACAGCCGCAGACCAGCGAGCAGCGGTGGGTCTCCTGCGCAGGTTCGGCAACCGTGACTGTAGTACCGGTCCGACAGTGATTCGGAACCGCATGTACGTTTCAATCTCGAAGCTTGCACATGGCACGCGAACTGCAAGTCTAGAATGTCTTCGGAAGGAGGAGGGCTGAGAAGCAAGGAAAAAGCGAGCGCGCGTGCGCTGCCGGGCTAACTCCCGCCGCACCACCTGGAGGGGCCCGCAGTTGACCCAGGAGCGACGTCGCCCCTATCAGTCTTTAGATGGACGCAGCACCGGCTGCGAATCTGGGCTTTCGGGTGGGAACACGAGGGATTCATGACATGCAGCCGGCTCGCCGAAGCATGACCAAGAAGTAGCTTCACCCGATCAGCCTTCCAAATAAAGCATGACAACCAAACGCAAGCCATTTCGGGCCGGGACTTCGCTCTCCCGCAGCGATTCCGCGCCCCGTGGGATCTGGCGAAGACGACGGATGGTTCTTAGCCGGGTACTGCTTTGTCTGTTCCTGTCGATGGTGGCGGACACCGCGAAACCTCAAACGGACGCGCCCGACGGCGAAGCCGCCCCGACGACGGTCAAGCTGATTCCAGATCAAAAAGCCTTCGTCGGGTCCCCGGATACGCTCATCAACCTGCAAGACGCTTTCTCCAACATCGATGCGATCCAAGGCGGCGGCCCCGTCAGCATTGAAGTCCTCCGTGGCGGCAAGAGCGTCGCGGAGGCGACCATCGAAGGCGACACGCTCCGATTGGACTGGGGCTCTAAGACCGGCAGCAAGAGCGAGATCCTGATTCGCGCGGGCAATGCGAACGGCGACTCCGTCGACGCCAAGTTCTATGTGGAACTCTGGGCGCCGGACTATTGGAAGCTCCTCCTAACGGTCATCGGCGGCTTGGGACTCTTCCTGCTCGGGATGAAGAACCTTTCCGAAGGCCTGCAGGCGGTCGCCGGAAACGGACTGCGCCGGATGATCAGCGTAGTCACCAACAACCGGATCATGGCCGCCGGCGTCGGGTTGCTGGTCACCATGCTCGTTCAGTCCAGTTCGATCACCACCGTCATGGTGGTCGGTTTCGTCAACAGCGGTTTCATGACCCTGACGCAGGCGATCGGCGTGATTATGGGAGCGAACATCGGGACCACCATCACGGGTTGGATCCTGGTGCTCAAGATCGGCAAGTACGGTCTGCCGATCGCCGGCGCCGCAGCCTTCGTCTACCTGTTCGCCAAGCGCGACCGGCTGCGCTACGCAGCGCTGTCGCTGATGGGACTCGGGTTGGTCTTCTTCGGCCTGGAGCTGATGAAGGACGGGTTCGGAATCATCAAGGAACTGCCGGAATTTGAAGCTTGGTTCCATGCGTTTAACGCCGACTCCTATCTCGGCATCCTGAAGTGCGCCCTGGTCGGGTGCGTGTTGACGCTCATCGTTCAGTCTTCCTCCGCGACCCTCGGAATCACAATCGGCTTGGCGCAAATCGGCGTCATTCCGTTCGAGACCGCAGCCGCGCTTGTGCTGGGCGAAAACATCGGAACCACGGTCACGGCCTGGTTGGCCTCGCTAGGGACGAACACGAACGCCACCCGGGCGGCGTACTTTCACGTCTTGTTCAACGTTCTGGGCGTTGCCTGGATCACCGCACTCTTCCCCGTCTACATCACGTTGGTCC
>Ga0209578_10003057_pt1 | contig 13148 bp, 14 predicted proteins | sample tdAd472_FD_187127 | JGI IMG/M metagenome (GOLD analysis project Ga0209578, IMG submission 187127) | Marine sediment microbial communities from the Atlantic coast under amendment with organic carbon and nitrate - tdAd47.2 (SPAdes)... | ecosystem: Environmental > Aquatic > Marine > Coastal >...
ATCGTGACGACCTCGTTTCCGGTAATCGGATCTGTTTGCTGCTTCCGCGATGCGTTCTCGAGCCCGGACTTCTCCTCGACGGGCAGCCCGTCCATGTCCGCACGCATCATGACCAGCGGCCCATCGCCGTTATTCATAATCGCAACAACGCCGGTACCACCAACACCCTCGGTTACCTCAAAGCCGGCACCACGAAGCTCCTCGGCCATGCGCGCGGCCGTATCGTTCTCGATCGTGGAAAGCTCCGGATTGCGGTGGAAGTGGTCGAACAACGGCCAGAGATAGTCGTCGTAGTCTTTCTTGACGGCATCACTGAGCTCAGTGGCGCCGGCAGAACACGAAAAAAATACCAACGCCGCGACAGCGGCGGAAAATCTAAACATGGGGGTCCCCTAAAGGATGTTGTTAGCGTTGTCGGCGGAAGTGTAGCGCAATCTGGCGGCAGGTCGGGTGTTTGATCGAGCGTCGTGCGGAGCGCAGCAAAGCAGGACGCCCGAGCAAGCGGAGGACGATTCGAGTGAGACAGGGATGTCGAGCGAGATTAAGCGAGAGCAAGTACCCGAGCGGCCGCCCAAACGAGCCCGATTACGTATTCGCCCCGCCGTTGCCCTGCAGGCGCGTGATGAGCGAGCGTAGGAAAACTTTGTTGAAGCGCAGCTGGCACGACGAACTCACCTGCTCCATCAGCGTGGAGCTGACACGCAAAATCGTAACCGCCCCAACAGCCTGAATCGACGCCTGCCGCTTCGCGCCGCGAACGTAACTCGTCTCGCCGAAACAGTCGCCGCCACCCAGGTTACCCAGGCTATTGCCGTTGGCCTGCACGGAAACAGCGCCGGACACGATGATGTAGAAGCGATCGTCGATCTCGCCTTCCCGGACGATATCTTCACCTTCCCGATACTCGTGCCAGTCGGAGGCACGCAGAACTTCCCAGATCTCGGCGTGCGAGAACTCGTGGAAGAACGTCAGCGCGCGCAGCAGGTCGAAGTGTTCCTGGTTGTCGAGGCTGTCGTACTTTTGTCGCAGGTCCTTGTAGACACGCGTCAGTTCCGCCGCCATCGTCGCGCCGCTATTGGTGCGCTTGTCCGGGTCCTTCATCATCGTCATCGCGACGACGTTTTCGAGCTCTTCGGGCAGGTCGTCCCGATAGGTATGTATCGGTGGCGGCGTTGCGTAGACGATCTGGTGCAGCAACTTCGACAAATTGTCGGCGCGGAACGGGCGGAAGCCCGTCAGTAACTCGTACATGACGGCGCCGAGTGAATACAGGTCGGAAGCCGGCGTCAGTTCCTCTGACTGGACCTGCTCCGGGGACATATAACTCGGCGAGCCGGCGATGCCCTCGATGCGCGAGACTTCGGAGTCGCTGACGATGGCGATACCGAAATCGATGATGCGGACGTCGTTATCAATCGTCAGCATCACGTTGCTCGGTTTAATGTCGCGGTGAATGACGCCGCGGCCGTGCGCGTAGTGCAGCGCCTTGGCGCATTTGTAGATAATCTCCACGACATCGTCGACGCGCAGCAGGTTGTCGGGGCGGCAATATGCAGCCAGTGTGCGCGCACCCTGGATGTGCTCGGTGACGACGTAATACTGGCCGTCTTCCTCGCCCGCATCAAAGATCGGCATGATGTTCGGATGCTGCAACATGCCGACCATATGCGCTTCGTTAAAGAACATCTTGCGAGAAACCTGGGCGCGATCCGCGTCCGTATCTTCCTCGATGTTATAGACCTTGATCGCGACGTCGCGGCGATAATAGGGGTCATGAGACAGGTACACCATGCCGGTGCTGCCTTTGCCGATCTTGTTAATGATGACGTATTTGCCGATTTTCTCGGGCACGTCACCCGGGCGTCGAATTTCGCTAACAGGACTGGCCATTTTGTCTCACGTCAGGTCATAAGCCACCCGTATAAACCTAATAAAATCAAGGCATACAGCGCAGCGGCGAGGTCATCCAGCATAATTCCGAGACCCCCGCCGAGTCTGTGATCCAGGTCCCGAATCGGCCACGGTTTGACGATATCGAAGACCCGAAACAGGGCGAAACCCAGGATCCACGCGGGGATCGTCGCTGGAGCCGCCAGGAGCGTGACGTACATGCCGGCAATCTCGTCCCAGACGATCCCGCCGTGATCGTGCACGCCGATGCGACGCGCACTTTCGCCACATATCCAGATGCCTGCCACGATGATCGCGACAGCGATGCCCGCCTGGATCGGGAGACCGAGATCGCGGCTCAACCAGGCGAACAGGACCCCGACGAGTGATCCGACCGTCCCGGGCGCGTAGGGGGACAGCCCGGTACCGAAACCGAAAGCGAGGATGTGGACCGGGTCGGTCAGTACCGTACGCGCCAGTTCTTTTTGCGAATCACTCATTGAAAGTGACGGTACCCGCTGTGGTCGAATGGCACAACAGCGCCACGATCCATGCACACCAGGTGCCCGGAATCCGTCACACGCCCGATCGCAGTTATTTCACACGGTAAATCGGCCGGTAACTTCGACTCCGGTATTGTGAAACACAGCTCGTAATCGTCGCCTCCCCCCAGCGCAAACTGCGATGCCTGTTCCGGTCCGGCTGCCGCGATCAGCGCATCGGATAGCGGCAGGAGATCGATGTCCAACTCGGCGCCGACATTACTTGCGTCCACGACTTTGCTCAGATCCGCTATGAGCCCGTCTGACAGATCGATCGCCGCATTCGCAACGCCGGCAAGTGCGAGTCCGGTCGCGACGCGCGCACTCGGGCGCGCGAAACGTGCCACGAGGTAATCATCAGTGCTCATCGTGGAACTTCGCTCGAGCCCGGCCGCTGCATCGCCGAGCGTGCCTGTGACGTAAATCGTGTCGCCTGCTCTGGCGCCATTGCGGTGAATTGCGTTACCGGGATCAACATCACCGGTCATTTGTACGCTTACGACGAAGGTGTCCCCGCGCGTTGTGTCACCCCCGACGAGTTGCACGTCCCACTCGGAGGCAGCCTGGTGCAGACCGTTCGCAAATCCCTCGAGCCAGGATGGTTCTGCATCGACCAGCGTCAGTGCCAGGGTCATCCAGCGTGGCCGCGCGCCCATTGCCGCAATGTCAGAAAGATTGACTGCGACGACACGATAGCCAACGTCCGCAGCGTCCATGTCGGCCGGAAAATGGGTACCGGCGACAAGCGTATCGATTACAGTAACGAGTTCTTTGCCGGGTGGCGGTCGCAGCACCGCACCGTCATCGCCGATGCCGGTTATGACGTCCGGCGACTTCGACTGCCGCTGGAAGTAGCGGCGGATCAGTTCAAACTCATCCACTGATCTCGGTGGCCCTTAGAGACTGGGCTCCTGCATCGAGGCATGCGTTGATGTACTTGTGACCATCGGTTGAACCGAAGCGCTTGGCGAGATTTATGCCTTCGTTGATGACCACCCGATAGGGGATGTCGATGCGCGATTCGAGCTCGTACACACCGATCAGCAGGATACCGAGTTCAACGGGGTCGAGCTGCTCGAGGGGCCGGTCAATGAGCTTGTCGACTTTCTTCTCGAGCTCAACCTGCGTTCCGCAAATTGCCTGCAGAAGCTCTTCGAAAAACTCCTGATCGACACGTTGGTAGGCCACCTGCTCCCTGAATTGACTGAGGAGCTCGGGACACTCGTGTCCGGCGATTTGCTTTTGATAGAGCGCCTGCAGCAGGAGTTCACGCGCACGCGTACGTGCGCCAGTTGATGTTCCGCCAGTCATAATCAGTCGAGTCGGCGCAACAGATTGACCATCTCGATGACAGCCAGCGTCGCTTCTTCGCCCTTGTTACCAGCCTTGGTGCCGGCTCGTTCTATCGCTTGCTCGATCGTATCAACCGTCAGAATGCCGAAGCCAACGGGAATCCCGTGCTCACGCGCAACTGCCGATATTCCGCGCACGCACTCACCGGCTACAAAGTCGAAATGAGGTGTGCCGCCACGAATGACACATCCCAGTGCGATGATGCCGTCCGCACGACGCGACGCTGCGATCTTGCCAACAGCGACGGGCATCTCGATTGCGCCGGGAACTCGCACGACTTCGATATCAGCATCCGCCGCACCGTGCTGGCGCAGGCAATGCAGCGATCCCTTCAGCAAGGAATCGACGATGAAACCGTTGAACCTCGACGCGACGATGGCAAATCGTGCGTCGTGAACAATGAGGTCACCTTCCGTTGTTTTTATTTTGTCCATCTGTGACGAGTCAGTTTTCCACGTACTCGGTAATTTCCAGGTCGAAGCCGGAGATCGCGTACATTTGCTTGGGTGCCGATAATACACGGATTTTCGACAGCCCGAGATCGCGAAGTATTTGTGCGCCTACCCCATACGTGCGCAAGACGTCATCGCCGTTACGACGTTTATCGATATCGTGGCGGGGCTGTCCCAGTCCTTCTACCGCATCGATGAAGTCGCGCGATGTTTCCTGCTCGCGAAGGATCACGATGACGCCGACGTCCTCCCTGGCGATGCGTTCGATCGCGCCGTCGAGCGGCCAGCCCAGCCTGCGGCTATTGACGCCGATGATATCGCCCAATGTGTCCTGTAAATGCACGCGCACAAGTGGGTTATCGGACGCTGCAAGGTCGCCCTTGATCAGCGCGACGTGCACAGCCTGATTAATACGGTCGTCGTAGCAGATCATCTTGAGCTCGCCGTGTTCCGTGTCGACGGTTGTCTCGACGATGCGCTCGATATTGCGTTCCTTTTCGAGTCGGTAGCGGATCAGGTCGGCAATCGTGCCAATACGGATGCCGCGCTTGCGCGCGAATTTCTCGAGATCCGGACGCCGCGCCATGCTGCCGTCTTCTTTGAGAATCTCGACGATGACGGCGGCCGATTGAAGACCCGCGAGGCGAGCGAGATCGCAGCCAGCCTCGGTATGCCCTGCACGGGTCAACACGCCACCCGGTTGAGCCATGACCGGAAAGATATGCCCAGGCTGGCTCAGGTCTTCGGGGCGAGCATCGGCGGCAACGGCCGCTTTGATCGTGCGTGCACGGTCGTGCGCGGATATGCCCGTCGTAATACCCTCCGCCGCCTCGATCGAGATAGTAAAATTCGTCGCATGATGCTCGTCGGTCTCCGAGACCATGAGCGGCAAGCGCAGTTGTGCGCAGCGCTCGCGTGACAAGGTCAGGCAAATCAGGCCACGGCCATGAGTGGCCATATAGTTGACGTCCTCGGGACGCACGAGTCCCGCCGCCATCAACAGGTCGCCTTCATTCTCGCGATCCTCGTCGTCCACCATGATGACCATCTTGCCCGCACGGACGTCGGCAATGATGTCCTCGATGTCACTGAACGGCGCATCGATCGCACTTGGATGAATGGTTGGTTTATCAGGCATAACCGTGTTCTCTCAGGAAATCGATGGACAGTCTGTCGGCGTCGTTGCCGAGCATACGCTCAATGTAGCGCGCGAGCAGGTCGACTTCGATATTGACGGCCGTGCCGGTATCGAATTCGCCCATTGTCGTGACCTCGGCTGTGTGCGGGATAATATTCAGGCTGAAGGTGTTTCCCGATACCTCGTTGATGGTAAGGCTGACGCCATCGACGCACACCGAACCCTTTTTCGCAATGTAACGCGCCAGTTCCGCAGGGACCTCAAAAGCCAGTCGAACCGATCGCGCGTCCTCGCTGCGGGAAATCACGATCCCGATACCGTCGACATGACCGCTAACGAGGTGGCCGCCGAGAGCATCGCCGATACGCAATGCCGGCTCGAGATTGACCGCATCCCCCTGCCCCGCCTGCTTGAGCGTCGTGACGTCGAGAGTTTCGACCGATACATCCGTTACAAAGCCGTCGGCGAGCAACTCGACCGCAGTCAGGCATACGCCACTGACCGAGATACTGTCTCCCACGCTGTAGTCGCCCCATGGCAAGTCGGGCGCGGTAATTGTCATCCGCACGTCGCCACCGCGCCTTTCGACCGCGCCGATCGTGCCTTTCGTTTTGACGATACCTGTGAACATCTGAAGCCTCTAATCCACCACGCGCACTGTAATGCGAATATCGCGGCCAACGCGCCGCAAGTCAGAAACGTCGACCGTCAGCCGATCTGACAACGCCTTCCACCCGGGCGTCTGGAACATCGACATCGTCTCGCTACCCATAATATGGGGCGCCTGGTATATCACAAGCTCGTCCACCAGCCTGTGCGACAAAAGATTTCCGGTGACGATCGGTCCGGCCTCGACCAGCACGTTGTTGACCTGCCGCTTCGCGAGGTCGGCGAGCACGGCGGCCGCGTCGACATAGTCACCCTCGGCGCCAACCCTGACCACGTCGGCGCCGGCATCGATGAGTGGCTGACGGCCGCTATCGTCGGCGCAGTAAATGACCGTCGTGCCGGGCAGGTCAAGCATGCCTGCCGAGAGTGGCATGCGGAGACCCGAGTCCAGGACAGCACGCAGCGGTTGCCGACCGGCAGTGTCGAGATCCGCACGCCGGACATTCATAGCCGGATCGTCCGCTAGCACCGTACCGATGCCGGTGAGGATGGCACCGGATCGCGCACGCAGTCTTTGCACGTCAGCGCGCGCATCTGGTCCGGTGATCCACTGGCTTTCACCAGACGTCATCGCAATCGCACCGTCGAGACTGGCGCCGACCTTCACGCGAACGTAAGGCCGACCTCGTTGCACTCGGCTCAAAAAACCCTGGTTAAGTTCTGCCGCGGCTTCTGCCATGAGGCCCTTGCGCACGCCGATCCCGGCAGATTCGAGTGCCGCGACCCCCTCGCCGGCAACCTCCGGAAAAGGGTCACTCATTGCGATAACGGCTTCAGCGATGCCGGCCTCGATCAACGCAGGCGCACAAGGCGGCGTTTTGCCCTCGTGTGAGCACGGCTCGAGAGTGACATATGCAGTCGCACCGGCAGCCTGATCGCCTGCCGCAGTCAGCGCATTGATTTCGGCGTGAGCTTCGCCTGCAATCTCGTGCCAGCCCTCACCGACGATGTCGCCGTCGCGCACCAGCACGCAGCCGACCATCGGGTTGGGGTGCGCCGCATATTGACCGCGTGCTGCGAGTCGCAGGGCGCGCGCCATGTAGGCGCTTTCGGCGGCCGAGAATGCTGACATCTGTCGTCACCGATTCTTTTTGCCCAGCAGATCGGGCAACAGGGACATTTGCTCGCGGCTGGCGGCGGCTTCGGAAATACGCTGCAGGCGTTTGATCTCTTCCTCGAATTCGGTGACATCCTGAAAGCGACGGTACACGGATGCGAATCGCACATAAGCGACTTCATCGAGCGCGCGAAGTTCTTCCATGACGAGTTCGCCGACGAGCCGCGATGGAACTTCGCGTTCGCCCATGGTGCGCAGCTTGTGCAGGAGCCGGCCAATGGCTTGCTCAAACGCGTCGCTCGGCACGGGACGCTTCTCGAGCGCGCGCACCATGCTGTTACGGAGCTTCGTTTCGTCGAAGGGCTGGCGACTGCTGTCGTTCTTGACGAGACGCGGCATGACGAGCTCGGCCGATTCGAAGGTCGTAAATCGCTCATTGCAGTCGAGACACTGGCGACGCCTGCGAATCTGCATGCCCTCACCGGACAGGCGCGAGTCGATTACCTTGGTCTCTTCGTGACTACAAAAGGGGCAATGCATACTTGGAACCTCTATTCGCCTATTTCGCGAATGCGCCGGAGACGGATCGGTCGAACAACGAGGCGCGATTGCGACAACATACCCATAGGTCTGTCGAGCCATCGCAACAATGTTGTGCGACCGATCCGTCCCGGCCCAAATAATGATGACATATTCATTTACGGGTTGCGCCCCAGTCGCGCCGATACCGCGTTGCGGCTATTGGCAAAGACGATGCCATTGCCTTCAACCCGCGCCTTGTTTCGGCGCGACTGGAGCACAACGCAATCGCGAAATAGGCGAATAGAGGTTCCGGGTCTACGCGTATACCGGGAAACGCTGGCAGAGTTCGAGCACCTGGCCGCGCACACGGTCGATCGTCTCCTCGTTTGCGATGTCGTCGAGTATATCTGCTATCCAACCGGTCAGCAGACGGGTCTCGTCGGCACCAAAACCACGCGTTGTAATCGCGGGCGTTCCCAATCGCAGGCCACTCGTGACGAATGGCGATTGCGGATCGTCCGGCACGGCATTTTTGTTCACCGTGATATTGGCGCGACCGAGCGCAGCATCTGCGTCCTTGCCGGTGATTCCGCGCTCGATCAGGCTGACCAGCATCAGGTGATTGTCGGTGCCACCCGAGACGATCGGGTAGCCCCTCTCCTGCAATACGCCGGCCATAACCTTGGCGTTGTCGCAGACATGCCCCTGGTAGTCCACGAATGCGGGCTCCATGGCCTCCTTGAACGCGACGGCTTTCGCGGCAATCACGTGCATGAGCGGGCCGCCCTGCGTACCCGGGAACACCAGCGAATTGAATTTCTTGGTCAGCTCCCGGTTTTCCCTTGCCAGGATCAGTCCGCCGCGAGGTCCACGCAGTGTTTTGTGTGTCGTCGTCGTGACGACATCGGCGTACGGCACCGGATTCGGGTAGTGCCCCGTTGCGACGAGGCCGGCCACGTGTGCCATGTCGACCATAAGGTATGCGCCGACACTGTCCGCGATTTCGCGGAACCGCCCCCAATCGATGACGCGGGAGTACGCGGAGAATCCCGCGATGATCAGTTTCGGCTGATGTTCAGTGGCAAGCGCCTGTACCTGGTCGTAGTCGATCAGCGCAGTCTCGTGGTCGATGCCGTATTGCACCGCGTTGAACAGTCGCCCCGAGAAATTGACCTTGGTGCCGTGCGTAAGGTGGCCGCCCTCGGCGAGGCTCATACCCATCAACGTGTCGCCCGGATCAAGCAACGCCATGCAGGCCGCGGCGTTCGCCTGCGAGCCTGAATGCGGCTGGACGTTCGCGTAGTCGGCGCCGAACAGCGTCTTTGCACGCTCTATGGCGAGCGTTTCAGCATCATCCACGAACTCGCAACCACCATAGTAGCGCTTGCCCGGATAACCCTCTGCGTACTTGTTTGTCAGTACCGAGCCCTGTGCCTTCATCACGCGCTGGCTCGCGTAATTCTCCGAAGCAATCAACTCGACGTGTTCCTCCTGGCGACGTTGCTCCAGCTCGACGGCCTTCGCAAGATCAGGGTCGAACGTCTCGAGCGAACGGCCACATTGAGTGGCGGGAACGGGATTGGTGGCGGCCATTTGGGGGGCTCCGGGTGCGCGAAAGAGGGCGATCTTACCTGCAATCAGGCTCTGTGTAGAGACTGGTTTGTACGGATCAGATTAGCCCGCGTCGACGAAGGCTTTCACGACCCGGGTCCATGCCCGGGCCAGATTTTCGCGATTGTATCCGCCGCCGCCGGTACCAACGATGCGGCCCTCACAGTGCTTGTCGGCGAGGAGGCACAGCGTGGTTGCCGCGTCTGCATGCGCTTGCTCGGTGTAGCACAGGTGGGTAATCGGATCGCCTTCGAGGCTATCGGCACCGCACTGGAAAAGGATGAATTCGGGCTGCGCCGCGTCGAGATAGGCCTCGACACGCCGCCAGGCCATGCGAAACTCCGCGTCGTCGGCGCCCGGCGCCATTGGAATATTGAGCTTGGTGCCGCGGGCCCTGCCGGTACCTGTCTCCTCGGCCGCGCCGGTACCGGGATAAAGATAACGCCCGTCTTCGTGGATGTCGGCGAATATCAGGTCCCGGTCATCTTCGAAGCCGTAGAACATGCCGTCACCGTGATGCGCGTCGATGTCGACGTACGCGACGCGTTGCACGTCGTGCTTGTGCCGCAGGTACTCGGCGGCAACCCCGAGATCGTTGAACACGCAGAAACCCGCAGCACCGTCGCGAGCCGCGTGATGCAACCCTGCGATCGGCACGAATGCCCGCTTCGCATCGCCGTGCATGATGGCGTCAACGGCCGCGAGCGTCGTGCCGACAACGTCGGAAGCCGCATCGAAAATGCCGGGCAACGCCGGCGTATCGCCCTCATCGAGGTAGCCCTTGCCCTCCTGCGACATGCGCGACACCTTGTCGATGTAATCTGCCGTGTGGAACAGCAGCAGCTCATCAACACTCGCGCGACGGGGTGTCTCGTAACGAATCCCCCCGTCGAGATCGGCCTCGGCCAGCTCGCGATGGAAGACGTTGTGCCGATCGATGCCAAATGGATGTGGATCACCAAATCCGTAGGCAGCGATTGCCTCACCTTTGTATACCAGTACGGGATCGCTCATAACGTCAGTGGTCTGTTTGCTGTTGTTATTTGCTATGGGCGCAGCATACCGGATAATGCGCGCTCCTTAACTATCGCGCACTAAAAATGGCGCACTAAAAATGGCGCAATACATATATACGATGAATCGCGTGGCCAAGGTGGTCCCGCCGAAACGTCAGATCATCCACGACATCTCGTTGTCGTTCTTCCCCGGCGCCAAAATCGGCGTCCTCGGCCTGAACGGATCGGGCAAATCGACGCTGCTACGCATCATGGCGGGTATTGATACCGAGATCGACGGCGAGGCCCGGCCGCAGCCCGGTATCAAGATCGGGTTCCTGCCCCAGGAACCCGAACTGGACGCCAGCAAGGATGTCCGCGGCAACGTCGAAGAAGGCGTTGCCGAGACCAAGGCTCTTGTCGATCGCTTCAACGAGATCAGCATGCAGTTTGCGGAACCGATGTCCGACGACGAGATGAATGCGCTGCTCGAGGAACAGGGCAAGCTGCAGGACGCAATCGATTCGGCCGGCGCCTGGGAGCTCGATCGCAAACTCGAGATCGCCGCGGACGCGCTGCGGTTGCCGCCGTGGGACGCCGACGTCAGCAAGATCTCCGGCGGCGAACGGCGCCGCGTTGCATTGTGCCGCCTGTTGCTGTCGCAACCCGACATGTTGCTGCTCGATGAGCCTACGAACCACCTCGATGCCGAGTCGGTGGCCTGGCTCGAGCGCTTCCTCGATGAGTACCCGAGCACGGTGATCGCGGTCACACATGATCGCTACTTCCTCGACAATGTCGCAGGCTGGATCCTCGAGCTCGACCGGGGCTACGGCATACCGTGGGAAGGCAATTACTCCTCGTGGCTCGACCAGAAAGAGAAACGCCTCGCCAACGAGGAAGCGTCCGAAAAGGCGCGTCAGAAAGCGATTCAGTCCGAGCTCGAATGGGTGCGTACGAACCCGAAGGGCCGCCAGGCGAAATCCAAGGCCCGCCTCAGACAGTTCGACGAGATCTCGTCGCCAAAGTACCAGAAGCGCAACGAGACGAATGAAATTTACATTCCGCCTGGCCCCCGCCTCGGTGACATCGTTATCGAGATCGAGAATCTCAGGAAGGGATTCGGCGACAAGCTGCTTATCGACGGACTAAGCCTGCAGCTGCCACCGGGTGGCATTGTCGGCGTCATTGGCCCGAACGGCGCTGGCAAGACGACGCTCTTCCGCATGATAGAAGGCAGCGAGCAACCGGACTCCGGCAGCATCCGTCTCGGCGACACGGTACAACTCGCCAGCGTCGACCAGTCGCGCGATAGCCTCGACGACAGCAAGACCGTCTGGGAGGAAATCTCGGAGGGCCAGGACCTTATAAAGGTGGGCAATTACGAGACGCCCTCGCGCCGATACGTCGGCCGCTTCAATTTCAGGGGCTCGGAACAACAGCAGAAGATCGGGCTGCTGTCCGGCGGTGAGCGCAATCGCGTACACCTGGCAAAAACGCTACGCTCAGGCGGCAATCTGCTGCTGCTCGATGAACCGACCAACGACCTCGACGTCGAGACCTTGCGCGCACTCGAGCAGGCCTTGCTGGAGTTTCCGGGTTCGGCCGTGGTCATTTCGCATGACCGCTGGTTTTTAGATCGCATCTGCACACATATCCTGGCGTTTGAAGGCGACTCAGTAGTGACTTGGTTCGCAGGCAACTACGCCGACTACGAGGAAGACCGTAAACGTCGGCTCGGCGCGGACGCGGACAGCCCCCATCGCATCAAGTACAAGCGCCTCGATACCTGAGATAGCTTCAAGATTATGTTCAACGGCCGCTAGCGTGGTAAAACCTTGGTGCATACTGGATTAACCGGCATCGAGCGACCCGCCGGCATTACAATAAAGCGTCGGCCCGACAAAAAAGACAGCGGTGACCGGCGAAAGCGAGCGGCTTGAGCGAATGGCACTAGTACTGGACAAAGACCACGGTCTTTTGAGCGATGACGATGATCAGATCGGACTCGATTGTCCGTACTGCGGCGTCTATTCGCATATGAGCCCGCAGGCGATTCCCGCCGCAGCCCGCATCATCGAAACCAGGCCCAAGCACGTCGGACTCGTGTACCAGTGTGATGCGTGTCGCGCGCCGGTATTCCTGCGTTTCGCGACGAAAACATTTTCTGAAACCCAGGTCGAGTTGTATCGCAACTATGTCGAACTGGAACGGCCGAAAGAGCGCTTTGCGTTCTCCTACCTGCCGAAGCACACGGAGGTCCTGTTTCGTGAGGCGCTCGCCTGCTATTCCGGCAATAACTTCAACGCGTTCGCATCGATGTGCCGGCGCTCCGCGAACAGCGCCTTTGCGGCGCTCGGCGAAGGCGGCAAGCTACGAGCCTTCGAGGAAGTAATGATTGCGCAAGACATCGCCGGTATCGATGACAGCAGTTTTACACCGATCAAATCGGTCTTGTTCGAATCCGGTGAAGAGGAAGACCTGCCATTACTGAACCGTGTCCAGGCAGGCATTCTCCTGGAAGTGCTGAAGGACATGTTCTATCAGTGCTTCGTCCGCCGCGGCAAACTGACACGAGCGCTCAAGGTAAGGCGTTTCTTTGTGCAGGATGGCAGCGAGGACCTCGCCTCCTCTGCCTAGTCGACTACCCACCCGGGATGAGCAGTTGACCCAGCATCCCGACACCGAAACCCACAACAGCACCCAGCGCGGGCGCCCAGTGTCGCTTTAGATGCGACTGTGGCGCGACGTCCTGAAAGACCAGGTACAGAATGCCGCCTGAGGCAAACAACATGGTTCCTCCGAGGAAAAAGGTGTGATCGGCCCCATATATCCAACCAATAGTCCCGACCAATGGCCCCAGAGGTATCAATGCACACATGAGTAGTAATGTTTGCATTGATACCTCTGGGGCCATTG
>Ga0209578_10003062_pt1 | contig 13135 bp, 12 predicted proteins | sample tdAd472_FD_187127 | JGI IMG/M metagenome (GOLD analysis project Ga0209578, IMG submission 187127) | Marine sediment microbial communities from the Atlantic coast under amendment with organic carbon and nitrate - tdAd47.2 (SPAdes)... | ecosystem: Environmental > Aquatic > Marine > Coastal >...
AGGTTTTCGATGGGCGACGCGGTGCCGGGCATGTTGACGAGATCCATTTCGAGAACAATCGCTGTTCCTGATTCCCACGGTCCCGTGGGGACGCCACTTCCGCCGCTCTGAGCTTGTGAGGCATTTGAAATCGCCCCTTCGCCGTAGCTGGGATTCGCAAGAATTCAGACTCAGTTGAACGGGCTGAATTCCTGCGAATCCAGCTACGGGCCAAAAACTCACAGCCTCTCTGCGGCGATTCCGCTCAGCCTGCTGAATGCAAAACGTAAAAGTGTGTGATCCCACGCAGAGCGTCGAAACGAGTCAGTGACCGAGTCACGCAAGAATGTCCTCGACCACGCGACCGTGCACATCAGTCAGTCGATAATGCCGGCCCTGAAACTTGAACGTCAGTGTTTCATGATCGATCCCCAGGCAATGCAGCATCGTGGCGTGCAGATCGTGAACGTGGACCGGCTTGTCGGCGATGTTGTAGCAGTAATCGTCGGTCGTTCCATAAGTCAGGCCGCCCTTGATGCCGCCTCCGGCCATCCAGATCGTGAAACAGCGCGGGTGATGGTCGCGACCGTAGTCGCTGGCTGTCAGTGTGCCCTGGCAGTAGACCGTTCGACCGAACTCGCCGCCCCAGATGACCAGCGTGTCGTCGAGCATGCCGCGCTGTTTGAGATCCTGAATCAGTGCCGACGACGCCTGGTCCGTCGCCTGGCACTGTGTCCGAATGCCCTGCGGCAGGTTGGTGTGCTGATCCCAGCCGCGGTGGAACAGCTGCACAAACCGGACGCCGCGTTCGGCCATGCGCCGCGCCAGCAGCACGTTGTAGGCGTACGTGCCGGGCGTCTTCGCATCCTCGCCATACAGCTCGAAGGTATGTGCCGGTTCGTCGGAGAGGTCCGTGAGTTCCGGCACCGACGTCTGCATTCGGTAGGCCATCTCGTACTGAGCGATCCGCGTGTTGATCTCCGGGTCGCCGGACTGCTCGAACTTCAGCCGGTTGAGCTGCGACAGGTCATCGAGCATCTGGCGCCGCGTTGCCGTGCTGACACCGTTTGGATTCGACAGATAAAGGACGGGGTCGCCGACCGATCGAAATTTGACGCCCTGGTACTTCGATGGAAGAAATCCGCTGCCCCACAGCCGGTCGTAGAGTGGCTGTCCGCCGCTGCCGGAGATCATGGCGACGAACCCCGGCAGATCATCGTTGTCACTGCCCAGTCCGTAAGACAGCCAGGCGCCGATGCTGGGCCGCCCGGCCAGCTGGAAGCCCGACTGAAAGAAGGTGATCGCCGGGTCATGGTTGATCGCCTCGGTGTGCATCGTCCGGATGAAGCACAGATCGTCGACGACCTTCGCCGTGTGAGGCAGCAGTTCGCTGACACTCGCACCGGACTCGCCATGTTCTGCAAACTGAAACATGGACGGCGCGACGGGAAAGCTGTCCTGCTTCGCGGTCATCCCGGTGAGCCGCTGCCCCTGCCGAATTGAATCCGGCAGCTCGGTTCCCCGCAGATCCTTCAGTCCCGGCTTTTCATCGAACAGGTCCATCTGCGACGGCGCTCCAGACTGCAGCAGATAGATCACGCGCTTCGCCTTCACCGGCAGATTCGGAAACCCGCTGACCGCCGGAGCATTCGCCTGCGGAGCCGCCTGGGCATCGCGAGCCAGCAGCGACGAAAGGGCAATCGCCCCGAGGCCGCCGCCTGAGCGGCCCAGGAAACTGCGGCGGTTTTGCTGGCAGATTTCAGTTATGTTCATGACGATCGCTCTTCAACGTCTTTCAGTGGTTTTCGTGCCCGATAAACTGTGGACGTTTTTCGTGGCTGGGATTTCAGAAACGGATCCGACCGATGGCAGCATTTGAGACGGTCTTTGATCAGGCAATGGGACTGTCCCTTCGAGACCGCGCCCGACTGATTGAGAAGCTGGTGCGAGCGTTCGATCCTCCAGGTGATGAACTCTCTGCAGCAGACTGGCAGCAGGAATGGGCTGTCGAAATCCGCGAACGACTGAACGCCGCCGACCGGGGTGACTTCGATCCCAGGCCATGGCGAGAACTCTGTGACGACATTCGTTCTCAACTGGGAACGCAACCGTGAGTTTCACGCTGCGGCTGCTCAACTCGGCGCGAGCGGAACTGACCGAAGCCGCCGGATGGTACGAGTCGCGTGAGGCGTTGCTGGGCCAGGACTTTCTCGACCAGGTTACCGCGTGCTTCGAGCAGATCGAAGCGGACCCGACTCGGTTTGCACCGGACGAGTCCTTCGGAGACCGGGTCGTTCGCACCTGCATGGTTGACCGCTTCCCTTATCGTGTGATTTTCGAGGTTCGATCCGAGGAAGTCGCGATTCTGGCAATCGCCCATCACCGCCGCCGCCCTGGCTACTGGCGAGAACGGACGTAGTTCAGGCTCACTCTCGCAATCCCTGATTGTGGTCGACTCGCCTTTGACGCTACGAGATTCTGCGCTTCCACTGAAACACAAGCTACCCGGCGGTCGGCAGCCAGGAGGCCAGTTCTTCGTGGTCGATCTCGACCTTGTCGACCTCGCACCCGGCGCGGCGAATATCACCCACGGCTGACTTGATTGCCGCTTCGAGGCTGTCTGCTTCTCGATCAAAACCGACGAACGCGACGCCTTCGGAACTCCATGGTGATCCATCGTCGCAACCAGACTCGAACAGAGCATCCGCGAGCGTGTCGTCGATCTCCCTCACGTCTTTCAGCCTCAATGCAAAACGCCAGATCATTTCGAGCCTCCATTGGCTGGCCCGTGAGGACAGCCGTTGATTCGTGCAAGGATCCAGCGGGCATGGCCTTCTGGATTTCGAGGTGTCGAGTAGACCGGGACTCGACACCCGGAGCGGTCAGTCTGCGAACAAAGAAGAAATCCGAAGGCGTGCCCTTTCCGGGACTTCAGAAAACGCCAGCTGCGATCCAGCGCGGCACCGATCGCATCGCTGATTTGTTTGTGTGGATGATGTTTTCCCATTGGCCCGATCAATTCTGGTGAAACCGTCCGAGGCTCACTCTTTCGTTACGCACTCATCAAGATTCAGGATCGTGCTGCAGATTGTTGTCCAGGCGGCCAGTTCCGCTGGGGGGATTCCGTCAGCGACAGGAGACTCACCGGTGGCGAGAAGCTCCGCGGCAGCCTCGCGATTCTGCTCAAACTGCTGGCGGTAGCGCTGCAGACTGCTCGTGAGAATGCTTGCCTCACGGTCACTGACGGGCCTCGACAGCGCGAACTGAAACGCTGTGTTGAGGCGTGCTCTGTCCGATTTCTCTGCGGCACAACAGCGTTGAGCCAGTCCACGGGCCGCTTCGACGAACGTCACATCGTTCAGCAGATTGAGCGCCTGCAGTGGCGTGTTCGTCCTTGTCTGGCGGACCTCGCACATTTCGCGACCGGAAGCGTCAAAGCTGGCCATCATGGGCGGCGCGACGGTGCGTTTCCAGTAGGTGTAAAGGCTGCGGCGGTACAGGTCCGAGCCACTCGAACGGTCATACAGAGTGTCCGTCGCGATTTCCTGCCAGAGCCCTTCCGGCTGGTACGGTTTGACGGACGGACCTCCGATTTCCTCTGCCAACAGACCGCTGACGAACAGTGCCTGATCCCGAACGGCTTCGGCCGGAAGACGGAACCGGGGCCCTCGTGCGAGCAGTCGATTTTCCGGATCGCGGGCCAGCAGCTCCGGCGTCACGCGAGACGACTGCTGGTAGGTTGCGCTCGTCACGATTGTCTTGAGGATCTGCCGCACATCCCAGCCTGACTCGACAAACTCGACCGCCAGCCAGTCGAGCAGTTGCGGATGGCTGGGCCGATCGCCCTGCACGCCGAAATCCTCCGTCGTCTTGACCAGCCCGCTGCCAAACAGGTCTCGCCAGAACCGATTGACCGTGACTCGCGCCGTCAGCGGGTTCTCGTCGCTGGCCAGCCAGCGAGCGAGGCCCAGGCGGTTTGTTGGAGCATTGTCTGGCAAGGGAGACAGCGCCGCGGGGACTCCGGGGAATACACGCTCGCCCGGCTTGTTGTACTGTCCGCGTTTCAGAACGTGAGTTTCGCGAGGGTGCGACTCTTCCATGACCATGACTGTCGGCAGCGACCTCCGAAACTCAGCGAGCTTCCGTTTCGCGAGAACATATCGGTCCCAGGCCTCACGAACGTCGTCCGGGCCGGCGACTTCCAGAATGTACCGACGCAGTTTTTCCGGCACGGATTGATCGCCGCTGAGGCTGGTCGTCGGAGACTCGACAAACTCGGCGACCGGTGTGGCGTCGGCGATGACACGCAGGTCGTCAGCCGTCAGAGGGCGCTGGTAGATTCGCACATCGTCAATCAGCCCCTGAAAGTTCGCCTGCCCCCGTCCGATGCGGAGCGGCTTGTTGACCGTGATGGTCTGGTTGAGAAAGTCATGCTGAGCCTGCAGCTCGACCGGCTGGCCATCGAAATAGAATTGAATGCCGGCCGACTCGCGGCTGCCGTCGTACGTCACCCCGACGTGAACCCAGCGGCCCGTCGGCAGCGGTTTCAGCGTTTCGACGCGGATCGAATCATCGAGCCAGCGTTTGACGAGGTTGAGCTGCACGGTCCCGGCATCAGTCACGTCGAAGCTGTATCCGGAGCTGCGTGGCGCGTCCTCCATCCGGCTGAGGATCGTTCCCGCGGCGTGCTCATCCTGCCGTACCCAGGCGGCGAATGTGAACCGCTCGAAATAGCCAAAGCTTGCGAGATATCCCGCGTCGACCGTCTGCGAACCGTCGAACCGCAGTGCCTGGTTGAGCGGGCCAGGAACGAACCGCCCTGCCCTGTCGGCTGCAGCCTGCGGCGAGCCCTCATCCGGCACGAACCGCGGCGCATAGTTCCGCAGCTTCGCTTCCTTCGCGTTCGGTTCCGGCACTGTGGTCGCGCTGCGCTGGGCGGCTCGCTGTTGTTCCGTCGCAGAGTTCTCAAGATCGCCATCGAGCGTCAGGCGGACAATCAAGCCATCGGTGACGGTCCAGTCGTCCGGTCGTGACGTCACTGATTCCCGCCAGCTGGCGACGAGTTCGGGCAGACGCTGATCAATGGCCGCGACCTGCTGCCGCGCTGCTGCGAGCTGCGTTTTCAGGGCCGACAGTTTCTTCTGCTGCGCTCGCGTTGGAGCTTCGATAAACGGTCTGGAGTTGCCCTCTTTAATTGCTCGACCGTACTCCGGAATGTTGTTGAAGTACGCGAACGCCTGGTAGTACTCGCGTTGCGAGAGCGGATCGTACTTGTGATTGTGGCAGCGGCCGCAGCCCATCGTCAGTCCCTGCCAGACCGTGAACGTCGTGTCGACGCGGTCGACGACGTACTCGACCTGAAACTCTTCCGGCACGACGCCGCCTTCCGCATTGCCGCGATGGTTCCGGTTGAATCCTGTGGCGATCTTCTGATCGAGCGTCGCGTTCGGCAGCAGATCGCCCGCCAGTTGCTCGATGGTGAACTCGTCGAACGGTTTGTTGTGCAGGAAGGCTTCGAGCACCCAGTCCCGCCAGCGCCACATGTCGCGCGGACCGTCGGATTGATAACCGCTCGTGTCTGCATAGCGAGCGGCGTCGAGCCAGCGAATCGCCATTCGCTCGGCATAGCGAGGCGACGTGAGCAGTCGGTCGACGACCTTCTCAAACGCGCGCGGCGATTCATCCGTCAGAAACGCGTCGACTTCGGCCGGCGTGGGCGGCAACCCGGTTAGATCGAAGCTCACGCGCCGCAGCAGCGTGCGGCGGTCGGTCGGGGGTGAGGGCTTGAGACCTTCCCGATCAAGCCTCGCGAGCACGAACGCGTCGATGGGATTCTTAACCCAGCCGGGCTGCGACACCTCCGGCGGTGTGGGCCGTTTCGGAGCGACGAAGGCCCAGTGCTGCTGCCATTCCGCGCCGTCCGCAATCCACTCCCGCAGCAGGTTGATCTCGCCGCGTTTCAGTTTGAGCCCGGAGTCCGGCGGCGGCATCTGCTCATCCGGGTCGTCGCTCAGGATGCGGCGGAGCAGTTCACTTTCGGTCGGGCTTCCGGGGGAGATCACTCGAACGCCGTCTTCCTCGCGAAACAGGCCATCGCGCGTATCGAGCCGCAGGTTTGCCTGACGTTCGGTCTCGTCCGGCCCGTGACACGCGAAGCAGGCGTCCGACAGGATCGGTCGGATATCGCGATCGAAATCGACATCGGCCCGGCCGGAACTCGTCGCGATCCCGAATGGTCCGCTCAGCAGTACGAGTACGATCAAACGACAGCGGTACCTGAACATCGCTCGCTCCGGGATGATGACGCGTTGCTGCACCTCGTGTGAGCCGAAGCTGCAGGGTCTGACCGGAAGCCGCAGGCGACGGCGCTTCTTCCAGGGCTCGTCATCGCCAGCGGCTTCCGGTCAAACGGCAGAATCCGGTCGGTTACGATCCTCGCTACTTCGCGCCGACTTTGCGAATGTCCGCCTTCGCTCGCAGCTCGGCGATCAGCCGCTTCTGCAGTTCGCGAGACAGTACGCCGAAGATTTCACCGCGCGTGTCTTCAAGGCTCAGGTCGCCAGGGATGATCTCGGCCACCGACAGCAGATGCATTCCGAACCGCGTCTGAAAAGGTTCGCTGATTTCGCCAGGCTGCAGCGCGAACGCCACCGACGTCAGCTCGACGGGCATGCGACCGCGATAGACGAACTGGCCGATGTCCCCGCCATCTTTGCCGCTCGGGCTGTCCGATTCTGCCTTCGCGGCGTCAGCGAACGAGATGTCGCCTGCCATGATCCTCGCTCGCAGATCACCAAGCTGCTGCTTGAGCATGGCGAGCTGCTCAGCCGTGGCGTCCTGCGGAATCCGCTTGACAATCTGCGCCGCGCGGACCTCTGTTCCGTCGAAACGTTTCCGGTGCTGCTTCCAGTAGGTGCCGATTGCTGTGTCCGTGATGACCCGTCGGGCATGAATGTTCCAGACGATCGGCTGCTCGACGGCTTCACGAAAAGTTGCCCGCGTATAGCCAAGCGACTCCAGCGTTTGTGTGAAGTCCAGGCCTTCGCGCGCGACGAGCTTTTCCATGCGTTGAACACGCTCGTCGACAATCGCGTCACTGGCTGTGATGTTCTGCGCGGCCAGGAATCCCTTCAGCAGCCTGCGATCAATCAGGTCTTCAATGTACTGCTCGCGGACCGTCGGCTTCAGTTCGTCGCGCACGCCACGGGCCAGATAAACGAATTCCAGATCGCCCTCCGTGATCGGCGTCCCGTTGACGGTCGCGATCACCGTCTCGGGCGGGAGGTCCTGGAACGCCGCGGCACTGGCCAGAACCGCCAGGCAGACAGTGGCGAAGACGGCCTGAAAGAGGCTTCGATTCAGCACGTTCACGGGGACTCCTTTCAGCGGTCCGTGACGAATTCTGTGGGGTCGGCCCTCGTCAGTGAGCCCGGGACTCAGTCAGCGTACGACTTTGTGACCGGAGGCTGCCAGTCGTCCTCAATGCGAGGCTCCAGCTGGTCGAGAATCTGCTTCGTCAGTTCAGGCAGTGATTGTCCGGTGACAGCGGAGATCTTCATGACCGGTCGACCGATTTCCTCGCTGAGCAGTTCGGCGACGTCGTCGGCATCCGGCAGTTCGCATTTGGTGACAACGACGATCTCCGGACGCTCCATCAGCGTGGCATCGTACATTCGCAGCTCGTCTCGAATGTTGCGGTAATTGTCGATCGGGTCGCTGCCGTCCATCGGCATCGGCTCGACCAGGTGCACGAACACCTTCGTTCGTTCGACATGCCGAAGAAACTCGTGTCCGAGCCCGATACCGGAATGTGCGCCCTCGATCAGGCCCGGAATGTCGGCGATGACAAAACGCTGGTCATAACCAATCTGCACGATGCCCAGATTCGGGTACTTCGTTGTGAACGGGTAATTGGCGATCTCCGGCGTCGCTCGGGTCATGCGGCTGAGCAGCGTTGACTTTCCGGCGTTCGGTTTGCCGACCAGCCCGACGTCTGCAATCACTTTCAGCTCAAGCCGAATCCTGCGTTCCTGGCCGGGCTCCCCGTCTTCATGTTCGCGCGGCGCTCGATTGACCGAGTTCGCGAAATGCTTGTTGCCGTGGCCGCCGCGACCTCCCCGTGCCACGACGATTGACTGCCCGACGTCCTTCATGTCGCGGAGCAGGTTGCCGCGTTTCGAATCGTAAATCAGCGTACCCACCGGAACCCGGATAATGGCATCCTCGCCCCGCTTTCCGGTTTTGAGTTTGCCCTGTCCGTGCGCCCCGCGTTCGGCGTTCCAGTGCTTGTGGCCGATCAGATGGGCAAGATTCGTGAGCTGATCGGTCGCTTCGACGATCACTCGCCCGCCGCGGCCGCCATCGCCGCCGTCCGGGCCGCCGCGCGGAACGTGAGCCTCGCGCCGAAAACTCAGGCACCCATTGCCGCCGTCACCGCCCCGGCAGTACAGCTCGATCTGATCCAGAAACATCCGCGAATATCCATGATTCCTGATTTTCCGGCCAGGAGATCGACCGGAACGGCGAATAGTATCGGCCCGCTCGCGGCATTGCGATCAGACATGCAGCGTCTCACGGCCCCGATCTTCTTCTCACGCTGCCGACTCGACTTCCGGAGCTTCACATGCCAGGTACCATCGACCCAGACGCCGTGGACGACCCAGACGCCATGGACACTGAGGAACCCGGCCACGCACAACAGTCTCCGCGTCCAAAGATTCCCCGCAAGGCGATCGCGCTGGCCGTTCTGCTCGGGCTGCTGACGCCGGTGGCGTACGCCTGGTATTTCCTGCCGCCGGACGTCATTGCTGAACCGACGCATTTTCACCGCGACGACAGCGGTGCTCTGGTGCCCGACGAGAACTCGTCCGGCGATGGTAGTCGGCTCAAAGCTCAACTGGGACGGCTCAAGGCCCGCAACAATACGGTGATGGTTTCCTCTGAAACGCACTCGAACCCCGCGTTTCTTGCCGCGTCGCGACTGCTGATCGTCAACGAGTCGGATCATCTGCTGATCGCCCGAGTCGCGACGTCGCTGCTCAACCAGCTGAAAGACGACTCGCAGTTCAGCGAGATTGACTACTTCCCGCACGGTGAGCTGCCGGAAACTGGCAAGGTGGCTCCCGACCTGTATCTCATGCTGGATCTGAAGTCGATCGACGAATCCGGGCTCATCGGTCGCGATCTGAAGGCTCAGGTGATCGCCCACTTCGGCACGACGCTGGCGGACTCCAATTACAACGTGCACGACGATCAATCGCCGCCCACTGTCGGTATGAGTGCCGACATCGAAGTCGATCACGAATCATCATTGCTCGGTGTCGAATCGTCCGCCGCAGCGTACACGCAGCAGGGCGACGACATTGCGAAGCAGATCAGCGGGCATCTGCTCGGCAAACTGAAGGACCTTCGCGAGAAGCATTCTCCGCTGCCTGAGATGCCAACGAGCCTGTATCCGGGATGGGCTCCCGCACCCGACTTCGCGTTTCTTGACCAGCTTCATGCGTCGCGGCTGACTGGCGTTCACGGATTAATGCTCCGCAACGAATCGCTCTGGGAGTACGAACCGTTGGACGATCCGATCACGACAGTCACGCGGATCCGGGACACGCTGCTTGCCGACGGCTGGACTGAAAACAATTTCTACACCAAATCCGAGGAGCACTTCAGCCTGCAGATGTCCAAAGGCGACGCGACCTTCAACGTGTTCCCCGAAAAGGAATCGTCGCGCGTCCGCCTGCAACCGACAGTCTCGGGCGATGGCGACGAAGCGGCAGCATCTCCGCCGTTGAAACACTTTGTCCGCTACCGTGATCGTCAGGCCCACGCAGAGATTCGCACGGTCGTCGACGAACTCTTCGCTGCTGATCCGCCAGACATTCCGATTCTTCTGGCGATGCAGAAAAACTGGCAGGGAGATCAGCATTCCCGAGCCATCCAGCTGATTGAAGACAGCGGCGTCCGTTCCACGAATGCGTGGCTGCTGGTGGCCGAGTCGTACTCGAAACGCAAGGACATCGAAGGCACACGCCGCGCTCTGGACTGTTGCCGCTTCCTGGCACGCACGCTGACAGACGCGGGAGACGTCGATCGGCGTATTAAAAAGATCGCTCAGAAGCACAAGATCGACATGGGAAAACCCGGCGTCCCCGATGAGGGCCTGCTGAAGAAGCTCGGCTTTGTTGCGCTCGACCCGGAAGCAGCATCGGCGGTCACGGTCCGGTTCGGAGAACCAGCGGCGTGCTACGTCATGGATGATGATGGTCAGGCTGCCGTCTTCACCTACACGATCGACCGACTGGCTGGTGACAACCGGTTCCGGGTGGTCGCGCTCGAATCGACCGGAACGACCCGAAGCTGGTCGACGCAGGAAATGTCGTCACTCAATCATTTGCATTCCTTCGGGCATCGCGGGATGCGGATCAGTGCCCGCGTCGAAGAGACGACTTCCGACAAGCTAACCATTCGCATCAGTCTGGATGCCCGAAACGCCAGAACTTGACGCCGACAGCCAGGGTGTGTGACTGCCACTGAGAACAAAGATGTAACTTCGACACCGAAGATCGACCGTCTCTGAAAGCAGGCGGCACAACTGGCTGAAGACCAGCGATTCGGAATTGTCCGGCCCGCTACAGTCCCGCAGCACGCTCAACTGGCCGCGGATGTCGAATTCGTCTGACTGGTCAACGTTCTCAAGCAGCGTGGTCAATGTGTCGACCGCCGAAAGCAGGCTGTCAATCCGTCCGGCCTGACAGCTGCTCTCGTTACGTTGAAGTTCGAGAACACCGTTCGTCATCGCTTGCAGCAGGTGGTCAAGGTTTCGGAAACCGAGGGACTCTGCCTGCTCTCTGGCGTCCTGCAACACGCGAACGGTTCTGGCAAGGGAAGCCTCACGGCCGGGCAGTGCTTCTGACTCCAGCTCAAGAAGCTCGCGTTCCAGGCAAACAAGCTGGTCGATCAGTTCGATCGCCAGGTCGTCCTTCAGATACTGATCGACGCAGGACATGGCAGCTTCCTTCACTGGGGACGGTGAGAGACAGATTGAGCCGGCTGCGTCGGACAGTCGTGCGGAACAGCGGTCGCGTTTCCTGACGTCTCATGCTGCCCGTGCAGTGACCCGCCCTCGTGGAAATGGGTGTGAACGCGAACGTCACGCTGCCGAAAGCTGGGCAGCAGGAACCGACCGACCTCATAGAAAAGCTGCTCTTTGCTGACGGGCTTTGTGAGGTGGGCATCGCAGCCAACCTCCAGGCATTGTTGCGTCACCGATTCATTCCTGCCGTCGGTAATGGCCATGATCGGGATCTGACAACCAGTTGATCGCAGGCGATGGGCAATGGAGATCACCTCAAACTGATGCAGCGACAAGTCGAGAATGACGAGGTCGAACTTCGACCGGCCATCCGGTCCGTACGCCATCCAGTCAAAAACCTGCTGCGCGTTGCATTCCAGCGTGACCTCGTAACCCGCCTTCGCAAGTGTTGTGGCAAGGAACCGGCCATCTGCCGGTTGGTCTTCAGCGAGTAGAATCCGCAGCGATTGTTCCTGAGGTCGTCCCGGTGACGACGTTTCCCGGGGTGACGGTGTTCCCTGCATGTCCCCTCCTTCCCTCATGAAAGGTTGAGTTTGATAGAAGCCCGTGTCACGGCTTGTCAGTTTGCAGCGAGACGCAGGCAAGGGGTGCCCTTTGTTTCGTCACAGACACGTCTGCTCCTGCATGGGGAATATTACGTCAGGGAACGAAGAGAATGAGTGGGCGCGTGCTGTGGTAGCCAGTTCTCGTCTGGTCACGAGTGGTTGGGGAAACCTACCCGCTACACAGTTCTTACCTGTTTCGTATCAGTTATGGCTGATACAACGTCGTGGCCAGGTGAACGTCACATCGAATGGCTCGTCGAAGCGTTGTGCACACAGTCGGAAAGCTCTCGCAGGACTGAGGCCGTTCTGCCGATCTTCCGACGCTCGACGGGGCTGAGACCAGGGCGAGACTTTGCCGCCGGATCCGTTGTCTCAGTGACTGAGACTTCTTTGGTTATTCATGCTTCGGATGCGGTCGTACGACTGTGCTCTCTGCGGAATCGCCAATCAGGCTGTTGGCAGGCAGATGCACCGCCGCAGGTGGCATACCGGAATTCACTCAACCTGAGGCAGTGGTCGAACCGCATGTGGCTACATACGGGCATGGAGTGAGATCATTCTCTGGAAGCAAGGATCAGAATCACATCTTTACATTCCGACGCATGCCGAATGATGAAGCGAGAAAGGGCGAAGCTTTATGACCAGGCATCTGTACGTCGTTGATGACGACAAAGAACTTCGAGACGCCATCGCGTTCGCGGCAGAAGGCCGCGGGTTTGAAGTCCACTTGTACGAGAAAGGGACGGACCTGCTGAATGAACCGTCTTTAAGCAGTCCGGGGTGCCTGGTGATCGATTTTCTAATGCCCGATATCGACGGCATCGCTCTGCAACGGAGGCTCGCAGAAAATGGCAACCAGCTGCCCGTGATCGTGGTCAGCGGATATGCAACTGTTGATGCCACGATTCAGGCGTTTCGACAGGGGATCGATGACTTCCTTATCAAACCCGTCGACTGTACGCATATGTTTGATCGCATTGACGAGCTTATCCTCAGAGATGACAAGCGTGTGCAGCAGGCGCGTCTGGCTGCGGAAGACCGTGAGCACTACGAGTCATTGACCCGCCGCGAAACTCAGGTCATGAGGCTGCTCGTCGAGGGGTTGAGTGGGAAACAGATCGCGGCGCAGCTGGGAATCAGCTACCGCACGATGGAGAAGTTTCGGGCGAAGGTCATGCAGAAGTTCCAGGCCCAAAGTGTGGCGGAACTGGTCCATGCTTCCTTCCGTCTTGGACTCAATGACGGGGCCGAGACAACATCGACATCCTGTCAGGAACAGGCCGCGGGCTGACAATACCGGGCCTGTCAACAATTCTGCTCGGCTGAGAACTCAGGTTCGCCCTGCCGCCATCACCGGGCAATTGGCGTTACGGAATTGAGCCCCAGTTGTCGACTCGGGGCTGCGCTCATTTCAAGCGTCGCGACCGACGCACTGCTCGATAATTTCCATGAGCCTGCCGGGATGGACAGGCTTAAGGAGCAGGCTCACTGCTCCAGCATTCATTGCCTCGGCAGCCAG
>Ga0209578_10003064_pt1 | contig 13133 bp, 7 predicted proteins | sample tdAd472_FD_187127 | JGI IMG/M metagenome (GOLD analysis project Ga0209578, IMG submission 187127) | Marine sediment microbial communities from the Atlantic coast under amendment with organic carbon and nitrate - tdAd47.2 (SPAdes)... | ecosystem: Environmental > Aquatic > Marine > Coastal >...
GCTCAAGGCAGGGGACGATGCTCGATCTGGCCCAAGACCTCAAGGAACTCGTGGCGGTCACAGCGACCGCGGATCAGGTCGACACGGTCCTGCGGCAGGGCCTCGACTGGCTGCGGCGGGTGGTCCCCTACGACCTGGCCACCGTGTTCCTCCTCGAGGGCGACGGGGGGCTGCGGACCCACATGGCCCGCGGGCCGCTCGTCAACGAAGAGGTGCGCCAGACGCGGGTCGCCCTCGACGACTTCCCCTCCCTGCGCGACGCGCTGGAGTCGCGGCGGGCGCGCGCGGTGCTCGAGGAGGACCACGCCCACGGCGACGGCGACCTGTTCGACGGCGTGCTCGACCTGCCTCCGGGGCACAGTTGCATGGTCGTCCCCCTCTGCGCGGGCGATCGCTGCTATGGCCTCCTGGCCCTCGACCGCGAGCGCTGCGAGCCCTACGCCGCGGCCACCGTCAGCCTGGCCGAAGCCTTCGGCTCGATCCTGGCCCTCGCGTTCCACAACGCGCGGCAGCGGGTGGCGCTGAGCGAACTCAACGCGCGGGGGAAAGAACAGGCTCAGCGCCTCGAGGCGCGGCTGCTCGGCGAGCCGCTGAGTGTGCTGCGTGACTCCCTCTCGCCGACCATGCAGCGGGTGGTTGGCCAGGCGACCCAGGTCGCAGCCACCGACACGCCGGTGCTGGTCCTGGGCGAGACAGGAACGGGAAAGGAGCGGCTGGCCCGCGCGATCCACGGCTGGAGCGCGCGCAGCGCGGGGCCGTTCGTCGCGGTCAACGCGGCCGCGATCCCCGAGGGCTTGGTGGAGAGCGAGCTCTTCGGCCACGTGAAGGGCGCCTTCACCGGGGCCTTGAGCGATCGCCGGGGTGCGTTCCTCGCCGCCCACGGCGGGACCCTGCTCCTCGACGAGATCGGCGACCTGCCGCTCGACGTACAGACCAAGCTCTTGCGCGTGCTCCAAGAGCGCAAGGTGCGACCCCTGGGCAGCGAGCGGGTGAGTTCGGTGGACGTGCGCGTGATCGCGGCCACCCACGTCGACCTCGACGCGGCGATCCAGGCGGGTAGGTTCCGCGCCGACCTCTACTACCGGCTCGCGGTGTTTCCCCTCGAGCTGCCGCCGCTGCGCGATCGCCGGGAAGACTTGCCTCAGCTGTGCGAGGTTCTGCTCCAGGAGCAAGCCCAGCGCACCGGGCGCGCCGGGCTGCGGGTCAGCGACGACGCCCTGGAGGCCATGTGGGCCTATGCCTGGCCGGGCAACATTCGTGAGCTGGCGAACAGCCTCGAGCGGGCCGCAATCCTCTGCCCCGGCGAGGCGATCGGGCTCGAGCACATAAACCTGCCCTGCGGCAGCCTGCCCTCCGACGAGCCGCTGACCCTCGACGAGGTCCAGCGGCGACACATCGAGCGCGTGCTCGAGCGCACCCAGGGCAAGGTCGCGGGAGCGGGCGGGGCCGCCGAGATCCTCGGGCTCAAGCCGACGACCCTCCGCAGCCGCATGCAGAAGCTGGGCGTCGCGGTGCCCTAGGGTCACGCAGACCGTGAACCACCAGGGTTCAACCGGGTAGGGGCCTACCCACGCGCCGTAGGTCGTCCTGGAAGTGACCGCGATCAACCTCGGGTGCTGCTGGGAGACGCGCTCGAGGTCCGACTCCTCAGGCGCTGGCGAGTGCGCAGCTGGACGCGTCGCGCAGCCGGGTGCTGACCTCCGCTCGACTCGGCAGGTAGACTCCCGCCGGAGGAGCCGAGTGGCGAGGCGCGACAAACTGGCGTTTGGGGTCTTGCCCTGCGACCGCCGCTACAAGCTGCGGCGCGCCAAGTTCCCGGTCATGGCCCGGATCCTGGCCGAGGAGACCCGGCGCCGGGGGCGCACGCTGCGGGTCCTCGACGCGGGGCTCGGGCTGAGCAAGCTCGAGCGCGTGTTCGCCCACCAGCACCCCGAGCTGCGCGTCGACTGGGTCGGCCTCGACCTGCTCGACGACCGCCTGCGCCGGGAGTGGGCGCTGCCCGGGATCCGCCGCGTGCAGGGGCGCGTGCAGGCGCTCCCGTTCATCGACGCCTGCTTCGACGCAGTGGTCAGCAGCTACGTGCTCCAACACCTCGAGGATCCCGCGCAGGTCCTGCGCGAGCTGGCCCGTGTGCTGAAGCCCGGAGGGCTGTTCCTGCTGGCGGTGCCCAACTCGCCCCAGCCGTTGAAGCTGCTCAACGAAGTGGTCCAGCCTGCCTGGATCACCTTTCGCCGCCGCTTCCGCGGCAAGACCTACTCCTACCTGCCGCAGATCCAGTTCTACAACCTGCCCCGCGTGCGGGCGCTGGTCAGCGAGGCCGGGTTCCAGCCCCTGCGTTGGCAGGGGCTGGGCTTCGCCACCGGCGGGCCGCTGCGGCCCTTGGAAGACCTGGAGTGGTACTACCGGCTCAGCCTGCGCTTGGGCGCGCTGGTGCCTCGGGCCACCGAAGACCTGGTGTGCGTGGCCCGGCGGCTCTAGCGGGCGTAGGTGACCGACGAGCAACGCAGCCAGGGACGACGAAGATCGGCGGGGCGACCGCTCAGCAGCGTGAACGCCCGTTTGGGCTAGTCGAGGACCTCGACCTCCCGCACGCGCGCCCTCTTCTCGGCTCGCTTGGCCTCGCGCTTGGCGGCCCGCGCCGCGCGCTGCGCCTCTTTCTTGCGCTTCCGCTCGGCCTTCTTCTCCGCCTTGGCGACCCGCTTGGGGGTCATGAAGGTCTCGCCGGCGCCGTCGACCTTCTTGTTGTTGTCGTAGTAGGTCCGCCCGTAGTCGGCGAAGCCCAGCACGTCGAAGCGCTCGAAGGGGACGAAGGGTCGCGCGGCCATTCGCTCGTGGACCAGCACGTCGAGGGTCTTGAGCTTGGGCTGGCCCTTCTTGTCGAGGACCGGCTGCCCCGCGTCGTCGAGGAGCACGGTGTCGCGCTCGCCGAGCTCGACGAAGCGCTTCTGTTCGTTCTTGGCGTCGAAGCCTTGCCAGGCGCTGCGCAGGCGGGTCACCTGCGAGTGGCTGGCGACCTTCAGCCGGTGCAGGTTGGCGTATTCCTGCTCCTTGACGTCAGGGGGCAGGGACGGGTCGAGGTAGAGCGGGAGCAGCGTCTCGCGGGCGAACTGCAGCTCGCTGAGCAGGTCGTCGGGGTGCCAGAAGCCGGCGAGGGCGTGCACCACCACGCCGTCGGGCGCGATCATGAACAGCTGCACGTTGCGGCCGCCGGCGCCGTTGGTGGTGCCGACGGAGGTCTGCTCGCAGGAGTAGCCGTGGGAGTCGCCCACGTAGCTCTCGGTAATGATGTTCTTCCAGCCCACGATCCACTGGGACTGAAGCTCGGACAGGACGGGTTGGGTCGGAAGGGAAACTCCCCTCAGGCTTTGGCCCGCGCTTCACAACAGGCCGCTGAGGTCCCCCAGGGCCTGGACCCAGAGGATCGGCTTGTTGGCCTGGATCGCCGCCTGGCGCGCCTCCTCCAGGTCGTCGTGCCACACGAGCTCGGTCTGGAGCGTCTCGATCTGGAGCTTCAGCTCCTCGGCCGGGAGCTGGTAGGCCTTGGTGAAGCTGCGTGCCTGCTGCTTGACCGCCTTCTGCGCCTGCTTGATTCGCCGGCGCTCGGCGCGCTCGGCCTTCTGGGCGGCGCGCTCCGCCTGCTTGGCCTGGCGGTCGGGTTGGGGGGTGTCTCCCGGGCCGGCGAGGGCCGAGCTGGCGAGCGCCAGCACGAGGCACACCAGCAAGTGCGATCGCGTCTTCATTGAGGACCTCCAGAGTCTCGTCACAGGGAAGAGCGGAGTTCGCGCGGCGAGGTGTCAGGTTTTTCGTAACCCGTTGCGCAGCGACGGTTGGCGGGGACTTCCCTGTTGGCTGTTGCTAGGGTGTCAGCGTGAGCCCCTCCTCCGCCACCCCCACCGCCGACCTGTTGCAGCGCGCCCGGGCGGGCGAGGACCAGGCCTACGAGGATCTCTTCGCCCGGGTCTCGAGCCGCCTGGTCGCCTACGTGCGCGTGCGGCAGGGCGAGGCCTTGCGCGGCGAGCTCGATCCGCTGGACGTCGTGCAGGAGGTGTTCGTGCGCGCGCACGTCGCCTTCGCCGACTTCGACCCTCAGCACCCGCGCGCCTTCGTCCCCTGGCTGCTGCGGATCGCCGACAACTGCCTGCGCGACCTGGCCGAGCACCACGGCGCGCAGAAGCGACGCCCCCCGAGTCCGATCGCGCGGGGGTCGACGGTCCTCGGGCGCGTGCGCGATCGCCACACCAACCCGGCCTCGCGCTGCGCGCGGGACGAGACCGTCGACCGGCTGGTGGTCGCCATGCAGGAGCTGGCCGCCGACGAGCGTGAGGCGCTGCTCTTGCGCTATTTCCAGGACAAGTCCGTGGAGGAGGTCGTGGCCGCCATGGGGCGCAGCCGCTCGACGGTGCTGCGGATCCTCGGCCGGGCGCGGGTCAAGCTGGGTCAGGCGCTACGAGCGAGCGAGTGAGCGACGACGAGCGCTGGGAGCTCCACGACCGACTCGCCGAGGGCTTGAGCGCAGATCCTGGGCAGGCCGCGGCGCTGGGCGAGGCGCTGGGGCTGCCCGCGGACGAGGTCGACGACGTCGCGCGCGCCCTCGCTGCGCTGGGCGCGGCCACCGAGCTCGACCCACCCGACCCGACCCTCGTCGACCCTCTGGGGGCAGGGGCTCGGATCGGGGACTACGAGGTCCGCGAGCGGATCGGACGCGGGGGGTTCGGGGTGGTCTACCGCGCCCGGGACCCGGTGCTCGACGTCGACGTCGCGCTCAAGTTGATCTCGGCCCCACCCGGGGTCGAGGGGGAGGTCCAGGAGCGCTTCGCGCGCGAGGCCCGCGCCGTCGCGCGCCTCGACCACCCGCACGTGGTGCGCGTGCGCGCCGCGGGCTGGGACGCGCGGGGCCCCTACCTCGTGATGGACTACGTCGCGGGCGAGTCCTTGCACCGTCGCCTCGAGCGCGACGGTCCGCTGCCGCCGGCCGAGGCGGTGGCGATCGCGCGTCAGCTCGCCGACGCCCTCGACCACGCCCACGGGCAGGGGGTGCTGCACCGCGACGTGAAGCCCGACAACGTGCTCCTCACCAGCGAGGGCGTCGCGCAGCTCACCGACTTTGGCCTCGCCCGCGACGCGCTGGCGGGCTCGACCAGCCAGGTCTCCCAGGACGGGCACGCCCTGGGGACCCCCGGCTACTGGCCTCCAGAGCAGGCGCGGGGCGACCTGGAGGCGATCGGCCCCGCCTCCGACGTCTACGGGCTGGGGGCGACGCTCTACGCGTTGCTCACCGGCCGCGCGCCCTACACGGGGCCGCACACCCTCGCGATCCTCGAGGCCATGGCCCGGCGAGCGCCGATCCCGCCGCCGTCGAGCCTGCGCCCCGAGGTGGACGGGGGCCTCGACGCGGTGTGCGCGCGCTGCCTCGCCCACGATCCTCAGGCGCGCTTCCCCACCGCTCGCGCGCTGGGCGAAGCCCTCGCCGCCTGGGATCCCGACTCCGCTCCGGCGTCTCGCGCGCGCCCGGCGCTCGTGCTCCTGGCCCTGGCTGCCCCGGTGCTGTTGGCCGCGGGGGCGTTGGCCTGGACCGGTGGGCAGCGCCCGGCGCCGCCAGTGACCGTCGACCCCTTGGCCACGGCCGAGATCGAGTCCTCGATCTCGGCCGAGGTCGCGACGGGCGCCGCAGACGACGACCCGCCGCCGGGCCCCTGGTGGGAGCGGCGTCCGACCTGGCGCCAGCTCGAGGTCAGCGGGCCTGAGGTCAACGGCGAAGCGACCTTCGTCAGCGATCCCGTCGCCGCGCGCGTGCTCCTGTTTGGCGGGCTCTCGCGCAAGACGCCGCAGGGAGCCCTCTGGGCCTGGGACGGCGAGGCCTGGCGCGAGCTGCCCACCACCAGCCCGGGCCCGGAGCCGCGCGCGGGCGCAGCCGGGCTCTACGACCTCCGCCGGCGGCGGCTGGTGATCGTCGGCGGGCGCGGCGCGAACGGCTTCTGCAGCGACCTCTGGGAGTGGGACGGCGCGGGCTGGACGACCGCTGCGCTGCCTCCCGACGTCTCGCCCAGGCGCCCGGCCGCGGCCTTCGACGCCGCGCGCGGCGTGTGCGTGGTCCTCTTCGGGCGGGAGCTGTGGGAGTGGGACGGGGAGCGCTGGACCTCGAAGCCGTCGCCCCCGGTCTCGGGGCGGCAGCTGCTCTACCTCGCAGTCCGCCAGCGGATCCAGCTCCTCGGCCAGGACGGGCGCCTGTGGGACTACGACGGCGAGAGCTGGAACGGGGCCTCGGCTCCGCTCCCAGGGTCCAAGCTGCGCTTCGCCTGGGCGGTGGCCGCCGGCGACGACGCCGTCGTGGCCCTGGCCGGACCCCGGCTCGAGCGCAAGCGCAGCGGTCGGCTGGAGACCTGGCTCTACCGCGACGGGCGCTGGACCCGGCTCGAGGCCGGCGACCCAGGTCAGCAGGTGCTGGCCGGGTTGGCTTGGCTGCCGGGTCGCGATCAGGCGCTGACCCTGGGTGGGGCGCGCAAGCGACGTTCGCCCGTGCACACGATCGTGCTCGCCCCGCGCTAGCGCGACTCGTCTTCCTCCAGCCACGGGTAGCGGCGCACTAGCTTCTCGGACTCCCTGTAGCCGGGGATCGCGCGCACCTTTGCCAGCGTGGCGCGCGCGCGCTCGCGCGCGCCTAACTCGGCATAGAGGCTGACCAGCTCCCGCAGGCGTTGTCCGCACTTGATTCGCGTGAGCACGTGCGACGCGTAGTCGAGCCGGTGCATGGTCTCCTCCGCGCGTTCGGCCAGCGCCAGTGCGGCTCGCTCGTCGCCCAGGTCGGCCTGGAGCTTGGAGAAGCCCACGAGCGCGACCACGGAGTCGGGGCAGCGGCGGAGCGCTTCCTCTAGCAACCGCGCCCTGACCTCGGGCTCGGCCTTGAGCTTGGCGGCGGCCTCGGACCACTGCACAGGGCCGAGGTGGAGGTCGGGGGGCGGCCGTTCGAGCAGCTCGCGCATCGCCTCGAAGTTGGCACGTGACTCGAGTTGGCAGCGGACGCGGGCGAAGCGTTCCCAGGGACCGCTGCCCTGCGGCACTCCGCCGAGCGCCGCCCTGAGCTCTTTGAGGGAGAAGTAGTCGGTGGGCAGGTCGAGGCGCAACCCCAGGAGCCGCCGGGGCTTTTGCGCCTCGAACTCCCCCGCCTCCCCGAAGTTCGTGAAGAGGTAGATCGCCGCTGCCGTGGCGAGGGCCAGCCCGGGGTCCTCAACCCTCCCGCCGCAAGACGCGAGGGCGTCGAGCAGACGCTCCTCCTCGCCTGTCATGGCTTGTGCGCGGGCGACCCGCTGGGCGAGGCCCGCGGCCAGCGCGCTTGGGTATTGGCGACCCGCCTCTCGGGGCAAGAACTCGACGAGGGCGGCCACCCGACGCACAGCGTCGGCGGTCGCGTCCGAGGACTTTCCCGCCCTCAGGGTCGCGAGGCCCAACTGGGTGAGGGCCTCGAGAACGGGTTGCAGCTCGTCGACGGTGGGCGCTGGCTCCAGCAGGCGCAGTCCATCCAGGGCTTGCTGGAGGTCGCCGGTTTGCGCCTCCTGCAGCGCGCGCTCGAGCTTGGCCTGGCGTGTGGGGTCGACGCGCGAGGGGTCCTCGGGCGGTGGCGCGGGGGGAGCCTCGGGGGTCGTGGTTGGGGGCCCTGGATCCAAGCCGAAGGCCGCGAGCAGGCCGGCGCCGACGAGGGCGAGGGCGCCGGCGAGGAGGGCGACGAAGGGCGGACCTCTGCGCGCGGGAGCGCCCTCTCGCGTCGACCGCAGGGCGTCGGCGAAGGCTGCGCCGTTGGGGAAGCGAGCGGCCGGATCCCTCGCCAGGGCCCGCGCGCACAGCGCGTCGTAGCGCGGGTCGCAGCCGAGCCGACTGGGGCGCGTCGGCTTGCCGTTGAGGACCTTGGCCATGACCTCGGTCAGCGAGCTGCCGTCGAAGGGGAGCTGCCCGGTGAGCGCTTCGTAGAGGATCACCCCCAGGGCCCACACGTCGGCCTGGGGCGTGAGCTCACGCTCGCCCTCCAGTTGCTCGGGGGCCATGTAGTGGGGGGTCCCGACCACGGCGCCCGTGCGCGTCAGCCGGTCGTGGCTGGCGCACATGGCGACGCCGAAGTCCGCCACGCGGGCCTGGCCCATGGCGTCGAGCAGGACGTTCTCCGGCTTGAGGTCGCGGTGCACGATCCCGTGGCCGTGGGCGTAGCCCACGGCCCGCGCGGTCTGCTCGACGGCGTCCAGGATCCGCTCCAGCAGCGCCCCGCTCGGCGGGGCTCCCCGCCGCACGAGCTCGGCCAACTCCCCGCCCTCCACCAGCTCGTAGCAGAGGTAGGCCTGCCCCTGCACCACTCCGCCGTCGTGGATCCGAATGATCCCGGGGTGGGTGAGCGCGGCCGTGATCTCGCCCTCGCGGCGGAAGCGCTCGACCGACTTCGGGTCTGCGCTGTGGAGGATCTTCAGCGCGACCTCGGCCCCCGAGGGTGCCTGCGCGCGATACACCGTCGCCATGGCCCCGCGACCGAGGTCGTCGAGGAGGCGGTAGGAACCGAAGCGCTGCTCCGCGGTCATGGCGGAGGGTAGACGTGCCGTCGGTGGCGCGCCAAGGGGGAGCGGCTAGCGCGGCCGCTTCGAGCTCGCCGGAGCCTGCGTGAGCTCGGCGTCGAGTAGACGCGGCGGCACGAACCCAGCGGCCAGGAACCTGCGGTGAAAGCGTCCCAGGTCGAACTCCGCGCCCTGGGCGGCCGCCACGCGCTTGCGCAGCGCGATCACGGCGCGCTGGCCGCGGAAGTAGCTCGAGTTCAGGTCTTCGTGGAAGCCGCGCTCGCCGACGGCGGCGAGGGTCAGCGAGGGGTCCTGGGTGTAGAGCTTCAGCAGCGAGAGCAACTCGTCGGGGCTCGCCGCGCCGGAGTGGAGCAAGGCTTCGAAGGCGGCCTCGAAGGCGACTCCGGACCGAGCCAGGGTGCGCCAGTAGTCGTCCAGGAGCGGGTCGCGCAGGTGGATCCCTGCCTCATGGATCAGCTCCTCGGCGTAGGTCGCCCACCCCTCGACGCTCACGGCGGAGGAGAACACGAATCGGAGCGCGCAGCTCGAGGCGCTGCTGGCGAGGAAGTGCTGGTGGTGTCCAGGGTAGGTCTCGTGGGCGGCGATGTGGTGCGAGAGGATCCGGAGCTCTTCGACGGGGGCGTCGGGGAGCTCGGCGGTGAAGAACCTCGGCTGCAGCCGGGCCTCCTCTGGCGCGAAGGGGCCCGGGTCCAGGTAGCAGTCGCGTCCCTGCGGAGCCCACACGAAGGGCAAGGGCTCCACCTGAACTCCCGGTTCGTCTGGCTTGGGCGCGTCGAGGCACTCGGCCGCTCGCGAGGCGAGGTTCTGGACGACCTCGGGGTAGGCGCCCAGCAGCCGGTCGCGCTCCCTCGTGCTCGCGACCTCCATGGCTGGAGGAAGCCGTGGAATCAGGTGAGCGAGCTCGAGGTTGGCGTCCTCGAACTCGGCGAGGGCCTCCCGGAGCCAGAAGTCGACTCCCTTCCCGGTGGAAAACCTCAGCCGTCGCTCGTAGGCCTCGCGGCCCATGCCCACGGTGTCGGCGGCGCGCGGGAGCACGTCTCGCTCGAGGGCTTCGCGGACCGATTCAATCGAAGCGGCCGCGCCCTTGCACGCCTGGATCAACGCGCCGTCGCGCTCCTCCCACAGCCAGGGGTAGTCCTCGACGTAGACCTGGGCGTTCGCCAGGAGGAGGAGCGTGTTGAGTACGATAGCCTCGGAGGGAGACTCCAGCTGAGTCAGCGTGAGCTGGGCCGCGGCTTCGAACTCGCGCAGGCGGCTGACGGCGCAGGCACGCCGCTCGTCGGCGGGGCAGCACTCGAACGTCACCAGATAGACGAGCGGATCGAGGGAGTGAGCCAGGCGGATCAGTCGGGAGGAGCTCTCGCTCTCCCTGCGCCAGTCCGACCACTCGGAGAGGTGTTGGCGAAGCACGATCAGGTCCGCCACCTGGTGAGGCGTCAGGTCGCGACCCTGTTTCCACGTGCCCACGGCCGCGTCCAGCTCAGCGCAGAGGACCAGGATCTGGGCTTCGTAGTGGCTCGTAGCTCTCGTCATGCCCTGGGGGTGGGGGTGGAAACCGAACCAAAGTCCGACGTCGGGGTCGAGGTAGGCGACGCGCTTGAACCACGCCTCGAACAGGCCGTGCGGCCCGGTCGCCTGCAAGGGCTTCAGGGTCGCCAGGGCCCGCGCGACTGCGTCTGGCTGTTCGCGCCGATACGCCTCCAACTGCTGGCTCGGAGTGAGCAGCGGGGGCAACTCGTCCACGGGCTCGATCCTGCGTGCGAAGAACTCGAGCCGCGACTGGAGCTCCTTCGGCGGCTCGCTGGAGGCTGGATAGAGAACCAGCGGGAGTACGCAGGCCGCCAAGGCACAGGCGGCGAGGCCCGTCCGCGAGAGGGGCCAGGCGTTCGCGCCGGCGAGCACCGGCCCGGGGTCTGGGTCCTCGGGAGGAGTGGGGGCTGCTTCGCTCTTCGGCATCCCGCTAGCGCCAGGGGCCGTAGGAGACGAAGGGCGCCCAGTAGGCGGGCTCCTTGAACGGGTGGATCGTCTTCCCTTCGAACTCGAACTCCATGTCGCGCAGCTCGAACGCGGCCTTCTGCAGCGCGAGCGCGGGGGGGAGGTGCTGGACGAGCACGAGCTCGTAGAAGTGGGTCATGTAGAGCGCCGTGGCGCTGTCGCTGACCGGCCACAGCGACGAGACCACCGTCCAGGCCCCGGCGTCGCGGAAGGCGGAGGTCAACCCCAGCACGCCTTCGCCCGCGCGGGTGGTGCCGCGGGCGGTCTCGCAGGCGGAGAGGATCACGAGCTGGATCCCCTCCAGGTCGAGCTGCGCCGCCTCGCGGGCGGTGAGCACGCCGTCGTCGCTGCCGCCGCCCATGGTGCGGTTGCTCCCCGCGAGGGCCAGGCCGCAGAGCACGAGGGGGTCGAGCTCGCCGTCGCGCACCGTACGCGTGAGGTCCAGGCGCACGAAGCCGTGGGTCGCCAGGTGCAGCAGGCGTTTGCCCGGAGCGTAGCGCCTGAGGTGCTCCTCGGTGGCGAAGGGACCCTGCAGCAGGCGCCCCTCTTCGCCGGTGGCCTCGGTGAAGAACTCCACGCAGGCCTCGGCCTCGAGCAGGGTCCCCCACAGGGGTGAGAAGCGCATGCCGCCGGGGGCCTGGGTGAAGGCCTCGAACAGGGTGATCTGCTCCTGGACCTCGACCGCCTCGAAGCCCTCGGGGGTCTCGTTGATCGCGGTGTCGTAGTCCACGCCACCCATGGCCAGCGTGCCCTTCCCCGCTGGCGCCGTGTCGTACCACGGGATCAGGTCCTGGGGGTGGGCGAGGTAGCCGATGGGGTGGTCTTCGAGGAGCACGGTGCCCTCGGCCTTCCCCGGAAGCGCAGCGAAGGGCACGGTGGCCAGGGGCCCGTCGGGGACGATGTAGACGAAGCTCGCCTCGCCCACGGCCTCTCGCAGGGGCTCCCAGATTCGCGCGTGCAAGGCCAGCCCCGCCTCCTCCAACGGCGTGGGGCCGGCGTCCTCTGGTTCTGGTTCTGGTTCTGGTTCTGGTTCCGGGTCCGGGTCTGGTTCCGGTTCTGGTTCTGGTTCCGGTTCCGGGTCCGGGTCCGGGTCCGGTTCCGGTTCCGGTTCTGGTTCCGGTTCCGGGTCCGGTTCCGGGTCCGGTTCCGGTTCCGGTTCTGGTTCTGGTTCCGGTTCCGGGTCCGGTTCCGGGTCCGGTTCCGGGTCCGGTTCCGGGTCCGGTTCCGGGTCCGGTTCCGGTTCCGGTTCCGGTTCTGGTTCCGGTTCCGGTTCCGGTTCTGGTTCCGGTTCCGGGTCTGGCTCCGGGTCCGGTTCCGGTTGCGGTTGCGGTTCTGGCTCTGGCTCTGGCTCTGGCTCTGGCTCTGGCTCTGGCTCTGGCTCTGGCTCTGGCTCTGGCTCTGCCTCTGGCTCTGCCTCTGCCTCGTCGGGTGGCCCAAACGTCCAGCGCTCGGTCGGGGTGGAGGCGTGCGTGAAGAAGCCGCGGGTGGCCGACTCGATCTCGGCGACCTCGCCCAAATCGAAGCGTTGGACCGGACCGTCGCGCTTGACCACGAACGCGACGTAGCGGTCGTCCACGCGCACGTAGTCGACCAGCACCTGCCCCGGTCGCAGCTGCACCTGCACGTCGCGCAGCCCCGAGCGCAGTCGGCGTCGGCCGAGGGTCCAGCTCTTGCCCTGGTAGGTGCTGAGCTCGAGGCTCAGCCGGTCGCGGCGAGTGCGCGCTTCGTCGACGGCGCGGCGCCACTCGGGGAAGCGGCCTACGTACTTCGCCTTGGCGTAGATCAGCTTGGTCAGCACGCGGTTGGCCCGCTGCAGCTTCAGCAGCCGCGACGCGTGCAGGGGGTCGCGGCGGAGCGCGCGGCGGAGGATCTGGCTCGCGCGCGCGGCGTAGGCGCGCAGCAGCAGCACGCCCTCGTAGGCCCGGTCGTGGGCGGGGTCGTCACGGGTGACGGTGAGCCAGGTGTCGAGGACCTCGCGCTGGAACGCGACCCCCTGTTGGCGCTCGGCCTGGGTCAGCGAGCGCAGGGTCTCGTCGAGGTGCCGCAGCAGCAGGCCGTGCGCCTGGTTCAGGCGCGCCAGGCCTTCGTCGTGGCGACCGAGGGCGTGCAGGCACTGGCCGCTGTGAGTCAGGTCGGCGACGAGGTCCAGACTCGGCGCGTCGAGGTCGCGGAGGGCGAGCGACTCCTCCCACAGCTCGAGGGCGCGGTCGCGTTGCTCGAGCCGGAACGCCGCGAGGGCGTGTTCGGCCAGGGCTGTGGGGAGCACGGCGTCGAGCTCGCGCCGGCGCGCGGTTGCGTCTTCGAACAGCCCGAAGGCCTCCTGCAGGTTGCCCGTGTGGAACTCGGTGGTGGCCTGGGCGTGGAGGGTGGCGGCGATCGCCCGGTCGCGGGCTTCGCTGGGCTCGAGCTCTTGCAGCCCCTCGAGCACGCTCTGCAGCACGTTCCGCGCCGCGGCGGTGTGGCCCACGACGCCGAGCACCTCGCCGTAGCGCACCTGGTCGGCGTCGAGCGCCAGCGTCGGCTCGGGGTAGACCTCGTCGGCCAGGCCCATGGCCTGCTCCAGCGCCGCGAAGGCCAGGTCGTGCA
>Ga0209578_10003065_pt1 | contig 13132 bp, 8 predicted proteins | sample tdAd472_FD_187127 | JGI IMG/M metagenome (GOLD analysis project Ga0209578, IMG submission 187127) | Marine sediment microbial communities from the Atlantic coast under amendment with organic carbon and nitrate - tdAd47.2 (SPAdes)... | ecosystem: Environmental > Aquatic > Marine > Coastal >...
ATGTATTTTGGATCGGAACTCATCTGGCCGCACACGGTCACGGGAATTCCCTGGTCGCGTGCTGCATCAATGACCATCCGAATGAGCCGGAGAATAGAAGGATCACCGGCGCGGTACAAGCTGGCCACTGCCTGATCCGACCGGTCGACAGCCAGCGCATACTGGATCAAATCGTTCGTACCTATCGAGAAAAAGTCCACTTCTTTCGCGAACTGATCTGCCAGGAGGGCGGCAGCGGGAACCTCAACCATCATTCCGACAGCGACATCGCGGTTGAATTCGGCGCCGGACTCTTCGAGATCCTCGATCACGTCGCCCAGAATCATGCGGGCTTTTCGCAGCTCCAGCAGCGAGGTAATCAGCGGAAACATGATCCGCACAGGCCCTTTCACGGCAGCTCGCAGGATCGCCCGCAGCTGGACCTTGAACTGGTCGATGTCGCGCAGGCTCAGCCGGATGCTGCGCAGCCCGAGTGCCGGATTGTCCGCTCGCGTGTGGAACTCCTCGTGGTTTCCTGGGATTTTATCAGCTCCCAGGTCAAGCGTGCGGATTGTGACGGGCTGGCCATTCAGTGCCTCAATGACCTCGCAATACGCTTTGTAATGTTCCTCTTCAGTGGGAGCATGGTCCGCTCCGAGGTACAGGAACTCGGTTCGGTACAGGCCGACGCCGTCGGCACCGCGTTTCTGGCACTGCGCGACTTCCTGGGGAAATTCGATATTCCCCATGACATGCACTCGCGTGCCGTCGAGCGTTGTGGCCTCGACGGTTTGCAGCGCTGCGAGCCGTTCCGTCTGCGATTCCGCGACGACGGCCTCGGCTCGATAGCGATCCAGTGTTTCGTCGTCGGGGTCGACGATCACGGTGCCGCGGTTGCCGTCGATGATGACGATGTCGCCAGCGGAAACTTCGGTGAGGAAGTGCCCGATCCCAACGACGGCAGGCAGTTCGAGTGCTCCGGCCAGAATGGCTGTGTGGCTTGTGTGTCCGCCGGCTTCGGTGGCAAAACCGAGCACGTTCTTGCGGTCAAGATTCGCAGTCTCACTCGGCGTGAGATTGTGCGCGAGGATGATGACCGCTTCGGTCAGGTGCGAGAGTTCCGGGTGCTGCTCCCCGAGGAGCGCGCGAAGCAGTCGCTTTTCGAGATCGATGACGTCCGCTGCTCGTTCGGCGAGGTAGGGGTTGCCGAGGTTGCGGAACGCGCGAGCGTAGTTCCTGAGCACACGGCTGGTCGCGAATTCCGGGGAGAAGCATTTCGAGCGGATCAGGGTCTCGATTTCGTCGCGCAGCTTGGGATCCTGCAACATCATGCGATGTGCGCCGAAAATTGCACCGTACTGGTCGCCGAGGCGTTCCCTCGCAACCCGCTCGTTTTCTTCGAGAGAACTGCTGACGAAATTGAGGGCGGACTCAAAACGGCCAAGTTCCGCTTCGACGGCATCGACGCTCACGAAGCGCTGAGGAATCCGGAAGCTTTCCGCTCCGAACAGCATGGCCGGGCCGATGGCGACTCCGGGGGCGACAGGGATTCCGGTTCGTGAATGCATGGCGACTCAGAAACTGCCGGGAGGTGGCCCGGAAGCGTGCGATGGCAGGGATACTGGCCCTGGGGACTGGTCAGGCCAGAGTCTGGGACATCCGCCTGCCTCGTTCCCACAGTCGAGCAGTAAACCTGTCAGTGCGATTCCTGGGCCGCTTTGCGCGAAGCGTGCCCGTTAAAACCCGACTCGAACAGGGCCACAAGAGCATTGACTGCATCACGGGCGCACGTGCCCGCCGCCTCCAGAATCAGCTCGGCCCCATGTCCGGCATTCAGCGACATCAGATCAAAGATATTCTTCGCATCGACTGTCTGTGCCCCTTTCCGAATTCGGACATCGCATTCGAATGACGACGCGCTTTGCGCAATCAGCGAGCACGGGACCAGATGTAGTCCGTTCTCGCCGGGTACGGTCACTGATTGTGTGACGGCGTCTGACATTGCGAAGGGGTCGTTTCAGAGAGGGGCCAGAAAGACGGCCTGAGCAGCACCTGACAGACAGGCGTCAGGCACTCTCGCCATTATCGGCTTCTTCGAGCAGTTCGACAACAGCATCACGCGTGTTGGACTGCCGCAGGAAGTTGCAGAAAGTCTGATCCCGCAGATGGCGAGAAATGTTTTCCAGACCGCGAAGGTGGTCGCCGGGGCGATCCGGGGGCGAGACGAGCAGGAAGAGAATGAAGACGTCTTCGCCGTCAAGGCTTGCGAAGTCGACTCCGTTGCCGGCGATGGCGACTGTCGCAACGAGCTTGTCGACCGACGGATGTTTCGTGTGCGGAACGGCAACGCCGTTACCAATCCCCGTCGAGCCCAGTTCTTCGCGTTTCAGGATCGCAGCAACGATGCTCTCTTCGTCGTCGGCCGAAATCGCTCCAGCGTCTTTCAGGCTGCCAACCATGGCACGAATGGCAGCCTCTTTCGAATCCACCTGCAGATCCGCAATGATGGCCTCGTTAACGACGAACTCAGTCAGCTTCATCGGATTTCCCTTTGTAAGGCGAACACTCTTCTGAGCCGGAACTGCCGACAGCACAGACGGCGCAGACAAGGCACAGTGAGACGGACACTAAGACGCCGCCAGAGACACGTCAACGAATGGCGGTGCCCGCTCAAATGTGATCAGTCTGCGTTGATGGACGCGGCGACGGTTCGATCGCCGGTTTCGTTATCAGCTGCTCTGATCTGCCCGCATGGTTTGCCACGAAACTGCCCCGTCGTCGACGTGCCAGTTTGATTCTGTGGCGGGTGACCGCTCTCTGTGGCGGGTTACTCTTCGCGGTATCGCGCCGCCATGGGCATCCGGCGTCCGGTTCCAAAGGCACGTGCCGAAAGCTTGATGCCGGGCGGCAACTGCCGACGTTTGAATTCGTTGCGGTCGAGTCGTGCCGCGACCCAGCGGACGGTTTCCGGATCGAACGTTTTGCTCAGCGTCGCGATCGACTCTTCGCGTTCGATCAGTCCGATGAGAATTCCGTCGAGCGTCGGGTAATCCGGCAGCGTGTCCTGGTCGAGCTGGTCCGGCGCGAGTTCCGCACTCGGCGGCTTCGTGATCGAGTTTTCCGGCAGGACTTCGCGGCCTTCGCGCACGTCGTTGATGAACCGCGAGAGGGCGTAAACGTCGCGTTTGAAGACGTCGCTGAGCACCGCAAAGCCGCCGCACATGTCACCGTAGAGTGTGCAGTATCCGACCGAGAGTTCACTCTTGTTGCCCGTCGCCAGAGCGATCCAGTTGTGGCGGTTGCTCCGCGTCATGACGATCCCACCGCGAATCCGCGCCTGCAGATTCTGATCCGCCAGCCCGCCCGGCTGACTCGTCAGATCGTCGCCGACGACCGCCGTCTGCTCGTACGCCCGGTGCATCGCATCGATCGGAATCTCCTCGTAATCGATCCCCAGATTCACCGCGAGCGCCTTCGCATCATCAATGCTGTGCTGACTGGAATGCCGACTCGGCATTGCGATCCCGTGAACGTGTTCCGGCCCGACCGCCTTCGCGGCGATATACGCCGCCAGCGTACTGTCAATCCCGCCGCTCAGCCCGAGCACGCAGTCCGTGAAGCCACACTTCCGCACGTAGTCCCGCAATCCGAGAACCAACGCGTCGAGCATGTCGCCGAGGTCGGACGCGGACATGCTTTCAACCAACGGTGGCTGCTTCGCGATCGACGATTCGACGTCGACAACCTGCAGTGCCGACTCGAAACCTCGAAGCTGAGCTGCGACCTCCCCGTCCGACGAAACAGCGAAACTGGCGCCGTCGAAGACGAGGTCGTCGTTGCCGCCAACCTGATTCACGAAGACAAAGGGTCGGCCGTGCGTCTTTGCGTGCTGAGCAACGAGTTGCTGGCGGCGGTTGCGTTTTCGGATCTCAAACGGGCTGGCCGACAGGTTGATGAAGAGGTCCGCTCCGTCCTGGGCGAGCGAAGCGACGGGATCGAAGTGCCGGTACGGTTCGTCGTGGTACGGCGTTCCGGGCTGCCCCCACCAGGCGTCCTCGCAGATGTGAATGCCGAGCCGGACGTCGCGAAACGGCACTGCCCGGACCTCGGCTGCCGGATAAAAGTACCGCCGCTCGTCAAACACGTCGTAGTTCGGCAGCAGTGCTTTGTGGATCGTCGCCGTGACTTTGCCGTCGAGCAGCAGGCTGGCGGCGTTGGCGACTCGTCCGGACGGAACGCCGCGCCCGGTTGGATGCCCGACGAGAACACCGATTCCCGCCGGCAGCTGAGTCGCAAGCTGGTCGAGCATTCGGTCGCAGGCCTCGACGAATCCCTGCCGCAGCAGCAGGTCGCGAGGCGGATAACCGCTCAGTACCAGTTCTGACGCGACGAGCAGGTCGGCCTGCTGGGACGCCGCCTCGACAGCCGCCGCGCGAACAAGCTCGGCATTTCCGGCCAGATCGCCGACGGTCGGATTGAGCTGTGCGAGCGCGATTTTCACGAACGATCTCCAGGCAAGTAGCGGAGCGGCGCGAGCCGCCCGGTCGATCGTACTGGAGGTGATGACACCGGACGGCTCGCGCCGTGCTGCTACCTTCAGTCGAGTCGGTATCAGACAGTCCAGACGCGATTCTTTCCAGAGTCGCCGCGACGCAACAGCCGATCTGGATGGCCGTTCCGGCTGGTTGTTCCTTGCCAAACCGCGCCGTAAGATGCCGCGCCGCCGCGACTTCCTGCGGCGATTCTGCCCTTTTCCAGCGTCTTGAAACGCGAATCAGAACCTGTCATGTCCAACGTACTGAAACTCGGCATCCCCGCCGGCAGCCTGCAGGAAGCGACCGCAAAGCTTTTCGAGCGTGCGGGTTACAACATCAAGTTTTCGTCGCGATCGTACTATCCGGTGATCGATGACGACGAAATCGAATGCCTGCTGATCCGTGCTCAGGAAATGGCTCGGTACGTCGAGCAGGGCATTCTGGACGCCGGCATCACGGGCTACGACTGGATTCAGGAAACGCAGGCGGACGTGCACGAGGTCTGCGAACTGGTCTTCTCGAAGGTCAGCCGCCGCCCGGTCCGCTGGGTGCTCGCCGTGCCGGAAGATTCGCCCGTCCAGTCGGTCAAGGATCTTGAGGGAAAACGGATCGCGACAGAAGCGGTCGGGCTGACGAAGGCGCACCTCGCAAAGCATGGCGTGAACGCGACCGTCGAATTTTCGTGGGGAGCGACTGAGGTCAAGCCGCCGCGACTGGCCGACGCGATCGTTGAGGTCACCGAAACGGGCAGTTCGCTGCGAGCCAACAATCTGCGGATCGTCGAAGAGATTCTGCAGAGCACCACGCGGCTGATCGCCAATCAGTCTGCCTGGCAGGACGAGTTCAAGCGGGCCAAGCTGGAAAACATCGCATTGATGCTGCAGTCGTGTCTGCATGCCGAGGGCAAGGTCGGTCTGATGATGAATGTCCGGCGGGCTGATCTCGACGCTGTGCTGGGAGTGCTGCCGGCCCTGCAGACGCCGACCATTTCCTCACTGTCCGACCCCGAGTGGATCGACGTGAACACGATCGTCGATGAGACGGTCGTGCGGAGCATCGTCCCGGCCCTGAAGCAGGCGGGAGCCCGCGGCATCGTCGAGTACCAGATCACCAAGCTGATCGACTAAGGAACGTGTCCGATCAACTTCCCCATTGTGGCGCCTCGCTCGGCGAGGCCAGCCCGACGACAGGGCTTACCTCGCGGAGCGAGGTGCCACTGTAAAAAGGAAATGTGTTTCGGAGACATTCCTGAGAAGCTGATCGACTGACCGGTTCCGGTCGAGCTGAAGCGTGAAGGACGCTTGCCGCGGATGAGTATCGACGCCGACTTTCCGTCTCGATGGTTCGATCTGGAAGAGCTGCTCGCGTCGACGTTCTGCCGCAGCATCCGCTTTCAGCGCGAGTGCACTTCGACCAACGATCTGGCCCTGAACGAGCAGGACGGCCAGGAATGGCCGCTGCCTCGATTGCTGACGACCGACGCTCAGACGGCCGGTCGAGGCCGCGGATCGAATCAGTGGTGGGCCGGCGAGGGCGCTCTCGCATTTTCGCTGCGGATCGCCCCCGGCGACTTCAACGTCAGCCGCGAGCAATGGCCGCTCGTTTCACTGACGACGGCTCTGGCGGTTGGCGAAGTTCTTGCGGAGTTCGCCGCGGACCGCCAGGTTGGCCTGAAGTGGCCCAACGACGTGCAGCTCGACGGTCGCAAAATCTGCGGCATTCTGGTCGAACCGCCACCGGGCACCACTGCGGAGCTGGTGATCGGTGTCGGGATCAACGTGCTCAACAGTCTGGCCGACGCTCCGGAAGAGTTGCGATCGATCGCGACGTCGCTGGTCGACGAAACTGACGAGGACGTGGAATGCAGTCCCGGCGGTGTTCTGCTTCGCGTTCTGCAGTGCCTGGAGTTTGAACTCCGGAGACTCGCAACCGGCAGCCTCGATCTGACCGGACGCTGGCAGACTCGCTGTGTTCTGACGGGCCACCGGGTGTCACTGGAGGCTGGCGGGCAACGTGTCGAGGGAGTCTGTCGGGGCGTCGACGTGACAGGGGCGATTCTGCTGGAAGCCGATGGCGAAGTGCGCCCGTGGTTCGGAGGGATTGTGCGTCGCGTCGAGATTTAACCCGGATTATTCATGAAGGTTGCAGGGTGCGTGCAGCAAGCCTTTTCAGGTCGGTGCGTTACGTCGGCAAACACGACAATTCGTCTGCGACACTCTGTATTGAGAGCAGTCTGGCTTGCGCAACGCACCAGGGCAAAAACGCCGACTCCACGCACCCTACGGGAATAATCCGCGTTAACGTCTGACACGACAGTGCGTTCCCACTCGTGACAGCATGAATTCCCACAGGTGCCGGTTGCGAACCGGAAAGCTACACTCGCGTCGTTGACTGACGTGCGCGGCATCGCAGTGAAACAGTCACCGTCGCAACCGACACCGTGTCCGCTGGCCCTGAGCAGTGCGAAGGCAGAAGCTGTGAGTGAACAGAAAAACGTTCTGATCGTCGAAGACGAAGAGATCATTCGCCAGTCCCTGAAGGAAGTCCTCGACGCAGAAGACTACGAGGTCTTTGAGGCCGGTTGCGTCGCGGATGCCCTGAAGCTGGCTCGCGAGAACGACTTCGGCGTGGCAATCTGCGACGTGCAGCTTCCTGACGGCGACGGCATTGCACTGCTGCGTCGCCTGCACCAGATGAACCCTCATACCTGTATTCTCATCATCACTGCGTACGCGACTGTCGAGAACGCAGTGGAAGCCTTCAAAGCGGGCGCGTTCGACTACATCGTTAAGCCGGTCATCTTTGACGACCTGTTGCACAAGCTCGAACGGCTGTACGAGTTCCGGCAGCTTTATTTCGAGAACCAGTCGCTGCGTCGTGAGCTGGCGCGGGGTGAGAAGTTCGGTCGGATCGTTGGCTCCAGTGACGCGATCGCCAACGTGCAGGATCAGATTCGCAAGGTCGCCGTCACAAACGCCAACGTGCTGCTGGTGGGCGAAACCGGTACCGGCAAGGAGTTGTTCGCCCGCGCGATTCACGAAGCCGGCCCGGAAAGCGAATCGCCGTTTCTGGCGATGGACTGCGGAACGCGACCGGTCGAACTGCTCGAAAGCCAGCTCTTCGGCTCCCGCTCGGTCGTTCCGGGAGCAGGCGAAGCGGTCGAGGAAGGGCTGCTGCCTCACGCGGGGGCGGGCACGGTTTATCTCGACGAGATTGGCGATCTGCCGGTCAGTACGCAGGCTAAACTGCTGCGGGCCATCGAGTACGGCGAAGTGTTGCCGGTCGGCGGCGCGGAGCCTCAGCAGGTTGAGGCACGCATTGTCGCGTCGACAACTCGCGAACTGACGCGCGAGGTCGCGAAGGAACGGTTTCACGAGGATCTGTTTTACCGGCTCGACGGCGTGAAGATTCAAATCCCGCCGCTGCGCGACCGCATCGACGATATTCCGGAACTGGTCGAGTTCTTCGTCGCGAAGCATTCGAAGCAGATGCGGAAACGCGTGGCCGGAGCGAGTGCCGAAACCGTGCGGCTGCTGATGGCGGCTGAGTGGAAGGGCAACGTCCGACAACTCGACAACGCGATCGAACGCGCGGTCATGATGTGCGACGGCACGACGATCGAACCGAACGATCTGCCACCCGACCTGCTGGGGATCGACCAGCCGCTGCCCGACACCGAAGACCTGCGTCTCGCGCTGAAACATTACGAGCGGCTGCACATCACGCGCGTCTTGCGGCAGTGGCCGGACAAACGCGAAGCTGCCAAACGCTTGCGACTCGGCCTGTCGAGCCTGTACCGCAAGATCGAAGAACTCGGCATCGAAACGTAACGTCCTCAGAACAGGTAGCGGAACGGCGCAAGCCGTCCGGTGTGGTCGCAGGTACGAAGGGTGGTTCGACCGGACGGCTTGCGCCGTCCCGCTACAAGAATCGTTTTTCGCTGATGCGATCCCGGATTTCGCCGGAGCAGACGATGACAGCACCCCATCCGGCAACGCTTGATGACGACGAGCTTCTGCGACAGTGCTCCGAAGTCCGCACGCGACGCTCGGGCCCCGGCGGTCAGCATCGCAACAAAGTCGAAACCGCCATCGTGCTGACCCACTCGCCAACCGGGATCACTGCCGAGGCGAACGAGCGACGCAGCCAGGCAGACAATCGCCGAGCCGCTCTGTTCCGACTGCGAGTGAACCTCGCGTTGAAGCTCCGCATCGATCGATCGCCGAACACACCGCCGAGCGATCTCTGGCAAAGCCGCTGTCACGGGAGCCGAATCGCCATCAACCCGTCGCACGCCGACTTTCCGTCGCTGCTGGCCGAGTCGCTCGACTGCCTGACCGCTGCCGACTGGGACACTGCCACCGCAGCCGACCATCTGGCCGTGACACCGTCGCAGCTGGCGAAGTTCCTGAAGCTCGAACCGCGAGCCTTTGCGTTGCTCAACGCCGAACGCGACCACCGCGGCCTCCACCCGCTGCGCTGATTGCGGCAATGGAACGTGTCGAAGTGGGCAGCCGTTATCCGCAAACTGCCGTCGGGGTGTCGTGGTTACCCACCCGGCGGAGCATCATGTTCATGGATTGAGCTGATAGACGACTCCGGAGTCGTTGCCGTTGGTGTCGATGCGGGGAATTCCGACGAGGATTCCTGGACGCTGACTGTCGTGCCCGACGGGTCTGACTGAAAGACTGGTGCCGAACCCATTGTCTGTTGCGTCTTCGGGACGCTTGCCGAGCATGGCTCCGGTTCGGTCGGTCACGGCGATGGCTCCTGAGCATCTTCCGGATTCGGAGAGAGGCAACAGCCAGAGCCCCCCTCGCCTCTGAGCTGATCCCGCCGCGCCGACGAGGACGTCCGCGATGCCGTCGTCCGTCGCGTCGTCAAGCTGCAGCAGCGACGCGCCGAACTGGTCGCCGTCGTTCAGGCTCAGGCCGGGGACTGTGCTGCGGTTCAGACGACGGGACGACTCGATGCGGCCATCCAGGCCAACGGTAAGATCGTGCAGCTCTCCGGGTTGATCGGACAGGTTGTGATCGCCAGGTGCTCCGACGAGAACTCTCATCAAACCGTCTGGCGATGGCTCGTTGAGCACGATGATTGACGAGCCGAAGCGATTGCCTTCTGACAGTTCCAAGCCGCTGGATCCGGATGCAATCTTTGAGTTCTTCCTCAGCGTGCCGTCTTCGTTGAGTTCGACGAGGTAGACCGCGCCGGCGTCCGAGGCTCCGGTGTCACTGCCGGACGAACCGATCGCGACTTCCGGAACTCCGTCGCCCGTCCAGTCTCCGAGGACTGCGAGACTGCATCCGAAGCGGTCGTCGCCGAGCGGGGCGGCCTGGTCGGTCAGGTCCATGCGACTGATGCGGTGCAGGCGAGTGACCGTCGCATCCGAATCGAGCGACAAGACATATACGGCTCCGCCTTCCGTCTTGTCGACATTGCCCACGGCACCGACGAGTACCTCGACCGTCCCGTCACCGTCGATGTCGCCCAACGATGCGATGGCACTGCCGAAACGTTCGAAGCAGTGGTCCTCGGTCGACGGAATCTCGGTGCCGCCAATCTGACGAACCTTGCGCACGGCGCCGTCGGCATTCAGAAAAACGATGCGGACTGAGCCGGTCATCAGCCCGTCGAACTCGGACTGCGCGGCACCGATTGCGAGTTCTTCGACGCCGTCGCCATCAAGGTCGCCGACCGTCGCGAGAGCCGAACCGAGCAGTTCGTAAGGTTGCCCCGTCCGGTCACCGAGCAGCGAACCGGTCACGTCCTGAGACTCGACGATCCACCGCGGGGCGTCCGGGCCGAGCTTCGGGACGGGGCTGATGGTGACTGTCGCCTTTTCCGGCGGCTGCATCGCGGGCTTTGCGGCAGACGTCTGCAATGGCTTGCCGTTGACGTGAATCCTGCCGTCGGGCTCGATCGTGAGCGGCGTCGATTCGGGAACCTCAACGGTCGTTCTGGTGCCGTCCGGACTGAGAATCGTGATCACGATCCCGCACAGAACGGCGACGGCGCCAGCTGCGGCGAACAGAGTCTTACGAAACGTTCCAACGTTCGTTTGACGGGAAGTCGCAGGCGCAGCAGTTGCCGAGTACGCAGCAAGTGCCGAAGGCTCAGCCGACTCAGGCGCCGCAGACACAGCTCGTCGTGTCTCGGACGACGCCGTCGCCTCGCGGTCAAACGGTTCTGCCTCTCGCTTCGTCTCAAGCCGTTTCGTCACGTCCGCGGCGTGCTCGGGACGCTCTGCCGGATTTTCGCGCAGAAGCTGCCGGACCAGTTCGATGAAGCCTTCCGGCGCGTCTGACGGAAAGTCGAGCTGCAGCGATTCAACCTTCAGCGGTTCAGCTCCGGTCGTTTCCGGCGTTTCGTCGCCTCGACCGACAGAACGATCCGGCAGCCTCCCCGTCACCATGTGGTACAGCACGAGGCCGAGGCTGAAGAGGTCCGACCGGGCGTCGGCGGGGATTCCGCGAGCCTGTTCCGGCGACATGAACGCGGGCGTGCCCAGCACCGTGCCGTGTTCGGTTTCGTGGCGGCCCGACGGATTTGCGGCGCGAGGCGATGCGGTCGGACGTTCCAGATCGACGACACCAGTCTCGACGTTGCGGGCGAGACCGAAGTCGAGCAGCTTCACATGAATCTTCTCTGCGGCGTCGGGCGAGTCTGCCGTTTCAAACGCATCCGCATCCGCAGCAGCATGATTCACCAGGAAGATATTGTCGGGTTTGATGTCCCGATGAACGACTCCGTGCCGGTGGGCGACGGCCAGTCCGCTGGCGATCTGGCGACCGATTTCCAGAGTCGTCTCGATGGGCAGGCAGCCGTCTCGATCGAGCCGTGCGGCGAGCGATTCGCCATGCAGCAGTTCCATCGCGAAGAACGGGAAGCCGGCGATTTCGTCGATGTCGAAAATCGAGACGATGTGCTCATGACGGAGCGACGCAATGGCTCGGGCTTCGGTCAGAAACCGGTCGCGCGGCGAGCGATGCCTGGCCAGTTCCGGTCGCATGACTTTCAGAGCGACGTCGCGCCGTAGCTTCGGGTCGTGAGCGGCAAACACGAGCCCCATCCCTCCTCGGCCAAGCAGGCGTCGGATCCGGTAGTGTCCAAGTTCTCCTGCGAAGTCGGTCGACGGTCCGCGCGTCAGATACGGAAACTGTTCGAGTGCCAGTGCGGTGTCGAGCTGTCCGGAACCGCCGGTGTCCTGAGTGGCTCGCAAGCGACCGATGGCGGCAGTGATCTCACCGGACCGTGACGCAAGCTGCTGTTCGAGCCGTTCGGCAGCCACGTCGTCTTTTTCGGCGGCCGTGTTCGTCGAAGGCGACGGCATAAGGTTGGGAGCTACGTCCGCGATCAGCGCTTCGCACCGGGCGCCGCAGTCGGCACACGTTTCAAGATGAGCCGCGACCGCGTCAGCCTCATCAAATGCCAGTTCGCCGCGAATCGACATCGCCAGGACGGAAGTCTCAGGGCAGCGGGCGGAGTCGGAAGCCATCTCGGAGTCCCACATTGGATCAGTCGAATCGAAATGCCGCAGAGCTTTGGGAGGGTCAATCGGAGCGAACACCGTCGTGCGCTTGATACCTGTTGGAAATCGGAACCGTTCGGCTCGAATGAATCGGCGGAGACTTCGGCGCTGAATCTGAGGCCGTGGTGGAGTTGTGTGTCCGGGGGACGATGTCACAGTCAGACCTGCGGATTGAGAGAGAGAGGCTGTCAGGACTCGTTTCTGCAGCAGCACGGCGCACGCCGTCCGGTCGGCAGATGCCTCATTGACGGGTACGCGCGAGACATCGGGAAACGTACTCGAATCCGCCGGTATTTTCCGGATTCGACAGCGAGCGAGGCTGGCCCGCAGCCGAAGCCGCAGGTCCTGACCGTTAACCTCTCGCGGCGTCCCTCCACCCGCGGCCTCCCTCCACCCAAAGCCTCTCGCCACCTCGCTGGCCCTGGTGGCGGGAAGCCTTCTCAGTGGCTGTGCCTGCGGGTGCGCGTCAAACGCGCGGCGTCTTCAATCGAGTAATCCGCGCAACTCTTCTCTCAAGCGAGTCAGCACGCGGACCCGTGCGGCATAGACGGCTCCGACAGTCAGGCCGTAAGTCGCGGCGACCTCGGAGCCGGGCTTGCCCTCCACGATGAAATCCCAGGCGGCCTGCCAGGTCGACTCCTGAAAATCGCTTTGCATGATCTTCAACGCCTGGCGGGTGAGGTGCTGCTCGTACTCCTGATCCCAGAATCCGTCATCCGGATCGTCGGCGACCAGCTCGACGTCGCCGGCTTCCGCCATCGGGATTCGCTTGCGCCGCAATCGCGACAGCCACAGATTACGGGAGACCGTTCTCAGCCACGAACGGAAGCTGCCCGAAGCTTCGTACTGAAATGCCGGGAGCTTCACGACCAGCGTCATGAGCAGTTCCTGGACGAGGTCGAGTGCCTCATCGTCAGGAATCTGAAAGCGGCTCGCCCAGCGGCAGAAGAGCGGCGTGTAGAGGTCGACAAATCGATCCCAGTCAGGCTCAGCCTGTGGCTGCTGCAGTCGTTCGAGAAGCGTGGGCGAGGTCGTGTACATGTCAGGTGAGGAGAATCTGGAAGCTCGTAGCAGTTTGGACAGCAAA
>Ga0209578_10003066_pt1 | contig 13131 bp, 14 predicted proteins | sample tdAd472_FD_187127 | JGI IMG/M metagenome (GOLD analysis project Ga0209578, IMG submission 187127) | Marine sediment microbial communities from the Atlantic coast under amendment with organic carbon and nitrate - tdAd47.2 (SPAdes)... | ecosystem: Environmental > Aquatic > Marine > Coastal >...
GCGCTCTACTGCGCGATCACCGACCGGCCCATGCGCGTGGGGATCGACCCTCAGCCCTACTTCGACGTCGCCGACTCCGAGCGCAGCTACGAGGAGAAGCTCGTCGCCTACGAGGCGCTGGCCGACGCGCACTTCGAGCGCGAGGCCTTCGAGGAGTTCCGCGCCACGACCCTCTCGCACCTCGACCGCGCGGCCTACGACTTCATGCAGTCCCCGCAGCTGGAGACGATCCTCGAGCAGACCGTGGCCGACGTGTTCCCGGCCCACGAGCACGGCGCCTTCAAGGCCCACTTCGGCGGGCTGCTCGGCCACTGGATCAACAACCAGAAGGCCCACTTCGAGCCCGAGGCGGCCAGCGAAGCCGAGTGACCCGCCCCGGGCCCTCCCTGCTCTGCACCGTCTGAACCAAGCGAAAACGGCGGACCGCGCTGCGCGCAGTCCGCCGTTGGCGTTGGTTCGTGGTCCGAGCTACTCGGCCTTCTGGAACTTCCACACCGGGCCGAGGTAGACGAAGCGCCCCTCGTGGAAATAGAACAGCTGCAGGCGGGTGCCCGCCTGGGCGTCGTCCTCCTCGGCGCTGCGCGGCACCATGTGCGCGCAGTAGAAGGTCTGGTAGGGCTTGAAGTGGTTCGCCACGTTGCGCAGGCCGCCGGCGAACTCGCGCGCGGCCACGGTCTCGACCTCCATGCTCTGCAGGTCCTCGGTGGTCGCGGAGTAGACCTTGACCCGGCGCAGGTCCTCGGTGACGCCGAGCTTCTCGAGGGCGCTCTTGGGCCCGGCGGAGAAGGTCTCCTTGGCGTAGCTCTGGATCTTGCCGCCGAGGGCGGCGAAGCCCTCCTTGGTCAGCGCGGCCTCGACCGCGGCCTTGCCGGGGATCAGGGTCCGCAGGGTCTCGCTGACCACGTCGGTCTTCTTGGCCCGCAGGGCCCCGACCATTTTCTTGAGCATGGCCTCGAGCTGCTCGGGGCTGGGCTCGGCTTGCTGCTGCTTCTCGCCCGTGGGCTTGGCTTCCTGGGCGGGGGCGACCGCGACGCAGGCGACGACCAACCCCAGGGACACGACTAGAGCTTTCATACGATCCTCCCCGACTCGGTGATACCGACCTTCATTCCAGGAATCTTCTTGGCTTCGGTGACCGAACGGCGCATGAACGCCGTCACCGCCTCCTCTTGCGAGGCGTCGTAGATCAAGTTCAAGGACCTCGTGCGCGCACGCGCCAGGTCGACGGTCTTGGGTCTGGCCTTGTTCAAGAACTCTTCGACTTCCTTGCCGGTCTGGAAGCGGTCTTCGGGCCGCTTCTGGCACACCCGGTGCACGAAGTCGTTGAGGTCACGGGGCACGCGGGAGTTGATCGAGACCGGGTCCGGGACCGGCTCGCGCACGTGCTTGCGCAGGACCTCGTAGGGGTCCGGCGAGTCGAAGGGCAGGCGCCCGGTGAGCATTTCGAAGGCCATGATCCCCAGCGAGTAGAGGTCGGCGCGGCCGTCCATTTTCTTGCCCAGGGCCTGCTCCGGGCTCATGTACTCCGCGGTGCCGACGATGTCCTCGTCCTCTTCCATGGCCTCGGCGCGGGTCTTGGCGATGCCGAAGTCCATCAGCTTCACGCGACCGCTGGGCTCGATGATCACGTTGCTGGGCTTGATGTCCCGGTGGATCACGCCGCGGGTGTGCGCGCAGTCGAGGGCCGAAGCCAGCTGGGTCAGGATCGAGCGCGTCTCGTCGAAGGCCAGCACCCCGCGGGTGTCGATGCTCCGCGAGAGCACGGTGCCCGAGACCTTCTCCATGATGATGAAGAAGGTGGCGTAGGCCTCTTCGCTGTCGATCACCTGCACGATGTTCTCGTGCTCGAGGCTGGCGACGATCTTGGCCTCGTTCTTGAACCGGGTGCAGAAGTCCACGTCGTAGACCAGCTCGTGGGAGAGCATCTTGATCGCGACGGTGGTCCGCAGGGTCGGGTGCAGGCCCTCGAACACGATCGCCATGCCGCCGCGGCCGAGCTCGCCCACCAGGCGATACTTGCCGATCTGCTTGATCTGGTCGCCCTGCAGCAGTCGCCGGCCGAGGATCTCGGTGAGGAACGAGGCCACGCTGGGGTGCTCGTTGAGGAAGTGCTGCAGCGGCGCGCGGCGCACGACGAGGGCCTCGACGTCGGTGTCGGCGTAGACGTCGGCGTTGCGCGGCTCGCCCGTGAGCAGGGCCATTTCGCCGAACATTTCCTTGGGGCCCAGGCGGGCGACGAACTTCTCGCGGCCCGACTCTTCGTCGAGGACCGGGACCCGGACCTCGCCCTTGCGGATCACGAACATGGCGTCGCCAGGGTCGCCCTTGCTGAGGATCCGCGTCCCGGCCTTGAAGCTGACGTCCTCGCACTGGGACGAGAGCCAGCCGGCGTCGCGCACCGAGAGCGAGCGGAAGGCCTGGATCGACTTGAGGAAGGCGGTGTGCTGCGTCATGGAACCCTCTGCACTCGCTTGGCGCGAATTGTAGCGGACCGCCAGGCAGGCCGATAGGGCGTGTGGACCCCTCCACGACCAGCCTTTACGCGCGCCGGGGCGCTTGTTTTGCCTGCTGGCGCGCACTACGCTCGGGCCCATGTCTCGCGCTGAGTTGTTCTCCCGCCTGCAATCCACGGCCTTCGACCTGCTGGTCGTGGGCGGGGGGATCACCGGGGCCGGGATCGCCCGTGACGCGGCGCTCCGTGGGCTGCAGGTGGCCCTCGTCGAGCGCTCGGACTTCGCCCGCGGCACCTCCTCGGCCAGCTCCAAGCTGATCCACGGTGGGCTGCGCTACCTCGAGCACTACGAGTTCGCCCTCGTGCGCGAGTCGGTGCGCGAGCGCTCGCTGTTGACCAGGAACGCGCCGCACCTCGCGCGCCCGCTGCCGTTCTTGTTCCCGGTCTACGAGGAGAGCGGGGTCAAGCCCTGGGAGATCCGCGCGGGCATGTGGCTCTACGACCTGCTCGCGCTGTTCGGCAACTACCGCAACCACCGCATGCTCAGCCGCAACCAGACCCGCCGGCTGTCCCCGCACCTGGGGCAAGACGACCTCAAGACCTGCGCGCTCTACTACGACTGCCTGACCGACGACGCGCGGCTGACCGCCGAGACCGCCCTCGACGCCCGGGCGCACGGCGCGGTGCTCGCCACCTACTGCGAGGCGATCGAGTTCACCGTCGACAGCGCCGGGCGCACCACCGGGGCCTGGATCCAGGACCGCCTGGACGAGGCGTCCCTCACCGGCGAGGGCCAGGCCACCCCGCGGGTGCCCGTGCGCGCCAAGGTGACCGTGGTCGCCGCGGGGCCGTGGACCGACCAGGTGCTCGGCGGCAAGCTCGAGCGGCCGCTGCTGCGCCCGACCAAGGGCTCCCACGTGGTCCTCGACCGCGCGCGGCTGCCGATCGACCAGGCGGTGGTGATCAAGAGCCGCCTCGACGAACGGGTCCTGTTCGCGATCCCCTGGGCCCAGCGCACGATCCTGGGCACCACGGACACCGACGCCTGCGACCCGCCGGACGCCGTGGAGGCCAGCCGCGAAGACGTGCACTACCTGCTCGAATCGGCCAACGGCTACTTCCCCGAGCTCCAGGCGACCCCCGACGACGTGATCTCCACCTGGTCGGGGCTGCGCCCGCTGATGGCCGGGGGCGAGGGCCTGGACCCCTCGGAGGTCTCGCGCGAGCACGCGATCGTCAACGTCGACCCTGGGCTGCTGGCGATCGCCGGGGGCAAGCTGACCACCTACCGCCTGATGGCCGAAGAGGCCGTGGACCAGGCGCTGAAGAAGCTGGGCTTCAACCGCAAGCTCGACCCCTGCCGCACGACCGAGGTCCCGCTCCCCGGCGGCGAGGGCTTCACCCTGCGCATGCTGCCGGCCATGGTCGACGACTTCGCCAAGCGCCACGCCCTCGACCACGACGTGGCCCAGCACCTCGTGCACAGCTACGGGCGCCGGGCCCCCGAGGTGATCGCCTGCGGCCAGGCCCACCGCGTGCGCCCGGGCCGGATCGCCCCCGACCTGCCCTTCACCTGGGACGAGGTCGCCTTCGCCGCCGCCCACGAGGGCGCCGAGCGCCTGATCGACGCCCTCCGCCGGCGGATCAACGTCTTCCTCCAGGACCGCGATCAGGGGCTGGGGGTCAGCGAGGACGCCGCGCGGATCATGGCCGACGTCCGCGGCTGGCCGGAGTGGCGCGTCGCCGTCGAGGTCGAGGACTACGCCCGCCGCGTCGCCGCCTCCCGCCGCTGGACCACCGAGCCCGCCCCCGAGGTCGTCGAGCCCGGCGTCTAGCCCCCTCCGGAAAGCGCTCGAGGCCGATCCTCGCGTGGGTGATCCCGGTGGGCACTGATAGGCTGGGAGAAAGGGAGAGCCGAGTGCTGAAGACTCTGCTGGACTACCTGCGCGAGTATCGCCGCCTGGGTCATGAGGGGTTCGTCGCTGAGCACGCGTCGCCGGTGGTGGTCTTCTCGCCCTTCCTGACCTTGGGCGGGACCGGCTTTCGGACCCTGGGCGGGGGCGCAATGCGCGCGGGAATGCCCTCCGTGGGGGTGATCCGCAAGCGAGCGGGGACCAACCCCTTCACCCAGATGATCACCCTCGGACGCGCTGGGAACAACGACCTCGAGTTGAAGGCCGCCAGCGTCTCCAAGTTCCACGGCTACTTCACGCTGGATGGTTCAGGTGCTGTGTTCTTCACCGACAGCGGCTCGACCTTTGGCACGAAGGTCAACGACACCCCACTCTTGCCGAAGATCCCGCAGCAGCTGCAGCCGGGCGAGCGGATCACGTTCGGGGTCCTGAGCGCACAGATCCTCGACCCCGCGGGCTTCGCGGACTTCCTCCGCTCGCAGATCGAAGGCGACCCCGACGACGAGACGGATTGAGACCTAGCCGCGCTCGAGCTCGAAGGCTCCGACCTCTTCCCACAGCTCGTGGAGCTGCTCGGTGGCGTCGACGGCGGCGCGAGGCCGATCGGCGGGGGCCTTGGCGACGAGCAGGCGCACGAAGTCGCTGACCTTCTGAGGGCAGTCGGGGCGCAGGACCCTGACCGGCGGGAGCTCTTCTTGCACGACCCGCTCCATGAGCTGCATCAGGCCCAGGGTGTCCGAGTCGAAGGGCACCCTCCGCGTGAGCAGCTGCCAGAGTGTGACGCCCAGGCCATACAGGTCGCTGCGGGCGTCAGCTCGCTTGGCGTCTGCGATCTGCTCGGGCGCCGTGTAGGGCAGCGAGCCGATCCCGATCCCGGTCTTGGTGAGCCCCTCGGTCCCGAACACCTTCGCGACTCCGAGGTCGCCGAGCTTTGCCTGGCCCTCTGCCCCGATCAGGACGTTGGAGGGCTTGACGTCACGGTGCACGATCCCCGCGCGGTGCAGCGCGTCGAGCCCGCGGGCCACGTCCTCCGCGATCCGCAGCGCTTGGGAGACGGTCAACGGCCCGTGCTCCAGGAGCTCGAGCGCTGACATGCCGTCGACGAGCTCGAGCAGCAGATACGGCGCCCCGCCTGGCTCGAGGCGCACGTCGTAGAGCTCGATCAGGTGGGGGCTGCGCACCGTCGTGTAGAGCCGCGCTTCGCGCAGGAAGCGCTTGTAGCCCTCGGAGTCGGGGTCGTGCTCCTGGCGCAGCCGCTTGATCGCGACCCGGCGCCCGAGCAGCGTCTGCTGCGCCGCCCACACCTCGCCCACGGAGCCGTCTCCGAGCTGATCGATGATCTCGAACTCGCCGCTGGGGAGGAAGCTGGGGTAACGGAAGCGCTGGGTCGTCCTGTCCTCAGGAGCCACGACGATCTCAGCCCGCAGCTCGTAGTTGCCGATCACGACCCTGGACGTCGTCGCGAGCGCGACCTCGGTGTGCGGCTCGAGCGCGATCCCGTCGACCTGGGTGCCGTGTTGACTGGCCAGGTCCGTGAGGACCAGGCCGTCGTCACGGAGCTCGATGTAGGCGTGCCTGCGAGAGGTCGACCAGCCCCGCAGGCGAATGGACGCCTGCTCGCAGCGCCCAATCAGCAGGCGCTCACCGTTGGCGAGGTCGAAGTGCTCGAGGAAGGGGCCGAAGCGTGTGAAGACCCTGGCGTGTTTCAATCGACGTCCCTTGCTACCTCGTGATAGTGGCATGGCCTTCGAAGTGCAATGCCACGAACGCGCAACGTTTCGCAGGAGGCCGCTCACGCAGCCCTACCCCAGCCGGTCCACCAGCCGCCGGTAGTGGAGCCGCCCGCCCGTCGAGGCCAGGGCGACGGTCAAGAGCACGCCCCCTGGCCCCCAGGCCTCTCCGCTGACGAGGAGCATGACCGCTGGGATCCCGAACACGATCATGCCCAGGGTCGCGACCCCGGCCAGGAACAGCCCCCGGTGCCGCGCGTGGGGCGGACAGAACCCGGCCAGCTCGGGGATCGCCTGCTGGGGCTTGGCCCCGCAGCCGGCGACCCGGCAGCGGGTGAGCCCGTCCCCGGGCTGGGGCGGCGCCACCTCGCGCGGGCAGATCGTGCAGCCCCCGTGCTCGCTCCAGCAGCTGGCGTGGTGCCAGGCCGCGCAGCGCGGGCAAGCCTGCTTCGTGTCGCTCACGACGACCTCGACGTGGCAATACGGACAGCGCCCCAGCTGGGCTCGGACCTCAGTGCGCTCCTGCACACGCGCAGTCTACCGGTCGGTTGCTTCGCGTGCGGCGCTGGCTACGCTGGAGTCGTGAAGGCATACCTCCGCCTCGTGCTCTTGACCCTGCTGGGGACCGCCGGCTGCTATTCCCAGCACTACCTGGTGTCCAGCCGCGCGACACCGCTCTACGACGCCGACGGCGCCGAGGTCGCGACCCTCCCGCGCTACGCCCACGGCTGGGTCGAAGACGAGGACGGCCCGCGGCTGCGGGTGCAGAGCAGCGAGGGCACGGGCTACGTCGCGGCCAGCGACCTGCGCGTGTTCGACGTGGTCGACCCGGTGTGGGACGGGGGCGCCGACTACCGCGAGACCCTCCGCGACGAGCGCCGCCTGCTGCGGGTCGAGCTCGAGGGCGAAGGCTGGGACCCCGAGGTCCGCGACGCGGTCCGCGACGGACGGATCCGCAAGGGCATGCGCCGCGAGCACGTGGAGGTCGCCTGGGGCTGGCCCCTGGCGATCGAGCCCGACGCGTCCGGTGAGGTGTGGGTCTACCGCCACCAGGGCTTCTCGCTGCAGCGGGTCGACTCGACCTACCCCTTCCCCTACCCCTGGGGCTTCCGCTTTGGCCTGGGGTTCGGCGGCGGCGTGCGCAGCGGCTACTGGCGCGCGGTGTGGCACCCCTACCAGCGGGTGCGGGTCGAGGTCCCGGTGGTGCGCGAGTTCCGCGTGCACTTCGACCTCGAGGGGCGGGTGACCCGCGTCTCGCGCCGGAGCTTCCTCGAGGAGTAGCGATTCGTCTCGTCGGTGGGCAAGACTTGCCCGCCCAGCCCCTCGACCCCACGCATTCCCGCGGTAAGTCGCCTGCGCGCGCACGCCGCCCCGGCCCGCCGGCTGCGTGAGGGGCGCATGGAGGACACGACCCATGCGCCGCACCACGACCCAGCTCTACACCCCGCCCTACGCCTACTGCGACCTGCGCTGCGAGGCCTGCCCCCTCGCCCGCACGTGCGAGGTCTCCGCCGTCACCGACGGCGCGGGGCCCCTGCCCCCGGACCCGCTGGCCTACAGCGAGCGCCGCACCCAGCGTGAGCTCGAGGTCGAGGACCGGATCGACCGCCTGGTGGGCGAGGCCTACCTCGCCCGGGGCGCGCGCCCCGACGTGGAGGGCTACCAGCGCGCGCTGGAGGCGGTGCTCTTCGACCCCCTCTGCGAGCAGGCGCGCGACGTGTCCCTCGGCGCGGGGGCCTGGCTCTCCCACTGGCGCTCGGCCTGGAGGTGCCAGATCCTCGCCCCGGTGCGCGAGGTGGGCCTGGTGCGGGCGCTCGACGCCGTCAGCCTCTGTCCGCCCCTGGCCTCGGACAAGATCCTCCGCGCCCTGTGGCTCGAGGGCGTCGGCGGACCGCCGGCGGAGGTCGAGCAGCCCCTGGGTCAGGCGCGCACGGCGAGCCTCGCCCTCGCCGAGCTGGCCGAGGCCTGGCGGACGATCGAGCGCGCCCTGCCCCTGGCCGGGGTCGCCCCGGAGCTGGAGCGGGTCCACGCGCTGCAGGCCGCGCTCTGCGGCCGCTTCCCCCAGGCAGCCGAGTTCCGCCGCCCCGGGTTGGACGCCTAAATTAGCGCCCCTGGCGCAGGCGGGCGGAGTAGTTGGTGCCGAAGACCTCGAGCTGCTCCATGCGCTCGATCACCTTCTCCACGTCGTAGGCCACCCGGCGCCAGAAGATCTCGTTCTTGCGGATCTCGATGTAGCCGGCGCGGGGGTCGCCGTCGCGGGGCTGGCCGACCGAGCCCACGTTGACCAGCGACTTCTCGCCCTTGCGGTAGTGGTAGTAGCCCTCGAGCTCCGCCGCCGAGCGCCAGATCAGGGGGATCTCCTTGATCACGCCCGGGACGTGGGTGTGCGCGTGGAAGCACACCTTCTCCACGTGCTCGAAGGCCGCGCGCAGCTTGCGGCGCCCGCGGGTCACGTCGCTGGGGAACAGGTATTCGCGCGAGCTCCGCGGCGAGCCGTGGAAGAAGCTGATCCCGGCGCTGCTGAACGAGTCGAGGGTGTTGTCGACGAACGCCATGCGCTGGCCGCCGTCGCCGGTCTTCTCGATCTCTTCCTTGGCCCACTCGATCAGCCGCGCGGTGGTCGGGATCAGGCCGTCGGTTCCGGAGAGCAGGGCCTGCTCGTGGTCGCCGCGGATCGTAATGAAGCAGTTGTTGCGCACGAGGTCGAGGCACTCGACGGGGTCGGGCCCGAAGCCGACGACGTTCCCCAGGCACACCACGCGCTCGATCTTGCGCGTGCGAATGTCCTCGAGCACGGCGCGCAGCGCCTCTCCGTTGCCTTGAACGTCACCCAGGATTGCGTAGTGCATGCGTCTGCTGGCAGCCTAGTCGCCCCGACGAGGCGTCGCCACGTACACGAAGTGGTAGGCCAGGTGGAAGGGCAGGACGCGCTTCCACCACTTGCCCTTGTCCCAGCGGTGCACCGCGAGGACCTCCAGCCCGCCCTCCTCGAGCAGGTCGCGCCACTCGGCGCAGGTCGCGAAGCGGTCGATCGCCTGGTGGTGGTTGGGGCCGCGGCCGGTGCGGATCACGGTCCAGAGGTCGCCGGAGTAGAAGGCGTTGGGGAGCATGATCGCGGCCCGGCCGTCGGGGGTCAGGACCCGCGTCAGCTCGCGGACCCCGGCCAGGGGGTCGAGGAAGTGCTCGAGGTTCCCCAGGCACACCACCCGCTCCCAGCTGGCGTCGGCGAAGGGCAGCCGCTCGCCCTGGGCGTGCACGAGCTGGGTCAGCCCCTTGGCCCGCGCCTTGCGCAGCGCGTTCTCGGCGAGGTCCAGCCCGACCACCGCGTGCCCCCGCTCCCCGGCGAACTCGGCGAAGGGCCCGGTCCCGCAGCCCACGTCGAGCAGCGTCGCGCCCTCGGGGGGCTCGAGCCAGCGGAGGACCTTCTTGTAGAGCCCGGCCTTCTCGCCGTACTCCGCCTCCGCGTAGATCGCGTTGTAGGCGTCCCGCAGGTCGGGGAGGGAAGAGACGGTCCGGCGCTCGTACACGGGGTCAGCTTACCAGCGCGGGTGCACCGCTCGGTCGAGTCCCCTCCGTCGATACGACCGCGCCAGCCCCAGGCGACCCACGAGCGAGCTGCTGCGGACGCCTCGACCCGGCGGGACACCGCTGTCCGCTGCCGGGGCTGCCCCGTCCCCTCGCCTCCAGGTTCCAGTGCCTTACACCGACGGTCGCGCGCGGCATGCCGGGTGCGCATACTCGAACTCGACCCCAACCCAATCCGAAAGGAAACCCCATGAACCGCTCGATCCTGTTCGCCCTGACCCTCTCCGGTGCCTTCTGCCTCACCGGGTGCCCGGAAGAGAAGGGGCCCCTGGAGCAGGCCGGCGAGGCCGTTGACGACGCCGCCGAAGGCGCCGCGGAGGCCGTCGAGGACGCGACCGACGAGCCGGGCCCCATGGAGGAGGCCGGGGAGGCGATCGACGACGCCGCCGAGGACGCCAAGGAGACCGTCGAGGACGCGACCGACGGAGAGTAGGCCAAGGGCCCTAGCCTGAGCGAGCTCCGCGACTCGCGGGGCTAGCGCCAGTCGCCGAGCTGGGGCAGCACCTCGCGCTTGAGCTTGCGCTCGTAGACCAGGCCGCACCCGAGCAGGGCCAGGCCGAAGCCCAACGAGAGCAGCCACATGGGGAGGTACTCCGAGAGCTTGGCGAAGTACTGGATCCAGAGGTTCACGATCATGGCCGCGACCGTGACCACGGTCAGCGCGGCGCGCTTGTAGACCACGCCCAGCGCCAACAGCGCGCTTCCGCCCACGAGGATCAGCAGCGGGTAGAAGGTGTCGGTGTGGCGCGCCAGCGAGAGCACGGTGAACGTGCCGAAGAACAGCAGCGCCCCCGCGATCTCCAGCAGGCGGTAATCGAGCTTGCGCTCCGCGTCGCGCGCGAAGAGGAAGCCCATGCCGACCAGCGCGCCCGCCACGCCGAGGACCATGGCGGGGTAGACCCAGAGCGTCTCGTGGATCTTCCCCAGGCTCTTCAGCCCCTCGCCCAGCAGCTCCCAGCCGCTCTTGCCCCCGCAGCGATAGAGGCAGAGCGCCGCCGGGCCCACGCAGGTCGAGGCCAGACCCGTGACCAGGGTCAGCAGGCGCAGGGTCGGGCGCCCGCTGACCGGCGGCCAGCGGAACGACGCGATCAGGATCCCGCCGCCGAGGAGCAAGGTGACCTGGAGGAAGCCCAGCTGCTCGGCCTGGAGCAGGGCCACCGTGCTCGGGACCCACACCAGGAGGGCCAGCAGGTCACCGACGGCGATCCAGCGGTAGGGCGCGGGCGCCCGCGCCGCGGGGAGCCCGTGGAGCCCCAGCAGCAGCACGAGCCACAGGGTGCCGAAGGCGACCGCCTCCTCCGCCACCAGCCCCAGGGTGAGGCCGACGCTGACCCACACCGCGGCGATCGCGCCGACCCACAGCGGCGCCCCCACGCGCAGCCCGCCGAGCTGCTGGCCGAGGACCGCGGCCCCGATCAGGACCGCCGCCACCGCGCTGAAGTAGAGCGTAGCGCCGGTCAGGTCCCCTGGGCCGAGCAGGGCCCCGAGCGCGAACGCGGCGATCCAGCCGTCGGGGACGACGGCGACGGCGTAGAGGATCGACTTTCGCCGACACGCCGTGGCGTAGGTCAGGAGGAAGATCGCGGCCGAGGCCGCGAACCACGGCCCCTCGTCCCAGGCGTCGAGCACCGCGAGGCCCAGGCCGGCCACCGCCCACAGCAGACGGTTCGCCACGAGCTGGAGCGCGAAGCCGGTGTTGCCGTAGCGCCGCTCCTGCGCCCAGCCTCCAAGCCAGAGGATCGCGGTCAGCGCGCCTACGAGGAGCAGGCGCCCGCTCTCGCCGAACACCGCCAGCCCAAACCCGACCAGCCCCAGCCCACCCGAGAGCACGAACATGCCACCCAGGAGCAGGAGCAGGATCACGAACGGGTTCGTGCTGCTCCCCGCAGCGGCGGGGCGCCGCTGCGCCGGGTCCAAGGCGCGCACCAGCGCCTCGAGGGGCGGCCGCCGCTCGGGCTGCGGGCAGAGCGCGCGCAGCACGACCCCGCGCCCCGGCGCGTTCGCGGGCAGCCCCAGGTGCAGGTTCCCCGAGACGGGGCGCTTGGTGTGGGTGTGGTAGGCCAACGCCGCGAGGGCGTAGACGTCGCTCGCCGGCGTCGGTTCGTCTCCGGCGAGGACCTCGGGCGCGACCCAGGTCGCGCGCAGCGGGTCGCCCGCCTCGGCGAGCCCTGCACGCAGCGCGTCCCCGCGCGGCGGGTCCTGCTCGAGGAGCAGGGTCCAGCTGACGGGCCCCCACGCGATCGCCGCGGGGGAGAGCCTGCCGTGGACGCGCTCCGCGGCGTGCAGCTCGCCCAGCGCACGTCCCACTGCGGCCAGCCCGCGCAGCGCCCGCGGATCCTCGGGGTCGAAGGGCCGCTCGCCGGCGACGCCGTCGCTCTGCAAGACTCCGTCCTCGCCGCGCCACGTGCGGATCAACACCGCCGTCTCGCCGGCCGTCCCCGGTGCCAGCGCAGGCGTCTCGGGCGCGCGCGGGCCCAGCGCCTGTGCCGGCGCAGGCGTCTCTGGCGCGCGCGGGCCCAGCGCCTCTGCCGGGCTAGGTCCCGGACCCTGCGCAGGCGTCTCCGCTGTATTGGGATCCGGAGAGGCCTCGGCGTCAGCTGGCTGTGGCTCGCTCATGGAGGGATCCTACCGCGGCCTTCCCCCTGGATTCCCTCGGCGCACCGCGCTCGAGCCTGCGGAGTGTGGTGCGGCGCCCCACCCCTCGTGGACTGGGGCGTTCCTCCCCGAGCTAAGTCCACCCCGCGCGGCGAGCCACTTGGCCTCTGACTTGCGCTGTGCTTGGGTTGGAAAGAAGGTTTCCATGACCAACCGAGCGAGGTTCACGCTCCCGGACCTCTTGTGGGCGCTGGTGCTGAGTGCGTTTGCACTCCTGCCCTTCACCGCCGTCGAGGAGCGAAACGACGATCCTGTCCAGGGGGCGCAACGCACCCTGATCGAGGACGAAGACGCCGAAGAGCGTCTGGTCGCGACCCTGACCCCTGAAGAGGTCGAGGTCGAGGCCACCGCCGAGCACGACGTCGCCAAGCCGATTCGTCGCTACCTGGCGGCTATCCGCGTGCGCGACTATCGCGTGTAGCCGTCGCGCTCCTCCGGAGCGCAGCGGCCTTCGAGTCGCCCTCAGGGGCGGAGACCGCGGCGCCCTACTCGGCGCCGCGGTTCTCGATCAGGCGCCGCTTGGCGGCGGCGTATTCCTCGTCGTCCAGCCCGCCGCTGGCGTGGGCCCCGTGCAGCGCGCGAAACTCCTCGCCGAGGGTCGGGGGGGTCAGGGTTTGCTCCACGTCGGAGCCTCCGCCGAGGCTGAGGGAGAAGCAGCCGGGTGCGGTCAACAGCACCGCGGCGAGCAGGGCGTAGCGCAGCATGGCTAGAACCTCCGGCCGTTGGTGAGGAGCTCACGCTTGAGCTGCTCGTACTCGTATTCGTCCAGGTAGCCTTCTTGCTGCGCGGCGTGCAG
>Ga0209578_10003067_pt1 | contig 13127 bp, 9 predicted proteins | sample tdAd472_FD_187127 | JGI IMG/M metagenome (GOLD analysis project Ga0209578, IMG submission 187127) | Marine sediment microbial communities from the Atlantic coast under amendment with organic carbon and nitrate - tdAd47.2 (SPAdes)... | ecosystem: Environmental > Aquatic > Marine > Coastal >...
TAATTCTCTTTTGCTCAATATCCAGTCTATCCAGCGCTCTAACATAAGCGCCAAAGAACGGCTCCATGAGGCTGTGCGCAATCATTTGGATGCCTTCAATCCAGCCTACCTGGAAATGAGCGTTGCTCTGCGCGAAGACCATTTCGTCCGTGATGACGCCAAACTACAGGAACTTCAGCAATGCTGGGACGACTATACCCATTGTTGGGTCGATCTCATTTCCGAAGGGCAAAAAGACGGCAGTTTTAATGCTGATCTTAACCCAAAAATTGCGGCCTATGGCCTGCTGGGCATGATGAATTGGGTTTGCCGCTGGTTCGATCCTGATGGCGATGTTTCTATTCCGGAAATTGTTGATCAGTATTCAATCATGGCAGCAAGCGGATTGGCTGGGAAGTAACGCCCCCCTGTCTCCCATTGATTCCCCTACGTAAACCTAGTAGAAGACACTCTGGTTAGTTCTCGCCTGGAGCCAAAAACTCCAGGGGGTGGCGAGGAACGAAGATCAGATGCTACTTGGAAACCTGAAGATATCTTCACGGTTGCTTCTAATGGTGCTTGGCACCGTTATGGGGCTCGTGTCTGTGGGCAGTTTCGGCCTTTACGAACTCCGCATCAATCTCATTGAAGATCGGCAGCTTAAGACCAAGCATGTGGTCGAGTCCGTTCACGAAATGCTGCGGCACTATCCGACCATGGTTGCCAACGGCGCAATATCTTTGGAACAAGCCCAAAAGATGGCGCTCGCCGACCTCAGGCACCTCAGGTACGACGAACATGAGTATTTTTGGGCTACTGATGACAACAGCACCCTTCTCATGCATCCCTTTCGTGCCGATTTGGTTGGGAAAAACCTAACCAATTTTGAAGACCCAAAAGGCAAACGATTTTTTGCTGAAATGACAGGCAAGGCAACGACCACAGGCGAGGGCTTCGTTTCCTACTATTGGCCAAAACCTGGCTCAGATGTACCTGTTGCTAAGATTTCTTTCGTCAAGGCTTTTGAGCCCTGGAACTGGATTATTGGCACCGGCATCTACATAGATGACGTTGACGCCATTTTTTGGCAAGAAGCGAAGATTGAGGCGATTGTCGGAGGGATTATCCTGGCCATTGTCATTGCAGTAACTCTGCTTATTGCCCACGGCATTACCCAACCCCTTTCGTTTGTCACCGCTGACATGCGTAAATTGGCTGAGGGCAAACTTGAAATAGCAACCAAAGAAGGGATGGCAGGTGGTGAAGTCGGCGATTTGATGCGCGCGATTACGGTTTTCCGCGAAAGCATCATGGAAACCGAACGCCTACGCAAAGAACAAGAGAGCCTCAAAATACGGGAGGAGAAAACTCTCCGTGAAAACGAAGCTCGCTTTCGCACCATTGCCGAAACCATTCCCATGCCGCTAGCCATTTGCGGAGCCGGAAATGGAGAAATTCTCTTTGCAAATCAACTCTTCAAATCAACCTTCGGCGACGGCGACCAAGCCTTAGAAGTACTTAATATCAATCAAGTTATTGATAGTGAAAAGTCCCCTACCCAGGCGCTCGAACTGGTTGGCCGTCATAACATTTTAGTCGACCATCAGGTAACCGCCCGCAAAGCAGACGGCTCAACCCTTTGGGTCTCGCTCAGTGCCCAGCACATTACCTTTATGGAAAAACCTTCCATCGTTTTTAGCTTGCTCGATATTTCGAGACGTAAGAAAGATGAAGATGAACTACGCAAGCTCTCTGTCGCAATGGAGCAAAGTCCTGCCTCTATCATGATTACCGATACCAAGGGTATCATCGAATACGTCAACCCGAAGTTCGAAGAAGTATCGGGGTATAGTGAAGAAGAAATAATCGGCCAGAAACCAAACGTGCTCCACTCAGGCCATACCCCACGCCGCAAGTATACGGAGCTATGGGAGAACATTCTGTCAGGGAAAACGTGGCGGGGTGAATTCCACAACAAGCACAAAGACAGCACGCTTTATTGGGAACTTGCGTCTATTTCTCCCATCACCTCTTCTGAAGGTAATATCACCCACTTCCTGGCGGTAAAAGAGGACATCACGGAGCGGAAGAACTACGAAAAGAAACTTCTTCATCAAGCCAATTTCGATTCCCTGACAGAACTGCCCAACCGCTTATTGGCAATGGACCGCTTGGCCCAAGCCCTAGCGCGCGCAAAACGCCTACAATGGCGCGTTGCCTTGCTGTTTATCGACTTAGACGACTTCAAGAAAATTAACGACACCCTAGGCCATGAAGTTGGCGATAAGCACTTAAAAGAAATTGGTAAGCGCCTTAAGAGCACCGTTCGTGAAGCCGATACAGTGGCTCGGCTTGGCGGCGATGAGTTTCTGGTGATCATCGCCGATCTTTCGGCCTCCGATTACACTGAAACCGTCGCACAAAAAGTTCTCGACGCCATCTCAAAACCCATCGAGGTAGACGGCCATGAACTCTATACGACGGCCAGTATCGGCATCACGCTCTATCCCGATGATGGAGAAGAGTCGCAGGTATTGCTGCGCAATGCAGACGCAGCCATGTATCGGGCCAAAGAAACCGGGCGGGACACCTATCACTACTTTACGCCCGAGATGAACGAACAGGCCATGGAACGCCTAACCATGGAAGCTCACTTGCGTCATGCCTTAGAGCGAGACGAACTAAAACTCCATTACCAGCCCATCAACGATTTGGCTAATGGCGAAATTATCGGCGCAGAGGCTCTGCTGCGCTGGAATAATCCGAAGTTTGGCAATGTATCTCCAGCGGCCTTTATTCCGCTTGCTGAAGAGACCGGCCTCATAATTCCCATTGGGGATTGGGTTTTGGAAACTGCCTGCGAGCAAGCAAATACATGGCACGAACAATCGAGTCGCCCTTTTCGCATTGCTGTCAATGCCGCCTTTCCTCAGTTCAGGGGTGGACGCTTGGTAAAAACCATTGAGCGTATCTTAAACGATACGGGGCTTACCCCAGAAAGCCTGGAGCTTGAAATTACCGAACGCCTTTTGATGGAAGATGAATTGGAAAGCGCGCAAGCCCTGAATGAACTCAACGAAATGGGCGTCAAACTTTCTATTGATGATTTTGGCACCGGCTATTCAGCACTCAGCTATTTGAAACGCTTTCCTGTCGACACCTTAAAAATTGACCAACGTTTCGTGCGAGACGTTACCAACAACACTGAAGACGCTGCTCTGACATCAGCGATTATTGCTATGGCTCACAGTCTCGGCCTCAAGGTCGTTGGCGAAGGTGTCGAACAACCTGATCAGTTGGCTTTCTTAAAAAACAAAAAATGCGACCAGGCCCAAGGATTTCACTTCAGTCGCCCCGTCCCTTCAAGTGATTTCACGCAAATACTTGAGGATCGTTCAGAGTTGGAAACAGGTAAAAAATTGGGCTGAAAATGCTCCGCCCAATAACCCTGCAGACAAGCCTCAGCAACGAAAACTATTCCCTTTAGCGCGATTCTCTGATACTGGATTTGTCGTTAATTCTGCATGATTTTGACAGAATTTGCCTCGTCGGAGCATGGGGCCCGATGGGAACTGAAGACCGAGGTAAGGCAATGGCGACCGGAACCGTAAAGTGGTTCAATAACACCAAGGGGTATGGCTTCATTGAGCCCGATGATGGCGGGAATGATGCTTTTGTTCACATCACATCCGTTCAAGGAGCTGGGCTAGAAACTCTAAAAGACGGCCAAAAAGTGCAATATGAATTGGCTGAAGGTCGGAATGGCCGTATGGCAGCCGAAGAGTTGAAAGTCCTCGACTGATTGTTGTTGTAGCTGGTCATTGATGACCAAGTTGCATGTGTCATTTAATTGGGTTGAATGCCCGATTACTATTTCTCATCGCCCCCCGGTTTGAGAGGCGAACTGTTGGGTTGCACCCAACTTTCTTGCTTCAGTTTCAAACAGTTCTCTTGTCATAGCCAACGAAACCGGGTTCAATGCACTCTGCTTTTGAGGTGTCGGCAGACAGATAATTCTGGCCTGCATTTATACTTCCCGTCAGAGACCAGAACCGGGAGAAACAATGAGCTACCTGACTTGGCAGAACAAGTTCAGCGTCGGAATCGACGAAATTGATCATGATCATAAAATACTTTTCGACCTTGTCGGACAGTTCCACGATGCCTACGCCATGGGCAAGGGCGAACAAGCCCTAGAGATGCTTTTTCAAATTCTTCTCGACTACACGACCAACCACTTTTCTCGAGAAGAAGAAATGATGAGGCACTTTGGCTATCCTGGCTTGGAAGACCATATGAAGTCCCATGAAGACCTTAAGAACGAAGTCGAAGGTCTGCACACCCGTTTTATGAATGGTGACAGAGGCCAGATTTGCCTCGATATCCTGGGCTTTCTAAACAACTGGCTGACCTTCCATATTCTGGAAACCGACATGGCCTATCAAAAGTACTTCAGTCAAAAGGGCATCGAAGCCAAAATCCCTTAAATCGACCGGATATAAACATGCCCCTCCCGCCTCTTTATATGATCCATGGAATGTGGTGCACGGGAGCCGCTTGGGACAAATATCAGGCTTTTTTTAAAGAACGGGGTTTTCAGGTCCATGCCCCAACCCTTCGCCATCATAGTTTCCAACAGAACGACACGCCCGATCCAGCACTTGGCACCACAAGTCTGCTCGACTATGCGTCTGACCTTGAGGCCGAGATTGGCAAACTCGACACTCCTCCGATTCTCATAGGGCATTCTATGGGGGGCTTGCTCGCGCAAATTCTGGCCGCTCGCGGGCTAGGACAGGCAGCTATTTTCCTTACTCCGGCGGCTCCAGCCGGAATTGTCGCACTCACCCCTTCTGTAGTGAAAACGTTTCGGCGTATCCTGACCACCTGGGCGTTCTGGCGACATCCGACCTTTCCGACTGCCGAAGAAGCAAACTATGCGGTCTACAACCTCTTAAATGACCAGCAGCGGGCCTATGAGTACGGACGGCTTGTCCATGAATCAGGTCGAGCTGCGGCAGAGATCGCCTTCTGGCTGCTTGATGGCTCAAATGCCGCAGCCGTTGACGAAAAAAAGATTACCTGTCCAACCTTGACGATTGCAGGAACCCAAGACCACATCACCCCGGCATCCGTCGTTCGTAAAGTTGGCAAAAAGTATTCCAAGAACGGCACTTTCCATGAGTTTGCCGACCATTCCCACTGGGTGCTAGGTGAGCCCGGTTGGGAAGATGTGGCGACCTTTTGCGCCAATTGGATTGAAAGCACCCTTTCCGCACGACCATAAAAAAACCGCCCCCGAAAAGGGAGCGGCTAGTTGCAAACAGAGTTCTGAATAAAGCGGCCCAAGGGACGATGGGATGGGAACGGATGGGATGTGCCGCTCAATTCATGGCTTTACCCTACCTCCCGAGCACTCAGGCCGAAGTGACCCCCATCACAGGCCTGATCTTTTTTTCATAAAAACAAAAACGCCCCAGCCGATTAAGGCTGAGGCGTCGTTTGATTGGTGGGCACTGTAGGATTCGAACCTACGACCGTTCGATTAAAAGTCGAATGCTCTACCAACTGAGCTAAGTGCCCTCAATATAGAGGTTGCCCGGCAATGTCGGGCGAGGCGAAACATAGGGATAGCATCCCCCACGGTCAACAGGGAAATGCGTCCAAAATCTAAGTTTTTTAGTTATTCGCCCGCAGACTGTTTTTCAGCGAACTTTTCTTCCATCCGCTTCTGGACGTAAGGCGAGACAAAATGGGAAACATCGCCGCCCAACCAGCCAATTTCTTTGACGAATCGTGAAGCAATCAATTGGTGCTTGTCAGAGGCCATCAAAAAGACTGTTTCTATCTCATTGTTGAGCTTCGCGTTCATGCCCGCCATTTGAAATTCGTACTCAAAATCGGAGACAGCACGCAGCCCGCGCACAATCAGCGAGGCGCCTTCGGAAGCAACGAAATCCATCAGAAGGTTATTGAAGGGCTTAACCGTAATGGCGCCACCCAAGCGGTTATTCAGTTCCGCCACTTCCTCGCTAACGATCTCAACTCGCTCATCAACTGAGAAAAGAGGTCCCTTGCCGGGGTTTGTAGCGACAGCCACAATCAGTTTGTCCACCACATGGGTGGCCCGCGTAATAACGTCTAGGTGCCCATTTGTGGCAGGGTCGAAAGTCCCCGGATAAACGCCAACCCGTTCGGTCATGGTTAGTCCCTCAATTCGGCCTGTGAGCCATTAGATATGTAGGCTATTCGTTTCCGCCGTCCGTGTCTATGGGAGCCTCTTCTTGAGAGCCCCCATCGGCGTCAGGCGTTTCTGTAGAGGTTTCAGCAGGGGCTTCCCCCTCTTCGCCTTCCAGTTCCTCATCGTCCAGGTCGTCGCCGCCCATATCACGCACACGGGTCACAGAAACAAGCTGTTCTCCATCAGCAACCTTAAACAGGGTCACGCCTTGCGTTGAGCGGCCAGCAACACGAACGTCATCGACCGGAGTTCGGATGAGTTGCCCGCCATTGGTCACCATCACCGTCTGGTCGCCTTCATGCACAGGGAAGGACGCCACAACCAAGCCATTGCGCTCGGAGGTGTCGATGGTGGTGATGCCCTGGCCGCCACGACCAGAAACACGGTATTCATAGGCAGAAGTACGCTTGCCAAAGCCGTTTTCTGTAATCGTCAAAATAAACTCTTCGGCTTCCATCATTCCGGCATAAGGCTCTTGCTCCAACTGAGCAGCCAGTGCTTCGTCCTTGGCCTTATCTTCTGCCTTGCCAGTATAGTCAGCACTGCCTAAGCGACGCTTGGCGGCGATGGATTTCAAGTAACCGTCTCGATCTTCGACCGAATCTTTGCGGTGCTTAATCCCTGACATGTTCATCACCCGGTCACCAGCAGCTAGCTTGATACCGCGTACGCCCATGGATGCGCGGGAATTGAAGACCCGCAGGTCGGCCACTGGGAAGCGGATGCATTTGCCGCTCTTGGCGGTCAACATCACATCATCGTCTTCCTCAAATGTCCGAACCCGGACCAAACAGTCCCATTCTTCAGCGTTGTCGAACTTCATAGCGATCTTGCCGTTTGCCATCACGTTGGTGAAGTCTGACAGACGGTTGCGACGTACGTTGCCGCTTGCCGTAGCAAAGACTGCAAACAAATCGCCCCAGGCCTCTTCGTCTTCGGGGAGCGGCATAACGGTCGAAATTGTCTCGCCTTCATCAAGCGGCAATAGGTTGACCATCGCCTTACCCTTGGACGTCGGATTGCCAAGCGGCAACTTGTAGGCTTTGAGCTTGTAGACCATGCCCGTCGAGGAGAAGAACAACACTGGCGTATGGGTATTGGCGACGAAGACCTGATCGACCACATCTTCGTCTTTGGTGTTCATGCCTGTGCGGCCCTTGCCGCCCCGTTTTTGCGCCCGGTAGGTCGTCAAAGGCACGCGCTTGATGTAGCCCGTGCTGGTCACGGTCACCACCATGTCCTCTTTCTGGATCAGGCTCTCGAGATCGTGCGAGAACTCGCCTTCTTCCAAGGTCGTGCGGCGATCGGTAGCAAACTGCTCACGTACGTCGCGCAACTCACCGGTCAAAACTTCCAGCAGACGCTCACGGGAGCCGAGAATTTCCAGGTACTCTTCAATATGGGCGCCAACTTCACGCAGGTCGTCGCCAATCTTGTCGCGCTCAAGCCCTGTAAGGCGGTGCAAACGCAGATCGAGGATCGCCTTTGCCTGAAGTTCTGAAAGCTTATAGGTGCCATCAATTACGCCACGCCCCGGCTCGTCGATCAATTCGATCAGTGGCGCCACATCATGAACAGGCCAAGCCCGCTCCATGATCTGCTCTTTCGCTTCCTGGGGATTGCTGGCCTTGCGGATCAGGGCAATGATCTCACCCACATTGGCAACAGCAACGGCAAGACCGGCCAAAAGGTGTGCTTTCTCACGCGCCTTTTTCAAATCGTAGATCGTACGCTTGGTGATCACCTCTTCGCGGAACAGGACGAATGCTTCGACCATTTCCTTGAGGTTCATCTGCTCGGGCTTGCCACGGTTGAGCGCCAGCATATTGATGCCGAAGCTGGTTTGCAGCGGCGTGAAGCGGAAAAGCTGGTTGAGGACCACTTCTGGCTGATGATCGCGCTTGATCTCTACGACGACACGAACACCATCGCGGTCAGACTCATCACGCAAATCACCAATGCCTTCGATCTTCTTGTCACGAACACAATCGGCAATGGACTCGACCATCCGCGCTTTGTTCACCTGATAGGGAACTTCCGTCACGACAATCGCCATACGGTCTTTGCGGATTTCCTCAATGAAAGTCCGGCCCCGCATGATGATGGAGCCCCGCCCGGTATTGTAGGCAGAGATGATGCCGGTTTTACCGAGTATGATACCGCCGGTCGGGAAGTCCGGACCCGGCACGTACTTTTCGATCAGCTCGTCAATAGTGATATCTGGATTTTCCACGAAGGCCAGGCAGGCATCGACCACTTCACCGAGGTTATGCGGTGGGATGTTAGTCGCCATACCAACAGCGATACCACCTGCGCCATTAACCAGAAGGTTTGGATAGCGCGCGGGCAGGACAACTGGCTCAGAAACAGACTCATCATAGTTGGGTTGAAAATCGACAGTTTCTTTCTCGATATCTTCGATCAGCGCATGGGCCGAGCGCGCCAAACGGGCCTCGGTGTAACGCATGGCGGCAGCCTTATCGCCATCCATGGAGCCAAAGTTACCCTGGCCATCGACCAAGGTGAGGCGCATGGAAAACTCCTGCGCCATACGGACCATGGCATCATAAATCGCGCTATCGCCATGGGGGTGATATTTACCCATGACATCACCGACGATGCGTGCCGATTTCCGGAAAGGCTTGCCAGCTTCGTAGCCGCCTTCCTTCATGGCAAAGAGGATGCGGCGGTGGACAGGCTTCAACCCATCTCGCACATCTGGCAGCGCGCGGCTGACAATCACGCTCATGGCGTAATCAAGATATGAGGTTTTCATTTCCCCTTCGATAGAAACCGGGGAGATGTCGAAATCCTGGGGCGTTTCGGGTGTCGTCAAATGTCGCTTCCCAACTCAATAAAGGGCTCAAAAGTCGCCCCTATTAGATGCGCTTGAAGGGGCCGAAAGCCCCTCCGAATCGATTGCCTAATTTATAGCAGATCGCCCCCATTCCACCAAACCCGCAGAGGCACTTATCCACACCTAAAAACGGCACAAATTCGCTCTTTCTTTTCAGTGGGTTACGAGGCGTTTTTTTGACATTGATTCACCCTTACCACTCCTTGGCTATGGGTTCTGCCAAAATCCGCCCGTTTTGACGAAATATGCCTTGATCACCGGCGCGGAGTAGGCACCAGTTTCATCGGGGTTTCAAAGGACATTCTGGCACCATCATAGCGATCGAGGCCATTGGCCTTGATCGAACTAGAAAGGATATCCAGATAGGCCTTCCCCTTTTCCGAATAGGCCATCAGCTCAGGGATTAGATCAATACCCCTCACCACCTCGGCCCCTTCCTTCCTAAGCGCTGCTCTGCGCTCTCTGAAGCCTTTATAGGCCCTGTGAGTATTGAGATTGCGGAGATAGGCATTTACCGAGTCTAATGGTGTCTCAAAGGCCGCGACGCGGTAGTCCCCTTTTCCGCCACGCTTTTCTTTAGGCTCCATGCCCTTTCCCCAGGCCCATTGACCAAAAAGGGCATTACCCTCCCGGGCAAACCGAGAGGTGCCATAGGCGCTTTCGACAGCAGCCTGAACTAAAGCCAGCGAGACGGGAACAATATCCACACGCCTCTCTAAGGCATCTAATACGTGAGCCTGGCCAACACTTCGCCAATCAGAAATCTTGTACTTCTTGGCAAGTTGACGCAGCCATTCAAGTTCTGATCCATGAATAGGCTGGCGTTTTTCAAGGCGAGGACGAAGGTAGAGAATTTGCGCCCGATCTCGCGCCACCAAGCTGTTGGCTTCCAAAATGAGCGGCAGCATCGTTCGATAGAAAACGCTTTTGCGGGCAGGAATATCTTTTCCATCATCCCAAACCGCAGGTATTTTTGAAAGCAGCAAGCGCGGCACCAAAGCCTCGCCTGCAGCAACCTTATCAAGCTCATAGCCTTTGGAATCATAGTAGCTGGCAAGATCAGCCCCTCCAACAAAGGGGACCTGATCGGAGGGAACCATCAGGGTTTTAATCGAAATGCCGGCAACGACCGTGACGGCTATAGCCGCCCCGCCCCAAACAGATTTGCGCTTAAAGAAACCCACCGGCTATCCCATCGGTCAGAAGTGACTAACAGGAGTTATGTACCCCATTGAGCAGGTTGGTCAAATCAGGAACCGCATTCCAGTCAATTTCGTTCGTTTGGCGCGGGACGATCGAGAGGGGCACACCGGGCATAAACCGCTCTAGTGTTTCAACGGATTCTTCCACCGGCACCGGGCAATCCTCACTTTCCGAAACAACGACCCCTACGAGGGGAATTCCGGCCTCTGTGATGGCCTTGGCAGCCGTGAGAGTATGGGACAGGCTGCCGAGATAGCTCCCGGTCACCAACAGGGCAGGAACCTCAAGTGCTGCCATCCAATCAAGTACTGTGTGGTTTTCATCTAAGGGTACCATGACGCCCCCAACCCCTTCGATAAGCAAAACCCCATCGGACTCAGTAATCGCTTTGCGACCATGAGCGAGCAGGTCTTCAAAAGAAATAGCCTTCCCTTCCCGAGCTGCCGCCATATCAGGCGATAACGGGGCAGCAAACCGCCACGGAGACATTTCGGCGACACTCTCTCCAGTTATTGCGCCTCCCAAAGCGTCAAGAAGAACGTGGGTATCGCTCTCGGGAGCAGATTCTAAATCATATCCGCTGATAATGGGTTTGAGGGCCTCTACGGCTTTCCCCTGCGCCCGCAACTGACGGCAAAGGGCCGCCGTCACCAGGGTCTTGCCCATTCCGGTCCCGCTCGACGTCACAAAAAAGGCGCTCATGCGACAGCCTTCACCTGAATTTTTAGATCCATATCGCCGATCAATTCAGCCAGACACTGCACGTCTTCATCTTTGTGGTCAGACGAAAAAGTCAGCCGCAAGCGCGCTGTTCCGGCTGGCACAGTTGGCGGGCGAATGGCGGTGACCAAATAGCCTTCGGCTTCTAGCTTAGCCGAGGCGTTGAGCGCCGTTTCCTCATCACCAACGATGACCGGAACAATGGTGCTTTCTGCTTCTGGCAGGCCTAGGCATTGGGTAAACAGCTTGGCTTTCTTAAGCGGGGCTGCACAGCGCTCAACGTCAGTTTCGATGATTTCCAAGGCCGCAGCCACCCCTGCCAGCAACGATGGCGGCAAGCCAGTGGTGTAGATCACACTGCGTGCCCGGTTGACCATAAACTCAACCACATCCTGACTTGCACAAAGGTAGCCACCATAGGCTCCAACGGATTTTGAAAGCGTCCCCATTTGCAAAGGCACTTCAACCTCAAAACCGAGGTTGCGCCAATGGGCAGCTGAGCCGCGCCCGTCGCCGAGTACGCCAAATCCGTGGGCGTCATCGGTCATCAACCAACCATCATGCTGGCGCGACAAAGCTGAGAGTTCCGGCAAAGGTGCTAAGTCACCATCCATGCTGAAAACCCCTTCAGTGAGGATCAGGCAATGGCGGTAATCTTCGCGAAGGTCTTCAAGCTTTAGGCGGCAATCTTCGGCGTCGTTGTGACGGAAAGTAACAACCTCGGCCCGACTTAAGCGCGAGCCCATATACATGCAGGAATGCGACAGCTCATCGAGCATGATGAGATCGCCCGGCCCCATGAGGGCAGGAATAATCCCCACATTGGCGAGATAGCCGCTGCCAAACAACAGCGCGGCCTCAGAGCCTTTCAACGCAGCCAGTCTTCGCTCAACAATCCCATTCAACGGATCATTACCCGTCACCAAACGCGACGCGCCCGACCCCAGGCCATTTGTATCGAGCGCTATTCTTGCAGCCTCGACCACTTTGGGGTGGGTTGAAAGATTGAGGTAGTCGTTGCAGCAAAAAGAAACCCGTGTTTCTCCATTGCGCTTGGCCACGGCTCCAGCGCTTCGTCCTGTATCTTTTAAGCTGCGTTTGAGGCTCTTGGCCTCCAATTGGGCGAGTTTTCCCGCCACCATCGCATTGAGCGATTGGCTCATGATTATTTTATCCTAGCTTTATTCTCGGCGAATGTGTTGTAACCAACGGGTCGTAAAAGTGCTAGTAAAACCGAGTAAAGACATTCGCTGAGAGAGCCGATGACGGACAATAAATCCGCAGAAAACAGCCATCTTTGGCGCCCCTACACCCAGATGCGGACCGCGCCGGATGCGCTTACGGCACTGGTAACCCAAGGGGCGCGCATCCGTTTGACCAACGGAAAAGAGCTGATCGACGGCATCTCATCTTGGTGGACCGCCTGCCACGGCTACAATCACCCACACATCATTAACACCATGGAACACCAGCTCAATTCCATGCCCCATGTGATGTTAGGCGGCCTGACCCACTCGCCAGCTGAGAAGCTGGCCTACAGACTAGCCAACCTTTTACCTGGCGACCTAAATCACGTATTCCTGGCAGACTCAGGTTCGGTCGCCGTTGAGGTTTCTCTCAAGATGGCCCTGCAATACTGGCTGAATAAGGGCAAAAAGGGGCGAACAAAGTTCCTCTGTTTTACCGACGCATACCACGGCGATACCATAGGAGCGATGAGCGTCTGCGACCCAGAAGAAAGCATGCACAGCCTGTTTAAAGGCATGTTGCCAAAGCAGCTCATTACCGACATTCCTCGCACGAAAAAGCAGAGAAAAAACTTCGAAGCCTTCCTCAAAAAACACAAAAATCAGCTGGCCGGCGTCATCATCGAACCCCTGGTGCAAGGTGCCGGGGGCATGAAGTTCCATGATGCTGAAACTCTGGCCTATATCTGCAAAACGGTTCAGAAGAACAAAATTCTGTTCATCGCCGATGAGATCATGACCGGCTTTGGGCGTACGGGAAAAATGTTTGCCTGTAACGAAGCCTGTATCGTTCCTGATATCATGTGTTTGGGCAAAGCGCTGACCGGCGGGGCGATCACCCTTGCAGCCACGGTTGCCTCAAAAAAGGTATTTCGCTCTT
>Ga0209578_10003068_pt1 | contig 13126 bp, 8 predicted proteins | sample tdAd472_FD_187127 | JGI IMG/M metagenome (GOLD analysis project Ga0209578, IMG submission 187127) | Marine sediment microbial communities from the Atlantic coast under amendment with organic carbon and nitrate - tdAd47.2 (SPAdes)... | ecosystem: Environmental > Aquatic > Marine > Coastal >...
ACTCGATGCGAGTGGCCAGCCACTGATCACCCGAGGCACGCCACTCGATCTCCCACCACGAGTGCCCGAGCAGCCCGCCATCGGGCATTCGCACGCGGACACGCACCAGCGTGCGCCCGATCGAGGGGCCATCCATACCGGCCCGTGTCTCGAGAATCTGGTGCGAGCCCACGAAGGGCACGATCCATTTCGAAATAGCCGTGCGGATCTGCTCGAAGTCGCTGATCTGGGGCACCCGCCGTGCTGTTCCGGCGGCGTTGTCGCTCGGACTGATCCGGAAGGGCTCAGCCAGGATCACGCGCACGCCGTCGGCATTGCCCTCGGCGACCGAGGCCACTAGCTCAGCCGTGCGATCGATCAGGATCTCCCGATCGGTCGTCACGCGTCCCGCGGTCAGGTACACCCCCGCTGCCAGCACAAAGAGCACCGCCGCCACTATGAGCGATGGGGTCTTCTTTTGGCGCCGGACCGTGGTGATGAGCACCACGAACCCGACTATCACCAGGACCCCCACCGGGAGCAGCGGAGCTTCATAGAGCCAGTGCTCAAGGATCGGGGTGTCTGGCAGGGCGGGCAGTGAGCCTTCGTCTGGGCCGAGGATTTGCATCGTTTGGAGCCTACCGCGCCCGCTGGCCGATGCAAGGGAGCAAGCGCCGGAGGTGCGCATCCACACAACTTCGGCGCTGGAGACGCGTCATGGCAGGCAAAGTGCGCGCAATCGCACCGAGCGGCGAGGCCTCGATCGAGGCGTCCGGGTCGGTGCTTGACAAGAACTTGGCAGCGCTGAGTGTGGTATCCCAGCGCGCCGCCCGCGCGATCGCTCAGACCACAAGCAGGACCGATCTCGAATGGACCGTCGCCGACGACGGCCTCATCTCGTGCGCCTTCACCGACGCCTGGGGACGCAAAACCTCCTTGGCCAGCCGGAAGCGCCCCGGCGAAGAGGCCAAACGCCTCGCCGAGGCCGTCGACATCGACAAGGCCGGCGTGGTCATCGTCAAGGGCTTCGGCTGCGGGCACCACATCCGGGCACTGCTCGAACATGGCAAGTCCGCAGCCCTGATCGTGGTGTACGAGCCGGACGTCGCGCTACTGCGATCCGTCCTTGAGCGCCAGGATTTCTCGGGATGGCTCGTCGACCCGCTCGTTGCGTTCATCACCGACCCCGATGACGCCGCGGTGATCAGTGAAACGTTCTCCGGCAGCGAGGGCCTCGTCTCTCTGGGCCTCAAACTCGTCGAGCACCCGCCCAGCAGCAAGCGATTGGCCGACACGACCGACCGCTTCGAGGCGCGCCTGGCGGGCGTGGTCCGGGCGATCCGCACGAATGTCATCACGACGCTCGTCCAGTCCGATGTCACGATGCGCAACCAGATCATGAATCTGGACCGGTACGCCCAGGCTCCTGGCATCGACGATCTCAAAGGCTCCTGCGCGGGCAAGCCGGCGATCGTCATATCGGCAGGCCCGAGCCTCCGGCGGAACCTGCACCTGCTCGAGCAGCCGTGGGTCCGCGAGAAGTTCGTCCTCGTCGCGGTGCAGACGATGCTGCGTCCGCTGCTGGCGCGGGGCATCAAGCCCCACTTCGTCACCGCTCTGGATTACCACGAGATCAGCAGGCGTTTCTACGAGGGCCTGACGAAAGAAGACGTCGAGGGCATCACGCTCGTCGCCGAGGCCAAGGGCAACCCGGCGATCCTGGACGCCTGGCCGGGCGTTCTGCGCTGCCCCAAGGACAACTGCCTCTCCAAGCTCCTCGAACAGACAGACGATGTCCGCGGCCCGATCAAACCCGGCGCCACCGTCGCGCATCTGGCGTACTACCTCGCCCGGCACCTCGGCTGCGACCCGGTCACACTCATCGGGCAGGACCTGGCGTTCACCGACGGGCAGTACTACGCCTCCGGGGCCGCGATCCACGACGTCTGGGCCAGTGAGCTCGGCGAGTTCTGCACGCTCGAAACGCTCGAATGGCAGCGGATCGCGCGGATGCGCAGCCGGCTCGTCCCCGCGCGTGACCACTTGGGCAGGGGCGTCTACACCGACGAGCAGATGCACACCTATCTCACGCAATTCGAGCGTGATTTCGCGGCCGACGCAAACTCCGGGCTGACCGTCATCGACGCGACCGAGGGCGGCATCGAAAAGCAAGGCGTCCGCGTCATGACGCTCGCCGAGGTGCTCGAGCAGTATAAAGACAGCGACGACATCGAACTGCCCGAAACATCAAACTCGACCGCCAGCGACCTGCGCCAGGCCAAGAAGAAACTCCGCGACGTGCGCGCCGACGTGTGGAAGGTGGGCGAGCTCTGCCGCAAGACCCACAGCGCGATGCTGGAGATGGCAGAGCACCACGAAAACCAGGCCCGCGTCAACGAACTGATCAAGAAGGTCTACGCCCACCGCGACGAGATCAACACGTACGAGCCGGCCTACACGCTCGTGCAGGACCTCAACCAGACGGGCACACTCAAACGCGCCAAGGCGGATCGAAAGATTCACCTGGCTGATCACTCGCCTTTGGAGCAGCAGAAAGCGCAGATCGAGCGTGATGCGGAGAACGTCCGCTGGCTGGGTGACGCGGCCGAGCTTTTGGGCGAGATGATGGATGCCGCGATCCGTGCGCACGACGGCAAGGCCGACAAGATCACGCGCGAAGACCCGGCTGTCGATCCCGATGCCGAGGCTAGCGCAGGCAAGAAGCGCGTCTGGGCGGTCATTCCCGCCGACCCGTGGAAGTCGGACCTCGGCGTACCGCGTGATCTGGCCGAGCCCGTGCTCGCCGGCCGAAGTGCCCTGCGTCTCACGCTCGATCGTTTGGCGCAGACCAAGGAAATCGAGGGCGTCGCGATCGTGACGCACAACGTGGGCGACACCGCCAAGGCCGCGGGCCTGGATCCCAGCGGCGGGCGCGCGGGCAAGCTTCCGGTGCGCTTCATCGAAGCCGACGCGGAGACATACATCGATCGAGCCACAGCGATCCGCGGGGCACGCGCTTTCAGCGCACGCTCCTGGCGTGGCGGCGTGGCGGGCTGGACCGCTTACGACGAACTGCTCCACCCCGAGGCCACACTCGAAGCGCTCGACACCGTCGGCGCCGACGCGGCTCTGCTCGTCGGCGCGGACTGGGGCCTTATCGACCCGAGTCTCTGCGACGAGGCCGCGGCCCGGTTCAAGAACTTCCCCGCCTCGCACAAGCTCGTCTTCAGTCAGGCGGCTGTGGGCCTTTCGCCGGTACTGGTCGAGAAATCGATCGTTCGGAGCATCGTGCAGAAAAAGCCCGAGGCGGGCTCGTTCGCCTCGATCGGTTCGATGCTGGGCTACCTGCCCGTGCAGCCGTCGAGCGACCCGATCGCCGGCACGGGGTGCATCCATGTTCACCCGAGCGTGCGCGACCTTGGCGAGCGCCTCACTTTCGATTCGCGCTCGCGTCAGGAACTCCTGCTGCGTGCGCTCAAAGATCATGACGCGCTCACAATGGACGCCAAGCAGATCGCCGAGGCGGTCTCGGGCATCGCCTTCACCGCCAGTGCGCCCGAACACCTGACACTCGAACTGGTTTCTGTCGATGGCAGGATGCTCGACGCCGAGCACGCGATCGCGCTGATCCGTCAGGTGACGCAGCTGCGCGAGGATGTCGCGCTCACACTGACCGCCGAGATCACGTCGCAGGATATGGCCGATGTCCTGGATCACCCTAAGCTGGCGCGGATTATTGGGGCTGCTAAGGGCGCGGGGATTCTGGCGGTCCACGTGCGCACGCCGGCCCTGGCGGGCGAGAGCAAACTCATCGGGCTCACAGAGCTGGGTGTGGATGTGATCAGCGTGGACTACGTCTCCGATCGCGAATCGACGTGCGAACTGCTGACCGGTCGCCAGGGGTTTGGCAAAGCGCACGAGGCGCTGACGAGTCTGATCCATCACCGCAACACGACCCATCGTCTCGACAGCCTGCACAGCCCGTGGGTTGTGGTGCGTCTGACGAGGCGCGACGCGATCTATGAAGAGATCGAGCCGCTGTATGACCGGTGGATGATGTCCTCGGGCGCTGCCGTAATTGATCCGTTGCCGGAATCCGTTTCGGGCGAGCGTATCGAGCCGTTCGAGCTGCCAAAGCTTGCAAGCCGCGTCTTTGGGCGTACGAAGCTGACGATCCGGGCCGATCGCACCACGGCTGCGGGCGACCACGCGCGCGATGGGATCGCGCTGGCCTGGCGCCGACAGATGGAATCGCTGACGGCGATCGAGCCGGCGCGGGTGATGGAGATCAAGTCCAGCGCCCAGCCCGCGAGGTCGGCGTGATGCCGAGGCCGGCGCTTGCGGTCGTGCTCGGGCGCGCGGGCAGCAAGGGCGTCCCGGGCAAGAACGTGCGCCCGATCGCGGGCAAGCCGTGTGCGCAATGGACGATCGAGCATGCGCTCGGGACCGCTGGCGTAGATGCGGTTGTCGTCTCGACCGACGCGCCGGAACTCAAGGAACTGGCGCACGCGATGGGTGTGCGTGTGGTCGATCGACCGGACGAATTGGCGGGTGATCGCGCGACGATCGATGACGCCGCGCGGCACGCCGTGAGAGCGATCGCAAACGACCTGCCCTGGACGACCGATCCGCAGACACCGATCGCGATTCTGTACGCGAACGTGCCGGTCCGGCCGGCGGACCTGACGGAGCGGGCGTTGGCTCGGCTCGATGAGTCTGGTTGCGACTCGGTGCAGAGCTACGAGCGCGTGGGCAAGACGCACCCGTGGTGGATGGTTCGGCTCGATCCTGAGTCTGGGAACCTGAAGCCTTGGGAGGGCGAGGTGCTCAACCACAACGTGTTCCGCAGGCAGGATCTCCCGCCCGCATACCTGCCCGATGGCGGCGTGATCGCGCTGACGCGGCGTTCGCTGATGCTTGAGGTGGAGGGCGCACAGGACGGGCCGCACCAGTTCTTTGGTGTCGATCGTCGCGGCATCGTGTCGGAAACCGGAAGCGTGGTGGACATCGATGAAGAGGCAGACTTTGTGCGCGCGGAACTTGTGCTTGGTGGGGGCGGCGTCCCGCCGCCCACCGAGATTGTGAGAGCGCAGTAAACGGGCGGCGGGACGCCGCCCCCACCGGAGAGTTTGAGTGCGCATCGGCAGTAAAGAGATCGGCCCGGGGCATCCGCCGTATGTGATCGCCGAGATCGGTGTGAACCACGACGGCGAGGTCGAGCGCGCGCTGATGCTCACCGACGCGGCTGCCGACGCTGGCGCGGACGCGGTGAAGCTCCAGCTCTTCGAGACGGATCGCCTCATGTCCAAGGCTGCCAAGCTAGCGGCGTACCAGAAGAATGCGGGCGAAACGGACCCCTTGGCGATGCTGCGGCGGCTCGAACTCTCGATCGACGACATGGCCAAGGTCGTCCATCGTGCGCACGAGCTTGGTATCCACGCGATCGTGACGGTGTTCAGTGTGGAGTTGGTCGAGGTCGCCGAGCGGCTCGAGTGGGACGCGTACAAGAGCGCAAGCCCTGACATCATCAACAGGCCGCTCTTGGAGGCGATGGCCGATACGGGCAAGCCCCTGATCGTGAGCACGGGGGCGAGTGAACTGGGCGAGGTCACCCGTGCGGCGGGCTGGCTCGAGGGGATCCGCGATCGGCTGGCGTTTTTGCAGTGTGTGAGTTCGTATCCAGCGCCCGTCGGTGCGTTTGGGGGGATTGTTGCAATCTCCGAGGCGACGAATCTACCGGTTGGATACAGCGATCACTTAGAAGATCTAGACGCTGCGGTGTATCTACCGAGTTGGGGCTGCTGCCTATTTGAAAAGCATCTTACATACGACAGGAATGCCGCTGGACCGGATCACGCCGCCTCGCTTGAGCCAGAAGGCTTTAACAACTACACGAAATTTGTGCAGATTGGAACAGGCTGGGGAATCCAATTTCCACTGGATACAAAAGTCCCGCACTTGCAACGCGAAGAGTTTGAGAAAGAACGAACTGACTTAAACTTCAATCGTGACGAGCTGGTCGGCAAACTTGAAAAGACAGTCCTCGATTGCGAGCGCGATGTGCGTGAGGTTTCGCGGCAGTCGCTCGTTTCGACGCGGGCTCTTCGCGCGGGTGATGTTCTCACGCGTGAGATGCTGACGATCAAGCGGCCCGGGACTGGTACGCCACCCTTTATGCTCGATGAACTGATCGGCCGGACTCTGGCGCGTGATGTAGAGATGGACGTACCGATCGTGCGGGAGGATGTGGAGTGATCGGGCCGGGGTGGGCGGGTGATGAGCGGGCGAGGCCTCGGGCCAATGGTGAGTCGCTGCGCCGGATCGCGGTGGTCACGGGGACGCGCGCCGAGTTTGGGCTCTTAAAGACGGTCATGTTCGCGGTGCGTGAGCGCGCGGATCTGGAGCTGCTCGTCATCGCGGCCGGTGCGCACCTTGTGCAGCCGGCGCTGACGTTCCGGGAGATCAAGAAAGAGTTTGCCGTCGCCGACTCGATCCCGATGCAGACTGTCGGGCGCGTGGGGCGCTGGCACGATGTGGAGAGCACGGGCAAGGGGATCTCGCGGTTTGCGCGCAGCTTTGAGCGGCTGCGCCCCGACGTGGTTGTCGTGCTGGGGGATCGGATCGAGGCTTTCGCGGCGGCATCGGCGGCGAGCATCGGCGGTTTGCCCGTGGCGCACCTGCACGGCGGGGACCTGGCTGAGGGCGTTGCCGACGAGGCGATGAGACACGCGATCACCAAGCTCGCGCATATCCACTTTCCCGCGACCGAGACGAGCGCCGAGCGCATCGTTCGGATGGGCGAGCCGAGGAGCCGCGTGCATGTCGTGGGCTCGCCGGCGATCGATGGGCTGGCGGGAACCCCGGCAATGGGCGACGAGCGCGCGCGGGAACTCGGCGATCCGCAGATTGTGATGCTCATGCACCCGATCGGCAGGCCCGACGAGCAGGAAGAGGCGGTCGCGGCCTCGGCGATCGAGGCGGTCGGTGATCGGCGGCTGCTGTGCCTGATGCCGAATCTTGATCCGGGAAGGGTCGGCATCGTGCGCGCGATCGAATCGGTCCGCGATCAGGCGAATGTGACGGTGTGCGATCACTTACCCAGGCAGGAGTTCGTCGGGCTGGTCAAGCGTTTGGCGCACACGGGCGGGCTTGTCATCGGCAACAGCTCGGCGGGCTTGATCGAGGCTGGGGCGATCGGCGTGCCGACGGTGAACATCGGCTCGCGCCAGTCCGGGCGCGAGCGGGGCACGAACGTGGTCGATGCCCAGGGCGAGACGACCGGCGCGATCGCGGCCGCGATCGGGCGGGCGCTTGAGATGGACCGAGATTCGATCGCACACCCCTTCGGGGATGGCAAGACTGGCGTGCGGGTGGCGGAGATCCTGGCGGGGGTGAACCTTGCCGAACCGGGATTGCTGCGGAAGCACTTTGTTTGAGCGGTGAGTTGACGGGCGGCGGAACGCTACCCCCATCAGAACGCATAATGCCGATTGTTTTCGGACCCATCGCGCGAATGTGTGCGGGCTGTGAGGTTTCGCCAAGGATGCCCAAAGTTGGTCCTGCCCACGCCCGATGAGACTGCTGGTCACCCGCAGAAGGAGCGATGGGCATGGCTACTGATGTCAAGCAAGATCAGATTCTCAAGGAAGCGATCGGCGAGATCAACCACATCGCCACGCTGCCGGAGATCACACTCAAGATCATCGAGTTGGTGGAGGATCCGTCTTCGACGGCTCAGGATCTGCACAAGCTGATCTCGATCGATCCGGCGCTCTGCTCGCGGGTGCTCAAGGTTGTCAACAGCTCGTTCTACGGGTTGCCGGGGCAGATCGCAGCGATCAACCGCGCGATCGTCATGCTCGGGCTCAACGCGGTCAAGAACATCGCCATCGCGGCGAGCCTGGCCAAGCTGTTCCGCGGCGGGCAGATCACGCCCTACTTTGCGGCACGCGATCTCTGGGACCACTCGATCGGGACCGCAGCGGCAACCAAGCTGCTGGCCGAGAAGCTCGGCTTCGGGCTGACCGACGAGGCGTTCCTGGCCGGCCTCATCCACGACATCGGCATGATGGTCGAGATGCAGTACGACCGCAACAAGCTGATCGATATCCTCGACGCGGTCAAGCCCAATGACGACGGCATCCCCACGGGCAACATGCTCGCCAAGGAGACCGAGATCTACGGCGTGACGCACCAGGAATTCGGCTCGGCGCTCTGCGAGCGCTGGAAGTTCCCCAAGACGCTCATCAGTGTCACGCGGTTCCACCACAACCCGGCCGAGGCTCCCGAGGAGCACCGCACGCTGGTCTACCTGGTGCACGTTGCCGACCGCATCGCGGCCGAGCACGGCTGCGGTTTCCGTCTCGACCTTGAGAACACGGATATCTCCAAGACCGCGATGGAGAGGCTCAAGTTGACGCCAGAGAAGCTCGCCGAGGTGCGTGAGCAGTTCCCGGCGATGCTCGAGAACACGGCTGATCTGCTCGGGTAATCACACCCGGACAGCGCACGATTCACACGGGCCCCTCGTATACGCGAGGGGCTCGTTTTTTGTACACGGCTTGCCGAGGACGGACAAGCCGTGGCACCCGTTAGGTACTCAGTTTGCTCTGCCAGTGGCGGAGGCTGTCGGTGGCGGTGAGGTCGAAGCTCAGCGGCGTGACGGTGATGTGGCGTTTGAAGAGCAGGTCAACGTCGGTGCCCGCTTCGGTTTTGTGAAAGTCGAGGCCCCCGGCGGCGGACCAGTAGTAGGCCTGCCCGGCGGGGCTGACGCGGCGTTGGAAGCGGTCGATGAGGCCGTGGGTGTTCATGGGGCAGACGCTGATGGGCATGGGCTCGAGCGGGTCGTGCTCGTCGTTGACATCCGGGCCGTGCTCGTAGGCCTGGGCGCTTGCGACCTGCCCGGGCGAGCCCGAGCCCATGCGGGCGCGCCGCATTTCCTCGCGGCCTTCGGGCGTGTCAGGCAGAAATTCCTCGCAGCGCGGGATGTTCATGCTCAGGCATTCGTGCTGGCCGAGGGACTTGGTCTGTATGATCCTCTCGATCGCTTTGCGGGCGTGCATCGCGCCAACATCGAAAAGCGGGCGGCCCCGACCCAGGTGCATCGAGACGGCGATCGAGGGCGGCCCGAGGAATGCGGCCTCGATGGCAGCCGCGACGGTGCCCGAGTAGATGACGTTGACGCCGCAGTTCGCCCCGGCGTTCATTCCAGAGATGACGAGATCGGGGCGTGAGCCTTCACCGAAGCGTTCGGGCCAGAGGGCGCTGAGCGCGACTTTGACGCAGTCTGCGGGCCTTCCGTCGACCGCGTAGCCGTCGAGATGGCTGACGGGCTCGACCATGAGGGGCGTGTGGAATGTGACGCCGTGGCCCGTGGCGCTCTGGACGGTTTTGGGCGCGACGGTGAAGACTTCGGCGATGGGGTCGATCTCGGCGAGGACTTTGTGGAGGGCGATGAGGCCCGGAGCGTTGATGCCGTCGTCGTTGGTCAGGAGGATGCGCATGACGGAGCGTACCCGCGCGGGCCGGGCTCAGGCGTTCTCAAAGTATTGGCCCGCATGACGCATGAACGGGGCCAGGTGTTTCTCGTACCGACGCCATCGCTCGACGCTGGAGGTGTAGATCTCGCTCTTGACTTGATCCCGGCTGGCGGTGGCGACGACGCGGTCGGATGCGGCGGTATCGAGAACGATCGGATCGAAATCCATGCCGAGAAATCCCACGACCTCGTGCATCACGCGCTCGGGCTCGGCGACGAGCGCCTCGTAGGAAACGTCGATCATCTCGGGGCGATGGTCCGGCGCGGGCAGGGCGTGCCAGGCGTCCATCATCCGGCGGTAGTCGGCGTAGTAGCGTCCGAGCGTGTCGAAGCTGTTGGCCTGTCCGTGCTTGCCGTTGAACCACTGCAAGTGGTACGAGATGCACGTGTCGCGCCCATCGCGGACGGTGTGCAGCACCTTGGCGCCGGGCAGGAGCCTTGCGATGAGCGGGACATAGAAGAAGTTGAAGGGCTGCTTGTCGATGATGTACCTGTTGCCACGCTCTCGCCGACTGTTGATCTCGGTGGCGAGCATCGAGGAGAGCTGCTTCGTTCCCTCGGGTGTGAGCTTCGAGAAGTTCGTGACCATCGGCAGATCGCCCGCCTTTGGTGGATGGATGTGACCGGCCACGCGCACGATGTCGTTGCGTTCGCCGGTGGCCTGGATTTCGGGATGCCGCGCGAGCATCTGTTCGAGCAGCGATGTCCCGCTGCGCGGCATGCCCACGATGAAGATCATGCCCGAGCCGTCGGCCTCGCCCTTTGGGAGTGTGGCGGCGGCCTCGGACGACCACGCGGCAATCACCGCGTCGGTTCGTTTCGTGTGGGCCGGGTAATCCCAGGACAGATCCCGTATGTCCTTGGAAAGCTTGGTCAGCTCGATGGCTTCGTCGTAGCGCCCGACGGTGTCGAGGAGCTTTGCCGCGCGGGCTGCGATGATGCCGCGGAGATAGTCCTTGACTTCCTTATTCTTGGCGAATGCGACGAGGTCATCGACGACCTCATCTGCGGCCACAAGCTTGGGCACAAGCCGCGACTTGGCGCCGCACATGTGCGCGCGGGAAGTGACATCGAGCGACCCTTCGGGTGCGTCGCGGAGGAATGTCTCGATCGTCTCGAGTGCTTCCTCGTTGCGTCCCAGATCCATGAGTAGCTCGGCCTCAAGGTTGGCTGCCCGGGTGTAGTGCGGGACGAGAACGCGGGCTTTGCGGGCGTTCTCGAGTGCGGACTCGTACTTGCCGCAACGCGCCAGGGCGACGGCGTACTCCGTCCGTGTGTGCGGATCGCTTGGGATCTGCTTGCACACGGTCCGGAGTGTTTCTGCGCAGCGCTCGTGCTGGCTGATGTTGCCGAGCGCTTGTGCGTAGACGAGCAGGACCTTGGGCATTTTCTGGGCAAACTGGATGACAGGCATTAGCGCTTTGATCGCCTCGTGCGGCTTGCCGCTGGCGAGAAGTTGGTGCGCCCGAGCGCCGAGGGCCTCGATCTGCTGTGGAGTTGGTTTTTTGGCTGGTGGCATGGCGGCATCCTGTGAGAAAGAGCAGCAGTATCGGCGAAATGCGGCGGGATCCGTTGTCTCGCGGCCCCGGTATGTTGATCCTAATGTATACAGGCCGTGATTCCATCCCTCGCCCCGTCGGAGCCAGACCCGTGCAGACCAAGAACAACATTCTCGAAGCCATCGGCGGTACGCCGCTTGTCCGTTTGAACAAGGTCGTCGCCCCGGGGGCGGCCGAGGTCTACGCCAAGTGTGAGTTCATGAACCCGGCCGGCTCGATCAAGGACCGGATGGCCAGCTACATCATCGCCAAGGCCGAGGCCGAGGGGCTGCTCAAGCCCGGCGGGACGATCGTCGAGAACACCTCGGGCAACACTGGCCTGGGCGCGGCGATGACGGCGGCGGTGAAGGGCTACAAGGCTGTCTTTACGATGCCCGACAAGATGAGCCAGGAGAAAATCGACGGTCTCCGCGCGTTCGGGGCGCAGGTCATCATCACGCCGACGGATGTGCCGGGCGACTCGCCCGATCACTACGTCAACGTCGCCAAGCGCATGGCAAGCGAGACGCCCGGCTCGTTCTACCTCGATCAGTACCACTCGCAGTGGAACATCGAGGCGCACGAGGTCCTGACCGGGCAGGAACTCTGGGACCAGACCGACGGCGGACAGGTCGACGCGATTGTCATCGGCACGGGCACGGGCGGCACGGCCAGCGGCATCGGGCGCTTCTTCAGGAAGAAGGGTTCCAAGACCAAGATCATCGGCGTCGACCCGCTCGGCAGCGTGCACTACCAGATCTTCAAAACCGGCACGCTCTCGACCCCCTACGTATACAAGGTCGAGGGCCTCGGCGAAGACATCAAGTGCGAGGCCTTCGACCCCTCCGTCGTCGACGAGATGTACCAGGTCAACGACTACGAGTGCTTCACGATGGCCCGCAGGCTTACGCGCGAAGAGGGACTCTTCTGCGGCGGCAGCTCGGGCGGCATGGCGCACGTGGCGGCGAACCTCGCCAAGGACATGGGCCCGGGCAAGAAGATCATCTGCATCCTCCCCGACTCGGGCACGCGGTATGTCACCAAGTACCTCTCCGACGAGTGGATGAAGATGCACGGCTTCCTCGAGCCCGAGAAGGGCCTCGGGCATATCGAGGACATGCTCGACCGCTCGCGCCCGATCATCACCGCCAACGAGACGGACACCGTCGCCGACGTGATCGCCTTGATGCGCGACAAGGGCATCTCGCAGGTGCCGCTGACCAACGGCTCGCCCAAGCCCGTCGGCATCGTGCACGAGGTGGACGTCCTCCGCGGCCTGCAACGCGGCACGATCACGCCAAGCTCGCCCATCAAGGGCGTCGAAGCGCCCATCGCTGGCCTGCTCAACCCCAAGGCACGCGTCGAGGAACTCTACGGCGTCTTCGCCTCGGACCACACCGCGATCGTCCTCGACGGCGGCAACATCGTGGGCATTCTCAGCCAGATCGACCTTATCGATTACCTCGCCAAGCACAAATAAACCGAACACACAAAAGCATCCCGCGTGCTCACGCCCGCGGCTCTTTGAAAGCAGACCATGCAACACGATCACACACAGGGCTTCGGCACCAAGGCCATCCACGCGGGGCAGATCCCCGACCCCACCACCGGCGCGATCATGACGCCGATCTATCAGACCTCGACCTACGTCCAGAAAAGCCCGGGTGTGATCGTGGGCGAGTACGACTACTCAAGGGCCGCCAACCCGACACGCACGGCGATCGAGGCCAACTTGGCGGCGCTCGAAGGCGGCAAGCACGGGCTGTGCTTCTCCTCGGGTGTGGCGGCAACGGGCGTCGTGCTGCACACACTGAGCGCCGGCGACAACGTGCTGCTCTGCGATGACGTCTACGGCGGCACGAACCGCCTCTTTAGCCGCGTCTTCAAGCAGCTCGGTATCGAAACGACGCTGGTGGACATGACCGACCTGAATAAGTTCGAGGCCGCGTTCAAGCCGAACACCAAGCTCGTCTGGATCGAGACGCCCACGAACCCGACGCTCAAGATCATCGACATCGAGGCAGTCAGCAAGGTCGCCAAGGCCAAGGGCGCCACGGTCGCGGTCGACAAC
>Ga0209578_10003069_pt1 | contig 13125 bp, 10 predicted proteins | sample tdAd472_FD_187127 | JGI IMG/M metagenome (GOLD analysis project Ga0209578, IMG submission 187127) | Marine sediment microbial communities from the Atlantic coast under amendment with organic carbon and nitrate - tdAd47.2 (SPAdes)... | ecosystem: Environmental > Aquatic > Marine > Coastal >...
CGAACTCGCGAAATCCAATGCCACACCTCAGCAGGATTTTCACGATCGGCCGCAGAATCACAAAGAATGCGTCGAGTATTTGCCGTTGAATGTTGTCTTGCATGGACGCCGAATATATTGATCGTTTCAAATTATTGCCAACGAAAAGCCGGTGTTGGGAAAAATCGCCCAAGCATTGCCATCACGGCCTCACTAACGCCATAGCTGTTTCTGAACGAATACAATGGATATTCGGCTCGCACTGCTCAAAGTGTCGGACCGACACTGCTTGGAAGGATTGGCTATAAGTCGCCTAGCAGCTCTTCGATTTGGGATTCGTCGAGTGTTGCGACACCAAGTTGCTGTGCTTTGGCGAGTTTTGAGCCTGCTTTTTCCCCGAAAACGACGTAATCGGTGTTCTTGGACACGCTCCCAGTTACTTTGCCACCGAGCATGTGAATTCTGTCTTTGACCTCGTCACGTGTCATTGAGGAAAGCGTGCCGGTCAGGACGAAAGTCTTGCCCTCCAGAGGACCGCCTGATGGTACGGCTAACGGGTCCGTTTCAGTCCAGTGCACGCCCGATTCCTGGAGGCGCCGAATAACATCCCTATTGTGCTCTTCATCGAAGAATGCGCGAATGCGTGAGGCCACAATCGGCCCAACATCGGGAATAGCGAGCAAATCTGTGTCGCTTGCGGACAAGATCGCTTCCAGACCACCAAAGTGAGATGCCACGCTGGCGGCTGTTGCTTCGCCCACCTCCCGGATGCCCAGGCCGTATAGAAATCGGGTTAGCGTCGTTTCCTTACTCTTTTCGATCGAGGCAATCAGGTTTTGCGCGGATTTCTCTCCCATGCGTTCCATCGCGGCCAATGCATCCACCTCGAGTTTGTAGAGATCGGCGGGCGTCTTGATGCGGTCGATGGCTACGAGTTGTTCAAGGAGTTTTGATCCAAGACCGTCTATGTCCATCGCACGACGGGAAACGAAGTGTTTCAGTGCTTCGATTCTTTGTGCGGCGCAGTAGAGTCCGCCCGTGCAGCGGGCGACGGCCTCGCCCTGCTCCCGGGTTACCTTCGACCTGCAAACAGGGCACTTCCTGGGCAACCCAACGCGCTTCGCCCCTTTGGGCCGGCGACTGGTGATCACACTGACTACTTCCGGGATGACATCGCCAGCACGACGGACGATGACCGTGTCCCCAATCCTCACATCCTTGCGTTTGAGTTCATCAATGTTGTGCAGCGTCGCATTGCTAACCGTTACCCCGCCGACGAACACAGGTTCGAGCCTCGCGACCGGTGTAATGGCACCGGTGCGCCCAACCTGGAATTCAACGGCCTGCACCACCGTCAGTTCTTCTTGCGCAGGAAACTTGTGGGCAATCGCCCAGCGCGGCGCCCGAGATACAAAGCCGAGCTCGTCCTGGTCGGCCCGGCTGTTCACTTTGTAGACAACACCGTCAATCTCGTAGGGCAACGAATCACGCCGGCTTCCAAGGTCTTCGTAGTAGGCCAGGCAGCCGTCAACACCCTGCACGACTCTCCGTTCCGGGCAGGTCTTGAGCCCCCACTCCTGCAGTTGGTCCAGCACCTCACTTTGGCGGTCGGGAATATGTCCGTCTTCGATGACACCTACCGAGTACACGTAGATATCCAGCGGCCGTGCGGCCGTCAGTTTCGGATCCAGCTGTCTGAGGCTCCCTGCCGCCGCATTGCGTGGATTTACGAACGTCTTCTCACCTGCCTCGCCCGCTTTTTGGTTATACGCGTCGAAGCCTGCTTTCGGCATGAAGACCTCACCGCGCACTTCCATGGTCGTTGGGTAGCCTTTGCCGAAGAGTCGCAGCGGCACCGAATCGATCGTGCGTACGTTGTGGGTGATGTCCTCGCCACGCGTGCCATCACCCCTGGTGGCGCCGCGCTGCAATTTGCCATCGACGTACAACAGGCTCACTGCGGCGCCATCGAGTTTCGGCTCGGCGGCGTAGCTGAGATCGTCTCCCGCGTCTTCACGCTCGAGGCGATCGATCACGCGGCGATGAAAGTCCCGTAACTCCTCCTCCGAAAACGCATTGTCGAGGGACAACATCGGCAGTCTGTGTTGTACGGTCCCGAACGCTCCGATGGGTTCATCGCCGACGCGCTGCGTTGGCGAGTCCGGAGTTATCAGTTCGGGGTACTCGCGCTCCATCCCCTGCAGCTTTCGCACCAGGCGGTCATACTCGGCGTCCGGGACCTCCGGATCATCGAGAACGTGATAGCGGTAATTATGGTGGCGTATCTCGTCGCGCAGCGACTCAATCTGCCTGGCAGTGTCGCTGGACGGGGTCATTGCGGGATCGGGCGATTGCCCCTCAGGCGACCTTGATTCTGTGCTGGAACTGGATGACCTCCTCGCGCATATAGCGTTCGCGCTGAATGCTGAGTGTGCTACCCGACTCGTCCAGCAATTCCGCACTGAGCGCCTTTGCAAGTGCGTGCGCCGCAGCCATCATCATGTCGAACGTCTCGGCGGCATCAATTGGTCCTGGCATGATCGAAAACAGACTGATTCCTGGCAGCTCCTGCTCTTTGATATTCGCCAAATCGAAACTGCCGGGTTCCACCAGGCTTGCCGCGCTGAAAACCGTCCTGTTTTCGTCGTTTCCGTCATAGCGATGGAATATCCCGAATTTGCCGTGACGCATGCCGATACCGCGCAAGCTGAGGATCAGTTCGTCGCCGCGAAAGGAACTACCCTCGCGCGCAACCAGCCGCAATGTAACGATTTTCTGCGGGTTTTTCACGCCAGCCGGTGCTGCTGGGTCGGGGGCAACGTCCGATTCGTCTTCTGCCTCGACAGCGGTCTTGCCCGCATCGCCGACGAGCGTCGGTTCGAGCCGATCAGGACTCTGTTCGGGCTTGGCCGGTACTTTCTCGCGGCGGCTGTACAGATAGACACCGGCGATCACCAGCACCCCAAATAACAACAGCAACCAGCGCAGACCGTCCATCTTTCAGTCCAGGATTATTTTTATGGCCTAGCTTGCCGCCATTTTCACCGCTGCGTCGAGATCGACAGACACAAGTCGGGAAACGCCGGGCTCTTGCATGGTAACACCGGTGAGTTGCCGGGCCATCTCCATTGTGCCCTTGTTGTGCGTAATAAACACGAACTGCACTTTATCGGACATTTCCTTCACGATGTCGCAGAAGCGACCGACATTGGCATCGTCAAGCGGCGCATCGACCTCGTCAAGCATGCAAAACGGTGCCGGATTCAGTTCGAAGATCGCGAACACCAGGGCAACCGCGGTGAGCGCTTTTTCCCCGCCCGAAAGCAGGTGAATTGTGCTGTTGCGCTTGCCTGGCGGGCGAGCCATCACGGTCACACCGGCAGTTAGCAGATCGTCGCCTGTCAACTCGAGATATGCGTGACCACCGCCGAACATTTTTGGAAACAGACGCTTGAAACCAGAATTGATGTCTTCGAACGTCTCGCGGAAGCGCGAGCGGGTCTCGCGATCAATCTTGCGAATCGCGGCTTCGAGTGTGGAAAGTGCCTCGTTGAGGTCTCCAAGTTGCGAGTCGAGATAGTCCTTACGCTCCGACTGCTCCTTGAATTCGTCAATGGCCGCCAGATTGATCGGGCCGAGGCGATCGATGCGTGCCCGCAATTTCTCGAGCTTCTCTTCCCAGCCATGAATCGTGGCTGATTCGTCCAGGCCGTCAATCAGCGCCTCCAATTCGAAACTGGTTTGCGCAAGCTGCTCGGCAATTCCTTCGCGCCGCACCTGAGTCTCGCGCAATGCCAAATCAGCCTCGTTGACCTCACTCCTGGCGACATCAACGGCCTGCTCGACCTGCATTCGGGACTGATCGAGTTCTCGCAACTCGTTATCGACGTCATCTACGAGGTTCCTCGCGGACGCAAGTTCCTGCTCGACAAGCACGCGCTTCTTGAGTTCTTCCTCGAGGAGAACCTTGTGCCCCGCCAATGGCGCCTGGCTATGCGCGAGCTGGTCCCGAATCTCCTGTTCCCGCGATTTGAACTGCCGCAGCTGTGACTGCATGCGTTCGAGATTTTGTGCTGCAGACTCCTTGCTGGAACGCCGACTTTCGAACTGGATCGTGATGGTCTGCACGATCTGGCGATCCTCGTGCGCCTGCGCCCGGACGCGTTCGAGCTCAGCGCGTAACTCGCTACGTCCGCTCTCGAGATTTTGCTTCAGTGTGTCGAGTGCTTCGAGGCTGACATTGGCCTGCTCAAACAGCTGTCTTGAATTACGCAATTGTTCTTCGGCGGAGATCGTCTCATCTTCGACCTCACTCGCCTCCTCGGCGATGGCCGCCTCACGCGCATTGATCTGGTCCAACTGATATCGCGCGGAGTCCAGCGCCGAGCGAATCTCGGAGTATTCGTTGAGCAACGCCGCCGCGTCGCTCTGCATGGATTCGCGGCGCTCCTCAAGCTGGGTCAGTCGCATGCGGCCGTCGATCAAAAGCTTCCTCGCGCTTTCGAATCGTGCCTGGAACTCGCGCAAGTCGCTCTTCAGACGGCGCATTTCGTGCTCGCGAGCCAGAATGCCCGACCTCGAATCCTTGTCACGTGATACTCGCAGCCAGTTCCGGCCGAGCCAGATACCGTCGGCCGTCACGACCGATTCGTGATCTTCGAGTCGTTCGCGCATGGCCAGCGCGTCATTCAGCGAGTCCGCCACACGCACTCGCCGCAGCATTTCGGCGACCGATGCCGGCGCAGAGTTCACCCTTGCGGCCAACGTTGCTGCATCGCCGCTGACAGCATCCGCACCAGAGTCCAGGAGCAAGGTCAGGTTACCTTCCCTGAGATTGGCAATGCTGGCCGTCACTGGCTCCAGGTCAGCGACACAGACAGCCTGCAAGTAGTCCCCGAGTACAGTCTCGACCGCCTTTTCCCAGCCGTTGGCGACATCCATCGACTTGGCGACGCGTCGTTCGCCGTCAATTCCCTCGCCTTCGAGCCAGCTCTTTACGCCCTCGTCGCCCTCTCCCAGTGCCGCCTTTTGCAGGGCTTCGAGTGAGGCATACTTGCCCTGTGCGGCCTGCAACGTGGCACGGCGTTCGTCAACCAGGCGCGTGAGCTTCACGTCCTGCTCGCGAAGTTTGCGAATCTTGTCGCCGATATCGGCGAGGTGTCGGTCGAATTCGTCGCGGGCCTGCCGCTTTCGCAGCTCCCGCACCGTCAAATCGTCGAATTTCGCCTTCAGTTCGTCCCGATCCGCTGCCGTCCGGGCGTCGTCGAGCTTTTGGCGACGATCCGTGTAGCTCTTGATACGCGACTCGATTTGTTCGGCACGCGTGTGTTCAATGTTGCGCTGCTGCTGAGCCTCGTTGAATTTCTGCGTGCATTCGTCCCACTGATCCTGCCATTCGGCGAGTGATGCTTCCGCGAGCTGCAGCGATTCTGCCGATGCTTTTTCGCTTTGCTGCGCCTGCTCGAGCCCCGGGACCAGCTCGTTTAGCGTCAATTCCAGCTGCGCGATTTCCGACTCGTCCTTGTCGATGTGCTCGAGGATCTCCCGGGCACCCTGAGTCGCCTGCTCGAGGTCTTTCTCCTGACGTTCGCGCAGTTCCCGGGCGTGCTCAATTGTCTGCTCGAGTCTGGCAATCTCGGAGCCAACTTTGTAATAGCGGCCCTGGACAACATTGAAAAGGTCAGTGCGCTCGCTTTGCCGTGACCGCGAATCCTCAATGCTCGCCTCAAGTTTACGTTGCCCGGCGATCTGTTGTTCCATCCGCGTCTTGCGTTCGGCCAGAATCGAATTCGCCGCCCCGGCCTTGTTGTCGAGGTCACTGGTCCTCAGCGCCAGCAATTCCGCGCTCGTGCGGCGTTCCTCTTCCTTGTAGCGGCCATATCGCTCGGCGGTCTTCGCCTGGCGGTCGAGGTGTTTGATCTGCTTCTCGACCTCCTCCAGTACATCCTGAAGGCGGGCGAGATTTTCCTTGGTGCGCTTGATGCGGCTTGAGGTTTCGCGGCGCCGTTCCTTGTACTTCGAGATGCCTGCCGCCTCCTCGATGAATACCCGCATTTCTTCGGGCTTCGACTCGATCACCCGGGAGATCGTCCCCTGTTCGATGATCGAGTAGCTCCGCGGTCCGAGACCGGTACCCAGAAACACACCGGTAATGTCCTTGCGGCGGCATCGCGTGCCGTTGAGATAGTAGGCCGATATCCCGTCGCGGCTGACCTCGCGACGAATACCAAGCTCGGCATATTTCGCGTATTGGCCCTCGAGCGTCGTGTCGGTATTGTCGAACAACAGTTCAACGGATGCGGCCCCGACCGGCTTGCGGGCGCTGGAACCGTTAAAAATCACGTCCGTAATTGAATCGCCACGAAGCCGGGTCGCCGAACTCTCGCCCATTACCCAGCGAACCGCGTCGATGACGTTGGATTTGCCACAACCGTTCGGCCCAACGACGCCGACAAGGCTGCTGGGGAAAGTAATGGTCGTTGGATCTACAAATGACTTAAAGCCGGCAAGCTTAATCTTGCTGAGTCGCATGCGGTGGATTGTGCCCAATACCAGAGAATTCGGCGTAGTTTAAAGTAATTCTCGGCATAAAACGATTCTCATTCGCCCCAAAGGGCCGGCCGGCCGGGCCTCTCGGGCGTGCCGCCGTTCCCCGGAAAATCCCTTGAAAAATTGGCTTCCATGCGTCGGCAAGCCATGTATAATCCCGGCCTTTTCTGAGTCCGGCAGGAGCCAAAAATGCCCGCAAGAAAGGCCGCAAGCAAGAAGCGGAAGAAAGCCACCACCTCTCGCAAGAAAGTGGCAGCGAAGAAGACAGCTGCCCGGAAGGGCGCTGCTACCAAAGGCAAAGTGACGAAGAAAAAGGCGACGTCCAAGAAGCGGGTCAGCAAGAAGAAGGTTGCCAGCAAGAAGAAGGCTACCGGCAAGAAAGTCGGCAAAAAGAAGGCTGCCAGCAAGAAAGTCGGCAAAAAGAAGGCTGCCGCCAAGAAAGTCGGCAAAAAGAAGGCTGCCGCCAAGAAAGTCGGCAAAAAGAAGGCTACCGGCAAGAAAGTCGGCAAAAAGAAGGCTGCCGCCAAGAAAGTCAGTAAAAAGAAGGCTGCCAGCAAGAAAGTCAGCAAAAAGAAGGCTGCCAGCAAGAAAAAGGTCGCGAAGAAGAAGGCCCCTGTCAAGAGAGTGGCCAAACGGCCGGCTGCGCCGAAGAAGACCGTCAGCAAGAAGCGCCCCGCTGCGAAGAGGAAGCCAATGCTGGGCGGCGACCTGCTGACAGGCCCGATACACGGTATTACGCCGTACAAGGCCAGGCGCGGCGAAGACTACATGGGCGACAAGCAACTCGATCACTTCCGCGAGATTCTGGGTTCGTGGAAACGAGAGTTGATGGATGAGGTGGACCGGACGGTCCATCACATGCAGGACGAAGCCGCGAATTTCCCGGACCCGAACGACCGGGCCACACAGGAGTCCGAATTCGGCCTCGAGCTGCGAACTCGTGACAGAGAGCGCAAGCTGCTGCGCAAGATAGATTCCGCGCTCGCTCGTATTGACGAAGGCTCTTACGGGTATTGCGAAGAGACCGGCGAGGAAATCGGCCTCAAGCGGCTGGAGGCGCGCCCCGTAGCAACCTTGTGCCTCGAAGCCCAGGAACGGCGGGAGCTGGCTGAGCGCCAGTTCCGCGACCGGGACGATCGCTACCGGTAGGCACCCATACGTCGGGCGATTTGCGCCCTCACCGACCGGGCCACTGCATTTCGGATCCCTGCTCGCCGCGGCTGCGAGCTATTTACAGACCCGCGCCAATGACGGGCGCTGGCTGGTCCGCATCGAAGACATCGATCCGCCCCGGGAAGATCCCGGGGCGACCGCTGCGATCCTGACCTCGCTCGAGCGCCACGGCTTCGAGTGGGACGGTCTCACGATTTACCAAAGCGGCAGCGCAGTAGCCCATGAGGCCGCACTAAGACGTCTTCTCGACGAGCGACAAGCCTACCCCTGCGGCTGTTCGCGCCGTGAACTCTCGACGGTGCCGCAGGGCCCGCTGGGTACCATCTATCCCGGCACATGCCGAAACGGCTGCACTGCGACCGAATCCGCGATCCGGGTGCGTACGACCGACTCCCCGGTTACGTTTACCGATGGCTTGCAGGGAGCTCAGCAGCAACGACTCGAAAGCGAGTCAGGGGACTTCGTTATTTGGCGTCGCGACGGGCTGGTTGCCTACCACCTTGCCGTCGTCGTAGACGACTTCGAACAGGGCGTAACCGAGATCGTCCGCGGCATCGATCTCCTCGACTCCACTCCAAGACAACTCTGGCTGCAGGATCTGCTGGATTACACCAGACCGAGTTATATGCACATCCCGGTTGCGACCCATTCTGACGGTCAGAAACTCAGCAAATTGACCGGTGCGCCCGCAGTGTCCCTGGATGACCCGAGAGGAACCCTGATCCTGGCACTCGAGGCACTCAAGCAGCAGCCGCCGGACGATTTACGTGGCGCTACGCTTGGCGAAATCTGGGGATGGGCAAGCGCCAACTGGCAGGTCGATGCGCTTGTCGGCATGACCCGAATTGACGTCGATTGCAACGCTATTGCGAACGGCAAAAATGGGCTATTGTAGTCGCCGCCTGAAGATCGAGAGCCTCCATGAGCAACCCGCGCGTCATTAAGAAATACCCCAATCGGCGCCTGTACGACACCGAAGAAAGCCGTTACATCACGCTTGCCGACGTCAAAGAACTGGTCATGAACAAGGTCGATTTCGAAGTCATCGACAAGAAATCCGGCGAGGACATTACGCGCACGATACTGCTGCAGGTCATCAGCGATCAGGAACAGCAGGGCGACGCGATCATGAGCGAAGATTTTCTATCGCAGATCATCCGCGCGTACGGTTCGGTCGTGCCCGGCTTCGTGAAGAAATACCTCGACCAAAGCATGACCCTCTTCATGCAACAGCAAAAGTACCTCACAGGGCAGATGCAGAGCATGGTCGGAACCGATCCGCTCAGTGTGATGGCTGAATTGACGCAACAGAATTTCGCAAAACTGCAGTCCCTGCAGGCGGAGTTACTGAAGCAATTTTCGCCGAACCTCAGCGATGGCGACGATCCTGATACGACGAAGTCGGGCGATCAGAAGAAGGCTGGCTAGCGCATTAGAGCGACCGCTCAAGGTTCAATCAGCGCCTTGACACACAGGCGATTAATGACCAATCTTCATAAGTGCAACGGGGATATGCTCCCCCGCCCCCTGTTGCATTGCCTGAAGGAGTTTACACTCCACGGCGGGCCCCCCGCGGAAGCGGGGGGCCATTTTTTTGGTCTCGAATCTGACTTGGCAACGATGCCGGGATGACCGCAGAAGCATCCGAAAAACGGATTATTGAAAGTGATTTCCGGCCGGCTGCCTGGCTAAGGAACAGGCACGCGCAGACCGTATTTGCGTCGCTGCCGTGGGCGTGGCGTAGGCGGCCCGCGCTGCGCCGCGAAGTCATTCAGTTACCCGATGGTGACCTTACGGCAGTCGACTGGGTCGTGGAAACCGAAAACACGCCCGGTACGGCACCCTTGCTCGTGATCCTGCACGGACTCGAGGGCTCTGCCGAATCAGCCTATGCGCGCATGCTTATGCAGGCCGCGGCAGAACGTCAGTGGCGTTGCTGCGTACTCCATTTCAGAGACTGTGGCGACTACCGCAACCTGTTGCCGCGCCGCTATCACGCCGGCGAGACCAACGACATCCGTTTCTTTGTCGACAAACTCGAAAACGAGGGACAGTACGGGCCGATCGTCGCGGCAGGATTCTCGCTGGGGGGCAATGTGCTGCTGAAATACCTCGGGGAGGAAGGTGACAACACGCCATTGCGTGGCGCAGCTGCGGTCTCGGTGCCGCTGAATCTCCATCGCTGTGCGGAGGCATTAGATATGGGGTTTTCAAAGAGTTACCAACGATACTTGCTAAAACGCATGAAGAAAGCGGTTACCCAAAAGTTCGACCAGCACACGGCCGCATTCAACTGGCGACGAGCGATGGATGCTTCGACTTTCGCGGAATTCGATGATGCGGTGACGGCGCCGTTGCACGGCTTCGCAAACAAGGACGACTACTACGACAAGTGCAGCAGCGTGCACTTTCTCAAGGACATCGAGCGAATGACGTTGATTGTCAATGCACTCGACGATCCCTTCATGACACCCGATGTCATCCCCAACGAGGATCGCCTTTCGCCGTACGTCACTCTGGAAGTCAGTGACCACGGCGGGCATGTCGGTTTTGTTGAGGGCGGAACACCGTGGCGGCCCCGGTATTATCTACCGGGGCGCCTGATCGGTTTCCTGGAGCCGCTGGCCGCCAGACCGGGGATGTAGCTCCTAAGCGGCTTCGACTTCCTTCATGGACAAGCGTACCCGACCCTGACGGTCGACCTCGAGGACTTTGACCTTAACCACGTCGCCCTCGGCCAGCTTGTCACTGACTTTCTCAACCCGCTCGTTCGATATCTGCGAGATGTGCACGAGGCCATCCTTGCCCGGCAGAATCGTGACAAAAGCGCCAAAATCCATCAAACGGGCAACCTTGCCCTCGTAGATGCGACCGACTTCGACGTCGGCGGTTATCAACTCGATGCGGCGGCGCGCTTCCTTACCGGAGGCCCCGTCAACCGACGCGATACGAATCGTGCCGTCGTTGTCGATATCGACCGAAGCACCGGTCTCTTCAGTGATAGCACGAATGACCGCACCACCCTTGCCGATGACTTCCCGGATCTTCTCGGGATCGATCTTCATCGTCATGATGGTCGGCGCCCACTCCGACATTTCTTCGCGTGAAGTGCTGATGACCTTGCCCATTTCGCCCAGGATATGCAGACGTGCGTCGCGAGCCTGCGCGAGCGCTACATCCATGATCTCTTTGGTGATGCCCTGGATCTTGATGTCCATCTGCAGCGCGGTAATACCGTCGTCTGTACCGGCTACCTTGAAGTCCATGTCGCCAAGGTGATCCTCGTCACCGAGAATATCGGTCAGAACTGCAAACTCGTCGCCTTCTTTGACAAGCCCCATTGCAACGCCCGCAACCGGTGCCTTCAAAGGTACGCCTGCGTCCATCAACGCGAGACTGGTGCCACAGACGGAAGCCATCGAACTCGAGCCGTTTGATTCCGTAATCTCTGAAACCACTCGGATGACGTATGGAAAGTCTTCCATATTAGGCATAACAGCCTGAATGCCGCGTCGAGCGAGTTTGCCGTGACCAATTTCGCGGCGCTTCGTAGAGCCAATAAAACCGGTCTCACCGACACAATACGGAGGGAAGTTATAGTGCAGCATGAACGGATCTTTGCGCTCGCCTTCGATCGCGTCGATGATCTGGGCATCGCGGCCCGTACCGAGCGTCGTAACCACAATGGCCTGGGTCTCACCACGCGTAAATACCGCGGAACCATGCGCACGCGGCATAACGCCAATTTCGACGTTGATCGGGCGAACGGTTGTCTTGTCACGACCATCAATGCGCGGCTCGCCTTTGATAACGCGCTGCCGGACCGTACTCTTCTCCAGCTTCGATAGTGCACCTTTCACGTTATCAGCCGACCAGCGCGCTTCGTCGCCGTCGCCCGCGAGAGCCGCTACGGCCGCGGCCTTGAGTTCGCCAACCGCTGTCTGACGCTCCATCTTGTCGCTGACCTGGTACGCATCGGTGAAGCCACTTGCGGCTTGCGCCCTAATCGCCTCTGCGAGTTCCTGATCCTCTTCTGCCGCTTCCCACTCCCAGGCCGGTTTACCTACTTCGGCTACCAACTCGTTGATTGCATCGATCGCCACCTGCATTTGCTCGTGGCCGAACATCACAGCCCCGAGCATGATCTCTTCAGACAGACCACTGGCTTCGGACTCGACCATGAGTACGGCGTCTTTGGTGCCCGCGACGATGAGTTCCAGGTCGGAATCAGCAACGGCGGCGCGGCCCGGATTCAGCAAATAGCCACCGTTGGCATAACCGACCTTGGCCGCACCGATCGGGCCGGCGAACGGCATCCCGGAGATAGCCAGGGCGGCCGATGCGCCGATCAATGCTGGAATATCCGGATCGACGTCCGGGTTCAGCGACATAACAGTCGCGATGACCTGCGTTTCGTTCTTGTATCCCTTCGGAAACAATGGCCGAATCGGTCGATCGATCAAACGACAGACCAGTGTCTCTTTCTCACTGGGGCGACCTTCGCGTTTGAAAAAGCCACCCGGGATCTTGCCGGCGGCATACGTCTTTTCCTGGTAGTTGACGGTCAGCGGGAAAAAGTCTCTGCCCGGATCCGCATGTTTGCGGCCAACCGCCGTAACAAGCACGACAGTTTCCGCCATGTCGACGATGACGGCACCATCGGCCTGGCGCGCAATGGCCCCTGTTTCGAGGGTGACCACGTGTTCGCCATATTGGAACGATTTCTTAATTGAATTCACAGTATTTGCTCAGATGAATGAGTGATGGCAATGGCAACCGTCGCCGAGCCGCTGGGGCTACGTCGCGTCGGCTATGGCATTGCCTTGAATAGTCCGCTGGATTAGCGGCGCAGACCGAGCCGGGAAATCAGCTCGCGGTACCGGTCCTGGTCCTTGGACTTGAGATAGTCGAGCAACTTGCGTCGCTTGTTGACCATCTTCAGCAGACCGCGCCGGCTGTGGTGATCTTTCTTGTGCTCGCCGAAGTGCTCGGTAAGCTCGGAAATTCTGGCAGATAGCAGCGCTACCTGTACTTCGGGCGAACCCGTGTCGGCCTCTCCGCGACCGTATTCGGCAACTATGCCGGTTTTTGCTTCACTTGACAGTGACATCTCTTGATTACTCCAGTCCTACTTTCGTCTTTTAGCCCTTTTTTGAAGCGCGGTATTCTAGCGCCTGAAAGAGCCCATTAACAGCCCAAAATCAAATATCTACGTTTATTCCGGGGTCACCCGAAAAACCCGCCGCGGTGCGATCGTCCCGTTTCCGGAAAACTCGCCCACGCCAAGAAACTCTCTGTTTTCACCGTACACGCGGGCGAGTCCTGAGTACCCTTCCTCACCGCCCGGTACGACCTGACCGCCGCAGAATTTCACAGCCAGCGCCTTCTCGAGATCGACGTCCGGCATTCCGGCAAGTGCCAGGT